>Ga0316189_10000541_pt1 | contig 38287 bp, 26 predicted proteins | sample LowCovwburrow_MG_FD_204930 | JGI IMG/M metagenome (GOLD analysis project Ga0316189, IMG submission 204930) | Coastal sediment microbial communities from Maine, United States - Lowes Cove worm burrow | ecosystem: Environmental > Aquatic > Marine > Coastal > Sediment | place: USA: Maine...
GATTCTCGGGGATCGAGAACGCGCTGTTTTTCGGTGACAACACCCACATGGTCTATGGCGATGGCCAGAAGGTGGCCAACCAGTTGATCGCCGCCATCAAGGAACTGTAGCGGTCGAACAACCGGTCACGATACCCGCTGGCGACGGTAACAGGGCCGTCGCACTCAGTTCGGATAGGTCTCCTGAATCCAGCGCCAGGTTCTGGCGATGCCGGCGGCGAGATCGACCTGCGGTATCCAATCGAACGTCTGCCGCATCTGGCTGATGTCGAGAACGCTGACCGGCACATCCAGTTTTCGCCCGGCCTGATACCGAACATCCGGGGTGATGCCGGTGACGTCCTCAATCACCTGGAGCAACTGATTGAGGGACACACCCTGTCCGCTGCCGACGTTGAACACATGCTCCGACGCGCTGCTGTGCAGTGCCTGGTCGAAGGCCCTGATCACGTCCGCCACATAGATGTAATCCCGGGTCACCTGGCCGTCTCCCCAGATGTGGATGGGTTCGCCTCGTTGGACCCGGCCCAGGAACACCGCCGCCGCACCTTGGGCCGCCAGCGGATTCTGGCGCTCGCCATAGGGGTTGGCGATTCTCAGGCAGGTATAGTCCAGCCCGTGCAGGTGGTGATAGAGGGCGAGGTACTTCTCGATCGCAAGCTTGGAAATACCGTAGGCGCACAGCGGTTGCGTCGGGGCTGATTCGGGAATAGGGATGCGCTCGGATACACCGTACACGGTACCGCCCGACGACGAGAATATGACCTTGTGTACCCCCGCTTCCACCGCGGCATCCAGCAAGCTCAGGGTGCCGCCCACATTGGATTCCAGGTCATACCGGGGATTGTCGTTAGACCGGCTTGGCAGGGTTGTGCCGACAAGATGGACGACGTAGGTGACGTTCTCAACCGCGGCCGTGATATCCGCGGTATTGGTGAAGTCACCCCGGTGCAGCTCGATCTGGGGAAGTATGTGCTCGATGTTGCGGGTATCGACATTTTGCTTGTCGAACAGACGCACGTCATAGCCTGAGTTCAGAAGTGAATCCGCCAGATGCGAGCCGATAAAGCCGCAGCCGCCCAAGATAAGACACCTTTGTTTCGGCAATGGTCCTGGTCCTGTGTTCAGAGATGATGACACGGGGCACCGGTGCCATGTCGCCATGGCGGGCCCGCAGGGTGTGTCGTCACACCATCGTCCTGTCGCCCCCTCGATCGGGTTTGCGACACCACCGAGCGTACAGTCATCATTCCAAGGATTGAAACGGATTCGGGCAGGCTGGTCGGATGTGGCACACAAAGCCAACGGAACTGAACATAGCATGACCGGCCAAAGCTGTGTCAGCCTGGGGCATGCGGCACCAGTCGCGAAATCCAACGCTGTGGCCACGGCGGTTCTGTCGCGCTTATCTGTGGCTCACTAGGGTTCGGCAACCCGGACACGCATCTGGCCCCAGTCAAATTCTGAACTGGCCATACCTTGATGCGCTGACCGCCCCTATTCTGTTGGACTGCGCGCCGGGGCCGTATTGACGTGGTGCAGGGCTATGGTGAAATGCCCGCCTGTTCCAAGTTTTCGTCGGGATTCGCGAGCGTCGAACGCGCCCTTTCAGATGAACTGAACTCAACCGTTGGATGACAGCCCGCTTGCCTGACACGCGTGGGTCAGAACCAGGACATGCTTGGATCCGTGCAGCAGCCCGTTTCCAGATCAACCAGGAGTTTGATTGATGAAAATGACCACCGAAGAGGCCTTTATCAAGGTCCTGCAAATGCACGGTATCGAGCATGCGTTCGGCATCATCGGCTCGGCCATGATGCCGATCTCCGATCTGTTTCCGGCCGCCGGCATCAAGTTCTGGGATTGCGCCCACGAATGCAACGCCGGCATGAGCGCCGATGGCTATACCCGCGCCACCGGCAACATGTCCATGGCCATCGCCCAGAATGGTCCGGGCATCACCAACTTCGTGACCCCAATCAAGACCGCATACTGGAATCATACGCCCATGTTGCTGGTTACCCCCCAGGCGGCCAACAAGACCATCGGACAGGGCGGCTTTCAGGAAATCCAGCAGATGGCCCTGTTCCAGGACATGGTCTGTTACCAGGAAGAGGTGCGGGATCCGAGTCGGATTGCCGAGGTGCTGAACCGGGTGATCGAGAAAGCCTGGCGCGGTTGCGGCCCGGCGCAAATCAATGTACCTCGGGACTATTGGACCCACGTCATCGACATCGAATTGCCCCAGCGGGTCAATCTGGGCCGTCCGCCGGGGGCGCCGGAGACCGTGGCTGAGGCGGCCAAGCTGTTGTCCGGGGCCCAGTTTCCCGTCATTCTCAATGGCGCAGGCGTGGTGATTGGCGGGGCCATCGACGCTTCCCGGGCACTGGCGGAGCGTCTGGATGCACCGGTTTGCTGCGGCTATCAGCACAACGACGCCTTCCCCGGCTCGCACCCGCTTGCAGTGGGCCCCCTGGGTTACAACGGTTCCAAAGCGGCCATGGAACTGATTTCCAAGGCCGACGTGGTGCTGGCACTGGGCACGCGCCTGAATCCGTTCTCGACCCTGCCCGGCTACGGCATCGACTATTGGCCCCAGGACGCCAAGGTCATCCAGGTGGACATCAACTCGGACCGCATTGGTCTTACCAAGAAAGTCACCGTCGGTATTCAGGGTGATGCGAAGCTGGTCGCCCAGGGTATTCTCGCCCAGCTGGACGCGTCCGCCGGCGACGCCGGCCGGGAAGCGCGGCGAACGCTGATCGCCGAAACCAAGGCGAGCTGGAGCGCCGAACTCGCGGCCATGGACCACGAGGACGATGACCCCGGTGTGACCTGGAACGAGCGCGCCCGTGCCCGCGAGCCGGAACGGATGTCACCCCGCCAGGCCTGGCGGGCGATCCAGGCCGCCATGCCGGGTAATGCCATCATGTCCACCGACATCGGCAATAACTGCGCAATCGGCAATGCCTATCCCAGCTTCGAGGAGGGTCGGAAATACCTGTCGCCGGGTCTGTTTGGGCCCTGTGGCTATGGTTTCCCCTCCATACTCGGGGCCAAGATTGGCCGCCCGGACGTGCCGGTGGTGGGTTTTGCCGGGGATGGCGCCTTCGGCATTTCCATGAACGAGATGACGGCCTGCGGGCGCAATGAATGGCCGCCTGTCACCATGATCATTTTCCGCAACTACCAGTGGGGCGCGGAGAAGCGCAATACCACGCTCTGGTATGACGATAACTTCGTCGGTACCGAGCTCAACGTCGGCGTTGAGTACGCCCAGGTGGCGGAGGCGTGCGGCGTGAAAGGTGTCAAGGTCAAAACCATGGACGAGCTGACCCAGGGGCTGAAAACCGCGATCCACGAGCAGATGAACGACAATGTCACCACATTCATCGAAGTGGTGCTGAATCAGGAACTGGGTGAGCCCTTCCGTCGTGACGCCATGAAAACCCCAGTGGAAGTGGCCGGGATCGATGCCAAGGACATGTGCCCGCAAACCGGGGGCTGAGTTTTACGCTACGCGCGACGGCTTCCACCCGGCCCACGCAATGGGCCCCGTGGAAGCCGCCGTGCGTCCTGTCCCGTTGGACTCTCAACCCATACCGTGTTCGGCTGTCGCGCTGGGCCCATCCCGGGACCGTTGCCAAACCCCCGCGCCGAAATGGGTGGTTTTTGCGGATTTTGCATAGTATTCAGCGGTTCCGGTATGCGATACTTCCGCGCTGGATATTAGACTGCCGCCTTTGCGGCAACTCAGACAAGCCGACTTTTTTGTTGGGCAGCGCAGCTTCAACAGCCCTTGGTTTTTGCCGCTTGGCCCTTTGATTGCGCAGCTTGACTCAGGCTTTTTCGACTAAATAGGCTCGCACACGGCGTCGGGATGCCGGTTGATTCATCTCGTTTTCAACTCCGGACGCATACCCACTACGTTCCCGCTAACTCATGTTAGGAGTCGATTGATGCAATATGCCAAGCTTGCCGGGTTTTGTGCCACAGGTGTCGCCACGGTTATGTGCCTGGTTTCGAGTGCGGCAACGGCCGCCGCTCTGGACGGGACCAGCAATCTGATTTGCGCCACAACCGATGTCATCGCCTGCACCGAGACTGGAGGCTGCCAGCAAGGCCCGGCCAGAAAATACGATTTGCCGGAGTTCATGGTACTGGATGTGGAACAGAAGGTTATTCGCGGCACCCACTTCAGTGGCGTCAAAGAGGTTTCTCCGGTCAACAACATGGAGGTCAGCGGAAACCACCTGATCGTTCAGGGTGTCGAACTTGGCCGTGGGTGGGCGTTGACCGTTGACGGTGACACGGGTGCCATGAAGGCGTCGGTGGTCGGCGATGAGGTCAGTTTCATGCTCTACGGCAACTGCACCCCAATCTGAGGAGATACGAATATGGTTACTCGCAAACGATTCCCCAGTTACGTGCTGGCCGGCGCTGTGTTGTGCACGGCTGTCATGATCAGCACGTCTGCGAACGCGAACGACGCGGGCGCATTCATTGGCGGTGTGTTCGCAGCTAAGGTTGTTGGCAACATGGAACGCAGAACCGACGCGGAGGAGGCACAAGCCCAGGCAGCGACTTCTCGACCCGCGCCCGCACCCGCGGCAAAGTCCAGTCCGGAGTCGCAGATGCAGCAGCTCGATAAGCTGGCGGCGGGTGGGTACATCACGCCGGAGGAGTACAAGGCCAAGAAGAAGGCCATTGTTGACGGGATGTGACGCACACCTGCCCCATCTGACTGTTTGCAGATACCCGGGCCTGGCTGCCGATGACTCAAGGCCGCACAGCTGCTCGATCCCACCGCCACCCCTGCCGCCTTCTATGTGATCAGCGTGGGCGGCGGTGGGCAACTCCCCTAACCTTGTTACAGGAAAATATGCTGTGAAATTTTTGAACGCCTTCAGCCCGGCGGCGCTGGCTCTGGCCCTGGCCGCAGTCCCTGCCTTCGGCGCAGAGTCCGATGCACCCGACGCACCCAGCCTGGGCGACTACCAGGCCCATGGCTTTCTCTCGGATTACTCCAAACTGACGCCCAACCCGGAAGACGACGGAGCCTTTTATTATCGGGCGCATCCTGATACCAAATCACCCTACAACAAGCTCATGATCGATCGGATCAAAATCTTCTTCAAGGACGACGCGGACTACAAGGGTATCGATCCGACCGAACTCAAGGCGCTGACCGACTACTTCCACGACGCCATCGTCAAGGAGGTATCGGGTGACTATCCGGTGGTCGAGGAACCGGGTCCGGACGTGTTGCGGCTGCGAATCGCACTCACTGATGTGGTCGCGAACAAGCCGGAAGCGTCGGTGGTGACCTTGGTCGTACCCTTCCTATGGGTCGGTGACGCAGCGACCGGTGTGGCGGACGGGGAGCCGGGCAGCACCATGTTCGTTGGCGAGGCATCGGTGGAAATGGAGGCGCTTGACAGCGTCACCAGCGAGCAAATCGGGGCTTACGTGGATACGCGCATTCCGAAGAAATATAACTGGGGCGAAGGCGTTACCCGAGGCGCCACGGATTACGTGAACTCGTACTCCACCTGGGCCTACGTCAAGGAATCCATGGACTACTGGGCTAAGGCGCTCAAGGAGCGCATTGATCAGGCGCACGGCAAAACTGCCGCGACCAACTAAAAAAACCGAGAGACCCCCCAGCTCTGCTGGGGAGGCAGACACAGTTTGACAATTCCGGGAGTCTCATGAGATCCCCCCTACGTGAGCCGCCAAGCAACACGTAAGAGAGAAATCGTGAGATAAGACAGGAGCTTAAGCCACGGGTGGACGCTATGGGGGTCGATGAGCTGGGGGTGTATCGCAGAGCCCATTGGCCGCGGATCAAGGAAGCGCTATTGAAAGGGGAGTATCGTCCGCAACCGGTCAGACGGGTGGAGATCCCGAAGCCGGGGGCGCGCAAGGACAAGCGCAAGCTGGGGATACCGTGTGTTCTCGACCGGTTATCCGGCAGGCGCTGTTGCAAGTCTTACAGAGCCGATGGGATGGGACCTTCTCTGAGCACAGTTATGGGTTCAGACCGGGTCGTTCGGCCCATCAGGCGATTGCTCGGGTTCAAGGTATCCGGTCGGGCCGGGGCATCGTGGTGGATGTGGACCTGGAGGCGTTCTTCGACCGGGTCAACCACGATCGTTTGATGAGTCCGCCTAGCGTCTGAGCAGTTCTCGTCTTGCCGAAATGCAACAAACTGCTGACTCATGGCACTAGCCGGCCAAAACCTTTGCACGGCCCCGAGCTCTGATGTTGAAGAGCCCGGGGCCATGTTTTATTTGGGGGGGCGTCGGTCGCTTGTGCCCGCTTGAATCAGGCGCCCCCTCGTGACTCAAGGCCTGTCGTTACCACTGTGTCGCCTGGCCGGGCCCGCCTCCGGCTCGCTCCAGCCAGGGCCAAGCCGAGCACGGGTGAGGCGCGGCTAAAACTGGATCAATTTACCACCCGAGGCCCGTTGACTTCGGACAGCAGACGTTGGAATTCGGGATCGTCACGCAGCAGTTGGGCACCCACCGCGATCAATCGGTCGACTTGCTCATCCGTCAGAGAAAAGCTCGTGGGCACCTGGTTGAAGAACTTCTGATCTTCCTCGTCGTCCAGTTCTTCCAGGCTGATTCGAATCAGGTAGATCTCAACCGGCTGCCCGGGTGTTGAAAGTGCTTCCGACCATTCCTGGGCGGCAGCTTTGATCAACTCATCCGTCGCGATGTTGTAACGATGGAGTTGCACGTTACTCATGGCCCCCACCGTTTCCGCAATAGAGGGTTGTCTGTTGCTGCTATCCATTTCCGGTTCAGGCGAGGTGGACGCATCGACCGAGATCAAGACGAGACGGGTGGGCGGCGTTCTGTCGGTTTTTTTGATGTATGCCTCTACGCCCCCCACAACGGCTATATAGTCGAACACCGCAAGCAGACCCAGGTTGTCGGTGATGCCGCCATCCACGAAATGGGCGTATTTGCGGGTGTCCTTGTCGTAGTAGGTTTCCAGACCTGTCACCAGGCCCTGAAGGCGTAGACTCTTGGATTCCAGGGCCCGTTTCTTGGCCGCCAGAAGCCATTCCGGGGGCGTCGTGCCGCAGTCCGGATAGTTCTCCAGTACCACCGGATTGAACACAATAGGCACGGCCGAGGAGGCGGTAACCGCGCGGGCAACCGGATAGGTGGACAGATCGGAACACAGAAAATTGAAGTAATCCTGGATAAAGGAAAAGCGGACGCCATATCCGAGATCAGAGGCGTTGATGATGATGAGCGGCAGGTCGTCCCGTTTGAGCATATCCGCATAGGTGGCATTCTCAAACAGCTCCCGGTTGTAGGTTTCCACGGCCAACTCTGTGCGGCCGCTGGAACTGAACCATCGGAAGGGGTTGAACAATCCCCTGACCAGAGACCCTTGTACGTCTTTTCTCAGAAATTTCTCCTCGAAATCCTCGAACAGTCGCTCCCCGAACAAGCCGTAATAGGCCGCGGTAAAGCTGCCGCCGGATACGGAGCTGATGGAGTCCACTTCCGCCAGGAAGGTTTGTGCGCCACCGTTACCGCCTTGCCACGGCGTGTCCCGCATCTCCTTCATGACGCCGTAGGAAAGGGCCGCCGCACGGGTGCCGCCGCCGGACAAAGCCACCGTTACGGCAGTCTCGCCATGGCTTGAGCGCGCGGTGAAGGTTCTGACCGAGTAGCCATCCTCGCGATTCGCCGTGGCGATGGGGGTGTTTTCAATCACGCCGTAGGATGCGCAGCCGGACAGCAGTACCAGCATGGAAACTGTAAAAAGCACTCGCCTTGGTGCAGACATGCCGTTACCTCTTTTGCAGCTCAAACGTCCGGACCGTCGATAGGTCCACAATAATTTTTAGGCCATAGATCCTGGCAGAAAACCGGCGATACGCTGTATGGTCCAGAATGCGGCCACCCCTCCGATCCCATAGGAAACCCATTGCCGGGAAACTGGGGGCAATGCCATCGGTAGTCGGCGCAGTCCGGCCAGTATGGCCGACACCGCCAGTATGAACAGAATCTGCCCCGTCTCCACGCCGACGTTGAACATCAACAAAGCCAGCGGCACTTCGTGCTGCGGCACGCCGATCTCCGACAGCGCACCGGCAAACCCCAACCCGTGGAACAGCCCGAACACGAACGCGACCACCCAGGGGTAGCGTTCGGTCAGCCCGAACTGGCCGTGCTGTTTATGAATGATCTCCGAAGCAAGAAACAAGATGCTGAGAGAAATGACCGCCTCTGTGGGGGCCGCGGGCAGATGCACGACGCCCAGTGTCGCCAGCGCCAGGGTGATGCTGTGGGCCACGGTAAAGGCGGTCACCGCTTTCAACAACGGGCCGAATCCGCTCACGATCAGCATCAGGGACAGCACGAACAACAGGTGGTCAACGCCTTCCAGGATGTGGACGATACCCATGCGCCAGTAATCGCCTGCGATCTTGAGTTTCGACGCCTGCAGCGGGATGGTAAAGCTTGCTGATGCGGGCCGCAGTATCGCCGAGTGCTGGGTGCCGTCCTGCAGCTGTACCAGCAGCAGGACATCCGTCTGCAGGGCGGATAGTCCCTCGATGACAATCGTTTGCCCGGTCAGTGTGTCAGCGTTGTTCTTGTAGGTGCCATGTTCCAGCAGCGCCCCGGGCAGGGTCTGTGCCGTGGTCGATCCCAGCAGCTCCAGACTTTCCGGCAATCGTGGCGTGATCGCCAGCGCCCGGTCGCCGCGGGTGGGAACCTTCCAGGTGACGGCATAGAGGCCGGTGTTTTGTTCCTTGATATCGAGCAGCGCGGGGCGGATCTCGTCGGCCTGCACCTGGATGGCCGGCATGAGTCCAAACAGGACCAGCGCCAGCACGATCGGCCAGGGCATGGAACGCGTCATCAACGGGGTTCCTCAGCCAGGACCGACACCTTTTCACCGTTGGCAGGCGCTTCGATCACAACGGTGTATTGCTCGCGCAGGTTGGCGTAAAACTGCTCGTTGAGTTCCTCGCTCCTGGCCGTGGTCCAGTCCCGTGTCACCCGTTCGCGCACCGTCGCAAAGTCCGGCGCAGGGGGTTGAACTACAGCGCTGACATACACCAGATGAACACCGTAACCGGACAACACCGGCCCATGCCATTGCCCGGGCGTCAAAGCCACCAGCGACTCGGCAAACCCGCTGCCAAACTGCTTCTGTATCTCGGCCTGATCTTTTTCCGGGTAATAGTCCTGCAACATAAGGGAATCACCCAACGCGCCCGCGCTCTGCTTGGGTTCGCCCTGTGCGATCAATGCCGCCTTGATTCTGTCCGCATCGGACAGAGTCGCGTCCCCACGTTTGTCCGGGTCCAGGAAAACCTGGGTGAAGGTGTAGCGCGCCGGTGCCTGATAACGCGCCTTGTGTTCGGCGAAATAGGCCTCGAGCTCCTGCTCGGTGGGGGGCGTCAATGCCACCAGGTCTTTGGCGAGAAACTCCAGCTTCTGTGCCAGCCGCCGGCGGATGACGCTGTCATGCTTGTTCAGCCCCATGGTCAGGGCCTCGCGGTACAAAACAGACTCTCGGATGTATTGTTGAATCAGGCCATCGAGTTCCGCGGCCGTCGGCAGGCGATTCCATCGCTTCTGCCATGCGGTCTGCATCCACTCGACTTCGCCCGCGCTGACAACAATGGTTTTGTCGTCTGCTTCCGGCGCCGGTTCGGCGAACACGCCGTACAAAAGATAGATCGCCGCACCAATCGCCAAGAAATGCACCAGCGGTTCACGTAGCCACTTCACTAGGTCAAGTTCCTCCTAAAACGGATGACGACGCATGTTAAACCATTCAGCGGTTTCCCGGGCAGCCGCTCTGCGGTCCGAGTGTTTCGAGCCTGTGTTCTGTCCAAGATCGTGGAGTCGCGCGTTTTGCGAAGCCATCGCCGGGATTTGCCTGCGCCAGCGACAAAAAAGCCTGCTCTCCGATGGGGTGTTCGCGACAAACGACGTCAACACCATTGTCCCATACGCAGGTGCGACAGGTAAGTCTATGACCTTAGGGCATCAATCAGCTATGCAGAATCGGCAATAAATCGAGTCACCCGGTTGACGGTTCCTGCGGAGTGATTCGCAAGCCACAGCGTGCTGCGTTGGTTGGCCTTGGCCGCATGTGAGCGGACCGTGGCTGGTATCCGCCTTTGTCTTCCGGACCGATCAAGGTGGGGCTGCCATATGCATGAGCTAGACAAAAACAGGTGGCTTCAGGCTTCCCCGAGGAGGCAGCAGGCGTTTGGCGATTCCACTTGTGGGTTCCGAAAATTCATGCAGCCATCGGAAGGTAGTAATGATGAAGTCCGTGGACCGCTGGATGCTCGGTCACGTCGACCGATCATTCGCTCCACATAAGGATTTTGCCAGGGCGAGGCCGACGCCGTGACGATATCGTCGATGCTCAGAGAATCAATCCTGCGCCGAACCCGATCACCGTAGATGCCATCACCATCTCGTAACAGATAGTGCGGAGCGGTATCGAAAGGAAACGCTTCAACGAGCTGCTGGGCTGCCCACTGTGTGCTCGGATGCTCCGTAACATTGAAGTGGACTATCCGCCGTCGGTTATGTGCCAACACGAGGAAAACGAACAGCACTTTGAATGTTGCCGTGGGCACGATGAAGAAGTCTACACTGTGTTCCAATAAGCTTGCCGCCCGACCGCCTCTCCCGAAAGAACTCCTCGGATCGCAGTCAATCGGCCCACGGGTTGATGACTGCCAACCCCGGAAACGCGAAGTCGCGAGCGTTGCGCGTGACCACGCGCAAACCGTGGTGCAACGCTGTAGCTGCTATCAGGCTGTCTAAGGCGGGTAGTGGGCGTCCCGCATCGGCCTGTAACCGTCCCCAACGATCCGCCACGGCCGAGTCAATGTGCAGGGTACGGCCCGTAAAAAACTTCGGCAACTCCACTTCCAGCCAATCCAACAGCCGGAGTTTGCGCGTGCTGTCCGTCACAAGCTCGATGCCTTTGCGGATCTCTCCTAGTGTCAGCACACTTATAAATAGCGCGATTGAAGGTCTCCGCTCGAACCACTCGACCACGTTGGGATCGGGCTCGCGGCGACGCAGTTCGGAGATCACGTTGGTGTCGACCAAGTAACTCAAAGCGCCGCCTCGCGGGTGAGACTCTTGTCCCTCTCAAAGTCGACGTCGTCCTGACCGTAGAGTGGCGAGCGTCGCATGAATGCGACCAACGACTCGCCGGTACCTGCGAGTCGGTCATACTCGGCCCTGGAAACCACCACTGCCACGGAGCGCCCATGCAAAGTAAGCTCTTGGGGACCTTCCCGCTCCGCATCTTTGATGACCTCGGAGAGGCGCGCTTTCGCCTCCTGTATCTGCCAGGTGCGCATTCTCGACTCCTCGTTCTGACCAGAATAGTCAGAGTCTATCTGAAGCCAAGGCCTTGGCCAACTCCGAGCCGAGGGGACCGGGGTCAGAGAAGAATGGATATCAGTTCTAACATCCCAGCATCTGCTATGCGGCGCCGAGTTCTCGGTCGAGGAGTTCGAGGACGGGGTGCTCCTCGGGCCACTGAGGCCGTTCCGGCCCACGCGGGTGGAGGACGTCTTCGGTTGCCTGAGATACGAGGGCCCGCCGAATACGCTCGCGGAGATGGAGGAAGCCATAGCCGAAGAGGTGCGGAGGCGGCATGCTGGCAGTCGATATTAGCGTTGTAATCCGCTTCCTTACGGCCGACGATCCCGAACAGTCTCGCCGGGCGCTTGCGCTGGTTGGCGACACACCCATCTGGATCGGCAAGACCGTGCTGCTCGAGACGGAGTGGGTGCTGCGGAGCCTCTATGGTTTCGGGGTGGACCAGGTGGCAGTGGCCTTCCAGGATCTCGTGGGCCTTCCGACGGTTCATGTGGAGAACGCGCGAGCCGTGCAACGGGCCTTGGAATGGTTTGCGGCAGGTCTGGATTTTGCGGATGCCTTGCATTTCGCAAGCCGCGGCCGTGCAGACGCCTTCGTGACCTTCGACAATAACTTCAGGAAGCGTGCCAGCCGGCCGACGAAGATAACGATCCGCGTCCCATGATGAAACAAGGAGTAGGGTTTCTTTTCTTCATCGCATGTCAGCGGCACGCATCCTTCCGGGAAGCGGCTGTCCGGGCGTGGCGCTGGGGATCAAGGGAGAGGGTTTTGCGGTTCGACGGGAGAACAACGGCGTTACGGTCGGTGGAGCCTAAGTCGATGCTGTCGAGGCAGGCCCGGACATTCTCAAAGTTGTCACCAGTTACCCAACGAAGACCGATTCGTTATCGGTGACGCTGAGTCCTGTCTGCCTGCATCTTGGTGACCGTCGTCGTCGAACCCGGCCCGTTCCCGCGCATGGGTTCCGTTTGGGTACATGGATTCGTTTGACACAAGCGGCTCCAAACAGTAGCTGTGTCGGTCATAGCTTGTGCTCACCTGCCCTGCTTCCTGACCTCCTCAGGTGAAGCCGAGCTGTGGACAGCTAATGTGAGTCGCCATTCAAACGCGCGCCACTCACGCTCCATTCGCGCACCGTTGTTGGGACCATGACGGACGATGCGAGACTAGAGCGCTGAGGATTGTCTTGGGGAAAAGTGTCTAAAAAACCCAGTATTCTGAGGTTTCTGGCTGTCTGTGACGGTCTGCGGAAATGGTGCCGAGGAGAGGACTTGAACCTCCACGAGCTTTCGCTCACTAATACCTGAAACTAGCGCGTCTACCAATTCCGCCACCTCGGCAAGGCAGGCAGTCGCCGGGCGCGGGACCCGACGGAGCGCGGAATATAACCGTGGCCCTGATCACTGTCAAACGGCCTCGAATGCGGTTTGCCGCCGATTTCCCTATCCTATGCGCTTGTGTACCGAGGTGGCTCGGCAGTAAGGTGCGGCACGCAGCGGGAAAAGGTCTATGTCAAAGCGCAACCTACGCAAGTGGCGACGCCACGATCCACATATAGAACGCGAGCAGCAGAAGTACGGCCGTGCGGCGCCCAGCCGTGAGTTCCTGCTCGAGTTCTTGAAAAACCACGGCATGCCGCTGACCCATGACGAGCTCTGTGCGGAGCTCGATATCTCTGACGACTGGGAGCGGGAGGCGGTTTCCTATCGTCTCAAGGCCATGGCCCGGGACGGGCAGCTCATCCGAAATCGCCGTGGCGACTACGGTGTCGCCGGCAAAATGGATCTGGTGGCGGGACGGGTCCAGGGGCATCCCGAGGGCTACGGTTTCCTGATTCCTGATGACGGCAGTGACGATCTGTATCTGTCCGCCCGGGAAATGCGCACCCTGATGCATGGGGACCGCATTCTGGCGTCGGTGGCCGGTCTCGACCGCCGGGGTCGACGCGAGGGCAAGGTGGTGGAGGTGTTGGAGCGCAACACCCAGATCGTGGTGGGACACTATTCCGAGGCCCATGGCATTGGTCAGGTGAAGCCGGACAATCGCCGTATCAGCCACGAAATTCTGGTGCCGCCGGAGAATCGAGGTCAGGCCCGCGACGGGCAGATCGTGACAGTACAGATTGTCGAACAGCCGACCCGTCGCCAGGCGCCCATCGGTCGCGTGTACGACGTGTTGGGCGATCAAATGGCGCCGGGCATGGAGGTGGAAATCGCCCTCCGCGCCCACGAAATCCGCACCGAGTGGCCGGATGCGGTGAAGGCCGAGATACGCCCGCTGGGTGAAGAGGTGCCGGAGCAGGCCAAGCGCGATCGTGTCGACCTGCGCGACGTGCCGTTGGTCACCATCGACGGCATTACCGCCCGTGACTTTGACGACGCGGTATTTTGCGAACGCCGCGGCCGCAACTATCGATTGCTGGTGGCCATAGCCGATGTGTCCGCCTACGTCGCCCCGAACGGTGCGCTGGACGCGGAAGCGCGGGAACGGGGCAACTCGGTCTATTTTCCGGACCGGGTCATACCCATGTTGCCGGAGGTGTTGTCCAACGGCCTATGCTCGTTGAATCCCAAAGTGGATCGCCTGTGCATGGTCTGTGAGATGACAATCAATCGAGACGGCAAGCTGGTGCGTTCCGCCTTCTTCGAGGGGCTGATGCGATCCCACGCACGGCTGACCTACGATGCCGTGGCCAGAGTATTGATTGAGGGTGACGAACATCTGAAAAAGGAGTTGGGGGAATTGGTGCCTCATCTGGAGGCCCTGTATGCGCTTTTTGGGGTGTTACAAAAGGCCCGGGAGAAGCGCGGCGCCATTGATTTCGAGACCCAGGAAACCGAGATTGAGTACGATGCCCAGCGCAAAATCGAGGCAATACGTCCGACCCAGCGAAACGACGCCCACAAGCTGATCGAAGAGTGCATGATTGCGGCCAACGTCGCCGCGGCCCGATTTCTCAAGCGTCACAAGATGCCGGCGGTGTATCGGGTACACACCGGCCCCACCGCCAGCCGTCTGGAAGATCTGCGCGCCTTTCTCGGGGAACTCGGTCTCGGCGTCGGCGGGGGCGACAAGCCGGAGCCCGGTGATTACGCTGCCCTGCTGGAGCATGCGCGTTCCCGACCCGACTGGCGCTTGATCCAGACTGTGCTGTTGCGTTCCCTTTCCCGCGCGGTTTACAGCCCGGCGGAAGATGGGCACTTCGGCCTGGGCCTGCCCAGCTACACGCACTTCACGTCGCCAATCCGGCGCTATCCCGACCTCCTGGTGCACCGGGGCATTCGCCATATCCTGCGGGGTGGAAAACCTGCTGATTTCCTATACACCCGGGGTGACATGGAATCCATGGGTGAGCATTGCTCTCACACCGAGCGCAATGCCGACGAGGCGGTCTGGGACGCGGTGGAATGGTTAAAATGCGAGTACATGCTGGACAAGGTGGGTGACACCTTCGATGGCCTGGTCACTTCGGTCACGTCGTTCGGTCTGTTTGTCGAATTGAGCGAGGTGTTTGTCGAGGGACTCATTCACATCACCAACCTGGACAGCGACTACTACCACTTCGATCCTGTGGGACACCGTCTCAGAGGTGAGCGCAGCGGGCGGACCTATCGCCTCGGCGACCGGATTCGGGTGCGGGTCACCCGCGTCGACCTGGACGATCGTAAGATCGATTTCGAGCCCGAATCCCGGGCGCCCGACTCCAAAACCCGAAAGCCGCGCCGCCGGCGCCGGGGGTAGCCGAAGCAATGAGCACCGATCTGGTGTTCGGCTACCACGCTGTGCGGGGCGCCCTTGGACGGGACCCCGAGCAGGTGGTGGCGGTTTGGCTGGATCGTCAGCGGCGGGACAAGCGATCACGGGAACTCGTGGGCCTTGCCGCCGGGGCCGGGGTCACGGTGAGCTGGGTCACTCGCGCCGAGATGGATGCCCTGGCTGGCGACGCGGTCCATCAGGGCATGTTGGCCCGGGTCCAGGTGCGCGCTGCCCTGCAGGAGCCGGATCTAGAGGATCTGCTGGATCGCTTGCAGACCCCACCCTTGCTGCTGGCGCTGGATGGCGTCACCGATCCACATAATCTGGGGGCTTGTTTGCGCAGTGCCGACGCCGCCGGGGTTCACGCCGTGATCGCGCCTCGTGATCGTGCCGCCGGGCTTTCGCCCGTCGTGCGCAAAGTCGCCAGCGGCGCGACTGAAACCGTGCCCTTTGTCCAAGTGACCAATCTGGCCCGGACCCTGGACGCGCTGCGGCGCCGTGGAATCTGGGTGCTGGGCGCCGCCGGGGAGGGAGATGCCGTTCACTTCGATGCCGATATGGCCGGTGCCCTGGCGCTGGTGCTGGGGGCCGAGGGTGACGGGCTGCGACGATTGACCCGCGAGCGCTGCGATCAGCTCATCGCCATCCCCATGTGCGGCCAAGTGGAAAGCCTCAACGTATCGGTGGCGGCCGGCGTACTGCTGTTCGAGGCCGTGCGCCAGCGGCGATTGTCATGATTGCGTCTGCGCGCCAGCCGCACTAGAATACGCGGCCCTTCGCTAACGCGAACTCCTTGCCTCACTGCGTGCGCTGCACGACGGGAGGCTGCCTACACCCGTAAGGAGATGTCCGTGAGACATTATGAAATCGTTTTTCTGGTCCATCCCGACCAGAGTGAGCAGGTTCCCGCGATGGTCGAGCGCTACCGGGCGATCATCGAGACCGACGGTGGTGTCGTACACCGAATGGAAGACTGGGGTCGCCGCCAGCTGGCGTATCCGGTCAGCAAAGTGCACAAGGCCCACTACGTCCTGATGAACGTGGAATGTAATCAGGCCGCTCTGGAGGAGTTGGAAAGCGCTTTCAGATTCAATGACGCGGTGATCCGCAACATGGTCATGCGCACCAAGAAACCGGTGACGGAACCCTCACCCTTGGTCAAGGCGAAGGATGAAGAGGAGCGTCGCCCCCGGCGAGAAGAGCGCCCTGAGCGCACCGATCCGCCGGCCGCAGAGGCTGTCGATTCGGCGGCTGAGGTTGTGGCTGAAGCGGACGCGCCGCTCGAGGATCAGGACTGAGCCGGATCAGGCTGAGTCATGTGTTCGAATTGACCAGACACGCTCCGACCATCTCGTTCCGCCCACGTGGCGGGACCGGCGGCGCCGTGATCGAGATGAACTCAAGTAGAGGGTTAACCCATGTCGCGTTTCTTTCGCCGTAAGAAGTACTGCCGTTTCACCGCCGAAGGTGTTGATCAGATCGACTACAAAGACCTCAACACCCTCAAAGGTTATGTGACCGAGGCCGGCAAGATTGTGCCCAGTCGGATCACCGGCACCAAGGCCCGTTATCAGCGGCAGCTTGCCAGTGCGGTCAAGCGCGCCCGTTTCCTGGCGCTGTTGCCATACACTGATCGCCACTGAACCGTTTGCATCGATACGTCTGACCCGGTCGTTCTGGTATGAAAGGACTGGCAAAGCTCGCCATGCAGGGACGGGTTCAGGCCGCGCTTCTGGTGGCCGGGTTCGCTGTTCTGGCGGCGATCTTCCCTCCCGTCATCGTCTTGAGCGGAGCCACCCTGGCCCTGGTCACCCTGCGCAAGGGGCTGGCTGAAGGCGCGCTGTTGGCGGCTATTGGCACCGCCGCGGGTGGTGCATTGGCCTGGATGGTGGTGGGCAGCCCACAGTGGGTGCTGGTGTCCCTGCTGGTGCACTGGGTGCCGGTCTGGCTGGTGGCGGGGGTGTTGCGGGCCACGGTATCGTTGTCCCTGGCTCTGCTGGTGTTGGTGGGGTTCGGCCTTGCCGGGGTGTTGCTTGTCTATGCCGCCCTGGGTGATCCAGCCCTGTGGTGGGCTTCGATGATGGAGCAGGTGCTGCCGATTCTGCTGGAGCAGATGCAGGCTGAGGTGGCGCCGGAGGTGATGGCGCAACAGATACAGTTGCTGGCGCCCAAGCTTACCGGTGTGGTGGTATCCCAGTTCGTGGTTCTGGTCATGATCAGCCTGCTTCTGGGCCGCTGGTGGCAGGCTGGATTGTTCAATCCAGGCGGCTTCGGAACCGAATTTCGTCAGCTGCGCTTTGGGCGCCCGGCGGCCATCGTTGTGCTGGTGGCATTCGCCATTGCGGTGTTTGCGCAGATGGACCTGGTGGTGAACCTGGTGTTGGCCGTTGGATTGGTCACGTCGTTGTTCGGCCTCGCGATTGTGCACAGCCTGGTGGTGGAGGGTGGCTGGGCGCGGGCCTGGATGTTTATGGTTTACCTGCTGTTGGGCCTGTTGATGTATCCGATGGTGACCTTTTTGTCTGTGCTGGGCGCCGCCGACGAATGGCTGGACGCGCGTCGGCGTTTTGGCAAAGGGGCGCATCCCAAATCCTGAATGTCCGTGGGTCCACGGCGTTCGCGTGTTGGAGATTGAATAATGGAAGTGATTCTGCTCGAGAAAGTCGACAACCTTGGCAGTCTGGGCGACCGGGTGACGGTCAAGCGTGGATACGGCCGCAACTTTCTGATTCCCAAGGGTAAGGCCACCGAGGCGTCGGAAGCGAACGTGGCCGCGTTCGAGGCCCGTCGGGCCGAGCTTGAAAAAACCCAGTCCGACCTGCGGGCGGCAGCCGAGGCGCGACTGGCCGAGTTGGAGGGTTTGGCGCTGACCATCGCGGCCAAAGTCGGCACTGAAGGGCGTTTGTTTGGCTCGGTTGGACCTGCGGACATTGTCATCGCGGCCGCGGAATCAGGCATTGAAATTCAGCGCAGCGAGGTCCGCATGGCCGAACCGATCCGTCAGATCGGCGAAACGGAAGTGGGTGTGCACCTGCACGCCGACGTCAATGGCGTCATCAAGGTGGAAGTGGTCGCCGCCGAGTAACGTCGAGGCGGTCCCGCACCCCTGTGCGATCAGGGGCGCCGATCGGGTCCTACCACAGCCGCTGGCATACCGGATCAGTGGGTGTGAACCGGGGGGCGGGGCAATCCCAGCCCCTCGACCGACTCAGGATAACCCGCATTGCCTGAGATGCGCGCTAGAATGAACAGTCATGGCCACCGCATCCAGAACCCCTGACGCCCGCGACGCCTCCACCGAAGCGCTTCGCGTTCCGCCCCACTCCATCGAGGCCGAGCAGGCGGTGCTGGGTGGGCTGATGCTTGAGAATACGGCCTGGGACAATGTGGCCGATCGTGTGGTCGAGCTGGATTTTTACCGGCCTGAACACCGTCTGGTGTTTGGGGCCATTCGCGACCTGGCGGAAAAATCATCCCCGTTCGATGTGGTCACTCTGGGCGAGCTGTTGGAACGCCGCGACGCCCTGGAGGAAGCCGGCGGGATGAGTTATCTCGGCACCCTGGCGCGGGACACTCCCAGCGCCGCCAATATCCGAGCCTATGCGGATATCGTCCGCGAGCGTTCTGTGTTACGGCGGCTGATTGCGGTGGGCACCGAGATCGCCGACTGCGGTTTCGAGCCCAAGGGCCGCGAAATGCGGGAGTTGCTGGATCTGGCGGAGCGGCGGGTGTTCGAGATCGCGGAAGCGGGGCACAAACACGCCCAGGGCTTCGTCAGCATCAAGGATCTGTTGACCAGTGCGGTAGACCGCATAGATCATCTCTACCAGCAGGACAGCCCCATCACCGGTGTCGCCACCGGCTGGGACGATCTGGACGAAAAGACTGCGGGGCTTCAGGACGGTGATTTGATCATCGTCGCTGGCCGCCCGTCCATGGGAAAGACCACCCTGGCCATGAACATCGCCGAGCACGCCGCAATCAAGGATGGGGTCGGGGTGGCGGTGTTCAGTATGGAAATGCCGGGTGAACAACTTGCGATGCGCATGATGTCCTCGCTGGGGCGCATCGATCAGCACAAGATTCGCACCGGCAAGCTGGAAGACGAGGACTGGCCTCGTTTGACCTCGGCTCTCAGCATGCTCAAGGACGCGCCCCTGTACATCGATGACACGCCGGCGCTCAGCCCGACCGAGGTCCGCTCACGGGCGCGCCGTCTGAAGCGGGAGCACGGCAATCTGGGGCTGATCCTGATCGACTACCTGCAGCTTATGCAGGTTCAGGGCACGGTGGAGAATCGGACCAACGAGATCTCCGAGATATCCCGGGGCCTTAAGGCCCTGGCCCGTGAGCTCAGTGTGCCGGTTATCGCGCTTTCCCAGCTCAATCGGAGCCTGGAACAGCGCACCAATAAGCGCCCCATGAACTCCGACCTGAGGGAATCCGGTGCCATCGAACAGGATGCCGATGTGATTGCGTTCATCTATCGGGACGAGATCTATAACCCGGACACCAATGACAAGGGCATTGCGGAAGTGATCATCGGCAAGCAGCGCAACGGCCCCACCGGCACCATCAAGCTGACTTTCCTCGGGAAATACACCCGTTTCGAGAGCTTTGCATCCGAGCACTACAGCGACGGGCAGTATGCGTGATCCCAATCCCGGAATGCCCTGCCCGAAGGCGCCCTTGAGGCTGCCTTGATGGCGCGTAGCAAGCTCGAGTATGTGTGTCGCGAATGCGGTGCCCACCAGAGCAAGTGGAGCGGGCAGTGCGCCGACTGCGGTGCCTGGAACAGCCTGGAGGAGACGGTTGCGATGCCCGCGCCGGGCAAGGGTGGGCGTTTCGCGGGCTATACCGGTTCGGCGGAAGGGGCGCGTGTTTACCGCCTCTCGGAGGTTGGGTCGGAAGAATCGATTCGGGTTGCCACCGGAATCGGTGAACTCGACCGGGTTCTGGGTGGGGGCCTGGTTGCCGGTTCCGTGGTGCTGATCGGCGGAGATCCGGGCATTGGCAAGTCGACTATTCTGCTACAGACCCTGGCCAATCTGGGGCAGCATCGAAGCACGCTTTATGTCAGCGGTGAGGAATCACCCCAGCAGGTCAGTCTCCGGGCCCAGCGTCTGGATCTGCCGCGGGAGGACCTGCGATTGCTGGCCGAGACCTGCGTCGAGCGGGTTTTGAGTGTCGCGCGTCAACACACGCCCCAGGTGCTGGTGGTGGATTCCATCCAGACCCTGTTCACCGAGGTCCTGCAGTCGGCGCCGGGTTCGGTGGCACAGGTCCGGGAGACCGCAGCGCAGCTGGTTCGCTACGCTAAACAGAGCGGCACCACGGTGCTTCTCGTAGGCCATGTGACCAAGGAGGGGCAGATCGCAGGCCCCAGGGTGTTGGAACACATGGTGGACACCGTGTTGTACTTCGAGGGGGATTCCGGCAGTCGGTTTCGCGCCATGCGCGCAGTCAAAAACCGCTTTGGCCCGGTCAACGAACTGGGTGTGTTCGCCATGACCGAACGAGGCCTGCGCGAGGTGAGCAACCCGTCCGCCATGTTTTTATCCCGGCATGACGCACCGGTGCCCGGCAGCGTCGTCATGGTCACTCGGGAAGGCACTCGTCCGCTGCTGGTGGAGGTGCAGGTCCTGGTGGACGAGAGTCCCCTGTCCAACCCCCGAAGGATCACCCTGGGCCTGGAGCAGAATCGCTTGTCCATGCTGCTGGCAGTGCTGCACCGGCACGGGGGTCTGGCCATGTTCGGACACGATGTGTTCGTGAATGCGGTGGGTGGCGTACGGGTGCAGGAGCCAGCGGCGGATCTGGCGGTGCTGATGGCGGTGGTATCGAGTTTCCGGGATCGGCCCCTGGCCAACGACATGGTGGTGTTCGGTGAAATTGGCCTGGCCGGCGAGGTTCGCCCCGTCCCCAACGGTGAGGAACGGCTGCGCGAAGCCGCCAAACACGGTTTTAAACGTGCTGTCGTGCCCACCGCCAACACGCCCAAGAGCGCCATTCCCGGGCTTGAGGTGAGCGCGGTGGGGCGGGTCGGCGAGGTCATGGATCTGGTGTGAGTGCTTTGGCCGGGTGAAGATTCCCCGAGCATCGGAGTACGCTACTCCGCTTGATTTCACACCCGCATCGGATTTAGATTGCGCACCCCAGATGGGCACGGAGTTTGCTGCCCGTCGCGGGACATAGGTACCGGAGCACACAACCGGGCCACGAGTCGATTCTTGGGGGGATCATACCAATGACCGATATCAACGCCCTGTTGGGCGCCGACACCGACGCCCTGCTGGGGCATACCTGCGAAGGTATTTCAAAACAATCCCTTTACCTGCCGGGCCCGGATTTTGTTGATCGGGTGTTTGCCGACAGCGATCGCTCACCGGCCGTCTTGAGATCCTTGCAGACCCTGTTCGACAGCGGGCGGCTGGGGGGTTCGGGGTATTTGTCGATACTGCCGGTTGACCAGGGTGTGGAGCATTCGGGCGGCGCGTCGTTCGCCCCCAATCCCATCTTTTTCGATCCCAAGGCCATCGTTGAACTGGCGATCGAAGGGGGCTGTAACTGCGTAGCCTCGACTTTGGGTGTACTCGGTTCGGTGGCGCGCCGCTACGCCCATAAGATTCCGTTCATGCTCAAGCTGAACCACAACGAGATGCTGACCTATCCGGCTATGTACGACCAGACCCTGTTCGCCCAGGTTGAGCAGGCCTTTGACATGGGTGCGGTGGCCGTGGGTGCGACCATTTACTATGGTTCGCCGGAATCACGGCGCCAGATTCAGGAGATCAGCGAAGCCTTCGAGCGTGCGCATGGCTTGGGCATGGTTACGGTACTGTGGGCATATCTGCGCAACTCCGATTTTAATCACGACGGCACCGACTACCATGCGTCGGCAGACCTGACCGGCCAGGCCAACCATCTGGCGGCCACCATCAAGGCGGACATCGTTAAACAGAAGCAGGCCGAGAACAACGGGGGTTATACCGCCGTCAACTTCGGTAAGACCCACAAAAAGGTCTACAGTGAACTCACCACCGACAATCCCATCGATCTGGTGCGCTATCAGGTGGCGAACTGCTACATGGGGCGGGCCGGACTGATCAACTCCGGCGGTGCCTCGGGTCAGGACGACCTGGCGCAGGCCGTGCGCACCGCGGTGATCAACAAGCGTGCCGGCGGCATGGGGATGATCTCGGGCCGCAAAGCGTTCCAGAAGCCCATGGCCGAGGGCGTGCGGTTGCTGCACACGATCCAGGACGTTTATCTGGATCCGGCCATCGACATCGCTTGAGCTTCTGAACCTGTCCGCCCCACCGGGGCGGACCATCGATGTTAATCCGAGTGTCCTGTCTAGGGACATCCGTTGACTGCAGTCTTACACTGAAAGCTATCTGCCCACCTGTGGGCGTCTCAGCAGTGAAGACTCGCGCCAATGACTGGTTTGCATGCCGTCTCCGTCGACCGATTGCGCCGTGTGCGCAATCCGGCCTCGCTTTCATTTTCCAGCACTGACGATCTGCCCGATCTTGGCGCCGTGATCGGCCAGGATCGAGCAGTGGACGCCCTTGAGTTCGGAGTCGGCATCCGTCGCGAGGGCTATAACCTGTTTGTCATGGGGCCGCCTGGTATTGGCCGGCACGCGCTGGTCCGTCGGGTTCTGGAGGCGCAGGCCGACCAAGGCGTTCAGGCTTCAGACTGGGTCTACGTCAACAACTTCGATCAACCCCACAAACCGCTGGCGATCGAGTTGCCCGCCGGGTGGAGCCGTCGTCTGGAACAGGATATGGCCCACCTGGTGGAGGATTTGTTGGACGCCTTGCCGGCCGGATTCGACAGCGACGAGTACCGCGCCCGGATCGCTGAGATCGAGGCCGAGGTCAAGCAAAAGGAAGAGGCCGAGCTGGAACGTATCCGTGAACGGGCCCTGAAAATGTCCATCGCACTGATCCGAACGCCCAGCGGTTTCGGCCTAGCCCCCTTGCGGGACGGCGAGGTATTGGATCCGGAGGCGTTTTCCAAGCTGCCAGAGGCGGAGCGTCACACGTTTCAAACCCAGGTGGAAACACTGCAGGCGCCGCTGCGCGAATTGGCCCAGCAAGCGCCCCGCTTGCGGCGCGAGGCGCGCAGTCAGGTCAAGGCCCTGAACGAGCAGGTTACGCTTTCGGTTGTGGGTCCGCCCATGGAGGATCTGAAACGCCGTTACCCGGACCTGCCGACGGTGCAGACTTATCTTTCGGCGGTGCGCACCGACATCCTGAATCGAGTGGACGATTTTCTCCAGGGTGATGAACAAAACGCCGCACAGAAACCGTTGGTCAATGCAGCATCGTCATTGAGGCGCTACCAAGTGAATGTGCTGGTCCATCATGAGGACGATGCCACCCCGCCACTGGTCTACGAGGACAGTCCAACCCTGCAAAACCTGGTGGGGCGCACCGAACACATTGCCCAGTTCGGCACCCTGATTACCGACTTTACCCTGATCAAACCGGGTGCCCTGCATCGCGCCAACGGCGGTTACCTGGTGCTGGATGCGCGTCACGTCCTAACTCAACCCTTTGCCTGGGAGGCGCTCAAACGCACGCTCTACGCGGGTGAGATCCGAATCGTATCGATGAGCGAGATGATCAGCCTGGTGAGCACTGTATCCCTGGAGCCGCAGACCATCCCGCTCGAGGTCAAGGTGTTGCTGATCGGTGAGCGGCAGCTCTACTACCTGCTCAGTGAGTTCGATCCGGATTTCCACGACCTGTTCAAGATCGCGGCCGACCTGGAAGAAGAGATCGACGGCTCTGAGGCGACCACCGGGCTTTACGCGCAAATGATTGCGACCCTTGTCCGCAAAGAAGGGCTGCGCCCCTTCGCCGCCGACGGGGTTTGCCGGGTGTTGGAGCACAGCGCCCGTATGGCCGGCGATGTCGACAAGCTGTCGCTGCAGGTCCAGCGGGTTACCGACCTGTTGCAGGAGGCTGAACACTGGGCTCAGACGGATCAGGCCGAACAGGTTCGTGCGGAGCATGTGCAAAAAGCCATAGACGCGGCCCGCGCACGGCATGGCCGGATCCGCGAGAAGCTGTTGGAGGCGCTGACGCGGGGCGTATTATTGCTGGATACGCACGGTGAGACAGTGGGCCAAGTGAACGGTCTGTCGGTGATGGATCTCAGGGACATCCGCTTCGGCCACGTGACCCGCATCACAGCCACCACCCGGGTTGGGGGCGACGAGGTGATCGACGTTGAGCGGGAAGCGGAGCTGGGGGGCGCCATCCACACCAAGGGGGTGATTATCCTCAGCGGTTATCTGGGTGCGCGATATGCGCGGGAGCGACCCCTGTCGCTCAAGGCCACGTTGGCATTCGAGCAGTCCTATGGCCAGGTGGAGGGGGACAGCGCTTCCTTGGCCGAACTCTGTGCGCTGCTGTCCGCTTTGGCGGACGTACCCGTGCGTCAATCCATGGCGCTGACCGGATCGGTCAACCAGAAAGGCCAGATACAGGCGATAGGCGGTGTGAATGAGAAGATCGAAGCATTTTTCGACGCCTGCCACGCCTTGGGAGGCGTTGATGGCCAGGCGGTTATCATTCCCGGGTCGAACTTGGCGCATCTCATGCTGCGCCAGGACGTGGTTCAGTCGGTGGCTGAGGGGCGGTTTGCGGTTTATGCGGTGAACCACGTGGACCAGGCCGTTTCACTGCTGACCGGGCTTGAGGCCGGCGTGCGCGGGGCGGACGGCAGCTTTCCCCATGATAGCGTCAATGGGCGGGTGGAGCGGCGCCTGCTGGCCTATGCTCAGCTACGCCAGGCGTATGCCAATGCGGCGGGTGGGGCCACGGGCGAGGATACCGAGCGCTCCGAGGGCGTTTCGGGGCCCAGGTCCGAGTGAGCACGGTTCTACTTCAGTTCCGCTTTGCTGACCCGAAGCAGTATGCGGTCCAGCATTCGTGTGGAGCATAGCCGCTTGAGCGTGCCGAACAGATAGGTGGGTTTTGTCACATAGTAGCGAGGCTTGGGGCGGCGCTGAGTGAGAGCGTCCAAGACCCGCTGGGCAACCGCTTCCGGTGGCAGAGTGAACGGCGCCACCGGTCCCTCACCGGTGAATCGGCGTTCCATGGCAGCGTAGCAGGCCCGGTGAGCACTGGTCTCTGGCCGCATCGCCGCTTGATAGGCCTGGTGTGAGTTGGCTCGGAAACGGCTGCTGACGGGTCCCGGTTCGATCAACGACACATGCACCCCACTGCCTTGTAATTCCTGGCGCAGGGTATCGCTCAGGCCCTCCAGGGCGTGCTTACTTGCGTTGTACGCGCCCCGAAAGCGCAGGGCCACCAGCCCCAACACGGAACTGTTTTGTATGATTCGGCCCCGGCCTGCCCGTCGCATCGACGGCAGTATGTGGCAGGTCAGCTCGTGGGTGCCGAAGAGATTGGTTTCAAATTGGAGCCGCAGGGCGTCCCGACTGAGATCCTCCACTGCACCGGGTTGGCCAAAACCGGCGTTATTGAACAGCCCGTACAGGCGGCCGTCGCAGGCGGACAGAACCGCCTCGACGCAGCGCGCGATTGAGGCTGGATCCCTGAGTTCCAGGGCAAAGCATTCGAAGCCGGCGGCCTCAAGAGCGGCGAGATCGGCCTCCCGTCGGGCAGTGGTGAACACCCGGAAACCACGGGCGCGCAGGTAGTGCGCCGTGGCGATACCGATGCCGGAAGAACAACCTGTGATCAACACGGATTCCTGCATATACATCTCCCGGGCATCCGCGCCGCGCAGGTACGTCAGTTGCCGCTTATGTTGAACTCTGCCCGGCGAAGCGCGCCCATGGACCCTCCCAGCGTGAGCGCCGCACGATAGCCCGGCCGGGTGTCCAAATGGCAGAGATGCCAGCGCATGCACGCCTTGGGATCGCCGTGGTCCACCTTCAGGCACGCGGGCTGGCCGCGCCCGAAGCCCACTTCAAATCGGGCCAACGCCAGGTTCAGACCCTCGCCCCGTGCTTTGATATAGGACTCCTTGCGTGCCCAGCAGTCAAAGAATGCCTCGATACGCTCATCTTCCGCCAGGCCGTTCAGTCTGAGAGATTCCGCAGGGCTGAAGAACCGTTGCGCCAGTGCCAGTATCTCCACCTCAGGGCGGACGTATTCCACATCGATGCCGACTTCCTGGCCCTGGGTTACCGCCAGCAGCGCAAGATCGTGGGAATGGGCCAGATTGAAGTGCAGGTGATGCGGGTTGCATGGTTGCGCCAACGACGGTTTGCCATATGCGCCGTAGTCGAAAGCCAGGGACACGGGACGATCATTGCCGAGCGCCCCGGCCAGGATGGTTCTCAGCGCGCCCCGGGCCACCGTGAATCGATGGCGGTCCCGTTCACGCACAAACCGCTGCGCCCGGTTCCGTTCATCCCGGCTGAGCAGCGCGGACAGCGCTGCGATCTGGGACAGATCGCAGCGCAGATCGATCTCCCATACGGTCACCGACACATTTCAGGCCCGGTGGATCACTGGCCGGTTCCGGCATTGGGCTGCGCTCCCTGGCTGGTTTCAAGCAATGCGTTCAGTTCGGCTGCCAGGCGGCCGACATAGGGCTCTTGAAACAAGGCGCCATGGGTCGGAACTTCCGGGATGATGCGCAAATCGACGGGTTCTTTGGTGACGCTTTCCCAAGCCGCCCTCACTCTTGCCACGCTGGTTTCGGTGGGGTAACTGCCTTCCTGCACGAACACGGTTGCCGCGACCGGTATTGGGGCGTAGTGGTAGTTGCGGCTCGCACGCTGAAAGATTCTGACCAGGTACTCAATGCGCAGGTCCGGTGACAGGGGGTTGCCGGTGGCGACAGCCAAGGACATGCGAACATTGCTGGAAAAGCGTCTCAGCAGGCCTCTGACGCTCCGCAGGCGGCTGCGGGCGATTCCCCAGAATCGTCCCCACAGCGGCTTGCGCGCCCGCCTGCCGGTGTGGGTCTGCACCGCGGGATTGTTTGAATCGGGCGGCCTCGGCGGATCGAACAACGCCAGCATATCCACCCGCTCACCTGCTTCATGCAGTTTGCGCGCGATCTCAAAGGCCAGCACGCCGCCAAAGGAGAAACCACCGAGAAGGTAGGGGCCGTGGGCCTGGACGGCGCGAATTTCCTTGATGTGGTCGTGGGCGATCTCCTCGACGGTGGCATAGCCCACCAGGGATCCGTCCTGGGCATGATGCAGCCAGAAGTAAGGCTGATCTGGATGGATATACGGCGCGAGCGCGCTGGGATCGCCATGGATGCAAAAGAACGGGCGCCGCCGTCCGCCCGGACTCACTGCCACCATGGACACCCACTGGGTGCCCCAGTCGTCTTTGCGCAACGCAGATGCCAGGCCCCTCACCGTCGGGTCCTTGTACAGCGTCGCCAGCGGCAGCCGGGTGTCGAACTGCGATTCGATATGCGACAGCATCGCCGCTGCCTGCTCCTGGCTACCGCCGAGTTCAAAGAAGCTGGCGTCTGCAGGCACCGACTCGAGCTCAAGCACCCGCGCCCAGATTTCGGTGATGGCGTGGTCCAGGGCGGGTGCAAGACTGTCCGACTCGGCGGCGTCCTTGATGTATGCGGCAAGGCTTCTCAGGGTGGATCGCTCGAAAAACACTCTGAGGGGAACATGAATGTTGTAAGCCGAGCGGATGCGTGTTGCCAACTGAGTTGCGAGCAGTGAGTGTCCGCCGATTGCGAAGAAGTTGGCGTCGATGCTGACCTTGTCCAACTCGAGCAGGTCTGCGCAGATCTCTGCCAGGGTCTGTTCGAACGGGCTTTCGGGGGGTACGTACTCGGTTTCCAGCACCAGATCGGACTGCGCCACCCGGGGCAGCGACAGGCGGTCGATCTTGCCGTTTGGGGTCAACGGCAGCTGTTCCAGATGAACGATGTAGGAGGGCACCATATAGTCGGGCAGATGCGCCAGCAGGGCATGGCGCATGTCCATGACCGCCGGCGGCTGATCCCGGTCCGCGGCCACCACATAGGCCACCAGGCGATGGCCGGCACTGGCATCGGGCTGCGCCACCACCACGCTGTTGGCGACCCCGGGCAGCGAGTTGAGGGCGGTCTCTATTTCACCCAGCTCGATTCGAAATCCCCGGATCTTGACCTGAAAATCCAGTCTGCCCAGGACTTCGATGCGAGCGTCCGCGCGGTAGCGGGCCAGGTCGCCGGTGGCGTACATGCGTGCCCCGGGTTGTGAACAAAACGGATCCGGAACAAAGCGCTCGGCGGTCAGCGTCTCACGATTGAGATAACCCCGGGCCAGCCCGTCCCCGCCGATGAACAACTCACCCGCCACCCCGGTGGGCACCGGCTGGTGATGTTCGTCCAACAGGTAGATGCGGGTGTTGGCGATGGGCCGTCCCACGGTCAGGCCGTTTTCCACCGATTCGATCCGGCAGGTGCTGGACCAGACCGTGGCTTCGGTTGGGCCGTACATGTTCCACAGGCTGCCCACCCGATCGAGCAACTGCCCGGCCAGGTCCAGTGGCAATGCCTCACCGCCGCACAGGACCTTGAGCTGATCATCGCCCTGCCATCCAGCCTCCAGCAGCATGCGCCAGGTGGCAGGCGTTGCCTGCATGACCGTTGCGCCATGGGTCTCAATGGCCGCGGCCAGCCGGTACCCGTCGTAGGCCACGTCCCGGCTGACCAAAATGACCTGGGCGCCGGTGGTGAGCGGCAGGAACAGCTCCAGCACCGCGATGTCGAACGACAGCGTGGTCACCGACAACAAGCGATCCTCAACTCTCAGGCCCGGTTCGCGGCGCATGGAATCGAGGAAGTTGATCACCGCCCGATGCGGGATCTGAACACCTTTGGGTTTGCCGGTGGAACCGGATGTGTAGATGGTATAGGCGATGGACTCGGCCCCGGACAGGGCTTGCAGCGGGCCCTCAGCGGCCTGGATCTGTTGCCAGTCCCGATCCAGACATATCGCCCTTGGGGCCGTGTCGGGCGACTCGCCGCTCAGCCATTCGGCGAGTTCGACTTGGGTGAGCAGAATCGGTGCCCCGGAATCCTCCAGCATGTAGATCAGACGTTCGCGGGGGAATGCCGGATCCAGCGGCACATAACATGCGCCGGCTTTCAGCACGCCCAGCAACGCGATGACCATCTGGGGTGAACGGTGCAGACAGAGGCCCACCGGGGTTTCGGCGCCGACCCCGTGCTGTTGGAGAAAGCGGGCGAGTTCGGTGGCGCGGGCATCGAGTTCGGCGTAGCTCAAACGCTCATCGCCACACACCACGGCGGTGCTGTTCGGATGAGCCTGGCATTGGCGCTGGACCGCCTGATCCAGGGTCAGTGTCCGCTCGTAGTCGGCCTCGGTCGCGTTCCACTCAAACAACAGCCGATTACGCTCAACCTCGGACAACAGCGGAAGTTTGGAAATGGCGCAGTCCGGCTCGGCCGCCGCGGCAACGGCGAGATGACAGAATTGCACCCCGAGCCGTTCTACCGTATCGCGATCGAACAAATCGCCGGCGTACTCAAATACTCCGGCCAAACCGTCCGCCGTTTCCTCAAGATCCAGGGTCACGTCGAACTTCGACGTGTGTGTCTCCACCGGAACCGGCGTAAAGCTCAGCCCGCCCAGCTGAATGTGGGTGAGGGGGGTGTTGTTCAGAATCAACATGATCTGAGTGAGCGGGTTGCGGCTGCGGTCCCGCTCCGGGTTTAGGGCCTCAACCAGACGCTCGAAGGGCAGCCCCTGATGGGTGAACGCCTCAAGCACCGTTTCCCGGACGCGACCCAAAGCGTCTCTGAAGCTGGGTTCGCCGGCCAGACCGCAGCGCATCACCAGGGTGTTGATAAACGCCCCGATGAGTGATTCGGTCCCAGCCTGAGTGCGACCGGCGACCGGGCTGCCAATGGCAATGTCGGTTTGACGAGTGTAGCGAGACAGCAGGACCGCAAGCAGCGTCAGCAGCACCATGTAGAGGGTTGCACCCTCGGTCTGCGCCAGCCTGTGCAGGCCCTCGGTCAGTGGACGCGGGAGCGCCAAGCGGACTTGTCCGCCGCGGTAGCTGGGTACGGATGGGCGGGGACGGTCGCCGGGCAGATCCAGAACTGGCAGCTCGGCCAGTTGGGTACACCAGTATGTCAGCGCAGCATCGTTGTCCGAGTCGTCCAGCCGTTGCCGTTCCCAGACCGCGTAATCCGCGTACTGGAAGGGCAGATCCGACAGCGCAGGCACCTGCTGCTTGGCCTCGGCAGCGTAGAGCGCCGCCAGATCTTGCAGCGCAATACCCATGGACCAGGCGTCGCTCGCCACGTGGTGCATGATCAGCAGCAGGATATGGGTTTCTGGCTCCAGGCGGTACAGATGAGCGCGAATCATCAGGTCTTCGCTCAGATCGAACGGGCGTGCTGACTCCGCTTCGAGACCCTGATCCAGGGTGCTTTGCCGAGCCGTGCTGTCCAAGGTCGAAAGATCGGTGTAGTAGAGTTCGACCGGCTGTGGCGGGTCGATCCTTTGATGGGGTATTCCGTCTATCAGCACATAGCTCGTTCGCAGGACTTCCTGGCGGGTAACCAGCTCGCTCAAGGCCCGATTCAATGCCTTGCGATCCAGGGGGCCCGCAACTCGTATGGCGCGGCTGACGTTGTATTGTCCGTCGTCTGCGCCGAGGCAATTCAAAAACCACAGGCGTTGCTGTGCATAGGACAGGGGGGCGGGCAGTGAACGATCCCGCGGTTGAATCGTGGGCTCGGGAATCTTAACGCGGCGAGTCTCGCGCGCAAGACGCAGCTCGAGCAGCGCCCGTTTCTCTGGCGGCAGTCGTTCCAGCATCTGGTCGATGCGATTCACGAACCGTGGTCCCCGTGACCTGAGCTGAACTCTGGCAATCGGGTCAGATGAGTCGGGTCGGGGTCTCCGGGCAATGCTGAGTCCAATCTGTGTCGGGCTGCCGTTCGATTTTCTGGCAACGGATCCGGATCCTGATATGTACGCCGAAGCCTTATTGTTCCTGTTTGGGAGGCCACTGTCATGCATCTGCGATGGTCGGCTGAACCGTGGCTGTCTCAGGAACCGACTTGGCGGCGTTCGCGTGCCAGCAACAGGTCGACCTCGTCATCCGACATTCCCTCGATTTCGGTGAGCATCCGCTCCAGTTCGTCCTCGCTCACCGAAGCTGCTTTGGTTCCACCTAGATGCAGTGCCAGTTCGCGTACCGTTGGCCGTTCGAAGAAAACCCTGAGCGGAACGTCTTCGCCGAAGGCCGACCGGATCCGGGACACGAACTGAGTTGCGAGCAGTGAGTGTCCGCCGATTGCGAAGAAGTTGGCGTCGATGCTGACCTTGTCCAACTCGAGCAGGTCTGCGCAGATCTCTGCCAGGGTCTGTTCGAACGGGCTTTCGGGGGGTACGTACTCGGTTTCCAGCACCAGATCGGACTGCGCCACCCGGGGCAGCGACAGGCGGTCGATCTTGCCGTTTGGGGTCAACGGCAGCTGTTCCAGATGAACGATGTAGGAGGGCACCATATAGTCGGGCAGATGCGCCAGCAGGGCATGGCGCATGTCCATGACCGCCGGCGGCTGATCCCGGTCCGCGGCCACCACATAGGCCACCAGGCGATGGCCGGCACTGGCATCGGGCTGCGCCACCACCACGCTGTTGGCGACCCCGGGCAGCGAGTTGAGGGCGGTCTCTATTTCACCCAGCTCGATTCGAAATCCCCGGATCTTGACCTGAAAATCCAGTCTGCCCAGGACTTCGATGCGAGCGTCCGCGCGGTAGCGGGCCAGGTCGCCGGTGGCGTACATGCGTGCCCCGGGTTGTGAACAAAACGGATCCGGAACAAAGCGCTCGGCGGTCAGCGTCTCACGATTGAGATAACCCCGGGCCAGCCCGTCCCCGCCGATGAACAACTCACCCGCCACCCCGGTGGGCACCGGCTGGTGATGTTCGTCCAACAGGTAGATGCGGGTGTTGGCGATGGGCCGTCCCACGGTCAGGCCGTTTTCCACCGATTCGATCCGGCAGGTGCTGGACCAGACCGTGGCTTCGGTTGGGCCGTACATGTTCCACAGGCTGCCCACCCGATCGAGCAACTGCCCGGCCAGGTCCAGTGGCAATGCCTCACCGCCGCACAGGACCTTGAGCTGATCATCGCCCTGCCATCCAGCCTCCAGCAGCATGCGCCAGGTGGCAGGCGTTGCCTGCATGACCGTTGCGCCATGGGTCTCAATGGCCGCGGCCAGCCGGTACCCGTCGTAGGCCACGTCCCGGCTGACCAAAATGACCTGGGCGCCGGTGGTGAGCGGCAGGAACAGCTCCAGCACCGCGATGTCGAACGACAGCGTGGTCACCGACAACAAGCGATCCTCAACTCTCAGGCCCGGTTCGCGGCGCATGGAATCGAGGAAGTTGATCACCGCCCGATGCGGGATCTGAACACCTTTGGGTTTGCCGGTGGAACCGGATGTGTAGATGGTATAGGCGATGGACTCGGCCCCGGACAGGGCTTGCAGCGGGCCCTCAGCGGCCTGGATCTGTTGCCAGTCCCGATCCAGACATATCGCCCTTGGGGCCGTGTCGGGCGACTCGCCGCTCAGCCATTCGGCGAGTTCGACTTGGGTGAGCAGAATCGGTGCCCCGGAATCCTCCAGCATGTAGATCAGACGTTCGCGGGGGAATGCCGGATCCAGCGGCACATAACATGCGCCGGCTTTCAGCACGCCCAGCAACGCGATGACCATCTGGGGTGAACGGTGCAGACAGAGGCCCACCGGGGTTTCGGCGCCGACCCCGTGCTGTTGGAGAAAGCGGGCGAGTTCGGTGGCGCGGGCATCGAGTTCGGCGTAGCTCAAACGCTCATCGCCACACACCACGGCGGTGCTGTTCGGATGAGCCTGGCATTGGCGCTGGACCGCCTGATCCAGGGTCAGTGTCCGCTCGTAGTCGGCCTCGGTCGCGTTCCACTCAAACAACAGCCGATTACGCTCAACCTCGGACAACAGCGGGAGCCTTGAGATAGGCGAGTCGGTGGCGTTGACCACGGAATCCAACAGGACCAGAAACTGTTCCAGCATCCGTCTTATGGTGGCCTGTTCGAACAGATCCGAATTGTACTCAAGCGCCAGGGTCTGGATGGTGGGTGTGTCTACCACCGCCAGCGTCAGGTCGAACTGGGCGGCGCGCCTGTCTACTTCCAATGGGCTCCAGGTCAGCGTGCCCATCTGCTGCGCCGGCGTCGGTACGTTGATGTAGTCGAACATCACCTGAAACAGCGGAGAGTGGCTCATATCCCGCTCGGGCTGGAGTTCCAGCACAATCTGCTCGAATGGCAGATCCTGATGCGCGAACGCATCCAGCGAAGTACTTCGCACTCGACTCAGTAGGGTCGTGAAGCTGGGATCGTCGCTGAGATCGGCGCGCATGGCCAGGGTGTTTACCAAAGTGCCGATCAGTTGCTCGCTGGCCAGATGGTGCCGATTGGCGATGGGCATACCCACTGCGAAATCGGTTTGGCCTGAGTAACGGCTCAGCAAAACGTCAAGCGCGGCCAGCAGGGTCATGAACAGCGTTGTGTTGTGGGTTCTGCTGAGGCCCCGAAGTGCGTTCATCATTTCCGGGTTCGGCGTGGTGACAACGATTCCGCCGATGGCACGCTGCACCGCTGGTCGGGGCCGGTCCGTGGGCAGCGCCAATACCGGCACACCCTCCAGCTGCGACCGCCAGTAAGCCATTTGCGCCTCGAGTTCGGCACCCTGAAAGTGGTTGCGCTGCCAATGGGCGAAGTCGGCGTACTGAATAGCCAGCGGGGGCAGGGGGTCCTCCTGGCCGTTGGCAAAGGCGCTGTACAACGTCAACAGCTCCCGGCCCAGCACGCTGTAAGACCAGGCATCGGAGATGACGTGGTGCATCACGATCAGCAGCGCCTGGTCGTCCTGGCCAAGCCGGTAGAGCACGGCGCGCAGCAGTGGCAACTGGGCCAAATCGAAGGGTGTGCTCACAAACTCGCTGGCCAGCGTCATCAGGTTCTCGTTGGATCCGGGCTCGCTCCCGTCCGCGGAAAGATCCACCAGGGGCAGATCCAGGGTCAGCCCAGGCCGGATGGTCTGAACCGGACGTCCGTCAACTGTGCGAAGCTCAGTACGCAGGATCTCATGGCGCTCAACAATCCGGTTGATCGCCTGGGTCAACGCGCTGTGGTTCAGATCGCCTGCCAGTCTCAATCCGAGGCACAGATTGTAGGCCGCGCTTTCCGGTTGGAGTTGGTGGATGAACCACATGCGTTCCTGGGAGTAGGCCAGGGGTAACGGCCCATCCCGAGGCGCCACCGAAACCGCGACTTGGCGAGATATGCCGTCGGCTGTTAGCGCCTGCTCAATCCGTTCACCGAGCTGGGCGATGGTGGGTGCCTCAAAAAAATCCCGGAGGTCCAAGTCGACCTTCAATGTGTCGCCAATGCGTGACAGTGCCTGGGATGCCAGCAAGGAGTGGCCGCCCAACTCGAAGAACGTGTCATGAATACCGACGGTATCCAGGCCCAGCACTTCGGTCCAGATTTCGGCAAGTGTTTCTTCGATGGGGTTGCGCGGCGGCACAAAACTGCCGTCGATATAGGTCTGGTTCAATGCGTCGGAATCGTAGTGTCGCGTTCGCTCCCAGCGATCCACCGGTTCCGTAGTGCCTTCCAGGTAGGCGCGCCGAAGCCCCAGGCGCTGTATTTTTCCGCTTGACGTTTTGGGCACCGATCCCGGTTTTACCAGTTCGACCACGCTTACCGGCAGTTCATGGTCCAGGGAGACGGCACGTTGGATGGCGGAGAATATTTCCCTGGCAGGCGTCTCGCGCAAGAAGCTACGCTCCAGTTCGGCGATGATCACCAGTTGCTCACCGTCCTCCGACTCCACACCAAACGCTGCCGAACAGCCCCCTCTGAGAGCGGGGTGGCTGCGCTCAGCGCTGAGTTCGATGTCATGAGGATAGAGATTGCGTCCCTGAACGATGATCAGATCTTTAAGCCGTCCCGTGACGTACAGTTCGTCGTCCACCAGGAAACCCAGATCCCCGGTTCTGAGATAGGGACCGTCGTCTGATCCGGCCAGCTGTGCCCTGAGGCTTTCCTGGGTTTCCTCCGGTCGATTCCAGTAACTCTGGGCAATGCTTGGTCCGCGCACCCAGATCTCGCCGACCCGCCCTGCAGGACAGGGTTCCGCCGTGGCCGGATCGACGATGCGCAGGGAGTGCGCCACCATTGCTTGTCCGCAGCCGACCAGAGACTTGCTACCCGCCGACCCGTCCCGAACCTGGATACGCCCTTGACTGAGTTCAGCGGCATCCACGGACAATACTCGCGGTCCGGCGAACGCGCGGCCACCGCTGACCATCAGCGTGGCTTCGGCCAATCCATAGCAGGGATAGAATGCTTCGCGCCGAAACCCGGCCTCAGCGAAGCGCTGGCTGAATCGGGTCAGAGTCTCCGCCCGGATGGGTTCGGCGCCGGTGAAAGCGATCCGCCAACTGCTCAGATCGAGCTGCGATATGTCCTCGTCCGTAGCTTTCGCCAAACACAGTTCGTATGCGAAGTTAGGCCCGCCGCTGGAAGTTGCGCGTGTGTCGGATATGGTTTGAAGCCAGCGCATTGGCCGTTTCAGGAAAGAAAAAGGGGACATCAGTGTCACCGGAAAGCCGGCATACAGAGGCTGGAGTATGCCGCCAATCAACCCCATGTCGTGATATGGAGGCAGCCATATCACCCCGCTGCTGTCGGTATGATGGTCGAAACTCCGACGGATGCTTTCCAGATTATCGAGCAGATTGGCATGGGTCAGCGTCACCCCCTTGGGATTGGAGGTCGACCCGGACGTGTATTGCAGGAACGCGACTTGTTCGGCCGTTATGCTCGGGTGCCGCCACGCCTCACCCGCACTCTGTTCCAGCGTATCCGTCGCCAACACGGACAGCGGGCCTGCGTTTAAGGCGCCACCCATCGCCTGGCCAAGGCCCATCAGACCCCGGTCGGTGGTCAGGGCGAACCGGGCGCCGCACTCGCGGGCGATGGATTCAAGGCGACCCAGCGTGCGGTTACGGCGGGGCGGGTAGGCGGGTACCGCAATCACGCCGGCGTAGAGGCATCCGAAGAAAGCGGCGATGTAGTCCAAGCCAGGCGGATACAGCAACAGTGCCCGATCACCCACCTCCATCCGAGACTGCAGGTGGCCGGCGATGGTTCGTGCCTGGGCGTCCAGTTGCGCATAGGTCCAGGTACTCGGCTCACCGTCGGAATCGGGCAGGAGCGTGTATGCAGGTGCATCGGGTTGGGACTCTGCGCGCGCACGCAGCAGGCCCACCAGGTCTCCAGCCTGGCTATAGTTGTGCGGCATTCGAACTCCTATGTTGTCTCCGTCGCTCTGGGCACTCGATCACTGCTCCCAGACGATCCAGCTAGCAATCCGCAGGCCAATCGATCCTTAAGGAATGTCTGAACAATTGATACGAATCGCGTTTCGGTCCACAAGGGCGCAGATGCGAGGCTCCCGGCGCAGCGCCATAGTCATTCTATGGCCAAGCCGGGAAACGCGGCAGATGTGCCCTTGTGGGCGAAACCCCAGCGGGGCCGGGCCTTTGCGCCCCTGGTACCGCGTTGCACCTCGCTCATTGGCAGCTCACTTATTTTCCTCGGGCCAACTTCGCTCGGTGCGCCTTGTACGAGGGAGCGCAAAGACCCCGGCGCGATCGCAGCAATTGTTCAGACATTCCTCAAACGATGCCCTTTAAACGATGCCCTTTTCACATCGTCGAATGCGTATGCCCCCTTCAGGGAGTCTCTGATCTGTTCGTGAACGTGCATATTGGGTCGGAAATGCACAGCTTCATCGGTTGCAAATCCTGGCAATAAAAACGCCATGACAGGCTCCCCAGCGGGTCGCGCCCCTGCCCAGTGGCCTTAATGCCGCGCGGGCGGTGTCAGGCCCCGGTGGCGCGCGCCTCACGCTTGCGCTCCTGTTCCTTGAGGCTTTTCTTGCGCACCCGCAGAGCGGCTGGAGTCACTTCCACCAATTCATCGTCCTCGATGAACTGCAATGCCTGCTCCAGCGTCATCCGCAGTGGAGGCGTGAGTAAAACGTTGTCGTCCTTGCCTGAGGCGCGCACGTTTGTGAGTTGTTTTGCCTTGAGTGGGTTAACCACCAAGTCGTTGTCGCGTGAATGGATGCCAACGATCTGGCCTTCGTAAATCTCATCGCCGTGGCCCAGCAGCAGCTTGCCGCGTTCCTGGAGGTTGAACAGAGCGTAGGCCAGCGCTTTACCTTGCGCATTGGAAATCAGAACCCCGTTTCCTCGGCCGGCCAGTGTGCCGCTCCGCACCGGGCCGTAGTGGTCGAAGACATGGTGCACCAGGCCGGTGCCGGAGGTCTGGCTCAAGAATTCGGTCTGCAGGCCAAACAGGCCCCGGGTCGGGATGACATAGTCCAGCCTGACCCGGCCGGAGTCGTCGCGCTGCATGTCTTTGAGTTCACCGCCCCGTTTGCCAAGCGACTCCATCACAGAGCCCTGATGTTGCTCCTCCACATCAACAGTCAGACTCTCGTAGGGCTCCTGACGCTCGCCATCGATCTCACGATAGATCACGTGGGGACGGGAGACGGCCAGCTCGTAGCCTTCGCGCCGCATGGTTTCCAGCAGGATCGACAGGTGCAGTTCCCCGCGGCCCGATACCTGGAATCGATCCGGGTCATCGGTATCTGATACCCGCAAAGCCACATTTCGAATCAGTTCCCGCTCCAGTCGCTCGCGGATCTGGCGCGATGTCAGGTACTTTCCGCTGCGCCCGGCAAAGGGCGATGTGTTGACCTGAAAGGTCATGCTCACCGTGGGTTCATCCACGGCCAGGGCGGGCAGTGATTCCGGTCGCTCGGGATCGCACAGGGTATCCGAAATCCCAAGCTGTTCGATGCCAGTCATTGCGATGATATCGCCGGCCTCCGCGGCATCCAGCTCGACCCGGCTAAGGCCCATGAGTCGAAACAGTTGCAGCACACGGCCGCGACGGGTCCCGCCGGTGCGGTCCACCACCACCACCGGTGTGTTGGCCCGGATTCGCCCCCGGTTGATCCGGCCAATACCGATGGTGCCGACATAGCTGGAGTAGTCCAGCGTCGAGA
>Ga0316189_10000543_pt1 | contig 38251 bp, 36 predicted proteins | sample LowCovwburrow_MG_FD_204930 | JGI IMG/M metagenome (GOLD analysis project Ga0316189, IMG submission 204930) | Coastal sediment microbial communities from Maine, United States - Lowes Cove worm burrow | ecosystem: Environmental > Aquatic > Marine > Coastal > Sediment | place: USA: Maine...
AGTGGAGAGTTTCCGTTTGCGGCAAGGATGGGCAAAGATTCCCAAGACCGAATCTCTACCAGACCGATGAGTCGTATCGATCCTCCGCGATTGTTGCCGGAGTTCAGGTTTTTGGATGATCAGGGACGTGAATTCTCTCTCGAGGACTTTCGGGGCAAGGTTTTACTCCTGAATATCTGGGCAACCTGGTGCCCCCCCTGCCGCGAAGAGATGCCGTCGCTGGATCGCCTGCAATCCCGACTGGGTGGTCCGGAGTTCCGGGTATTGGCGCTTTCAACTGATAGGAACGGCGTGGCCGTAGTTCAGGCGTTTTATCGGGAGGCCGGTATCGGATCGCTTGAGATGTTTGTGGATCAGACCGGAGCAGCCGAAACAGCGCTGAAGCTTCCGGGACTTCCTACTACCATGCTGCTCGACCGGTCGGGCGCGGCGATTGGGGTAAGGGTGGGGCCGGCACAGTGGGATGCTGATGAAATGATCGCATTCATACAGAAGGAGTTGGGCACTGCTAGAGAATGACGACATGCAGCTGTTCGTGCCTGAAATCTCTGGTTTTCCCCTGCAATTTTGGATACGCGGCGGCGTTCCCGCATCGCCCACTAGGGTTCTGCCGACGGACCCGGGCGTCATTCAGCATATTCGGTGCTAAGGGGATTGGATTCAAGAAACGATCGGCGATGGCAGCGAATGCCCACATTAATATTCTGGTAATAAGCTATGATTTAGGTAAAAGGGAGTAGTTTTCTCTTTATGGGCCGCGGACTAGTATGGAAGAGAGTTCATGGAAATGGCCAAAATACCTTCCGGCACAAAGCAGTTTCTGCATCTCCGTTACCAACCCCTAGTGTGTGCCCCCGCGAGCCTGCTTTTGTAGAACAGGAGGGATAAGGATGAAATACTATGATATCAATCACTTACCACAACACGGTAAGTTTGGTGCCTACCACAAACGTGATTCGGCCGAAGATACTTTTCCGACGCTTGCGGCGCACGTAGGGGGAGAATTCATAATCCATACACGCAATGGAGAACAGGCGTGCAACGACGCTTACGTACTGGTCGACCCTGAAGGTTATCCCTATCAGATCAACCGCAAAGCGTTTGAAGATACTTATGAAAAAATACCGGCCTGCTGTGGTTAGCCAACCGGGGATGGGTATGTACTGGGACTGAGAAGGATCTCTGAGATGGCTTCGGGGTAACCGGAAAGGGGGGTGCGTCCCTCCAGGCGCGCTACCCAGGGGGCTCTGATTCAAGTCGTCAGTCGTTCTATCAGTCGAATCACAAAGGGCAATATCTGCTGCACCACAACAGTGACCCCTTGGGCATTGGGGTGGATGCCATCGTCCTGATTGAGTGTCGGGTCGGTCGCCACGCCGGCAAGGAAAAAAGGATAGAGTAGCGCGTTATATTCCGCAGCCAGATCCGGGAAAATCCGATTGAATTCCGCCCCGTACTCCTTCCCCAGATTGGGTGGGGCATAGATGCCTGCCACCAGCACCGGGAGATTCAGAGACGTCAGTTTTTTCAGTATGGCGTCCAGGTTGGCTCGTGTGACTTCTGGATCGATGGCGCGCAGGCCGTCGTTGGCGCCGAGCGCCAAAATCACAAGATCCGGGCTGTCTGCCAGTGCCCAGTCCAGCCGCGCCAGTCCACCGGCCGTCGTATCACCCGATACCCCCGCATTGATTACCTGGACAGGGATACCCCGGGCGTTGAGTTCTCGTTCGAGCTGCGCGGGAAAGCTCTCGTTGGCGGCCAGGCCGTATCCTGCCGTCAAACTATCACCCAGCGCCATGATACGGATGGGTTCGGCGGCGAATGCGTGCCCAGGCAGCGAGCTGAAGATGGCCATCAGCAGTAACAATCCAAGACTGGAAGGAATAACATTGAAACAGGAAAATTTGACGCCATCTCTCATAAGATTACTTGTTATGAATAAAGAAACAGGGGGCTGCCATTTTGACAGCGAGTGCTGGATATCCGCAACAGGATAATATTGTTGAACTCGGCGGCGTTCATGTGACTCTGGCCAGCAGTGCCGGTCCAGTGCAGATTCTGCGGGGCATCGACCTGCAGATTGAGACCGGTGAGACGGTAAGCGTGGTAGGCCCCTCAGGCGCCGGCAAATCAACTATGATGATGATTATGGCGGGACTGGAGCGGCCCAGCAGCGGCAGTGTGCGCGTGGCTGGGTACGAGCTGACGCGGATGGACGAGGATGCACTGGCGCTGTTTCGACGAGATCATGTCGGTATTGTATTCCAGGCTTTTCACCTGATACCGACCATGACCGCGCTTGAGAATGTGGCGATACCACTGGAGTTTGCCGGTCGCAAGGATGCCTTCGATCGTGCGCGCGACGAACTGGTGGCGGTCGGGCTGGGGCATCGCTTGACTCATTATCCCAGCCAACTTTCCGGTGGCGAGCAGCAGCGGGTGGCATTGGCCCGGGCACTGGCGCCTCAACCCGCCCTGCTGCTGGCAGACGAACCCACCGGCAACCTGGACGGGGAGACCGGCGGGCAGATTATCGAACTGATGTTTGAACTGAGCACTCTGCGTAAGGCGACGCTGGTACTGATTACCCACGATATGAAACTGGCCGGACGCTGTCGTCGAAACATCCAGGTATCGGATGGATTGGTGATCGATCGGGCAAGCGAACAATACCCTGGCGCTGGATCGCCAGGATAGGGGATGCGGCATTTATGAACGCCGATTATCCCAAGCTGCGAGTTGCTTTTGCCCTGGCACGTCGAGAGTTGCGTGGAGGCCTCCGGGGATTCCGTATTTTTCTGGCCTGTCTTGCGCTGGGCGTGGCGGCCATCGCCAGTGTGCAATCGGTATCGAGTTCGATTCTGCAGGGACTGCGCGACGACGGCCAGGTCATCCTCGGAGGGGATATTTCTCTGCGGCAGCTTTACCTCGAGCTGAATGAGGATCAGCTGGCCTATATCGATCGCAGCACTGAGATCTACACCCATTTCACCGAAATGCGCACCATGGCGCGGCAGGAGGGTGGCGAGAAAAGCACGCTGATCGAGCTCAAGGGGGTCGATGAACGCTATCCTCTGTTTGGGCGCATGGAGTTGGAACAGGGCGTTGAATTAAGTGGAGCCCTCGGCAAGCAGGGCGGGATCTGGGGTGCGGTTGTGGAGCCCCCGATACTTGAACGGCTCGGCGTGAAACCGGGTGCCCGAATACGGATCGGGGATATAGATTACGAAATCCGCGGAATCATAAAACGCGAGCCCGACCGTGTCGGCGGCGGGGGGCGCTTCGGATTGGGTCCCCGCGCCATGGTGAGTCTGGACTCCCTGGATGACACCGGTCTGTTGCGGACCGGCAGCCTGGTCTATCACCACTATCGCTTGAAACTGCTCCCCGGTAAAGACATAGACGACTATCAAGCCGACCTGAAAACGGCTTTTCCAGCCGCTAACTGGCGAGTGCGGGATTTTCGCAATGCCTCACCCACAGTAGAGCGCATGGTCGACCGCCTCACTCTGTTTCTAACCCTGGTCGGATTGACCGCATTGCTGGTCGGGGGCGTTGGCGTCAGCAACGCAGTAAAGGCCTATCTGGATACCAAGCTGGGCACCATCGCGATGCTCAAATGTGTGGGCGCACCAAACCGCACGGTTTTTCAGATATATATGCTCCAGATCCTGGTGCTGGCCGGCGCCGGTATCGGGGTGGGGCTGGTCCTGGGCGCTATGGTGCCGCCACTTGCGGCGCTGCTGCTGAAGGAAATGCTGCCATTTAATTTATCCCTCACCGCCCATCCAGGCCCGCTTCTGTTGTCGGCGCTGTTCGGCCTGCTGGTTACTATCGTCTTTTCTGTCTGGCCGCTGGCCCGAGTGCATCAGGTGCCGGCCGCTGCTCTGTTTCGGGATACCGTTTCGCACAGCGCGGTCTGGCCACGACCGGTTTATGTCGTGATGACCGTGATCAGCGCCATATTGCTTGCAGTGCTGGCGATCGGTACCGCGGACAATCTTCGATTCGCCGTCTGGTTCGTTGCCGGCGCCGCCATCACCATGCTGATCTTTCGGCTGGCTGCCTGGGCAATTCTACGAGCAACAGCATTATTGCGGCGGCCTCGTCACCCAGGATTGCGACTGGCCCTGGCCAATCTGCAACGCCCAGGCGCGTCGACCGCGAACGTCGTCTTGTCGCTGGGCTTGGGTCTGACCGTTTTGGTGGCCATCATCTCCATCGAGGGCAATATGTCGCGTCAGGTGCGGGAGAGTATTCCGGAGCAGGCGCCGGCCTTCTTTTTCATTGATATTCAATCGGAGCAGATCTCGTCCTTCGAACATGCCATGGAAGGCATCGATGGGGTTGAGGGCTTTGAAAAGGTACCGTACTTCCGGGGGCGTATTGTTTCCATCAAGGGGCTGCCACCGGAGGAGGCCTTGCTGGATCCCCAATATGAATGGATGATTCGCGGTGATCGGGGGTTGAGCTACGCGGCTCAAAAACCGGAGAATACCACCCTCGTCGAAGGTGAGTGGTGGGCCGATGACTACGCCGGTCCGCCTCTGATATCCATCCACCGGGACGTCAACAAGGGTTTCGGGGTCGGTGTTGGTGATAGCATCACATTGAATGTGCTGGGCCGGGATATCAAGGCCAGGATAGCCAATATCCGGGAACTGGATTGGACCAGTATGCAGATCAACTTCGCGATCATGTTTTCCCCTGAACCCTTGCGGAATGCACCGCATACCTATATTGCAACGATTGGTTCAACGGCGCCTGGGGAAGAGAAAGTGCAGCGCGAACTGACGCGTCGTTTCCCCAATATCACGGTGATTCGAATCAAGGATGCGCTGGATCGGGTCAACGATATCCTGGGCAAGATAGGTACCGCTGTCCGCTCGATAGCGAGTGTCACCTTGATCGCGGGTACCCTGGTCCTGGCCGGGGCAATTGCGGCCGGGCATCGACGACGGGTATACGACAGTGTCGTGTTGAAAGTGCTGGGCGCTACCCGGCGCGACATACTGCAGGCGTTTTTGTTGGAGTATGGCCTGCTTGGGTTGCTGACCGCCGCTATCGCAGCGTTAATCGGCAGCTTGACCGCCTGGGCGGTTGTAACCCGGGTCATGGAAGCCAGCTGGACTTTCGTTCCTTCAGCCGTGATTGCGACCGTTGTGTTGTGTACGGCGATTACCCTGGGTCTAGGTTTTCTCGGCACCTGGCGGGCACTGGGTCAGAAGGCGGCGCCACTATTGCGCAACGAGTGACGGGTTAGGAACGACGGTTAGCGAGTGCATGGTAAGAAGCGCGTGGTGAATTGACGAATTCCTGCTCGCTGGTCTGGGTGCAGGATCCCGCGTCTTTAACAGGTGGTGTATGTCAATGTTGAACAATATCCGAATCGTGCTGATTGGCACCACCCACCCTGGTAATATTGGGGCCGTCGCCCGGGCCATGAAAAATATGTGCCTGCAGGATTTATACTTGGTGGAACCTCAGGCCTATCCCAGTGCGGAGGCCACTGCCCGCGCCTCGGGTGCGGATGACCTGCTGGCTCGAGCCCGAGTCTGCGCTACTCTTGACGATGCCCTAGCAGGCTGTCGAATGGTCATAGGGGCGAGTGCGCGTTCTCGCAGTGTCGAGTGGCCCTGCCTGGCGCCTGCCGAATCTGCGCTTAGGTTACTGCAGGAGGCCACTGCCGGAGAGGTAGCACTGATTTTTGGTCGAGAGAGTTCTGGCTTGAGCAACGCCGAGCTCGATCGTTGTCACTATCTTGTCCAGATACCCGCCAATCCGGGATATGCTTCTTTGAATCTGGCGCAGGCGGTACAGGTGCTCAGCTACGAACTCTATTCCCATTATCTTCAGGGATCTGAGGGGCATGAAACCATGCCACCTGAGGTTTCCAGTTCCGAGCTGATGGAAGGTTTTTTTCAGCATCTGGCACAGGCGATGGAGGAACTCGGGTTTTCCGATCCGCGTCAATCCAAGAAGTTGCAGCGGCGGCTGCGACGGCTTTTTCTGCGGGCCCGGCCGGATTCGGTGGAATTGAATATTCTGCGTGGCATCCTTAGTGCCGCCCAGGGACGGAAATCCATGCGGCGTACCTGACCAGGTGTTTGCTATCGGCGTTGTGGTACTTTTTGGTGGCCATCGGCCGTAATAATCGAGTAGAATGGTCAGTCTTTTGCGAAGCAGCGTGGTGGGTTAGGAAGTTCTAATGTTTTCGCGACTGAGAGAAGATATCGGTTGCGTGTTTGAGCGGGATCCCGCGGCGCGCAATGCCTTCGAAGTGGTAACCACTTATCCCGGGGTGCATGCATTGATGATACACCGGGTATCCCACTGGCTATGGAAGATTGGGTTGCTCTGGCTGGCGCGGCTGTTATCGACGCTGGGGCGACTGCTGACCGGGATAGAGATCCATCCTGGGGCGAGTATCGGGGCAAGATTTTTCATCGACCACGGGATGGGTGTAGTGATTGGTGAAACCGCCATAATCGGTGACGATTGTACCCTTTATCATGGCGTTACGCTTGGGGGGACCAGCTGGCAGAAGGGAAAACGCCATCCCACCCTGGGTAATGACGTGGTGGTTGGAGCCGGGGCCAAGGTGCTTGGCCCGATTGAAATCAGTGATGGTGCTCGAATCGGCTCTAATGCGGTGGTGGTAAAATCGGTGCCCGCCAATACCACTGTGGTGGGTGTGCCGGGGCGTTTGGTGGAGACGACGAAGGTTGAAGATGACTCCCACCGGTCTCGGATAGCCACCAAGATGGGGTTTGACGCCTATGGCGCCACGAGTGATGCGCCGGATCCGGTGGCCCATGCCATCAACTGCATGCTCGACCACATGCATGTGGTTGACCAGCGTATGCAGGCCATGTGCGAAAGCCTGAAACAGGTCAGTAAGGAACAGCCGGATCTGGATCTTCCCCTGATCGAGTCGTGCGAGATTGCCTCTACCGCCGAGGAACTGCAAAAAATCCAATCCGAAGACAAATCGGTGGAACCTGAAGAGGAGGCGTGATTAATACTTGATTAAAATGCTCAAGTATTATAAATTACCCACCACTGTATTTCAGGAGCATCACGCGTGAGATTGACTACCAAGGGCCGATATGCGGTCACAGCCATGCTGGACCTGGCGTTTCACGATAGTGAAGGACCGATCACCCTGGCCGATATCGCCCAACGACAAGGCATCTCCCTCTCTTATCTGGAACAGCTTTTCTCCCGGTTGAGAAAACAGGCGCTGGTGAGCAGCGTTCGCGGCCCGGGTGGAGGTTATGTTCTGGAGCGTGGCGTCAACGACATTTGTGTGGCGGATGTGATTTCGGCGGTGGATGAGACAGTCGACAGTACCCGCTGCGGGGGATCGCACAATTGCCAAGACAATGAGCGCTGTCTTACCCATGATCTCTGGAACGATCTCAGTGATCGCATTCACGACTATCTCAGCAACATCAGCTTGCATGATCTGATGGAGCAACGAGGTGCTCAGAAGGTGGTGGAGCGGCAGAAAGACCGGCAGCAGGCAATGGAGGTGGGACTAAGCACCTTGTCGACGGCGAAGACCGGAAGCTGTGACCGCAACAATAGTAGCTATCCCCGGAGAGACAGATGAAGTTACCGATTTATATGGATTATTCGGCGACAACGCCGGTTGATCCTCGAGTTGCGGACAAGTTGTGCCGCTTTCTGACACCGGAAGGCACCTTTGGGAATCCCGCTTCGCGTTCACACCAGTTCGGCTGGCATGCCGACGATGCGGTGGAAGAGGCTCGAAACCAGGTGGCGGCGCTGATCAACGCAGATCACAGAGAGATCGCCTGGACCTCCGGCGCTACCGAATCGGACAACCTGGCGATCAAGGGTGTGGCCCATTTTTATCAGAAAAAGGGTAAACACATCATTACCTGCAAGACCGAGCACAAGGCGGTGCTGGATACCTGTCGCCAGCTGGAGCGTGAGGGATTCGATGTTACCTATCTCGAACCCGAGTCCAATGGACTGCTCGATCTGCGCAAGCTGGAGAACGCCATGCGTGACGACACCATTCTGGTTTCGATTATGCATGTGAACAATGAAATCGGGGTGATCCAGGATGTCGCGGAGATTGGTGAGCTGACCCGTTCCCGCAAGATTCTGCTCCATGTGGACGCCGCGCAGAGCGTGGGCAAGGTGCCGCTGGACATGGAGACGATGAAGATTGACCTGCTTTCCATGTCTGCCCACAAAATCTATGGCCCGAAGGGTATAGGTGCACTCTATGTGCGACGCAAGCCCCGCGTCCGACTGGAGGCGCAGATGCACGGAGGGGGACACGAGCGCGGAATGCGGTCCGGCACCTTGCCTACCCATCAGATTGTGGGGATGGGTGAGGCCTTCCGCATAGCGCGGGAGGAGATGGCCGGGGATAATGAACGCATTCTGGCCTTACGAAACCGCTTGTGGGACGGCATGAAGGACATGGAAGAGGTATATCTCAACGGTGACCTGGAGCACCGTGTGGCGGGTATTCTGAATGTGAGTTTCGCCTTTGTCGAGGGTGAATCCCTGATTATGGCGTTGAAAGATATCGCGGTATCTTCCGGCTCGGCCTGCACCTCGGCCAGCCTTGAACCCAGCTACGTGCTAAGGGCTTTGGGGCGAGAGGACGAGCTGGCCCACAGCTCTATCCGCTTTACCATCGGTCGCTTCACGACAGAAGAAGAAGTCGATTTCGTGATCGGGGTTATCCGGGAGCAGGTGACCCGGCTGCGGGGGCTCTCACCTCTGTGGGATATGTTCAAGGATGGTGTCGACTTGAAGTCGGTGCAATGGGCCGCACATTGAAACTCAGAATTGAGGAATCAGGCTCCAGCGGGATAATCAAATCCCGCAGGCTCTGACCCCTGACTCTTAACGGCAGTTAAAACAGATTGTTAGACGTCGCTGAACTTTCAGTGACCAGTCAACCCGGAGATCAAGAGATGGCATACAGTGACAAAGTCCTGGACCATTACGAAAACCCGCGCAACGTCGGAACCCTGAATAAGGATGACCTCAAGGTAGGCACCGGCATGGTAGGCGCGCCGGCCTGCGGTGATGTAATGCGGTTGCAGATACAGGTGAACGACGACGGTGTGATCGAGGACGCAAAATTCAAGACCTACGGTTGTGGCTCTGCCATTGCCTCAAGCAGCCTGCTGACCGAGTGGGTTAAAGGCAAGACCCTGGAGGAGGCGCAGCAGATTAAAAATTCGGAAATCGCCGAAGAGCTGGCTTTGCCCCCGGTCAAGGTTCACTGCTCAGTGCTGGCCGAGGATGCGATCAAGGCGGCGGTGCAGGATTACGCCGAAAAGCAGGCTCAGCAGGGCGCTTGATTCAGTTTATGTGTCTGGGCTAGGGGCGGTGGTTACCGCCACTCGTGCCGGCGGGACGGGAGTGAGAAATGTCGATTACCTTGACCGAAGCAGCCGCGAAACACGTGCTTGGCTTCATGCAGAACCGGGGTAAGGGGCTGGGTATACGTCTGGGGGTCCGCACCTCAGGTTGCTCTGGCATGGCCTATGTCCTGGAGTTTGCGGACGAGGCAGTAGAGGACGATGTAATGTTCGAAGACCACGGCGTGAAAGTGCTGGTCGATGCCAAGAGCCTGCTCTATCTGGACGGAACCGAGCTGGATTATACAAAAGAGGGGCTGAACGAGGGATTCAAGTTCAATAACCCAAATGTCAAGGATGCCTGCGGTTGTGGGGAAAGCTTCACGGTCTGATCTCCGCAGACAGCGGGAAACTCTGTCTGCACCCATCTAATTCCTCTAACAATAGAAGCTATCATGCTGGATTTCTCGAAGAATTTCTTTGAGCTGTTTGGCCTGCCTGTCGGTTATATCATCGATACCGACCAGCTGGCGGCGCGTTATCGCGAATTACAGCGGGTGGTCCATCCGGATCGTTATGCCAGCGCGTCCGGTCAGGAGCGGCGTATCTCCATGCAGGGGGCCGCCCAGGTCAACGAGGCCTATCAGACACTCAAGGACCCCATACGCCGGGCAGGTTATCTTCTTTCCCTCAAGGGGATAGATATGGATCTGCAGAAGGAGACCACCCGGGATGGAGAGTTTCTGATGGAACAGCTGGAGCTGAGAGAAGAACTGGAGCAGGCGCGCGAGAAGCCGGATCCCTACAAGGTCATTGCCAGCCTGGTGGCAGATATCAACCGGCGTATCACCGCCCTGGTGGGGCAGATGGCGGTGCAGTTGGAGACCGCCTCGCCCGATCAGCTGGAAGCGGCACGAGAGATATTGCGCAAGATGCAGTTTCTGCAAAAATTCCGGTACGATGCGGAGTCTCTCGAGGCCGAGTTGGACGAGATGGTATAAGACACTGCGCTAGATAGAAGGTTAAACTGGAATCAATGGCCCTGCTTCAACTCTCAGAACCCGGACAGTCCACTGCTCCACACCAACATCGGCTGGCAGCGGGAATAGATCTCGGAACCACCAACTCTCTGGTGGCAACGGTCCGCAGCGGACAGGTGGAAACCCTGGTGGACTCCCAGGGTCGAAATCTTCTCCCCTCGGTAGTGCGTTATACCACCGAAGGGGTGGTGGTGGGCCACGAGGCCAGGTCCCAGGCGGTGGAAGATCCCCTGAATACGATCTCTTCGGTCAAACGCCTGATCGGTCGCGGTCTGGATGATGTAAAAACCCTCGGAGGTCGACTGCCATATCAATTCCGGCAGGAGCAGGCTGCCGTTCCCCGTATTCAGACGATAGTGGGTGAGGTAACTCCGATTGAGGTCTCTGCCGAGATCCTCAGGGCCCTGGTCCAACGGGCGGAAACGGCGCTTGGCGGGGATCTTGCCGGGGTAGTCATCACCGTGCCGGCCTACTTCGATGAAGCCCAGCGCCAGGCCACCAAGGATGCGGCCAAGCTTGCAGACCTGCAGGTGCTGCGGCTGTTGAACGAACCCACGGCAGCAGCGGTGGCTTACGGGCTGGACAGCGGCTCGGATGGGGTCCACGCCATCTACGACCTGGGTGGAGGCACCTTCGATATCTCCATCCTGCGCCTCAACCGAGGGGTATTTGAAGTACTCTCAACCGGGGGTGATTCCGCCCTAGGCGGCGATGATTTTGACCGCTCGGTGGCAGAGTGGATCATGCAGCAGGCCGGTATACAGGAGCATAGCGGTCACGCCATGTTGCGGCGTTTGATGCGGGATGCCTGTGCTGCCAAGGAGGCCCTGACCGATTCGGCCGTAGCTGATTTCGATGTGGAGTTGGAGGATGGCTCCCACTGGCAGGGGCAGCTGACTCGGGCGCAGTTCAATGAGCTAGTGGATCCCCTGATTCGAAAGACATTGATACCATGCCGTCGCGCCCTGCGGGACGCTGACCTGACGCCGCAAGAGATCGAGGATGTGGTCATGGTCGGCGGATCTACGCGAATACCCAGAGTGCGCGAACTGGTGGGTGAGTTTTTTAGCACGCCCCCACTGGTGGACATAGATCCCGATCGGGTGGTGGCCATAGGAGCTGCCCTGCAGGCGGACATCCTGATCGGTAACAAGCCGGACGACCAGATGCTGCTTTTGGATGTCAACCCACTGTCGTTGGGTATTGAGACCATGGGCGGACTGGTAGAGAAGATCATTCCGCGTAATACCACCATACCGGTGGCCCGGGCTCAGGAATTCACCACCTTCAAGGACGGGCAGACAGCAATGGCTGTGCACGTGCTCCAAGGGGAGCGAGAGCTGGTAAAGGATTGCCGCTCCCTGGCCCGGTTCGAACTGCGGGACATCCCGCCGATGGTGGCAGGGGCGGCCCGGATACAGGTTACCTTCGCGGTCGATGCAGACGGTCTGCTGAGTGTGGAGGCGCGGGAACAGAGCAGCGGGGTGAAGGCCAGGGTTGAGGTCAAGCCCTCCTATGGCCTGACAGACTCAGAGATCGAGGGGATGTTACGTGACTCCATCGAGTACGCTCGGGACGATCTGGAGGCGCGTCATCTGCGGGAACAGCAGGTTGAGGCTGACCGGGTAATTGAGGCGCTCACCGCAGCGCTGGAGCGAGACGGTGACGAACTGCTGAGCGCGGAAGAACGCGCGCGGGTGGAGTCGGCACTCTCCGAACTGGTCAAGATCGCCCATGGAGAAGATCAGCGGGCAATTAAAAAGGGTATAGAGGCGCTGGAGAATCGGTGCGAATTCTATGTGGAGCGGCGTATGAATAGCAGTGTGAGCAAGGCCATGTCCGGCCGCAGTGTCGAAGATTTCGAGTAGGTAGTAGGGAGAGTCCATGACCCAGATTATTTTTCTGCCACATGAAGAGGTCTGCCCAGAAGGGGCTGTGATCGAGGTGGAGCCCGGAATTACCCTCTGTGATGCAGCCCTGCAGAATGGGATCGAAATCGAACACGCCTGCGAAAAATCCTGCGCCTGCACCACCTGCCATGTGATCCTGCGTGAGGGATTTGATTCCCTGATGGAGGCGGAGGAGGAGGAGGAAGATATGCTGGACAAGGCCTGGGGTCTGGAGCCGGAGTCGCGCCTGAGTTGCCAGGCGCTGGTAGGGGAGGAGGATCTGGTGGTAGAGATCCCGAAATACACCATCAACATGGTCTCTGAGAGTCACTGAAGCTGAGGAGGGGAAGCAGATGAGCCTGAAATGGACCGATGTTCTCGATATCGCCATTGAACTGGATGAGGTTCATCCGGAGGTGGATCCCCTGCATATCAATTTTGTAGACCTGCGCAACTGGGTGCTGGCCCTGCCGGAGTTCGACGATGACCCCGAACATTCGGGAGAGAAAATTCTGGAGGCGATCCAGATGGCCTGGATCGGGGAACGGGACTAGCTACTCCGTCAAGGTAATAAATTAGTATTCAGAGCCACCCCAATGGGCCAAGACAAGGCGCAGTCCGAAGGGAATGGCATGCCCTTTTCAAGGACTGCAACGCAGGATTGGCCCATTGGGGCGGCTCCCAACTGGCTGCATGCTATCTTATTGCCTTGACGGACTACTAAACCCGGAGCAATGCCATAGGGATGTTTTGCGGTCTGCTATTGAACATACCGGCGATACGGCATTCTGAGCACACTGTCGATCATCCGATCAAAATATCTTTTTTTCAGACTATTTGAGTCGAGACAACCGGCACTTACAGGGCAGGCGAAGCCTGGCCGGGGAGCGTCTGAATCCCCGGTGTGTGCAGTAAAGAATTCCAGTGAAACGCCGTTATATTTAGCCAGACAACGGTTTTTCTACAGAGCTTCGTGCCGATTCCAAGCGGTAACACATCATCGAGCGCTATTCATGGACATCACCCAACAGAGCCAAATCCGGGATCCGCAACTAGAAGAGCAGGCCGGAGAGCACATGCTAGAGCTCAGTCGAAGGCTGGACCTGACCATTTATTGCATGGCGTCACTGGCAGAGGCGCGCGATCGCAGCACAGTAAATCATGTTAGGCGAATACAGAATTACGTTCGTATTTTGGCTGACAAGCTGCAGTGCAATCCGAAGTTCAGCCCCAGCCTGTCAGCGGAGGCGATCGAACTGCTGTATCGCGCGGCACCCCTGCACGATATTGGGAAGATCGCTATACCGGAACGTATTCTGTTGAAGCAGGGACCGCTGAACAGGAGTGAGTGGGAGGAAATGAAGCGCCACACCATCTATGGGCGAGACGCCCTGGTTCGTACTGAACAGGAATTTGGTCCTGAGCCTTTTCTGGAAATCGCGCGGGACATCGCCTATACCCACCATGAACGATGGGATGGGCAGGGATATCCCGAGGGTTTGGTGGGCGAGGAGATTCCAATTGCCGGGAGGCTGATGGCGCTGGCTGATGTCTATGACGCACTGATATCACAACGGGTCTACAAAAGCGCTTATCCCCACAATGAGGCGGTTGAAAAGATACGCAAGGAGCGCGGCACCCACTTCGATCCGGAGGTGGTGGATGCGTTTGTGGATAAAGAAAGTGCCTTTTTCGAGGTGGCGAGCCGCTTTGGCGATGAATACACCAGTGTTTAGGGCTTTATATCCAATTGCATGTAGCAGCGCGATGCGCTATCATCCCGGCAGTTTACAGGTACAGTAGCCCAGCGGGGGCGAGCCCCTGGTTCTGGTGTCTGCAGAGAGTTTCGAGAGAAACCCCGGTTACGGGGTTTTTTATTGGGCGGGCCATGAAATCAAACCCGTCTTAATCGGTAGAGAATCCCTTTTATTTGAGGGGGTTTTTTGAAGTGGGCCTCTGGCCCATTTTTTATTTACAGTCGCATATGGGAATTGAATCGGCCAGCTTGAACACGTTGATCGGGGCAACCGTAGAGTCCCTTGGGTACGAATTTGTGGGATTGGAATATCAGGGGCAGGGCGGATCCGGCGGGTTGCTGCGAGTCTATATCGATCATGCCGATGGCATCGATGTTGATGATTGCGCTGCAGTCAGTCATCAGGTTAGTGGTGTACTTGATGTGGAAGATCCGATCGGGGGCCACTACACCCTGGAGGTTTCCTCGCCCGGACTCGATCGGCCGCTTTTCTCAAAGCATCATTTTGAGCAGTTTAAGGGCAGTCGGGTCAGCATCAAACTGCGAGTGAAACTGCAGGAACGACGCCGGTTTGAGGGTTTGCTGCAAGGTGTTCGAGAGGGAGACGTAGTGCTGGAAGTGGATGGGGATGAGTTCAGACTGCCGCTGGATCAGATTGAAAAAGCGCGGCTTGTACCGGAATTCTGATTGGGTAAGAGACGATGAATAAAGAGATTCTGCTGGTCGTAGATGCCGTTTCTAACGAGAAGGATGTAGATAAAGAAATCATTTTCGAGGCCATAGAAGCCGCGCTCGCATCGGCCACCCGAAAAAAGCACGGGGGTGAAATCGATGTCCGGGTCGAGATCGATCGCGAAACGGGCGGTTATATCAGCTTTCGGCGTTGGGAGGTGATTGAGGAGCCTGATGAAGAGGAGGGCTTGCGCACGGAACGGCAGATTCTGCTCGAGGAGGCGCGCCAGCAGCACCCAGATATTCTGGCAGGTGAGTTCATCGAAGAGCCTATGGAGTCCATTGTCTTCGGACGCATAGCAGCCCAGACGGCCAAGCAGGTTATCGTGCAGAAAGTACGTGAAGCGGAACGGGCCAAAGTAGTAGAGGCCTATCAGGACCGGGTGGGTGAACTGGTGACCGGGGTAGTGAAGCGGATCGACCGGGGCAACGTAATGCTTGATCTTGGAGCAAATGCGGAGGCTACGATCCTGCGGGAGGAGATGATTGCCAGGGAGTCTGTTCGGTCTGGTGATCGGATACGCGGCTACCTTTACGAGGTGAGGGCCGAATTGCGCGGTCCTCAACTGTTCGTCAGCCGAACCCGGCCGCAACTGCTGATGGAGTTGTTCAAACTGGAAGTGCCTGAGGTAGGTGAAGGACTGATCGAGATCATCGGTGCGGCCAGAGATCCAGGGCTGCGGGCCAAGATAGCCGTTAAGAGCAGAGACCAGAGAATCGATCCCGTAGGGGCGTGTGTCGGTATGCGCGGCTCTCGGGTTCAGGCGGTATCAAACGAACTCAACGGCGAGCGGGTGGATATCATCCTCTGGAACGAAAATCCGGCCCAGTTCGTGATCAACGCCATGTCGCCAGCTGATGTGGTCTCCATTATCGTGGATGAGGACAGCAACAGCATGACTGTCGCAGTGAGCGAAGAAAATCTCTCCCAGGCAATTGGTCGCGGTGGCCAGAATGTGCGCCTGGCCAGTGAACTGACCGGCTGGGAACTGAACGTGATGAACGAGGACGAGGCCGCTGCGCAAAGCGAGAACGAGATGCGCGAACTGGTCCAGAGTTTCATGGAGAAGCTGGATGTTGACGAAGAGGTGGCTTCTATTCTGGTGCAGGAGGGTTTCTCCTCGCTGGATGAGGTTGCTTATGTGCCCATCAGTGAGATGCTGGAGATCGAAGAATTCGATACAGAGATCGTAGAGGCGTTGCGCAGTCGGGCCAAAGACGTATTGCTTACCCGCGCTATCGCCAACGAAGAGGCCGTGTCTAGCGACGAACCCGCTGACGATTTGCTTAACATGGAGGGTATGGAGAGGGAGCTCGCATACCAGTTGGCGGGGCAGGGGGTGGTTAGTATGGAGGATCTGGCCGAGCTGTCAGTGGATGAACTGATGGAGATCGATGGTATGGATCAAGAGCGGGCGGGACAGCTGATCATGACGGCCCGGGCCCCGTGGTTTGCGGACGAGCAACAGGGTTAGGGCTATTTTGGGAGGTCCTTTCGATGACTGATGTAACAGTAAAGCAGCTTGCCGAGGATGTTGGCATTCCGGCTGATCTTCTGCTCTCACAACTGGTAGAGGCCGGGCTGAGCAAGGCCGGCGCGGACGATCTTGTAAGCGAGCCCGAGAAGCTGCAGCTTCTGACTCACTTGCGCGAGAGCCATGGTAAGACGGCGGAGGGTGGATCGGACGGCCCGAAGAAGATCACCCTGAGGCGCAAGAAAGTAAGCGAACTGCGTCAACCAGGAACGGGTACCCGCACTCCCGGGCGCGGTGCACCGGTGCGTGGTGGCAAGACGATCAGCGTTGAGGTACGGCGGAAACGCACCTACGTCAAGCGTGGTGAGGTGGTGGAGGATAAGCAAAAGCTGCAGGTTGCGGAAGAGGCCAAAAAGGCGTTGGAGGAACAGGGAGAGAAGATACGCCTGATCGAAGCAGAGGATACAGCCCGTCGTGAGGCCGAAGCAGCCCGTCGCGAAGCTGAACAGAAGGCGGCGCAGGTGGAGCAGGAGGCCGAGCTCCAACGGCAGCAAGAGGAGATGCGTCTTGCGCAGGAAGCGGAAGAGCGGGCACGCCAGGAAGAGGCGGAACGCCAGCGTCATCAGGAGAAGGAGCGTGATATCCGGACAGATGCCAAGGTGGTACCACCAGCCCCGGAAAAAGCAGCTAAAAAGAGCCCGCGCAAAGAGGAGCGCAGCCGTGACAAAGGGAAAGCGCGAGGTCGCAGTGAACTTCACGTTGCGGCGGAGAAGCGAGGACGCCGTAAAGGGAAGCCGGCCAGGCACAAAGCGGTTGCCAGGCAGGAACCGGAGCACGCCTTCGTGAGACCGACAGCGCCGGTTGTGCATGAGGTGGAGGTGCCGGAAAACATCACCGTGGCCGATCTGGCACAGAAGATGTCCGTCAAGGCGGCCGAAGTGATTAGGGAGTTGATGAAGATGGGAATGATGGTGACTATCAATCAGCCCCTGGATCGCGACAGTGCCATGCTAGTGGTAGAGGAGATGGGGCACCGGCCGGTCATGCAGAAGGAGGAGGATGTCGAAACCCAGGTGATGACCGCCTTCGAACAGGACATTCAGGGTGAGAAGATTCATCGAGCACCGGTAGTCACCATTATGGGGCATGTCGACCATGGTAAGACATCGTTGCTGGACTACATCCGCAGTACCCGGGTGGCGGATGGGGAGGCTGGCGGTATCACCCAGCATATCGGCGCCTACCATGTGGAAACCGACAAGGGGACGATCTCCTTCCTGGATACCCCAGGACATGCGGCTTTCTCCGCTATGAGGGCGCGTGGTGCCAAGGCAACGGACATCGTTATCCTGGTGGTGGCTGCTGATGATGGAGTTAAGCCCCAGACCATCGAGGCCATTCATCACTCCAAGGCGGCCCAGGTTCCACTCATCGTAGCCGTCAACAAGATTGACAAGCCGGATGCAAATCTCGATCGGGTAATGCAGGAACTCTCCCAGCAGGAGGTAATCCCGGAAGCCTGGGGTGGCGACACCATTTTCGTTCCTGTGTCGGCTAAGACCGGAGAGGGGATCGACGATCTGTTGGATGCCATTCTGCTGCAGGCCGAAGTGCTTGAACTGCAGGCCGTGGTAGATGGGTCAGCTCGCGGGATTATCGTAGAGTCGGCCCTGGACAAGGGACGTGGACCGGTAGCGACGGTGCTGGTGCAGTCCGGTACCCTTAAGCGGGGCGATATGCTGGTCAGCGGCCAGGAGTTCGGGCGGGTGCGGGCGATGTTCGACGAAAACCGTCAACAGGTCGATAGCGCGGGTCCCTCGATTCCGGTGGAGGTGCTCGGACTCTCGGGCGTGCCCAATGCCGGTGACGATACCCTGGTGGTGCCTGATGAGCGTAAGGCGCGGGAACTAGCGGAACTGCGACAGACCAAGAGCCGCGACAGTCGCCTGGCAGCCCAGAAGGCGGCGAAGTTGGATGAGTTCTTCGCGCAGATGGCCGATGGCGAGACTAACAGCGTCAACCTGATTATCAAGGCGGATGTTCAGGGCAGTGTGGAGGCACTCAAGGACTCACTGGTCAAGCTATCGACTGATGAAGTAAAGGTGAAGGTAGTCGCCTCAGCAGTGGGCGGGATCAACGAATCCGATGTCAACCTGGCATTGACCTCAGCTGCTTTTATCATCGGCTTCAATGTCCGGGCCGATACCACTGCCCGCCGGGTCGGAGAAGAGCAGGGGGTGGATATCCGCTACTACAGCATCATCTATGAGGTGATCGATGACGTGAAGATGGCCCTCTCCGGTCTGTTGTCGCCTGAGGTCCGGGAAGAGATCCTCGGATTGGCTGAGGTGCGCGACGTGTTCCGCTCTTCCAAGCTCGGGGCGATCGCCGGTTGTATGGTGGCGGACGGAGTGGTCAGGCGCAACAATCCGATCCGGGTTCTGCGTGACAATGTGGTGATTTATGAAGGTGAACTCGATTCTTTGCGACGGCACAAGGATGATGTCAATGAAGTGAAAGCGGGTACTGAATGCGGTATCGGCGTTAAAAACTACAATGATGTCAGGGTGGGTGACCAGATCGAGGTCTTCGAGCGGATTGAAGTGGCGCGCGAGATCTGATCCGGGATGGCACAGGAGTTCAGCAGAACCGACCGTGTCGGTTCGCAGATTCAGCGGGAGTTGGCCGGGCTCGTTCATGGTGAACTGGATGATCCCCGACTCGGGATGGTCACCATACAGGCGGTAAAGGTGGTGCGTGATTTTTCCCATGCCAAGATTTTTTTTACTTTTCTGGGTGGTCAGCTGAATGCCCGTGAAACGGCCCGCATTCTAAACGACGCTTCGCCCTACTTTCGTCATGAACTGGGTCAACGGATAAAGTTGCGATCGGTTCCCGAATTACATTTCGTCCACGATGAATCCATCGATCGGGGTGAGAAGCTCTCCTCTTTGATTGATCAGGCGGTGGCATCGGATGCGGCCAAACATAAACCTGACTCCGACGATTGATCGCTCGGCGTAACGAAACAGCACAAAGGATGTACATCTGAAATGGGCAGGCGCCGACAGAAGGGGCGTAGCGTGCAGGGCATTCTACTGCTGGACAAACCGCTGGGGGATACCTCCAACGCTGCCTTGCAGAAGGTGAAACGACTCTATCACGCCAGCAAGGCGGGGCATACCGGCAGCCTGGACCCCCTGGCCGATGGTCTGTTGCCGATCTGTTTTGGTGCTGCCACCAAGATTTCTGCCTTTTTGCTGGATGCTGACAAGCGCTACTGGGTCAGGGTGCAATTGGGGGTGACTACCACCACGGGGGATGCAGAAGGGGAGGTCATCGAGACCCAGCCTGTTGTCGGGATCTCGGAATCGGATATCCATACCGTGCTGGAGCGATTCAGGGGAGAGATCCAGCAGATTCCCCCCATGTATTCGGCGCTCAAACACAAGGGCGAACGGCTCTACAAACTTGCAAGGGAAGGTATCGAGGTGGAGCGGAAGCCTCGCACCGTGCATATTCACAGCATCAATCTGGTCGCTTGTGATCTACCAGAATTCGAGCTGGATGTGAGCTGCTCAAAGGGCACCTATGTCCGCACCCTGGCTGAAGATGTTGGCCAGGCATTAGGATGTGGCGGCCATGTCACGGCGCTGCGGCGGACAGGGGTCGGACCTTATACTGAGGCGGAACTGGTCGATATGGAGACCCTTGAGAGTGAGGCAGAGCGAGGATTCGAGGCGCTGGATGCGATGCTGCTGCCGGTGGAGTCGGCCCTTGATGACTGGCCCGAGGTCAGGCTCTCCCCGGACAGCGCCTATTATCTGGGCAAGGGCCAGCCTGTCCTGGTGCCCAATGCACCGACCTCGGGTCGTGTCCGCCTGTACGATCAACAGCATCGGTTTCTTGGCGTGGGGGAAATTCTGGATGACGGTCGCGTAGCCCCCAAACGTCTGATTTGAACAAGGCCGGAAAAATCATCATAATGCCCCTTCACTGATCCCGGACGGCTCTGCCAGCTGACCGGCGTATCGCAACAAAGGCCCCCCATAGGTCATATCCTGGGTGCTATCGGTCGTTGTCCTGAACTCATTGTCGGGGAGCGACCGCTGTCATTTTTCAATGAGGAGTAAACTCCATGGCAATGAACGCAGAACAGAAAAAATCGATTGTGGATGAGTATGGTCGTGGCACCAACGACACCGGTTCGCCAGAAGTGCAGGTTGCTTTACTGACCGCGCGCATCAATCAGCTCACCGAGCATTTTTCCGCACACAAGCATGATCACCACTCCCGCCGGGGACTGGTGCGCATGGTCAACTCCCGCCGCAAGCTGCTGGACTATCTCAAGTCCAAGGATGTAGAGCGTTACCGCTCTCTGATTTCCCGACTTGGCCTGCGTCGCTAATCCGGTCTCGACCCACTTTTGAGGACACAATATCGTGAGCTCGATAACGAAAGAGTTTCAGTACGGCGACCATAAAGTCATCATAGAGACTGGCGAAATTGCCCGTCAGGCCGATGGCGCGGTCATGATCAACATGAACGATACCGTGGTGCAGTGCACCGTGGTGGCCGAAAAGCATGCCATGGAAGGACGGGATTTCTTCCCCATGACCGTGGATTACCAGGAAAAGACCTATGCCGCGGGGCAGATTCCCGGAGGTTTTTTTCGGCGTGAAGGTCGTCCTGCGGAGAAGGAGATTCTAACCTGCCGTCTGATCGATCGGCCTATCCGCCCCCTGTTTCCGAAGGGCTATACCAATGAGACGCAGATCATCTGTACGGTGATGTCCCTCAATCCTGAGGTGGATCCGGAGATACCTTCTCTGATCGGCGTGTCGGCGGCGCTGGCAATATCCGGGCTGCCATTCCAGGGTCCGGTGGGGGCCGCCCGCGTAGGCTATAAGGATGGCAAGTATCTGCTCAACGCGCCTGGCACCGGGCTGAGCGAAAACAGCGATCTGGACCTTATCGTTGCCGGTACCGAGCACGCTGTGTTGATGGTGGAGTCCGAGGCCAACGGATTGTCGGAAGAAGTGATGCTGGGGGCCGTGCTGTTTGGTCACGAACAGATGCAGGTTGCCATTAAAGCGATCAAGGAACTGGCTGCAGAAGTCGGCAAGGATGTGATCCAGGTTGCCGAGCCGAAACAAGATGTGGAATTGATTGAGGCGGTGACCGCCGCCGCCTGGGACACCCTGAGTGACGCCTATACCATCGCCGACAAGATGGACCGTTATAGCAGGATTGACGGAGTGGTCGCCGATGTAGTGGACCGACTCTGTGCCAACGACCAGCCGAAGTGGAGCGAGGGCGAGGTCCGGGGAGCGATCGACAAGCTGAAGAAGAAGATCGTTAGAGGGCGTATTCTGGCGGGAGAATCTCGCATCGACGGTCGCGACACCAAGACCGTGCGCCCGATCCGGGTTCGCACCGGCGTACTGCCGCGCACCCATGGTTCTGCCCTCTTTACCCGGGGTGAAACCCAGGCGCTGGTGGTGACCACGCTGGGTACCGAACGCGACGCCCAGATCATCGATGCCCTGGAAGGATCCTATCGCGAGCCCTTTATGCTGCACTACAATTTCCCCCCCTTCTGCGTCGGTGAAACCGGGCGTGTCGGCAGCCCCAAACGCCGTGAGATCGGCCATGGCCGTCTGGCCAAGCGGGGTGTTCTGGCCTGTATGCCTGCCATGACTGATTTCCCTTACTCCATCCGGGTGGTTTCGGAGATCACCGAATCCAACGGCTCCAGTTCCATGGCCTCGGTGTGCGGCACCAGCCTTTCTCTAATGGACGCCGGCGTGCCGATCAAGGCACCCGTGGCCGGAGTGGCCATGGGTCTGATCAAGGAAGGGGATGACTTTGCCGTGTTGACCGATATCCTGGGGGACGAGGACCATCTTGGCGACATGGACTTCAAGGTGGCCGGCACCGCCGAGGGTATCAATGCCCTGCAAATGGATATCAAAATCGACGGTATTACCCGGGAGATTATGGAAATCGCTCTGGGACAGGCCAAAGACGGTCGGCTGCACATCCTGGGCGAGATGAACAAGGCGATCCAGGCGCCCCGTGAAGAGATGTCCGAACATGCCCCGCGTATTGTCTCTTTCAAGATTGACCCGGACAAGATTCGCGATGTCATCGGTAAGGGCGGTACCACCATCCGTTCCATCACAGAAGAGACAGGTGCCACGGTAGACGTAACCGACGACGGGATGATCAAGATCTTTTCCGTTGACAAGGCTGCGGGTGAAGAGGCCCGCAAACGCATCGAACTGATCACCGCCGACGTCGAGGTGGGTAGGGTGTATGAAGGCAAGGTTGCCCGACTGATGGACTTCGGCGCCTTTGTCACCATCCTGCCGGGCCGGGACGGCCTGGTGCATATTTCGCAGATCTGCGAGGAGCGGGTCGAAAAGGTAAGCGACAAGCTGTCCGAGGGCGATGTGATCAAGGTGAAGGTGTTGGAAGTGGACAAGCAGGGACGGGTCCGGCTCAGCATGAAGGCAGTGGAACAGGAGAAAACTGAGGCCTGATCCCTTATGCCAGCAGGGCAGAGGAGTTGGCCTGCGCCAACTCCCGCCCTACGGCTTGTCCGGGTCGCAGTTGTCTTTACCAAGCCAACGAATAATACCCTGCCGTCAAAACCGACTCGTTCGCCGCTTGCGCCAGCAATCTCTATTGGTGGTCCTGTCGTCCGTAGAGAGAGGCATAGAGCCCTTTGTTACGAATCAGTTCATCGTGACTTCCCTGCTCGACAATCCTTCCATCCTCGAATACCAGGGCCCGATCGGCCTGTTTTACTGCGCTCAGGCGGTGGGCGATAATGAGGGTGGTACGCCCCCTTAGGAATCCCTGCAGGGCCTGATGCAACCGCTTTTCTATGGCGGTGTCCAGGGCTGAGGTGGCCTCATCCAGGATCACCACCTTGGGTTCGGTGAGTACCATGCGAGCCACGGCCAGCCGTTGACGTTGACCACCGGACAGCCGGATGCCGTTGCGGCCGACCAGGGTGTTCAACCCGTCGTCCAGTTCCCGGACAACACCATCCAGTTGGGCAACCTCAAGCGCCCGCCAAAGATTCTGGTCGGGGACTTCTCGACCCAGGGTTAGATTGGTTCGCACACTGTCGTTGAACAGCGCCGGATGCTGCAATACGGTGGCCACGTTGCTGCGAACCACCTCCATGCCGATCTCGGAGACTGCCACCTCGTCGAAATAGACCTGTCCCGATGCCGGTGGGTAAAGACCCAGGACTACTTGAACAAGGGTTGTCTTGCCCCCGCCGCTGGCACCCACCAAGGCCACTTTTTCGCCGGGCCGCACGGTCAAAGATACGTCGTCGAGCACCAACGGACCATCACCGTAGCGGAAGCAGATGTGTTCCAACCGAAGACCGGTAGTGGCCTTGCCGGCGAAAGGATCCTTTAGATGGGGAAAGGAGGGTTCCAGTCCAATCTCCATGAGCCGGTTGATCCGCTCCAGTGCCGCGCGTGCGCCGTTGAAGGCATACTGGATCGACAGCACTTCCTGCACCGGGCCCATCATGAACCAGAGATAGGCGTAGACCGCCAGCATCTGCCCGATACTGAGTCCCGAGTAGAGGACCATCAGCATGCTCAGGGCGCGGAAGATATCGAAGCCGAATAGAAACACGGTGAAGGAGAGTCGCTGGGCGGCGTCGCTTTTCCAGGTGAAGGCAGCGGAGTGGCGGCGAATGTTGTCTGCTTTGCCAATGATACGGGCGATATAGTGATGCTCGCGGTTGCTGGCGCGGATCTGCTGGATCGCATCCAGGGTTTCGGACAGCGCTTCCTGGAATAGCTGATAAGCGCTGTTCTCGCGCTTTTTCAGCTCTTTCACCTTGCGCCCAAACACCGTAGTGACCCAGATCACTAGAGGATTGAGCAGCAGGATAAACAGGGCCAGTTGCCAGTGCATCCAAAGCAGAACCAATGCCGTGCCGAGAATGCTGAGAATCGCCACCAGAAATTTGCTGGTTGCAACGCCAATGAATGTATCCACGGCGTCCAGGTCGGTCACCAGATGGGAAGCGACGGTACCGCTGCCGAGGGTCTCGTATTCGGCCATGGAAACCCTTTCCAGACGCTGCAAAACGCGCCTGCGGATGCGGAAGATGACGTCCTTGGAGATGATGGTGAACTGGCGTGTCTGCCAGACACCCGCCACCAGCGACAGCAGCCGCATGAACAGGGTCAGAAACAGAATAACCAGAATGTAGAGCACAGGCCTGTGCCAGGCCTCCGGAAAGAGGCTGTTCATGGTGGCCACCGCTAGCCCCGGTTTATGCAGCAGTACCTCGTCTACCAGTAGAGGAATCAGCAGGGGAATTGGCACGCTGACCACAGCACCCAGGATGGCGATGAGATTGGCCTTGGTCAGCTCCCGTCGATGCGCTAACACCATGTTGGTAACCTCCCGCCAGCTGTAGGCTAAGCTGCGGATAGGTTGGTCGGCTGCGTCGGTGTTAGGGGATGTCACCTGTAATACTGGGTCCTGTACATGGTTTTTGGAAATGAGCGGATATCTGGGTGCTGCCCACTATGGGTCCAGATCGATTATTCCATGTTTTCTCGCGCATGAATATTTTCAACCAGGGCTCATGTCGACTGGTAGTTGCTGGTAATATAGCCCGTTGTTTAGCTTAATGGGATTAGATTTGCGCATGAAACAGATGCAAAAAGTCCTCGCTTTGGTGAGCGGTCTGTTTGGCATAGCGATTTTGCCGACGTTGCTCGCTGACACAGGCCTGCAGGGACCAATGGTCCAAGGTGGATTGGTGCAGGGTAAGGCAGCCCCTGGTTCCCAGGTCGAAATGGACGGTGAGCGGGTGCGGGTGTCAGATGAAGGTGTCTTTCTGATAGCCTTCGGCAGAGATCACGCAGCAGCGAGTCGGCTACGGGTGATCCAACCGGATGGAAAGGTCGAGGAGCGGGTACTGAAGGTGATGCCCAGAGAGTATGACATTCAACGTATCGACGGGCTGCCAAAACGCAAGGTAAGCCCTCAGAAAATGGATCTTGAACGCATCCGTCGTGAGTCGGCTCAGGCGAAGGCGGCGCGCAAGCGGGATGATCCCCGGACGGATTTTCTGAGTGGATGGATCTGGCCGGTGCAGGGTCCCATTTCCGGCGTTTACGGCAGCCAGCGGATTCTGAATGGTGAGCCGAGGAGGCCCCACTTCGGCGTGGATATCGCAGTGCCGGAAGGCACTCCGGTAAGGGCGCCGGCAGACGGTGTAGTAACGCTGGCTCACCCCGGCATGTTCTTCTCGGGTATCACGCTGATTATTGACCATGGACACAATCTCTCCTCGTCATTTCTGCATTTGAGTCGGGTACTGGTTAAGGAAGGAGACCGGGTCCGGCAGGGCGATCTTATCGCCGAGGTTGGAAAGACCGGACGGGTCACCGGCGCTCACCTGGACTGGCGGATGAACTATCATAGCGCGCGGATAGACCCGCAACTGCTGGTGCCGCCAATGGAAGGCAATGTTACAGGTGAGTAATCCAATCTCGGAAATCCCCGGCAACACAGATATACTTTCCTTCGGGACAGCTCTTCATCTGTCAGTAAAAAGCGAGAATTCATGAAAAAAAGTTTTTTATCCGTCGTGGTCTTTTCTCTCCTCCAGGGATCGCCGGCCGCCGCTGAGGATCTGATAGAGGTCTACAAGCTGGCACGGGACAACGATGCGCAGCTAAGGCAGGCAGCGGCCGTTCGGGATTCGGTCTATGAATCCAGACCCCAGGCCTTGGCACGCCTGCTTCCAACCCTCTCAGCATCGTCGGAAAAGCGCTGGTTTCACATCAATCCTCAGAACTCTTCTCGGAATCTGGACTCCACCAATCCGAAGCGGTTCAATCTGTCTTTAGATCTGTCCCAGCCGATCTACCACCGGGAGTTTTGGATCCAGCTGGAGCAGTCGGATCTGCAGATCGCTCAGGCGGAGGCGGAGTACACAGCGCAGGAACAGGATCTCATGATCCGGACCGCCCAGGCCTATTTCGATATCCTGTCCGCAAAAGATGAACTCGAGTTCGCCCAGGCTGAGAACCAGTCAATCGGTCGCCAGCTGGAGCAGTCCAAGCAGCGTTTCGAGGTGGGGTTGATCGCGATTACTGATGTGTATGAGTCCCAGGCCGCCTTCGATCAATCCCGCGCCGACCTGATTGTGGCCGAGAACAATGTATTTCAGGCATGGCAGGTGCTCTATGAGATTATCCTTGAAAACGTGGAGCAGATTTCCCCTCTGGCCGAGGAACTTCCGCTGGATCCGCCCAACCCGCAGGATATCGACGCCTGGAATGAGACAGCGCTGCAGCAAAATCTTTCCATTCAGGCGGCGGACTACGGTCGTAATATCGCCCAACAGGAGATAGATGTTCAGCGTTCAGGACATTTCCCCACCTTGGATCTGGTTGGTTCCCACTCAGTGGATCGGGGCTCGAAATCCTATGCCCTGGAGGCAGATACCTCGCAGATCGGGGTGCAATTGAATCTCCCCCTGTTTACCGGCGGTGCCGTCAACTCCCGTACCCGCCAGGCACAGCACGATTTCCAGGCGTCCCTGGCGGAACTGGATAAACAGCGGCGCGCGGTAAGGCGCCAGGTGCGTGATGCCTACCGGGGCGTGATGGATACTATAACCGCGGTGCAGGCGTTTCAGGCGGGTGTGGTCTCATCGGAGAGTTCACTGGAGGCGACCAAAGCCGGTTTCGACGTGGGTACCCGAACCGCCATCGACGTATTGGGTGCCGAGCGGGACCTGTTCCTCGCCCGCAGCAAATATTCAGCGAGCCGCTATGCGTATATTCTGCAGGGATTGAAGCTGAAGCAGGCGGCAGGCAGCATCTCGGAGCAGGATTTGATGAGCGTAAATACGCTGCTGCAATAGGGGGTACTCCGCTAAGCCCGGAGCATAAACCCCGCCTTAACCTTGGATATAGATCTGCATGTCTGGAAATAGCATCGGAAAACTCTTTACCGTCACCTCCTTCGGAGAGAGCCATGGACCGGCCATCGGTTGCATTGTCGATGGTTGTCCCCCGGGGATGGCCCTTTCCGAGCCCGATCTGCAGGGGGATCTGGATCGCCGTAAGCCCGGCACCTCCCGCCATACCACGCAGCGGCGGGAAGCGGACCAGGTGCAGATCCTGTCCGGGGTGTTCGAAGGGAAGACTACGGGAGCACCGATCGCACTAGTGATTCACAATACCGATCAGCGTTCCAAGGATTATTCCAAAATCATGGATCGTTTTCGGCCGGGCCATGCCGACTACACCTATACCCAAAAATACGGTATTCGGGACTATCGAGGCGGGGGCCGGTCTTCTGCCCGTGAAACGGCCATGCGGGTGGCGGCGGGTGGCATCGCAAAAAAATATCTACGGGAGCGCTACGGTATCGAAATCCGTGGTTATCTGGCCCAGCTTGGACCCATCAAGGTGGAAAAACTGGAGTGGGATCAGGTGGCGAAGAACCCTTTCTTCTGCCCCGACCCTGACAAGGTAACGGAGATGGAGTCCTACATGGATGCCCTGCGAAAGGAGGGCAATTCCATCGGTGCGCGTATCAACCTGGTGGCCAGCGGTCTGCCCCCGGGACTGGGTGAACCGATTTTCGATCGCCTGGATGCCGATATCGCCCACGCCTTGATGAGTATCAATGCCGTTAAGGGTGTGGAGATAGGCGCTGGTTTTGACAGCGTGACCCAGAAAGGTACGACCCATCGGGACGAGATGACGCCCGGGGGATTCGTGACCAACCAGGCAGGTGGGGTACTCGGTGGAATCTCCAGCGGCCAGGATATCCTGGCCAGCATCGCCCTCAAACCGACGTCCAGCCTGCGGCTCCCCGGGCGGAGTGTGAATCTTGCGGGAGAGTCTGTGGAGGTTGTGACCGAGGGTCGGCACGACCCCTGCGTGGGCATCCGGGCCACACCCATCGCCGAGGCGATGCTGGCGATCGTAGTGATGGATCACCTGCTGCGCCATCGGGCTCAGAACGCGGATGTGCGGACCGGAACCCCGGTCATTCCGGCTTCTGCAGGTTAAGTTGCACGAAAGGCGGTGTTACGCCCATCGCCGCTAAATATTCTAACCCCTGAGATCACCATTACATGCCTTATTGGCGTTTGTCCGGTTTCTATTTTTTCTATTTTGCAGCACTGGGTGCCTTAATCCCCTTCTGGGGACTCTATCTGCGACAGCTTGGCTTTGACGCGGTCGCCATCGGGGAGCTGATGGCCATTCCCATGGCCACCAAGTTTATTGCTCCCTACGTTTGGGGTTGGCTGGGAGACCATCTTGGCCACCGTATGGCCATCGTCCGTCTCGGGTCGCTGTTGACCAGCGTGATCTTTTTGGCCGTTTTCTGGCTGACCGGTTTCTGGGGACTGGGATTGGTCATGGCCCTGTTCAGCTTTTTCTGGAATGCGGTTCTGCCTCAGTTCGAGGCTGTTACACTGCGTTATCTGGGCGACCGGGTCGCCCACTATGCCCGTATCCGGGTCTGGGGTTCGATCGGTTTTATCCTGGTTGTGGTGTTACTCGGGATAGCGGTGGATGAACGGGGTGCATCTATTGTGCTCCCCGTGCTGTTCGGGATCTATCTCTCCATCTGGTTGTCGAGTCTCCTGATTAAAGACCCGAACATCCAGCCCCGAACGGGGGAGCAGCCTTCCATCTTTTCGATCCTCAGGCGGCCTCCGGTAATCGCATTTTTCCTGGTCTGTTTTCTGTTGCAGGTAGGCCATGGCGCCTATTATACGTTCTACTCCATCTACATGGCCGAGGAGGGCCACTCCAAGACCTTGATTGGGCAGCTTTGGGCCCTGGGTGTGATAGCGGAAGTAATTGTGTTTTTGTTCATGCACCAGCTGCTGCAGCGATTCGGTGCCCGCAATGTCCTTATGGTCAGTCTCTTGCTGGCTGCTGTCCGCTGGCTGTTGATTGGCAATTTCCCGCAGTCAATGCCGCTTTTGCTCTTTGCTCAGACGCTGCATGCCGCCAGTTTCGGTACTTTCCATGCCGCCGCCATACATCTTGTGCATCACTACTTTACCGGCAGTCATCAGGGGAGGGGGCAGGCCCTCTACAGCAGCCTGAGTTTTGGTGCGGGCGGTGCAATCGGCAGCCTTTATAGCGGGTATCTCTGGTCCGGCGCCGGACCAGCCATTACCTATGGCGTATCAGCCGCAGTCACGCTACTAGCTCTTGTTGTTGCCTGGCGCTGGGTGGTAAATGATCTGTACGCTGGAGAATACCCTCCCTAAAAAGCAGAAAGCCGCTCCTAAGAGCGGCTTTCTGACGGTTCGGATTTAGGCTTAGGCTCGAAGACCTTGGGCGGGTCTTAATTTCCCCAGCTACCCAGAAGCCCCTGCTCCTCTGAAGAGGAAACCTCGCTCATTCCACCCAGACCACCACCGCCGCCTCCGCGGGATGCATTGGAGGAATTCGAACTGGATGAATCGTTGCTAGACTGGCTGCCGCTACTGTTGCTATTACCGCTGCCGTTGCCGTCATCATCGTCGTCATCGTCATCGTCGCCGTCTACATCGCCATCTTCGTCGCTGTCTTCGCCGTCATCTTCGCCGTCGTCATCATCGTCATCGTCGTCATCGTCGTCATCGTCATCGTCGTCATCGTCGTCATCGTCGTCATCGTCGTCATCGTCATCGTCATCGTCGTCGTCGTCGTCATCGTCGTCGTCGTCATCGTCGTCATCGTCGTCGTCATCTCCCCCATCATCGTCATCATCGTCGTCGCCATCGGCCATGGCTTGGACTGGGATGAAGGAGTGGGTTTCCATGTCATACTTGACAGGGATGATAGTCAGAACGAGCAGAAGCAAGGCTGCTACAATAGAGAGCAATTTCGGGCGGAAGAAGAGATTAAGGGTGCTCTCGCTTTCCTGGACAACACCGAAAGATAGATCTTGTTTGTCGTTGACAGGGGTACTCATGATCGGTTTTACTCCGTTTCGTAGTTTGTAACTTAGCCTCATGTGTATAATAACGTTCCGCCCGCTGGTTTTCTTCCATTCAATTTCACAAGGTTATGCCACCTCTCGGGCGGACCCGCCATGGCCTCCATTATATAGCGGCCCCTCTACAGGCCAGATTCTCCCTGCTCTGATGATTTGGATGATAGCAAATGGAATAAAATTAAGGGGGAAAACGTTGTGAAGGATATGAAGAGGGGTATTCAGAGGAAAAAGGATGGCTAGTTGAAGCCTGATATTTATCACGAAGTGGTGCAATTGCTTCCCAAGCTGAGGCGATATGCTATTGGTTTGGCCGGTTCCGTTGAAATGGCGGACGACTTGGTACAGGAGGCGTGTGCGCGCCTGCTGGACAGTGACAAGAGCCAGGAGCCGTACCTCGATCGCTGGATGTACCGAACCATTCGCAATCTACACGTGGATCACGTACGGGGATGTATCGTGGCGGATCGGTATCGTCACCGCCTGCACGATGGCAGAACCCATACGGATGGAGACGCGGAACTGGAGGCATCCCTGGCACTGGAACATGTAAGGGGATTGGTGGCCGATTTACCAGAAGAGCAGCGGAGTGTACTGCTGCTGGTCGGGGCCGAAGGATTTTCCTATCGTGAGGCGGCAGATATTCTTGAAGTGCCGATCGGGACGGTTACCAGTCGCCTGGCGAGGGCACGCCGGCAGATACTGGATAGGGTTCAACGAGAGAAAAATCCAGAATTAAATTCGTTATCGGAGGCAAGAGATGCAGAACGGACAGGAACCTGATCAGATTGGCGGTATCGATGAAGGGCTACTGAACGCCTACATCGACGGTGAGCTTGATCAGAAAGAGCGGGGCGAGATCGAGCGGCAGCTGGAATCGGATCCAGTCGCCGCGCGTTACGTAAAACAGATCGGCAACATGGACCGATTGGTGCGCTCAGCGCTGGATGAGGCGGTGGCACAGCCTCTTTCCAGGTCATTGTTGAGATCGGTTGACGCCCTGAACACCCGGTCTGAACAGAACAGGTCTCCGGTCCGTTGGCAGCAGCCCTCCGTGGCCCTCGCTGCCAGCCTGTTGCTACTGGCGCTGGGGTTTGGCGCCGGCCTGTTTACCGCCGAGCGGCAGTTTTCCCTGCAACTGGCAATGGCGGAAAATATCCGAAGCCAGGCCCTGGAGGAGGTAGGGAAGACGTTGAATCAGGTGCTGGAGCACAGCCCCAGCGGTCAGGCCGTAGATTGGCAAAGTGAGCAGTATGATGTCTCTGCCCAGCTGATCCCGGTCCGTACCCTGAAGACCGCCGATCAGCGCTATTGCCGGGAATACCGAGAGATACTGATCATCGACGGCCAACGCGAAGAGCGTCACGGTCTTTCCTGCAGAACGGGAAAGGAGAACTGGGAGACCCGCCTGCTGGTGCCGGAAGGTGGCAAGGCTATTTTTTGATCCCATCCGCGGTCGAGGCCCTTGCTCTGGATTGATATTGTGAAAACACCCCGGACAGGGGTAGAAGAAAAACGCTAAAATTAAGCAAATTTATTTTTGGGAGTGACAGCATGCAGGAACCAGCCGGGAAGAGAAGGGAGGGGCGTTTTCTATTGGGCTTCTGTTTGATGCCGTTGTTGGGAATCGGTGGCTGCGTCAGCGTCGGCGATCTGCCGGAGAATCCACCGGTAATGGGTATGGCCCCTGCCGAGTTGCCGCAACCAACGCTGGGAGATCAGAGTTATTACACCGGTGGTCGCAGCGAGCGGGTAACCGCCGTGGAGGGACAGACGGTGTCCTGGTACCGGTCAGGAGGGAAACACTTTCAGGGATCGGCCGATTTTACACTCCCGGAGGAGTTGCAGGAGTCTTCGACAAAACGGGTTAGCAATGAACTCATTGGAGATCCGAACAGTATCTGGCCCGTGAATCTGGGCAAGAATGTAAAATTCTCGGTAAAGCGTGTTTCTACCAGAAAGTCTTCGGGGGTGAGCGGGGATCCTGCCGAGCGCTTCTGGCGATGCGAAGTCAATTCCAGCGAATCACTCTCTGTGGCCGCCGGCGATTTTGACGTCTATCGAATCGATTGCACCCGCAGCGCCGCCAATACCCGTTTCCGCCAACGGGTGGTCTGGTACTATGCTCCGTCCATTGAAAAACCGGTTCTTCGACTGAATTTCCGCCGTTATGGAAAGAAGAATCGGCTTGAGCTGATGGCTTTTGATCCAGCGCTGCCAGGTTTGTCGCAGCAGGATCAGCAGCGCTTCCAGCAGCGCTTCCAGCAAGCCATGGAAAAGACGCCTTCCGGTGAAACGGTTAACTGGAGCAAGGGGGCGGGCAAACAGATCGCTATCACACCGATAAAAACCCTGAGCTGGCGGGATGGCACTTTCTGCCGAAATTATCGGACACAGGTGAAATTGGGGAGCTACGCTCGGCAGGGGGCTGGACTGGTGTGCCGAACCGAAACCGGCGAATGGAAGGTTCCTGCAAAAATCAGTAACAAACGGGGTGTCCGTTTTTAATGAAAGCAGGACGTTTGAGGCGCGCATTGTCACATTGGGCGCAAGCCCTGATTATGTCTATGTTTCTGCCGTTGGCGGCGCTGGCGGGCGAAGAGATCGGGGTAGCCGAAAGGGCGGCGATGGCCGCGAACCATTTGCTGCACTCCCAGCTCAGCAGTGGATTTTTTTCCTATGAGCATGATTTTCTAACCGGCACCGATTCGTCCAAAGACAATATCGTTCGCCAGGCAGGCACTGCCTACTCACTGGCGGAGTACCAGGCCTTGTTCCCGAACAGCAGTATAAACGGCGCACTCAGGAAGGCGTTGCAGGGATTTCAGGCAGCCTCCGTCGAATGGCAGGGGGGGCGGTTGTTGACGTTCAATGGTTCTCTAAAAAAGGCAAAAGCGGGGGCCACCGCGTTGGCCCTGTTGTCAGCCTTGATAGCCTCCGAGGATAAGGTTGGTGACGATTTCAGTCAGATCTCAAAGGATTGGGTAAAGGGGCTGCTTGCGTTGCAGATGCCAGACGGAGGCTTTGCCAGTGGCCCCGGCAGCGAGCAGCAATCACCCTATTCCAACGGCGAAATTTGGCTGTCGCTTGCGCTCTACCAGCGGGAGTTCCCAGATGATACGCGAGTGGTGCAAGCCCTGCAGCGGGCGGATCGGTTTATGATCGCGAACTACGCTGACCCGCCCGACATTGGATTTTTCCATTGGGGCGTGATGGCGGCAGCGGCCCGTCATCAGACCAGCCGGCAGCGGCGGTTCGCAGAGTTTATTGCTCTGCAGGTAAGGTCATTCATCGAAGAGCTCAGACCTGAGGTGAAATATCGAGCCAACAGCTGCTATTCGGTGGAGGGATTACTGGAAGGGGCGGCCGTGCTGAAAGAGTATCCGGAGTACCAGGAACTCCACCGGAGGGTAATCGCCCGGGTAAAAAAAGAGATGCAGAAGAACCGGCTGCTTCAGATACTACCGGGCCAGAAGCGCATTCAGTTTTCAGAACAGCGTTTTCTCAGTGCACCGGAGATACCGTCGTATGCCGGGGCCTTTCTGAATGGGCGCTATCGTCCCCAGGTACGTATAGACGCGACTCAGCACTGCCTCTCGGCCATGACCAAAGAGATAAAGTACGCGGTCGATTGAGAATCGATCAACGGCCGCAGATTTCGATCATCTCCTGCGCCGCGTTTGAAAGGGTTCGGCGACGGTGGGTAACTATACCCAGCGAACGGTTGAGCCGGATCCGTCGGATATCCAATACCACCAGATCGCCATCCTTGGTCATAGTCTCCGGCAACAGACTCCATCCAAGACCGATACTCGCCAGCATCTTCAGTGTCTCCAGGTAATTGGTTGCCATGCTGATCTGAATGGCGAGATTCATCGGTTGCACCGCCTGCTCCAGAATCTCCCGGGTGTAGGTCCCACGGGCCGCCAGCACGGCAGGGTATTCGGCTATCTGCTCCAGACTGGGAGACACGACCTTAACAAGAGGGTGGCCCCTCCCCACAACGAAACAGAGCGGGTCCCTCCAAATCTCCTGCAGCGCCAGATGTCCGGATGGATTTGGTGGCAAGGTGACTACTGCGAGTTCAAGATCACCCTGTTCCACCGCTGAGCAGGCGGACTCCGAGTCCATAAAACGGATGTCCAGCTTTACCTGCGGAAAACGCTGACTGTATTCCTGGAGCATGGGGGGGAGTCGACGAAGTCCGATATGATGACTGGTCCCCATGCAGAGCAGACCTCCGACTTCGCCACTCAGATTGGAAATACTGCGACGGATATCCGCCACTTCCTGCAACATCTGCCGTGCGCGGGGAAGCAGCTGATGGCCCGCTTCCGTCAGACGTGTGCTGCGACCAATCCGGTCGAACAGGCGGGTGCCAAGCTCATGTTCCAGGGTCGCCACTCGTTTGCTCACTGCAGGCTGGGTCAGATGTAGCTGCTCGGCGGCTTGGGAGAAAGATGCTGCATTTGCTACTGCGACAAAGGCATTTAAAGTGTTGAAATCCAAGAATGGGCTCCGTTCAGTGGCGTCATTCGGACGTATCCTTTATTGAGATAATATATTCCATATTAGAATATAAAATATAAAAAAGATGAATTTGTTTTATGTTTTTTTCCGTCCTATGCTGTTGTTTCCGCAACCCGAGAGTTAAGGAATCATGAGCAAGCAAACCCTCTACGATAAGATTTGGGAAGAGCATCTGGTGCGTACCGACGAGGACGGCACGGCGCTGCTTTATATCGACCGACAACTGGTGCATGAGGTGACCTCGCCACAGGCCTTTGAAGGATTGCGGCTGGCAGGGCGAAAGCCCTGGCGAGCCAGTGCCAGCATCGCGACTCCGGATCACAATGTGCCGACCCGGGAGCGAGATCGGGGAATCGAAGATCCCATCGCCCGCCTGCAGGTGGAGACCCTCAACCGCAACTGCCAGGAGTTCGGCATCACCGAATTCGGTATGGGTGACATCCGGCAGGGCATAGTTCACGTGATGGGGGCGGAGCAGGGGCTTATTCTACCTGGCATGACGGTGGTCTGCGGCGATTCCCATACGGCTACCCATGGCGCCTTTGGTGCATTGGCTTTCGGTATTGGTACATCGGAGGTGGAGCATGTACTGGCCACCCAGTGCCTGATCCAGAAGAAGTCCAAATCCATGTTAGTGAGTGTGGAGGGTGAGTTGGGTGCCGGTATTACGGCCAAGGATATTGTACTGGCGATTATCGGGGTATTGGGCACCGCTGGCGGCACTGGCTATGTAATCGAATTTTCCGGTAATGCTATCCGGGGGTTGACCATGGAGGGCCGTTTGACCTTGTGTAACATGGCCATCGAGGCCGGGGCCCGTGCCGGGCTGGTGGCGGTGGACGACACCACCATCGAATTTCTCAAAGGGCTGCCCTATGCACCAACAGGTGAACTATGGACCCGGGCGGAGGCGGCCTGGCGTAAACTCTGTAGCGACGAAGATGCACAGTTTGACCGGGTGGTTATGATCGATGCAGCGGAGATCGAGCCACAGGTGACCTGGGGTACTTCGCCCGAGATGGTGCTGCCGGTGGGTGGCAGGATTCCCGATCCAGCCACCGAGACTGATGCCACCAGGGCGGATGGCTTGCGTCGAGCGCTCGAGTACATGGGACTCGAGCCAGGAGTCCCGATCTCCGATATTCGGCCCGACCATGTGTTTATCGGTTCCTGCACCAATGGTCGGATCGAGGATCTTCGCGCTGCAGCCGAGGTTGTCAAGGGGCGCAAGGTTGCCGTCGGTATCGTTCAGGCCTTAGTGGTTCCGGGCTCCGGCCTGGTCAAACAGCAGGCGGAGGCCGAGGGACTGGATCAGATTTTTGTCGAAGCGGGTTTCGAATGGCGGGAACCCGGGTGTTCCATGTGCCTGGCTATGAACGCTGATCGCCTCAAACCCGGCGAACGCTGTGCCTCCACCTCCAATCGGAACTTTGAGGGGCGCCAGGGTCAGGGCGGCCGCACTCATCTGGTGAGTCCCGCTATGGCCGCCGCCGCCGCGGTGACGGGCCATTTCACAGATGTGCGGGATTTATAGGATTCGATACAATGAAAAAATTCACTGTTTTTACAGGGGTTGTGGCCCCGCTGGATCGCGCCAACGTGGATACGGACGCGATCATTCCCAAGCAGTTCCTGAAATCCATTAATCGTACGGGCTTTGGTCCTTATCTCTTTGACGAATGGCGTTATCTGGATCAAGGCGAACCGGGGATGGATTGCAGTAATCGCCCGCGTAACCCGGATTTCGTGCTGAACGACCCTCGCTATCAGGATGCGAAGGTACTGTTGGCGAGAGACAATTTTGGTTGCGGCTCGTCGCGCGAACACGCCCCCTGGGCGCTGGAGGATTTCGGGTTTCGGGTCATTATTGCCCCGAGTTATGCCGATATATTTTTTAGTAATTGCTTTAAAAATGGATTATTACCAATTGTATTAAAAGAAGAATTGATAGATGAACTATTTCAGAAAGCGATGCAGAGCGAGGTATTGAACCTGACGGTGGATCTCCCATCGCAGGAACTCCGCTCCGAGGACGGTGATGTGATCCCGTTTCAAGTGGACCCCTTCCGTAAACACTGTCTGCTGGAGGGGCTGGATGACATTGGACTATCGCTTCAGCACGGCGACGAGATCCGTGCCTTTGAGGAGAAACGTCGGATAGAGGCCCCATGGGTCTTTTCAGGCGGAACAGACAGGACAGGCGCATGAGTAAAAACATTCTGGTTTTACCTGGTGACGGTATTGGTCCCGAGATCGTCGATGAGGCGGTCAGGGTGCTGAACTGCCTGCGGGATGATTTCGGGTTAGACATAGAGATGGATGAGGCGCTGGTGGGCGGAGCCGCCTATGATGCTGCCGGCCATCCGTTGCCGGAAGCGACTTTGGATCTGGCCAGGGAGGCCGATGCGGTACTCCTGGGCGCCGTCGGAGGGGCCAAATGGGAGCCGCTGGATATATCGGTGCGACCGGAGAAAGGGTTGCTGGGGCTTCGCTCTGAACTGGGGCTGTTTGCCAATCTGCGGCCCGCCATCCTTTACCCGCAACTGGCAGACGCCTCCACCCTCAAGCCGGAAGTAGTATCCGGCCTTGATCTCATGATCGTAAGGGAGTTGACCGGCGGCATATACTTCGGTCAGCCTCGAGGGGTACGAATTCTCGAAAATGGAGAAAAAGAGGGATACAACACACTGATATACAGAGAATCAGAGGTTGAGCGGATAACCCGTGTAGCGATGGATATAGCCCTCAAGCGCAACCGCAGGGTCTGTTCCGTGGACAAGGCCAATGTACTTGAATGCACGGAACTCTGGCGTCAAGTGGCGACTCGGGTCGGAGCGGACTATCCAGAGATCGAGCTTTCTCACATGTATGTGGACAATGCCGCGATGCAACTGGTGCGTGCGCCCAAACAGTTCGACGTGATGGTCACCACCAATATGTTCGGTGACATCTTGTCCGATTGCGCTGCAATGTTGACCGGCTCGATCGGTATGCTGCCTTCCGCCTCACTGGATGAAAATGGGAAGGGTATGTACGAGCCGATTCACGGATCCGCCCCCGATATAGCCGGTAAGGGCGTAGCCAATCCCCTTGCCACTATCCTCTCAGTTGCCATGCTGTTGCGTTATTCCCTCGATGAGTCGGAGATGGCGGGGCGGGTGGAATCGGCGGTCAACGACGTTCTGGACCAGGGTCTACGGACGATGGATATCCACTCTCCGGGAACCCGTCAGGTAGGGACCGCGGAGATGGGGAGCGCCGTGGTGGCGGCGATGCGCGCAGGTTAGAAAATCAGGTTCGCTTGTCAAACTTCCACGTCGATCAGGGTTGGGAGTCGTTGATCTGGCATGCCAATGTGATGGCTGCCAACGGATAGAGTATGGGGTAAAAGACAACTGCGGTTCAGGTGTTCTTTGAATCCGCTGTGCTATCTTTTAAATAAAATTAATATTTTGGT
>Ga0316189_10000544_pt1 | contig 38240 bp, 30 predicted proteins | sample LowCovwburrow_MG_FD_204930 | JGI IMG/M metagenome (GOLD analysis project Ga0316189, IMG submission 204930) | Coastal sediment microbial communities from Maine, United States - Lowes Cove worm burrow | ecosystem: Environmental > Aquatic > Marine > Coastal > Sediment | place: USA: Maine...
ATAGCCCTCGGCTACGGCCGCAGCCTCGGTTCCGCGCAGTCGGAACAGCAGCTCGGGCGACCGCAGCGGCACAGGGATATCGGCGACCCGCTCGACCTTGCGTTGTGCCATCGGCTTGCTGCGCGTGGGCTACAAGTCCAGCCGACGGCGAAACTCTTTGGTTGCCTGGGGTCCGAGCTTGTCTGCGATCTCGCTGATCGCTTTGCGTTCGGCCGGTGACACGGGGTCAAAAGTCCCGAACGAACCGGCGGCCACGGCCACGTCGATACACAACTCCACCACCGACGCGCCGCCGTCCGAGCGGTCGGCGACCAACTCCCGCAGCAGCTGTAGCGCCACCTGCATATAGGCGTCTGCGGGCTTCTTTTCTAAGAGCGCCTGCACGACGGTGAACGCGGCCGTCCCCTCGAGTCCGCGAAGCTGCAGCACCTCGAGGATGTTCTCGCGCTCCTGGTCTTGGATCTCCCCATCCGACCAGGCGACCAGCACAAGGGGCAGGAGGTCGAGGGCCTTTTGCGCCTCCCCCTCAAATCCCAGTGTGCCCATCCGCTCTTGGAGCGACCGCTGGGAGCCCTCATCAGTGCTTTGCTCGGCGAGCAAAGACTCGGCGCCCGTGGTCAGCGCTTGGCGGACGGCTTGTCTCTGGCGGCGTTCGTCGTCTGAAGGGCTCGTCATCGCTCGACCAGCGTAACATCGAGATCCGGCTCGCGCGGAACTCAAACGGCCAGACCGCGTCCGCGCCGACCCAACTGGCGCCCCACGACATCGGCGCGACGCCGCACGTTCGCCGCACACGGCATGCGGCGCTCGGGGGTGGCAGGGCCTTCCCAGCGGCATGCGGCACGTGTGGGATCCGCACCACAGCTGTCCCTGGTGGGCACGCCCACCCCGGGTGCCCCATGGCCGCCCAACAAGCCGAAACCTCGGTGCTTGCACGGTTTTCGTCGTCCCACACGCACGCGCGGACACCTGGATCACGACTTGCTCGTTACCAAGACCATGCACTGGCTTGTCCGTCTGGCTACCGTTCTTGCATTGTGCTCGATCACGGCCTGCGCCGAGTATCAAGGAGAGCAGTTTGACCCTGTGGTCACGGCAAGAGAGGTCGAAGAGGTCGACGAGCTGCCCCCGGGATACACGATCATCGGGGTCGTGTCGGCGGACACGGAGCACGACGCGTCGACCCTCATCGGTGAGCTGTGGTGCCAGTCCGAGAGACGCCTCCGGCGACGCATGCGGCGAGAGGCCGCCGCAGCGGGTGGCGAGCTTTTGGTGGACGTGGAGTGCAGCTACGAAGAAGAAGAGGTGCAGCTTGTCGAGTACGACGAGTACGGCAACGAGACCGTTGTCGACGAGCTGAACTGCTGGCGAGAATGTGTCGCAGACGTCGCACGGCAGACGGGAACCTGACCCGGTCGCGCAGTCCGTCACGACGTCGAGCAAGGGTTTGCCCTCGGCGCTCCGTGGGGAGTCCTCCTGCCGCTGAAGGAGGACACCGCGCAATGGCAGTCCAGGGGCCAAGGCGGAGCCGCCATCCCCCGGGGTTCCCCGCCTTGGCGGCCGGCGAACGTGCTGTTGAAATCAACCAGTGCTCCGTCCGCCACTTGTGCTTGCCGCCCTCACCGTGCTCACCGCCTGCTCGACCCGCGATCAGGTCACCCTCACCCACCCGATCGCCCCCGCACCGCAGTTCAGCCCCAGCGCCGTGACGTCGAGCGACCCGACGTACAACGACTACGGGTACGACGACTACGGGTACGATGACTACGCATACGCCGACGCGGCCTATGATGCGCTCCCGTACGACGACTACGGGTACGACGACCCCACCGTTCAAACCAGCGATGCGGGGTCCACCGAGTTTCCGCGTCCTACGGTTGTCTCATCCTCGGCGGTCGCGGACGTCGACGTGGTTGTCGTGACGCCGATGGACCCGCCCTCGCGAGACTACGATCCATCGCAGGGCACTCCGACCCGACCGCCGCGCCGAGTGCTGCCGGGCCGCCGCGGGGGACATGCGCCTCCGGTGCGAACGCTCCCGCCCGCCCCCGAGCGAAAGGCAAGACACGAGCCGCGCGCCGCCGATTCGCTCGCCCCCGGGCACGTGCGACCTGTAGCACGCCACAGGATCCGCACCACTGGCGCCGCACGTGATTTGCAGGACCCGCAGGCTGCCGGGGCCAAGCGCGATGCCGCCCAACGACGGGTGGCCCTCGTACGACACGAGGCGCGCCGTGCTGTCGATGAAAAACGTCGTCGCGAAGTGAGACACGCCGCCGATGCTGAACAGCGGGCCGATGCCAAACAGCGAGCCGGCGCTGAGCAGCGATCCGACGCAAGACAGCGAGCCGATGCAAGACAGCGAGCCGATGCAAGACAGCGTGCCGACGCTGAGCAGCGAGCCGATGCAAGACAGCGAGCCGACGCCAAACGGCAGGCAGAAGCCAAGCGCACTGCCAACGCTGAACGACAGGCCAACGCTGAACGACAGGCCAACGCTGAACGACAGGCCAACGCCAAACGACAAGCCGACGCCAAACGACAAGCCAACGCCAGACGACAAGCCGACGCTAAACGACAAGCCGACGCTAAACGACAGGCCGACGCTAAACGACAGGCCGACGCTAAACTGCGTGCCGACGCCAAGCGACAAGCCGACGCCAAGCTTCGTGCCAATGCTAGGCGACAAGCTGACGCCAAGCGCCGAGCCGACGCTAAACGACAAGCTGACGCCAAGCGCCGAGCCGACGCTAAACGACAAGCCGACGCCAAGCGGCAGGCCGACGCCAGGCGCAAGGCCGACGCCAAGCGACAAGCCGACGCCAAGCGGCAGGCCGACGCCAGGCGCAAGGCCGACGCCAAGCGACAAGCCGACGCCAAGCGCAAGGCCGACGCGAAACGACGGGCCGACGCAAAACGACAGGCCGACGCAAAACGACAGGCCGACGCAAAACGACAGGCCGACGCGAAACGACGGGCCGACGCAAAACGACAGGCCGACGCAAAACGACAGGCCAACGCCAAGCGCAAGGCCGAGCTCGAGCGCCAGCGTCGAACCCGAACCGAGCGCACCCGAGCACGGCGGTAGCCCACGTCAGCGTTCGGCGTCCGCGCCGCTGGGAGCGTAAGCGCGCTCCGCCGCGGCGGCCTCCTTCGGTGTCCCAATCAGGGAACTCTGGGGCTGCCCCGCGAGCGCCCGCCCAGGGTCCAAATGTCGCGCATCTCGTAGCCGGAAGCCAAGGGGGAAGCTCCGGGGTAGCATCTGCGGCTCCCCGCGATGTCCCTGGAACACGACACCCTGGCTGGCTCGTCGCCCGACATTCTCGGCGACGCATCGCAGCGTGGCGGCTACGACACTGCGGTGTCCCGGCCCCGGTCGGGTCAACGCGATCATGGGCTCAACCGCGGCGACTCGGTGGGTCGATTGGTCGTTCTCCGCAAGCTCGGCACGGGCGGCATGGGGGTTGTCTACGTCGCGTACGATCCTGAGCTCGACCGAAAAGTCGCGCTCAAGTTTCTGCTCCCACGGGGGGGCGACCGCGACGCGTCGCGCATTCGGCTGCTGCGTGAAGCGCAGGCGATGGCAAAGCTGTCTCACCCCAACGTGATCCACGTACACGACGTCGGCACACTGGACGGCCAGGTGTACGTCGCGATGGAGTTCATCCAGGGGCGGACTCTCGGTCTGTGGCTGGCCGAGCGCACCCGCACGTGGCGCGAGATCGTCGCCGTATTTGTGCAGGTTGGGCGCGGGCTCGCAGCCGCCCACGAGCACGGTCTCCTGCACCGTGACGTCAAGCCCGACAACGTGATGGTCGACGAGCGTGGCCGTGCCCTCGTGATGGACTTCGGGCTCGCGCGGACGACAAACGACTCCCAAAACGCCGGCTTCGAGCAATACGACGACAGTCTCGAAGTTCGAGCGACCGGCACCTGGGACGAACCTGCCCGCGGTGGTGCACTGCTCGGAACGCCCGCCTATATGGCGCCCGAGCAGGTCGCGAAGGAGACGACCGACGCCCGCGCCGACCAGTTCAGCTTCTGTGTCGCGCTGTGGGAGGCTTTGTTCGGCGAGCGCCCCTTCCCGGGCGAATCGATGACCGACATCTTCGTTGCGGTACTGGACGGCACACGGCGCCCACTGCCCAAAGGCACGCGCATCCCTGGTTGGCTCCGACGCACCGTCGACCGCGGGCTCAGCATCGAGCCCGACGAGCGCTGGCCGACGATGGATGCCTTGGTCCACGAGCTCGCCGCTGATCGCACGCGGCGTCGCGCCGTCTGGACAGCCAGCGGTGTGCTCGTGCTGGGCGGTGTCGTCGTTGCCGGCTACGCCCAGCTGCGCTCAGAGCGGTGCACAGGCGCCGCGAAGAGTCTGGCGGGGGTCTGGAACGACTCGCGTCGAGCGGAAGTCAAAGCCGCCATCGAGGGCTCGGGCGTGTCCTACGCCCCCGACGCCTGGGAGCGGATCGGGCCACCCCTGGATGCGTGGGCCGACAACTGGATAGCCATCCACAACGAAGCCTGTGCTGCGACGCAGCAGCGAAACGAGCAATCGGAGGCCGTCATGGAGCTCCGCATGGCATGCCTGGAGCGCGCGCGCCTCGACCTCGACGCCGCCGCGACCGTCCTTACCCAGGCGACCCCGGAGGTTGTGCGACGCGCCCAGGACGTCGTTGCCGGGCTGCCGCAGCTGGACCGCTGTGCAAACATCGGCGCGCTGCGGGCCAATGTCGACCCCCCGGCCGCTTCCGATGTCAGCCGCGTCGGTGCGATCCGAGCCCAGCTCGCCGATGCCAGCGCGCGACGCAAGGCCGGGGATTACAACGCAGCCCTGACGGCGGTTCGCGCCGCCCAAGCCGCGCTGGAGGGCCTCGAATACGCACCCGTGCGCACAGAGGTATGGCTCGAGCTCGGACAAACCCTCGACGAGGTGGGTGAGTACGCCCAGGCCGAGACGGCGCTCCGCCAAGTACGACGGCATGGGGTTCCATTGCAGCAGTGGGAGCTGGTTCGCTCCGCCACGGTGAAGCTCATGCACGTGCTGGGCAGCCGCCTAGGCCGGCCCGCCGAGGCACTCGCACTGCGCGACATCGCAGAAGGTCTTTGTGCGGGGGAGCCCAAGCACAGCGCCGAGCTGAGCAACATGCTTGGCCTCGTCTACTACGCGCAGGCCAAGTACTCCGAAGCCGAGGTCGAGCACCGAGCCGCGCTCGAGGCGCTCGAAGGCGCGTCCAACGGTGAGCACCCGGCGATTCCGCAGTACCGCGGCAACCTCGCCAACACGCTGTACCAACGGGGCAATCTCGCGGACGCAGAGGCAGAGTACCGGGCCGTGGTCGAGCGCCTCACCGGCAGCCTAGGAGCTGCCCACCCTCGCGTCGCGCTGTGGCGCAACAACCTCGCCAGCGTCCTGACCGCGCGCGGGATGTACACCGAGGCCGAGGCCGAACACCGAGCGGCGATTGCAGTATTCCAAGAGAGCTTGGGGACCGACCACCCCTACGTCGCAACGTCGCGGGGTAACCTCGCCAGCGGCCTGTACGACCGGGGCCGGTTCAAGCAAGCCGAGGCGGAGTACCGAACGACCATCAAGTTGCTCGAGGCAAGGCTCGGTGCCGACCACCCACATCTGCAGATGTGGAAAGCCAGCATGGCCGACGTGCTGATGGATCTGGGTCGTTACGACGACGCCAGCACCGCCCATCGCGCGATCTTGGCCCAACGACTCAAGACCGTGGCCGGCGACCACCCGGATGTTGCGCAGTCGCGCGCGAAGCTGGCGACCGTCCTGGTCAAGCAAGGCAAATACCAAGAAGCGGAGACCGAGCACCGCAAGGCACTGGCGATCCGAAGCGCGGCGTTGCCGGCCAACCACTCGGACGTTGCCGCGTCTCACCTCGGCTTGGCAGTCGTGCTGCATGCACGGGGTGAGTACGCAGCGGCCGAAACCGAACATCGTGCAGGGCTGGCCATGCTGATCAAAGCCCTGGGACCCGAGCACCCCGCGGTCGCGCGGGCGCACAATAGTCTGGGGAACACGCTCACTGCGCTCGGTCGGGCCAGCGAGGCGCGGGCTGAGCACCGCACTGCCCTGAGCTTGTGGCGCAAGGGCGTCGACCCGGATCATCCCAGCATCGCGGTCGCGCACAATGATCTGGCCAACGCCCTCGCCGCCCTGGGGGCGCTCAGCGAAGCCGAAGCCGAGCACCGAGCGGCGCTCGAGATGTGGCAGCAAGGACTCGGAATCGATCACCCCGACGCTGCTACGGCACGCGCCGACCTGAGTCGCACGTTGTACCGCCGCGGCAAGCTCGACGCTGCCGAAGCCGAATGTCGCTCCGCCCTGAGCCGCCGACGCACAGGGTTGGGCGACGAGCACCCCGCCGTTGCGTCGTCGATGCACGACCTGGGCATCGTGCTCGGCGCGCGGGGCGAGTTCGAATCCGCGGAGGCCGAACACCGCAACGCCGTCGCCCTCTTGGCACGCACTGTGCGACCGGGGCACCCCGCTTTGGCGACCGCCCGCGCGAACCTCGCTCTCGCGGTCGAGGCCCAAGCGTCTCGGTAACCCTCGACGCACACCCCGCTCTCGGCCAGTAGGCCGCGTCCAGGCTCGATCCGAGTTTTTTGGTGTCGCGGCGGATCGACCCGCGCTGGCCGGTTACAGACCAGGTGGAGCGGAGACACGACTTCCGGCCACTGACCATGCAAGTCCATCGGACCCACCTTGTCGCCTTGTGCGCCGCTGTCTCCCTCGCCGCGTGCGACACCAAAAATGGGGAACCTGGTGACGAGCCCTCCGAGGCGATGCTCGAGGCCCCGGACACCGACGAGGCGAGCGCGGAAGACGAGGACGACGGCGCAGAGCCAGACCCAGACCCAGACTCACAGGACGACAGCGGCGAGAGCGACGGCGGTGCTCCCGATCCCGGAACACGGGCGGCCGGCGTCCTCGAGGGTGAGTGCATCGCCCTCGGCGTCGAAGCGACGTGCGCCGTGGACGATACAATGGGCGTGCAGTACTGCGACCCGTACCACGCGGAGTGGGGGCCCTGCCTCCTCGGGGTCGCGTGCGAACTGGGCGATGTTCAGTACAGCACTTGTGGCTTCGGAGAGGAGACCGCGCTGTACTGCCAGCTCGAGCGGGGCGAACCGACGTGGGAACAGTGCGGGTTCACCCCGTTGGTGCTGTCGTTCGACGGCCACGAGCCCACGTTCGACGCGGGGCCCGATGCCTTTGAACTCAGCGACGGATCCAACGAGTGTTTGGCCCGCCATTGGCCAAGCGCGCAGACGCCATGGCTTGCGATGGACCGAGACGGGAGCGGCAGCATCGAAAACGGCAGCGAGCTGTTTGGGAGCGCAACGCCGACGTTGGATGGCCGGCGCCCCGAAGACGGTTTCGACGCCTTGGCCGACCTCGACAGCAATCACGACGGCATGATCAGCGCGGCGGACGAAGCCTGGACGTCGCTCCTGCTGTGGAGCGACTACGATCGAAGTCGCTCCTCCTCGGCATGGGAGCTGCTCCCGATAGCGTACTCCGGCGTGACCGAGATAGCCCTGACGCACCACGACAGTCGTCGCTGCGACGCGCACGGCAACTGCGGGGTCGAGCGCAGCGCATTTGCCTTCTCGACCCCGGCTGGCACCACAACCTCGGGCACGATCATCGACGTGCACATCCCCTGCGACTAGCGCGTCGGCCGACCCGCCGAGGTCACGCGAGTGCGTCGGCCAGACGCGGCAGAACGTCGGCCACGTCGCCGTCGACCGCCGCAGTCGCGTGCGCATCGCCGCGTGTCGGCCCGCGGTTGACGATCACCACGGGAACGCCACGCTGCGCTGCAAGTCGCACAAAGCGGTAGCCCGACAAGACCGTCAAGGACGTTCCTGCCACCAGCAGGACGTCCGCGCGGTCAAACACCGCGCGGGCCCGCTCCCGGACGACCGTTGGGACCGCGCCACCAAAGAACACAACATCCGGCCGCAGCGGGCCACCGCACCGCAGGCAGTCGGCGACCACAAAGCTCTCCACGTCCGCCGCCCGCAGGTCCGCGTCGCCGTCGGGCGCCATCGCCCCTGTCACCTCCCCCAAGCCGGGGTTGAGTGCACGCAGGCGCCCGTGATGCTCCGACCGAGGCTCGGTGCTGTCGCACCGCATGCAGCGTGACCGGCCGAGCACGCCGTGCAGATGCACAACCTCCCGACTCCCGGCGGCTTCGTCGAGGGTGTCGACGTTCTGCGTGATGAGGCCGGCAAGCCCACCTTGGTCGGCCATCTGTGCCAGCGCGCGGTGTGCCGGATTGGGGCGAGCCGCGGCAAACCGCGGCCAGCCAACCGACGCCCGCGCCCAGTAGCGCTGCCGCACTTGGGGATCCCGAACAAAGTCGTCCCACTGGACCTGCCTACGGACCTTCACCGTAGGCCCGTCGCCGCGATAATCTGGGATCCCAGACCGCGTGCTCATACCTGCCCCGGTCAGCGCGACGATCGATCGTCCGCGCAGATGCGACAGAGCTTCGTGCCACGAACCCGCGACCGAGGGCCTGGACTCACCGGTGCCGAGACTGCGAGGGGGTACCGAGCCCATCCAGGCCACAGTACGCCCTCGCCCGACGCGCGGGTCGCCCCGTTCAACGTATGCTTGCGTGCGATGCAGTTTGACGACCGCCTCGCCCCCGAACACCCGACGCGCCCGGTCGCCAAAAACACCACAACCGTCGCGGGCATGTTCACCGCCCGCGTGGACGCGACCCCGGACGCGGTTGCCTGGAACATCAAGCGAGCGGGCCGTTGGCAGCCCATCGCATGGACCGCGGTCCGCGACGACGCCCACGCGGTGGCGACGTTCCTGATGGAGCTCGGCCTGTCCGCGGGTGACAAGATCACGATCATCGGAAGCACGTGCGCGCGGTGGACGACGACCGATTTCGGGGGGCAGCTGGCAGGGGTGGTCACGGTCGGCGCATACCCAACTCTGACCGCCGAGCAACTCGCGTATATCGTCGACCACTCGGACTCCGCCGTGGCGTTTGTCGAGTCGCTCCGTGACGTTGAAAACCTGCTCTCAGTGCGCGATCAGTGCCCTGCCCTGCGGACCATCGTGTTGTGGGACCACGACCCCGCCATCGACGTGGACGCGCTGTTGGCCGACCACCCCGACATCAAGCTCGTTCCGTGGGACGACGTGCTCACGACGCCACCCGACACCGCCGCAATCCACAAGCGCGTTGACGCGATCGCTGCCGATGCATGCGCCATCATCGTCTATACCAGCGGCACCACGGGCCCGCCCAAAGGGGCAATGATCAGCCACGCAAACATCCTGTGCGTCGTCTCAGCCGAGATCGGCGTGCGATTCGACGAGACCGACCACGCGCTGAGCTTCCTCCCCATGGCGCATGTCGCAGAACGGATCTTGGGCGCGTACGTCCGGCTCAACCACGGCACGGCCACCTCATACGCCAGCAGCATTCCGGCGGTTCTCACCGAGGTCAAAGAAGTCAAACCGACGATATTTGGCTCGGTTCCGCGGCTGTTCGAAAAGGCGTACGACCACATTCACGGCGAGGTCGCGCGCGCCTCGTCGTTCAAACAAGCGGTGTTTGCATGGGCCTCAGCGGTGGGGCATCGCTCTGTCGATTTGTGGCAGAACGGACGCCCCCTTCCGCTGTCGCTGAAAATCCAGCGCGCGATCGCAGACCGGTTGGTGTTCTCCAAGCTGCGCGAGGCGTTTGGCGGGCGCGTAAAGGTCTCGGTGACCGGGGCCGCGCCCATCCCCAAGTCCGTGCTTCGCTTCTTTTGGGGCGCCGGGTTCCGGGTATTCGAGGCCTACGGCATGACCGAAGGCACCGTGCTGTCCCACGTCAACCGCCCGGGAGCGACACGACTGGGCTCGGTCGGGCAGGCGCTGCCCTACACCGAATGCAAGCTCGCGGACGACGGTGAGATCTTGGTGCGCGGCGGCATGGTGTTCCTGGGCTACCACAAGAATGAAGACGCCACGCGTGAGGCCGTCGACGCGGACGGCTGGTTGCACACGGGTGACGTCGGCCGCATCGACGACGACGGCTACCTGTTCATCGTCGATCGCAAAAAGCACCTCATCATCACCGCGGGCGGTAAGAACCTCGCCCCGGCCAACATCGAGAACGAGGTCAAATCCGAGGACCCGCTGATAAGCCAGGTCCACGCGCACGGGGATCGCCGCCCCTACGTCACCGCGCTGGTGACGTTGAGCCCACTGGATGCGGTGATGTGGGCATCCACCCATGGGTTGCTCGATGACGCGGCCGCGGTCGAGGCGTTTCGTCTGGCGCTCATCGCCAACCCACTGGCACGCCCCGAGGGCCTCAACGCGCTGATCGGCCAAGTCACCGCCCAGGCCGAGGTTCGCGAGCGGGTCGTGGCGGCGGTCAAGCGAGGCAACGCGCGCCTGGCTCGGGTGGAGCAGATCAAGCGGGTGATGCTGCTGGACCGAGAGCTCTCGGTCGCCGACAACGAGCTCACCCCGACCCTCAAGGTCAGGCGCAAGCACATCGAGTCCAAGTTTTCCGCAGCATTCGACAGCCTCTATGAGGATGAGGCGTTCGGGCTGGTGATCGACGCGCGCTAGGCGTTACCCCGCGGGCATGGGGTGCGCGGCGAAGAAGTCAGCCATCGCGTCGCTTGCGTTCCACACCGTGGTCGAGTCGCCAAACGGGCAGACGCCCTGCCCTGGCCAGCAGTGCCCGATTCCATCGAGCGTACAAAAGGTCACCTGACCGCCATCGTCGCAGCCCGACCAAGTCTGACAAAGGACCGGCTCGATCTCTGTGGTGATGGCGGGCTCGGGGGAGCACCCGTTGTGCGTCAGCCAATGCTCGACGGTCTCGGCCGCCGACGGCGAACCCGTCGTTCCGCCGCCGTCGTACGGCACCAACGCGTCGAGCGTTCCATGCGTATGCAAGACAGGCACGGCGCGGGGTGGTGCACAGGACTCGGGTTCGATGCCGAGCACGCCAGCAACGGGCGCGATGGCGGCAAACAGATCCGAAGCCTCGCACGCGAGGCGGTACGACATGAAGCCGCCATTGGACATCCCGCTGGCGAAGATGCGCTGTCGGTCGATGCAGAGCGTGCTGGCGACGTGCTCCGTCGCGGCCCGAATGAACCCGACGTCATCGATGTCGTTCTCCAGCGAGTCGCCACAGCAGCCGCCGCCGTTCCACGAGTCGTTGAGCCCGGCGGGGTAGGCAACCGCGAGGCCATTGGCCATCGCCGTGCTGTTCATCTGCGAGAAGAACGCCTGCTCGGTCGGATTGGATCCAAACCCGTGCATCATCATGACCAGCGGGATCGGCGACTCGCCGTCATGGACGTCCGGAACGAAGACGTTGTAGGACCGCTCAACCCCCTCGTACTCCACGGCAATGTTGTCGTGGGTGCCCGCGGAAAGCCCTGCGCCGCCGCAGCCGTCACTCGGTACGGGATCAACGGGGGCCGCGCCCGTGCTCTCACCGCCACCCGATTCGGAGCCGTCGCCGACAGAGTCGCTCGACCCGCCCACGCTCGCCCCCGTGCTGCCCGCCGACGGCGAACCCGTCGAACCCGTCCCCGCCTCGGCACCCGTCGCGCCCGTTGCCGGGTCGGCCGCTCCGCCGGAGTCGTCCGCGCAAGCCGGGAGTACGAGCACGAGTGAAAACAGCACTGCCGTTCGCATGGCGAACCGTTGCACAGACCCCCAGCCCGCGCGATTGGGACTCCATGCAACAACAAGGACCCCGACGGCGCCCGACGGCGCCCGACGCGCCCAGCGCGCCCCCAATAAGACGTATTCAGGCTCCTAGGACCCCGTAGGGCGTAGGTATTGTCGTCGGGGCGCAAGTTTCGCCACATTGGACGGCGCCGGACCTACGCCCGCGGTACCGCGCCCGCTGCCCGCTGCGAGTATCCCGTGGAATCGAACGCGACGGGCGGCGCCACACAGTCTCTCGCTGAGCTGACCGGCGATCTCAGCTGGCGAGACCTCGGTCGCAGATGCCCCCGTCGACAGCGCGAACGGAAACCTGAATCGGACGGTGGGTTCGCGTCCTTGGTTCACGCTTTGCGCGGCGTGGGGCTGCCGGATCGCGGGCCCCGCCACGGGCATGTGCTCGATCCGAACCGAGCGAGCATGTGTTCGTCCAACAAGCCGATCGGCTACGACGGCAGCGACTCGCCCGACATCGGGCGCCGCCGCATGGGGGAAAAACACGGGAGAGCGCGGGCCCGATGCTGGGTCGCCAGCATCAACACAGACGCCATCGAGCATGAGTGCGTGCAGCGCCAGCTCGGGCCGGGCCACGGACCCGCGGGTCAGCGCAACCGTGACCGCACCGCACCGCGCCCGCTCGCACGAACGGGCGCTGGTCCGACGAAACACGTCAAACAACGCCCCCACGAAGCCCCGCAGGGCTGCAGCGTCTGGACGCAGACCGCCCTGTGCCACAACCGGGGCACCAAGCGTAGCGATCCAATGGCGCAGCGGCACCCGGGGGCTGAGCCCCGCCGCCCGCGTGAGGCACCGGTTTGGGCTGAGCCGAGCGCTTCTCGTGGTGTCACGCGGGGGGGCTGTCATGACCCCGTCCGGTAGCCAGCGCTGTGCCAACACGGAGACCTTCAATGCTGGGCACTTGCGCGGAGGCCAACGACCCGCTGGCCGGGGTGGCCCGCGCAGCCGACCTCAGCTGGGCGGGCGGACTCGCAGCGGCTGCGTATGGAACTGCGCCGAATCCCCCACAAACGGGATGCCCTCGTTGATCTCCGTCAACACCCACTCCGATCCACCGGGACCGTTGGAGTAGCCAGTGATGTTGGCCTCGGCGCCCATTTCGAGCGTTTCGTCCGTCTCGCCGGGCGAGAACGTCCGCGTTACCCCTGCCGAGTCGGTGACAGGCCGGTTGTTGCCCGAGATAAGCTGACCGCTCCAGCCACAACGACTCGCCGCGCTCCCGGTGTTGGTGACCTGCATGGTGACCCGGACGTTCCAGGACGTACTGTGGAAGAACGACGCGTTGAGCAGCCTAAACTCACAGGTTCCGACACTGCGACTGTCGCCCACGTTCCACCCCGTCAGGTCAGCTGGAGCCGGCACCGATGAGCAGCCAGCGCCGCCCAGCGCCAGAGCCGTCGCGACAATTCCGAGGAAACCTCGCACCGCGCCAAGCGTAGCAGAGCCCGCGCATGTCGCCGCGTTTGTTGTCGGAACCCACCGGGCCGCCCCTTGGCGGTCGCTAAAACGCGCCTCGGGCAACTGGCCACGCATGGCCCGTAACGGACCTTTTCTCTCACAACTGCCGTGGTGCCTTGCGCACCACTGCGCACCACGGACAGCCTTGGGTCAGTGGCTGTTTGCACACGACCTGCCCTCGACCCGTTCGAGTTCCACGGCATGGTGACCGTGGCCCCACAGATGAAATCGCTCTTCCGTTTGTTGGAGCGCGTCGCGCAGACCGAGGCCTCGGTCTTGCTGCGCGGAGAGACGGGCACGGGCAAGGAGCTCGCCGCGGCCGCGATTCACGAGCTGTCGCCGCGCGCCGCCAGCACATTCTCGCCGATCAACTGCGCGACCCTGACGCCAGAGCTGGCGGCCTCCGAGTTGTTCGGGCACGTGCGGGGTGCCTTCACGGGCGCGGTATCAAACCGTGCAGGCCTGTTCGAGCAGGCCGACGGCGGGACCGTTTTCCTCGATGAAGTTGCCGAGGTCCCACTGGAGATTCAGGGCCGACTCCTTCGGGTGCTCCAAGAAAAGACGTTTGTACCCGTCGGCGGGACCCAGCCACGAACCGTCGATATTCGCTTGCTCACCGCGACAAACAAGTCCCTGCGCGAGCTGGTCGAGGCCGGGCGTTTTCGCGACGATCTGATGTACCGCATCCGTGTCGTTCCTGTTTTCATGCCCCCGCTGGTAGAGCGCGAAGGCGATGTGGAGGCGCTCGCCTGGTACTTCATCGACCACTTCAACACCCGCGCAGAGCGAGGTCATCGCCGCATCGAGAACTTCGACGCAGCGGCGTACGACCTGCTCACCGCCTACCCGTGGCCGGGCAACGTTCGCGAGCTCCGCAACGTGATCGAATACGCATTCGCGGTGGGCGATGGGCCCACCATCGACGCGCACGAGCTTCCTCCTGAGCTTCGGGGCGAGCTGCCTCCGCAGCGCACCGAAGGCGCCTCGCCCGAAGAAGAGGAGCAGGAGCGCATCGAAGAAGCACTACGGATCGCAGGCGGCGCCAAGGCGCACGCCGCCGAGCTCCTGGGAATCTCCCGCACGACGCTGTGGCGACGCATGCGCGAGCTCAAGCTCGGCTAGCGGGCGTACGTTGAGCGCCCATCAACAACGCCAAACGGTCCTGCGTGCCTTACTGCGCCGCCGACCGGGCCCGCACTAGCGCCGCCAAACGTCGACGCGATAGTCGAGCATGCCCTCGCGTCGAATCGCGATCTCAACGGGCAAGAACCGCTGAATCAGGCGCGCTTGCGTCCTGGTGTGCAGCGTGGGCTCGACCGTCCGAAATGCGCCGCCGCCCGCCAGCGCCATCGGGAGCAAGAGCTGGTCGGCCAGGTGCTCGTCCACGGGCGCGTGCGCGGGCTGAAAATCCAGCACGTGCTTGATCGTCGACTCGGCAACTTCCTCGGCGGAGACACCCTTCTCGCCAAAGCCGGTGAACATCGACGTGCCGCCGCCGTGATGCAGCTCGAGTGAGAGCACGTTGCCAGGGCCAAATCCTTTGACGCGCTCCTTCTTCATCTCGGTCCACGGCCAGTCAAGCTTGCGCTGCACCACGATGAGTTCGCGGTGCGCAATGCTGACGGGAAGGTCCGAGACGAGCGCCCGTGCAAACCGCCCGGTAATGTCGCCTCGCTGCAGGATCTCGATGCGGTTGAGCGCGGTCGTGCCCCGCACCGTCAGGCGAACCTTCCCGCCGCCGTTGGGATAAAAGCCAGGTGCGATGAGCTCGAGTTCGAACTGGGCGCCCATCGCCCGCAGGTGCGGCGCGAGCACTTTGTCGAGGTAGTCGAACGTCGGCGCCATCGGGTTGTGCGTCCCGCCCGACAGCTCGATCGAAGACTCGCCTGGGGTCAGCAACAGCGGATAGAGGATCGTCTGCAGCACCAGCATCGTGCTGCCTGCGGTGCCCACCGCGAGTTCATAGTCTCCGTGCGTGATCGGCCCCGGCTCAAACACCAGATCGGTCGAGCCCTTTTCAGCGCCCGTCAGCGTGGCGCGTCCGATCGCTGCCGCCGCCCGCACCGCGGTGAGGTGCTGCCGTTGCAGCCCCGGCCGCGAGCGCTTGGCTCGGATGTTCCGAACCCGCACCGGAAACCCCGACAACAGGCTCAGGGTGACGGACGTGCGGAGCATTTGCCCCCCGCCCTCCCCCTCGGATCCATCGATGACCAGCCACGTGCGCTCAGTCTTCACGGCGGGCGGGAGCGTAACACGGGGGCGCCCGCGACTCGTCGCCTAGCGCGGCATCGGCCACTGGGCGACCGGCAAGAAGTGCCAGGCGTCGAGCGCGAGGACAAACACTGCGAACCCGAGAGCAACGGCAACCAGCGTGAGTTGGTCGATCCGCCGCAGCCACGGTGGGCCGTCGGCCTCCGTATCGTCGACGTGCGGTTGGGTGCCGCGGCACGCCCCCACCGCGACGGCAAAGCCAACGAGGTAGACCGACTCCCCCCATGCCCTCGGCTCGTAGACATTCGCCACCAGCATGGACGCCGCAAAGAACGTCGCGCCCACCAACGCCGTGCGATGGAGTTGTCCTGGCACGCGGCGCCGCACCCACGGCCACGCCAACGGAAGCAAGCCAACGTAGACCACCAGCCATGGCCAGTGGCGCGGCGCCGCGAGATACCGAAGATTGGAGAACACCCGATACTCGCCGCGCCCCCCAATGGTCCAGTGGATCGGCGGCCCCGGGTTGTCGGGCAGGGCCATCGCGACCACCAGCCGCGTGGCCAAGACCGCGGCAATGATCAGCTGCGCCCAGGCGACAGCGACCGGGCGCTGCTCTGGATCGTGCGCCGCCATCGCGAGCACAACGAGTGCGACCAAGAGTGCCGTCTCGCGGTTCAACGCCCCCACGACCGCAACCAACAAGACGATCCAGTACCGCCGCCGCGTCGCCGCCCATACGCCGACGGCAAGCACCGCGAGCGCCGGACCGTCCCAGGGGTAAAGCAGCGGCCACTTTCGCGGCAGCACGTAGACCAAGGGAAGCATCGCTCCCGTCATCGCCGCAGCCACGCGAGCCCGTGGGCCCGATAGCCACTGCGTGGCGGCCGACGCGGAGAACCCGACCACGACCACAAACGCAACGGCCTCGACCACCCCAAAAACCCACCCAGCAGAGATGCCAGCGTCGACAAACGGGCCCGCCAACCAGGGGATGAGCACACGGTGCCCAAACGGCAGCGGTGCGTCCATCGCCAGCAGTCGCTTCCAAGGCACCGCGCTGTACTCGTGCGTGAACACGGCGCGCGCCCACGCGTAGCCCAGGGCTGCGACCACGATGGACGCCCACCACAGCCCATTGCCGCGCACGCCCCCGTTGGAGGCGTCGGTCGTCACATGCGAGTCCACCACCACGGGAGCTTCACCACCAGACCGTCACCGCTCAGACCGTGGCCCGCAAGACCCGGATGAGGTCGGCGTCGTCCTCGGGGAGCACGGTCCGCATGTCGAGCAACAGTGCCCCGTTGTCGATGCGCCCGATGATCGGAAGGTCCGCCAGCCGAAGCGCTCGGGCAGTGTTGCTCGGATGCTCGGTAGGGACGACGATCGCGTGACTGACGATGGTATCGCCAGGCAAGCTCCCCCCGCCGATGGTGGCCCGCGTTGTGGCCACACTATCGGGCGACCATCCCAGCGCGGCGATGACCGCCTGGGCGCGCGCCTCCAGTTGCTCGACGGTGGCGCCCACCATTCGATGCAGCGGCAGCGCTGGCCCGTCGGCCCGCAAATGCGCCGCGAACGTCGCGTGCAAGGCAGCGAGCGTCGTCTTGTCGGGGCGAAGGGCGCGAGCCATCGGGTGGCGGCGACACGCGTGCACCAGAGGCTGCGCCCCAGCGATGACGCCGGCCTGAGGGCCGCCAATGAGCTTGTCCCCGCTGCACAGCACGAGGTCGGCCCCCTCCCGCAGGTACTGTTGGACGGTGGGCTCCGTCTCGGGCAACCCCCCGCCGAGGGAGCCACTGCCCAGGTCGGCGATGAACGGTACGCCGCGTGCGTGCGCGAGGGCGGCCAGCTTCGCGGGCGCGACCTCGGACACAAAGCCCTCTTGCTTGAAGTTGCTGAGGTGGACCCAGAGGATCGCCGAGACGGGAGTCCCACAGCTGTCGGGCCCCGTGCCATCCAGCGCTTGCTCATAGTCGCTGAGATGAGTCCGGTTGGTGCTGCCAACCGCCACCACGCGGCAGCCGCCCGCTGCGGCCATCGTCGCGACCCGGAAACCATCGCCGATCTCCACGAGCTGGCCACGAGACACGACCACACCACCTTTGTCGGCCAACGCGGTGCAGGCCAGCAGCAGCGCAGCGGCGTTGTTGTTGACCACGTGGGCGTCCTCGGCCGAGAGCGCGAGCTTCAAAAGAGGCCCGATCGCCGTAAACCGTGACCCGCGCTTTCCGCTGGCAAGATCGACCTCGAGATCGCAGGCCATGGCCGCCTGCCCCATCGCGTGGACGGCCTCCGCAGAGATCGGCGCGCGCCCAACGTTGGTATGGAGGATCACCCCCGTGGCATTGAGCACCCGCCGAGGCCGAGGCTGCGCCCACCCCTCCACCCGGCCGCGGGCACGGGTGGCCAGTGCGGCCGGATCGGGCACCGCGGCGTCGGGGGAAGCACGCATTGCGGTGCGGACCTCCGCCAACAGGTCCGTGACGACCGTCTTGAGCACATCGCGACGCCACGGCGACGTGGCCAGCGTGGGCTGGTCCAACACGAGGTCCATTTTTGGCAGGCGTGAAAAGTCGGGCTTGTTCATAAGGTCAACGGGTCAACATCGCGACCACGAGGGAGGCAAACGTAAACACACCGAGGATGGGAATCAGCAGGCCGCGCGTGGGCCGTTGCGGGCCGTCGGACTCGTCGCGGGCTGCGGTTGCGGTCGTCTCGCCGACTTGGGCAAGCGCGCGATTGAGCTGGGACGCGGGATGATTGACGCGCAATCGCAGATCGCCGATCGACAGCGTCTGACCATGCGTCAGCATCGACGATCCCTCGATGCGTACGCCTTGGGCAAACACGCCATTTTTGCTGCCGAGGTCGAACACACGCACACCCTGGTGCTCAACCAGAAGCCGCGCGTGCCGCCGCGAGACGTCGGCGTCGTCGAGATGGATATTGACCCCGCCCCCGCGGCCCAGCACATGCTCCCCATACGTCAGCGAGTGCACACGGCCAGCAGTCGCTCCAGTCAGCTCCACAAGTTGGGGTACGAGGTTTCGGCCACGAGCCATCGTCAAGGTCACTCTACGTCATGCGGGGATAGATGCGGCAGGGGTTGCACACGCGGGAACTCGCGCGGCGACCACCGGCCATGGATCCAACAAAACTCTTGCCCGTCCGTGTCGACAAGCGCGACCGCGGGGCGCTGACGGCCCACGCGCCGACAGTAGCCAAGCGCGCCAGTCACCTGCGTTCGTGGGGGGTCGACGCACGCTTGGGTCTGAGCGCTAAGAAGCTCAGCGGCGCGCAAGGACTCCGCAAGCTCCACAAGATGCGGTGCGTCGCCGGGTGCGCCAGCGGCTGGGGCAAGACCGACAACCGCGTCGACGCCGAGCGCCTCCAAGACCGGCGGCCACCGCGACCCCGACAGCACCGAGTCGGTGATGCATGCCTGGCCCGGGCGAGCCCCCGCCACGACAACCGAGAATCGCTGTGCACTCCCGATGGCGGCCCACTGCAACGCAGGTGCGGCATCTGCGCTTGGGCGCGGGAGCCACACCACGATGATCGTCGCCAACGCGGCGACCGGGGGAACCGCCCCCGCCCGAAACGCGCGCACCCACGAAGCGGCACGAGCAGGCCCGACAAACGCCAGTCCGCACGAGAGGGCAAACGACACCAACGCGACCCCCGCGAGCAGGGTTGCGGAGACCCCAGGCCATCCCGCGACCATATGAGCAAGGTCGAGGATCGCGGTGGCTCCCCACCCCGCGGGCGCAAGGGCCGACGCGCCAAACCAGGGAACCATAAGGACGCCCAGCAACCCAACCGGCAGGGTCCAAAGGGTGAGCAGAGGAACCGCCACGACATTGGTCACCAGCGCGTACGCGCCCGCGCGACCGAAGTGGAGCAGTGCGACCGGGACCACAGCCCACGTGACCCGCCAGGTCGTCGCGAGCAAGCCCGCCCCCCTGGGCGACCGCACGATCACCGCCATCGCGACCAGCGACAGCTGGAAGCCAGGATCGAACGCCCACGCGGGACGCACCACCAGCATCACCGCCGATGTCGCCGCCAGGACCACCATCCCGTGGGCCGGCCGACCCAGCGCATCGCCCAGGGCGACGAGCACCGCCATGATTCCAGCGCGCACCGCTGACGGCGGAGCGCCAGCCAGGGCGACATACCCCGCGATGAACACGGCCGCGCTGGCCAGGCCGAACGCAGCCGTGCCGTGGACAAGGGTGCCCACGCGGAGAAACAGGCGGGCCACCAACCACGCAGCGATGCCGACATGCAGCCCGCTGACCGCGACGAGGTGGCCCAGCCCCGCAACGCGAAGCTCGTGCCGCCGCTGGGGATGTAGAGCGCGGCGAAGCCCGAGCGCAGAGGCGACAACGAAGGCCGCGGCGTCGTCCCCCCGCGAGGCGTCCCAGGCGGCCTGCCGCAGGTGCGCCACGGCTCGGGAACCCGAGGCGACCCACCCGACCCCGGGCGCGCCCGGCCAGACGCCGTCGGCAAATGCGACAGAGACCGCCCCCGCCGACCCGGCCCGACCCGAGGGCGCGACGCCGCCCGGGAGCGACGCCGCGGTGCGCATCACGAGCGCGTCGGTTTGGATGAGAACTTCATCGCCCGCCGCACGCGGGCACACCGCAGCGGGCGCGGAGAGCAGCAGCGCGGGGCCGACTCGACCCGCGTCCGCCGCGGCCACGAGGAGTTCGCAGCGGCCCGAAGGTTTGCTCGCCTCGACCACGACCACGGTGCGCACGCCCGCGTCCGCCCCGCGCGTGGCCTCGCGCCATGGTGCTGGATCGAGGGGGTGGGCGGTCGCGCCCCGCCCCACGGCCAACAACAACAGCGCCCCGCCCCAGCAGATTTGAACACCGCGATGCCTGCCCGCAGGCCGAGATCTCCCCCGCCACCCCGACCAGGCCCCAACCAACAGCAACGCTCCGGCGACGCCCAGCAGGCTCACAACGCTGGCCCGTGTGTGCGCCTGGCCGATAAGCGGCGGCACCAGCAGACCCAGCACCACCCCGGCACCGATCGTCAGCCAGGTCAACAAGGCCCTCACGACCCTCCAATCGACCGGTGGCGGACGGCGTTGCAGGAATCTTCGGCCCAATTCACGCGCCTGAGCCCGGGCCCGCCCGCGGGGCACTGGCCGCGGGCCCGAACCGATCGCAACTGCGAGTTGCCCGCCGCGCCGCGTGCGACCTACACTAGCGCCCAGCGTGCTCCTGACCAGAATTTGGGGGGTTATCCTCGCGTGTCTCGCCACTTTCTTCCTCGCGGGGATGTTCCTGGTGGCCGCTAGCGGCGACGAGGACTTCACCGAAGCGGATGAAGCGGCGGTTCGCGCGGTCACCGAAGCCGGCTTGGTCGCGCTCGAAGCTCAGATAGCCGGCCATCCGGTCGAGCTATCGCGGACCATCCTCTTGGATCCGCGCGTTCAGGCGAGACTGACCGCCGAGGACGACAGTGTTGAGCCGGGTCAGCTGACCCTGGGTGAGCTCATCGCCGAGCTGACCGAGGAGCGGCGCGAGAGCAGCGGCAACGCGTCGCTGACGATCGCGGTCATCACAGCCGACCGTACCGTCAAGGCCTCCAACGGCGCGGGCAAGGGCGACCTCCCCGAGCTTCTGCAAGCCGACCCGGTTGTCGACACCAAGCCCGACGCGGCCAAGGTGTTCTCGATCATCTTGAACGGGCGCCTGCACGTCGCACGAATCGGCAAGGCCGACGGTCAGGGCCACCGGGTGCTGGCGCTTGGCGAGCTCGGCATCGGCGCGGGCTCCACCTACCGTCGCGTGCTCGGCTCCAAGTTTCCGGCGGCACTCGTTCGCAAGGGCAAGGTCGTCGGGGATGTGATCGGCGACCAGGGCCCGGACGATCTTCAGAACCTGGCCAAGAGCCACATCAAAAACACGCCTCCCGAGGGCGCGAGCAAGACGTTCCGCGTTGGCGAGGGGAGCGAGGCACGCTTGGGTGCGCTGGGGCGAATCCCGGGGCCCGCGGGCAAGGGCAACTCGGGACTGTTGTTGGCTGTGATGTCGGGCAAAGCGTCCGCGTCGGGCCAGCGCGACTTGGCCACGGCGCTGCGACGAGCGCTCGACGATGACGGGATGGCCAACGTGAACTTCGCCATGCTGCTGGGTTTGCTGGTGGTGACGGCAGGGTTGTCCATCTACCTCCCCACCCTCGAAGGGACATCGCCGCTGGCTCGACTCCAAGTCGAGTTCAATGCGATGGCGCAGGGCAGCCAACACGGCCTGTTCCACGACCGCTACAGCGGCACCTTCGGCCAGCTCGCGCGTTCCGCCAACGCAGCCCACGAGGCACTGCGCCAGGCCTACCTGGCAGAGCTCGAGATCGAGGAAGAAGAGTACGAGGCGCCCGCAGCCGCTCCGCGCGGTCGCAACACTGGGGCCAGCCGCCGCAAGGCGACGCGTGCCCATCGTGCCGCCGCCCGCCGCAACCGCACGCGAGCCAACGAGTCGGTCGAGAGCTCGGAGTCGTACGAGAGCGCTCCGGAGACATCCCCCCCAGCGCCGGATCCAGCATCGCTCGTTCAACCGACCCCGGGTGCCGCCCCCGCGCCGCCCGTGCCCCAGCCCACCCCTCCCGCTCCAGCACCTGCGCCCGCACCTGCCCCTCCCGTCCCCGCGGCGCCAGTGGCCCCCGCAGCACCGGTTGCGGAGCCGTCGAGCGCGACGCCGATTCGGCCTCCGGAACCATCAGGGATCCTGCCGCCGCCCGCCGACCCCAACGCCGGGTCGGGTGACGACATCGAGGACTACTACCGCGAAGTCTACGAGGAGTTCCTGCAGGTCAAGCAAGCGTGCGGCGAACCTACGGCGAACTTCACCATCGATAAGTTCGCCAAGAAGCTCGCCAAGCAAACGTCCGACATCAAGCGCAAGCGCGAAGGTGTGGCGGACGTGCGCTTCACGGTCTACGTCAAGGATGGCAAAGCCGCCTTGCGCGCCAAGGTCATCCGCGGATGACCTTGCTGAAGGTGGCGCAAGTGGGCGCTCCCGTGCTTCGGGTGCCCGCGGGCGACGTCACGCCCGAGATGCTGGCCTCGGCCGAGATCCAGACCTTCATCGACGACCTCATCGAGACGATGCACGATGCCAATGGGGCCGGCCTCGCCGCGCCGCAGGTTTATCGCTCGGTGCGGATCTGTGCGCTGGAGGTCCGCGACAACCCGCGCTACCCGTACAAGCCGAACATCCCGCTGACCGTGCTGGTGAACCCGGTGCTGACCCCGCTCTCCGAAGACCGTTTCGACAACTTTGAAGGGTGTCTGTCCGTCCCCGATTTGCGCGGCGTTGTGCCCCGCCACGCCGAGATCCGCGTCCAGGCGCAGGACCGTCACGGCCAACCGATCGACATGGTCGCACGGGGCATCACCGCGGGCACATATCAGCACGAGGTCGACCACCTGCACGCCAAGCTCTTCTTGGACCGGGTGGAGGACACCACGACGCTGTGCACATGGGCCGAGTTTGGCCGCCACCACGAGGCCGGTTTTCGTGACCGCGTGCGCAGCATTGTCGAGCGGTACGGCTCCTAACGGATCGACGCCCGCGATGAACACCCCCACGCGAGAATCGCTTCAGGAGATCGCGACACGACTGGAAGCGCAGGGCTACGACGCCACCGCGTTGCGGTCTCTGCAGCTGGAGTTCGACGTCCTGGACCGGCCACCCGGGCTCCTCAAGCGCATGACCTCCAAAGCCCGCGCGAGCGCGGGCAACCACTGGTCGGCGTTTGTCGGAGAACTCGCAGAGTCCCGCGAGGCCATGGGGCTCGGTCTGCGGCGGATGGTTGGCGGCAAGCTCTCCGCCGAGGAGCGCGACAAGGTCCGCGCTCAGATGGTGGACCTGGTCAAGGTGTTCCCGGCGGGCATCATCGCCGCGGCAAACTCGGCGTTTCCTGTCCCCGGCACAGGCATGTTCACGCCGTGGATCCTCAACCGACTGGGATTGATGCCCTCCCGCTGGCGCGAGGCGCACTTGCTGGACCAGCTTCGGCGCCACAAAGCAGCGCTCACAGAGGCCGGCTTCACCTCGGCAGCCGACGCCGTTTCGCGTTTGCACGACCAGGTCGAGCGCGAGGCCGACTCGCGCGACACGGTTGGCCAATCGGCCCGTCTTTTGACCCATTGGGATGCCAACGAAAACGGTCGTTGGGACGAGGACGAGCTGGAGGCGTACGGCAAAGAGGTCATGCGCGTGCGCGGCCTCCTCACGCGTTTCGCGGCGCGCAAGCAGTGGTACATCGAGGACGAAGGCGAGGTCTTCGGCGCGCTGCGCCTGTCCGAGCTTGTCGGGGATCTGGAGCTTTCCGGAGCGCTGGAGGACGAAGCACTCCTGGTCTGTTTTGACGGAAAAAGTGGCTGGGTCGCCCTGCCGCACCTGCTAGGCCGCGAGCCAACGTTTCAGTAGGCGTTTTTCCGCGGGGGGTCGCGAGCAGGCTGGGGAGCAGCCTGCTAGCCTTCGCGCTGGTGCGATCCCGCCGCCGGCATAGCGTCGCGTTCAGCGTCTCAGCATTTGTGCACTTGGCGGTGTTGATCGCCGCGGTCATTCGGTTCAATCCGACGCTCGACGTGCCAGAGCTGGAGTTCGACCTCGCCGAGGTCGATCTGCTGGACCCGGACGCACTACCGGGGGGCGTCCCGGAACCTCCGCCAGAGCCCGAGCCGGAGCCGGAGCTGGCCGATCCGACTCCCCCGGATCCACAAGAGACCGAGCAGCAGCGGCGCGAGGCCGAAGAGGCCGCGCAAAAGAAGCGCGAAGAGGCCGAACGCGCGGAGGCTGAACGCGCCGCAGCCGAGGCGGCCGCCGAGAAAAAGGCCAAGCGCAAAGCAGCGCGCGAAAAGAAGCGAAAGCAGCGCCAGAACTTCGCCTCGGAGGGCACCAACGCCGATCAGCTGGGGCCGCCGACCTCAACGTTCCACCTGCTGTTGGTGCCCAAGAAGATCCGCAAGCTGCCCTACGCCACCGTCGGATTCTCTCTATTGGAGCCATGGCCAGACTTCGACTTCTTGGTCCGCAAGGGCGGGATGGACCCGCTCAACGATGTCAATCACATCGTGATCGCCAGCCCCAACATCACCAACGAGCTCGATACGTTCCTCGCCGTCGACTACAAGACGAGCCGAAAAAAGATCGTCAAGGCCATCGAGCGAGCGGCCGCGGCGGACGGAGAGGTCATTGAGTGGGTCAACGACGGTGGATTCTTGCGGGGTAACCCCCGGCCCAAGGACCCGACGAAGAAGGACCTCGACAAGCGCTGGTTCGTGTTTCATCCCGACAAGAAGATCGCGATGTTTGTGCGCGAGGTCTTCCTCGATCAGATTCTCAGCGGCAGCGACGCACCCGCTGGCGAAGAGGGCAGCGCGCGTGCGTATGTCGACAACCTGACCAACGTGCGTGAGTTCGCGGCCCAGCAGCCCCTATCGGGGTTGCAACTGAAGGTCGGTGATATCCGCAACTCGATCTCGAACCTGAAACTACCGTTCCCGACGCCGAACCTCCTCGAGGTCAGCGTCGAGGCAGCACGCGCACCCATCATGGTGCTGAAGCTCGAGTTCGTCAGCGTCGTCGAGGCCAAGAAATTCGTTATCTGGTACGAGGAAACCCTAGGCGAGATGCTCAAGGCCTTTGAGTTTCGCTTTACCGTCAAACCCATCTACGACCAGGTAAAGGTCTCCCAAGAGGGCGCTATGGTCACGCTTCGCAACGACTTCACCCAGGAGCAGATAGAGTTTGTCCTTGGTGCCTTGGTCGAGATGGTCAACGAGGCGACATCGAGCGCCGATCGGCAGCGCGAGAAGCGAAAAGCCAACAAAGGCAGCAATCCATCCGGGGACTGATCACGCTCGCGCCATGTGTCCGAGCGCACCTCCCGCCGTCGATGGGTTTGCATGCCTCCGACAATGAACGGACTGCGTGCGCCGCAGGGGCGCCGCAAACCCGCTCCGCCGGCCTTCCAATGAGAAATCAGCGTCGCATGGACCCTCCGTCCGGTGGATCCGTTCATCTCCACGAAGGCCTCAGCGCGCGCCCCTAACCCAACACACGTGCGGCAAACTGGCGCGCGTGGGCGTATGCGCCTAGGATAACTCCACTTTCGCATCTGCGCGAACACCGCAAGCAAAGAAACCTCGATGGCTAACGACGACGACAAAGACGACAAGGGCGAATCGGAAAGCTCGGGTCTGTCCGACATCTTGGACCTCGCACAGGCGATGGAAGCCGACGACGACGACTTCGACGGCGGCATCACGCGCTCTCCGTTGGAGGCCGACGACAGCGACTCGTTGTTCTTGGACCCAGCAGCCGGTGCGAAGGATGAGCCTGCAGCTTCTGCGGCGGACGACGTGTCGAGCGACGACGACAAGGCTGACGACAAGGCTGGCGACAAGGCCGACGACAACGACGACGACAACGACGACGACAAAGCCGACGACAAAGATGACGGCGACGACGATGACGACGCCAAAGCCGGTGACGCGGCTGTCGCCGACGATCAAGCCGACGACGACGACGACGACGACGACGAAGACGAGGACGAGGACGAGGACGAGGCTGCCGCAACAACGTCGCGGACGATCCCCCCGCCGTTGCCTCCGTCCGCCCTGGGAAAGACCAAGCCGCCACCGCCTCCGAAGCCCAAGGCCGCCGACAAGCCGGTCGAGGACAAGCCCAAGGCCGCCGACAAGCCCAAGCCTCCGCCCGAGGATGATGACGACGATGAGCCCGACCTGCTGGGCTTGAGCAGCGCCTCAATGGGCACGGGAGCAGTCGTGCTCGCCCCCGTCGTCGACAAGGACGCCCCCGCCGAGCCCAAGGCCAAGCCCGCTGCCAAAGCGGCGGCGGTGCCCATCGCGGCCGCCGCCCCGGCCGAGGAGGAGTCGAACAACAAGTTCTTGATCATCGCCGTGCTGCTCTTGCTGTTCGGCGGCGTGGGCTACTTCTTCCTCAACAAGGGTGAGCCCCCAGCCAAGCCGACCCCAGCCAAGGTCGCGAAAACCCCGGCACCGCCGCCCAAGCCGGCACCGACCCCTCCGCCGCCCCCTGAGCCCGAACCTGTCGTGGCCGAAGTCTCCACTGGGAGCACGGGCGGCAGCAGCACGGGCGGCAGCAGCACGGGCGGCAGCAGCACAGGTGGCAGCTCCGGCGGCGACGAGTCTGGCGGAGACGGCGACGACGGCTGGAACTCGACCCGCAAGGTCAAGACGGTCAAAAAGAAGAAGGCCGCCACGCCCGAGCCCGAGCCTGAGCCTGAGCCTGAGCCTGAGCCCGAGCCCGAGCCTGAGCCCGCTGCGAGCGACCCCTTCGCGGTCGACAAGAAGTTCTCCACCGACTGCCTGTTGGATCCCAACAAGCCCGGGTGCGAGGAGTACCGCCGCCAGCAGGCCCGGCTGAAGGACCTCGACAAGCACCTTCCCGAGAAGCTCAGCAACAATCAGATCCGCAAGGCGATGAGCTCGACCAAGAAGAAGGCGAAGGCCTGCGGCACCACGCATGGTGCACAGACCGGCGAAATCGTCCGGGTCAAGCTGTCGATTGAGGGCGACAGCGGCAAGGTCACCTCGGCCACCGCCATGGCGCCGCACAACACGGGTCCGCTCGGCAAGTGTGTCAGCGAGGCGTTGGCCAAGACGACGTTCCCGCGCTTCAAGAGCGCGGTCCAAGGCGCGACGTTCCCCCTGACGTTCTAGGTCCCGAACGCGATGTGCGGACGCAAGCTTGCGTCCGCACAATCCAAGATGATCGGCGCGCCCCAGCGGGTGCGCCGATTTCTATTTCTGCCGACTATTTCTTCTTCTTCCGCGTCGTCGGCCGTCCGGTCTTCCGGGTGCGCCGCTTCTTGGCGACCTTGCGCGGCGCGACCGTCCGGGTCCCGGCTTTGCGCTTGCGGGGCGGCATCTTCGAGCCGACCAGCTTTGCCTTGGCCCCGGCTGGGACCTGCGAATCGGCCAGGACCTGGAACTTGCGCAGCGGCGCTCGCAGCGTCTTGAGATCCCGCATCTTCCGCTTAGGACGACGCTTCCGAACCGCCTTCTCGAGGGTCAGGTCGAGCTCATCGGACGCGTTGGTGGTCCGCTGAAGTCGCTTGCGAACCTTCCGGCTGGGGTGCGCGTCCTTTGCAGCGCCGCTGGACGTCGTCGCGTCGACCGCATCGTTGAGGTCTTTTCCGATAAGACCCCCATCGAATGTCATCGCGGCGTATTCGTCTCGGCCGCCCTTGAGGATCTGGTACCGCGCGTTGGCGTCGTTGTCGACGTCCAGGTTGACGTTCGCCCGGACATTGGACGTGAAGGCGCCTGAGCCGTTGAAGTCGATGGGGGCATTGAGTGGAAACCATCGTCCACGCCCATAGACAAAGGTCTCGTACGCCGTGGACCCGGTCTCGCACTGCACGCCCTCGCTTTCGTCGAGGCGATTCTCGTCGAGCTTGGTGCAGGACATCTCCGAGAACAAGAACTGCGACTCGCCCTCCTTCTGGATCCCGACCGTCTGGTAGTCGTAGTTCATCACGCTGAGGTGGTTGGGCTTGTGATTGACGTTGTCGCGCCCGCCGTGCCGCAGGCCCAGATTGTGGCCCAGCTCGTGGAGGAACGTGCCCGCCTGCTCGTACGTCGTGCCCCCGTAGTCATCCCACCGACCCAGTGTGACCAGGAAGTCGCTCCCTTCGATCCCGCGACTGACCCCCGAGTACGACGAGATGAACGAGTCAGCGAACACAGCGTAATGAAAGAACCGCCACCGCGAGCGTGTGAAGTTGGCGTCTTTGATCGGGTCGAAGTTTGCCTCCCAATCGAACGGCCCCGTCCCAGAGCCCAGCACCTCCTGATAGCCGATGGCGTCGTCGATGAAGATGTGCAGATTGATCCCGTGCTTGGCCATCTCCTCGATCGCGATGTTGGCCGCCGCTTCCTGCATCTTGAGACTCTTGACGACGACAGGTTTGCCGTCGAACGTCCCCCACTTCTCCATGTAGTCGACCTCGACAAACACGTCTTTGACGAACGGTGACGCACCGTAGTGGTGCAGCGGCTCGGTGCTGGTGCCGTTGCGATTGCGGTCGTAGCCCCCGAGTTCGTGCCGCGTGATGATGGCGTCGCCGTCTTGGTCCGCGTCGAGGTCGAGCGGAGGCTGCACCATCACCAACTCGAAGCTACGGCCCGCCGTCGAGTCCCAGCGTGCCAGGTTGAACTGTAGCCGCTTGAGCGCGTCGCTGTACAAGATGACATCGTCGCGCTTGTTGTCGTTGGTGGTGCCCGAAGTCAGCTGCTTGAGGTCCCCCCAGAACAGCTCCCGCCCCATCGCGGGGCTGAGGTCGCCGACCCCTTGGGTGAAGCTCTGCAAGTCGCCGCTGCTTCCCAGCGCAGGCACGAAGAAGCGGAACGCGCCCAGGCCAGGGTTCAGTACGATCTCTTCGAAGCCGAGGCCTCGCACCGACGCGACGGTCGGTGTCTCGTTGGCGTTGACGAAGTCATCCCGTGTGGTGAAATCGGAAACAAACGTCACGCCGTCAGCCCCGTGCTTACGGGCGTTGATGCGGGTCAGCCGTCGCCGCGTCCGGTTGAACACGAGCAGGTCGGTGCGCGTGCCATCGCCCGACACATCGCCGAAGTTACCGGCCAAGATGAGCTTGTGCTTGAGGCCACCGTCGGCCAGGGCCCCGGGTACAAATGCGCTCGCCTCCGCTTTGACAAACCGCCGCGTGCCCTTCTCCCACAGCTCGAACGTCCCCTTGCCTGGCGCGTAGACCAACACGTCGTCGCGGCCGTCCCCAGTGAAGTCCCCGACGATGGCCTCCTCCTTGGGACCGATGAAGTTCGGCTGGGTCCACGCCACGGTGAACGCGTCGTGGTCGTTGTGAAGCTGGTAGCAAGCCAGCCTCGCGCTGTTCTTCTTGGGGATGAGGCAGGCTTGGCCGGACGGGCCGTCCTTGAAGTAGCCCACAAAGGCGCGAGCGGGCGCGGACGCCACGTAGTCGTACGCGTAGCCCTCGGCCTGGAAGTTGGTGCGCGCCGCAAACAGCTGCCGCCCCTTCCACAGCACCCAGTCATCGATTCCGTCGCCGTTGAGGTCGACCAGGTGCAAATTGTTCGGGAGCGCGACTTGCGTGTTGCTGTAACTACGCGCGTGGGCAACCGCAGGGAAGAAAAGCGTGGCGGCCAGGGCGGCGAGGAGGCTTCGCATACCCCCATGGCGAATCGGGGAGGCCCAATGCCTCACCCCCCGACACGCGCATTGTCGCTATTGGCAGATCTCGACGTTACGGATGCTGTGTTGGCCGTCGGAGCCTCCGGTTGCCGCGGACAGCCCGATGCGGTCGAAGGTCTCGTCGAGTGCGGCCGCCCAGATCACCTCCGTGGCCCCTTCGTACTCAACCTCTACCCCCGCGGCGGTGACATGAATCGTCACCGTCCGCCAATCTCCGTGCGGATACACGCTGGTGGCCGGGACAACGGGCGCGAGCTGCATGACGTCGTTGCCATCGCGCACCTCGATCCGGCGCGTCTGGTAGATCCGGAAGTCGACCGCGTAGCCGGTACCGTCTGCGAATACGCCCAGCGTACCGCCAACAGGAGGGTCGCTCACGAGGTACTGCGCATCATCCTTCGCAAAGAACATGCTGAGTCCGTCGGCGGAGTTGAACGACGGGCCGAACTCGGTTCCGTCATCGTCGAAGACCGAGTACTCGAACGAGACGGAGTACGGCATCTCCAGCGCCTCCGCGTAGACCACCGCAGCGCCAACAAAGGTTGCGTTGTCGGGCATGAACGTCAGCTCGACATCGTTGGACGGAACGAGGACGTTGTTCGCAGTGGTGTAGTAGTCCCAGGTCGCCGCGTCGAAGTCGAGGATACCCGTGCAGTCCCGCATGCCGCCGGATCCGGACTCGCTGCCCGACGACTCCCCGCCTGAGCTGGACCCCCCGTCGGAGCTGGAACCCCCGTCGGAGCTGGAACCCCCGTCGGAACTCGACCCATCACCCGAGCTCGACCCACCGCCCGAACTCGACCCATCATCGGTGGCGCCGCCCGACGACGTGCCCGTGGCGCCTGGGCCCGTCGAGCCCGTGTCACTCGTCGTGCCACCGCCGCTGGAGTCTGGGTCCGTTGCCCCGGACCCACTTCCGGTCGCCTGAGGGGTCCCGCTGCCCATGGTCGCGCTGGCGGTTGTATCGGCGCTCGACCCGGTCGTTCCCGTGGCGGTGTCCGAGCCACTGGCTGTCGCGCCATCATCCCCGCACGCAACTGCGGCCAGCAGCATCGCGACGCAGGGCACAGCGTGGACAGTTCGGAGTTGGGCTCGTCGGGTCTGCAGATAAGTCATCGGTACCTCGTCAAAAGACAGGATCCCACGACGACCGCCGCACACACCACCAAAAACCGCCAACGCGGCAACGCCGAGCTCATCGGACGGTGGAAAAGCGAGCGCGAAGCTCCTCGTCGTCCAACGCTTGCGCGATCGCTGCCGCGCGGCGCCGCGACGCATCACCCTCCCCGGGTCCTAACGCCGCGGCCAGCAGATTCAGGCCCATCGCGCGCAGCCGCAGCGACCCGGAGTCGCCCGCCACGGACACGCTCGTGCGGCCGTGCGCGATAGCTCGGCGCGCTGGCCGAGGCGTAACCGTGTCCAGCCCAAGCCCGTCTCGCGGCGGCAGCGGGCAAACGGCGGGCCGTCCGCCGGGATTCGCTCGTACAACGCAAGCGCCGCCTCGTGGTCGGGCGCACCGCTTCGAGGCTTGTTGAGCAGGTACGCCTCCTGATCGATCTTGCGTGCCACGAGGCACGCGTGGTCGACCGCGTCGATGTCCGACGCCGCGAGCGCCGTGGACGCGGCGTGAAGGCACTCCACGACCTGCTCGTTGCTGTCGCGCCCCGCAGCGTAGGCGGCGACCAGCGCGTACTCGGCTTGCGCGGCGGCGGGGGCGGCCGTCAGCGCCAGCCTGGCCTGGGTCAGGTGAGCGGTCGCCAGCGAGCGCTCGCGCCTTCGCAGCGCGACGCTGGCGAGCCCCAGATAGACCCACACCCGCGTTTTCGACTCGCTCACCGGGGGTCGGTTCCACGTCGCCAGCAGCTCGGCGCATACCGACGTGGGCAGGTCGGTAAAACGAGAGTGGTAGTGCCCCATCCAACGCACGCGGTCTTGGGCCGCCGCCGAGAGCCCGAACACGGCCAGGGCGCGTTGGCCCCAGACACCGCCGTCATGGTGCCCACGCCCGCGAAGTCGCCGCAGCCCCCGCTCAACGCTGCCTGCGTCCTCCGCAAACGCCCGAGCCGCACTCAGTTTTGCTGCGACCGCGGCCAACGATCCGTGCTCGGCGACCAGTCCGTGGACGTACGCTTCCCAGTCGAGTCCGGGTTGTCCGGTTTTGTGTCCGGGTGCCACTGCCAGGTGCAGTCTATCTCTGGTGCGACATGGATTACTTAGTCATTGACCTTGAAGCGACCTGCGACGACCGCGGCGCCGTGCCCAGATACCAGATGGAGATCATCGAGATCGGTGCGGTCGTGGTGGACGGCACCGATCTGCTGCCCCGCGACGAGTTTCAGACGTTCGTTCGGCCGGTACGCAACCCGACGCTGACGCCCTTTTGCACCGAGCTGACCTCGATCACCCAAGCGATGGTCTCCAGCGCGCCCGGGTTTGCCGCGGCCAACGCATCGCTGACCGAGTTCATCAACGGCCGCGACCTGCTCTTTTGCTCGTGGGGTGCGTACGACCGCAACCAGTTCGAGACCGATGCCCGTCACCACGGGGTCTCACTTCCGTTCGGAGGCCGTCACCTCAACTTGAAGGCCGAGTTCTCGGCACGCCACAGCTCCCGAAAACGATTCGGAATGGCCGCGGCATTGCGTGCGGTCGGACTCCCGTTGTCGGGCACACACCATCGAGGCATCGACGATGCGCGCAATATCGCGGCCCTGCTCCCGTATTGCGTCGACGGCGGCGTCGAGCGCGTCACGCGGTGACGCGTGCTAGTTGGCGTCCAGGAGCGACAAGACGGCGGACGCCTCGATGGGGCGGCTGTACAAGAAACCCTGCCCGATGACACAGCCCAAGGCACGGAGCTGGCTGGCCTGGGCCTCCTCCTCGATGCCTTCAGCGACAACCTCGACCCCCAGGTCGGTCGCGAGGTTCAGGATCGTCCGCACCATCGTCGCGCTCTCGTCGGTGCCGTCCAGCGCGTCGACAAAGGCCTTGTCGATCTTGAGGCCGTCCACGGGGAACCGATGCAGATACGACAGCGAGGAGTACCCCGTGCCGAAGTCGTCGACCCAGATCCGCACGCCTGAGCCCCGCAGCGTCGACATGAACCGCTGTACAACCTCGGCGTTCTCGACCAAGACCGTCTCCGTCAGCTCAAGCTTCAGCGAACCGGGCGCGAGCTCGTGCTGGGCTATCGTCGCCTGAATCTCCTCGAGCAGCGGCGGGTCAGCGACTTGGCGCCCCGACAGGTTCACCGCCATCGTGAGGCCGGAGTCCGGGAACCGCTCTTGCCAGGCCACAAGCTGCATCAACGCCTGACGGATGACCCACCGACCCAGCGGCACGATGAGGCCGGTCTGCTCTGCGAGTGGGATGAACTCGGAGGGCGGGACGAGGCCTCCGCGCGGGTCTCGCCAGCGAGCCAGCGCTTCAAAGCCGACCAGCTTGGCGGTGTCGAGCTCAACGATCGGCTGGTAGTACAGCTCGAACTCCTCGCGCTCGACGGCCTGCCGCAGTGCGACCTCCAGGCGCAGCGTGGTGATCGCGTCCACGCGCATCTTGGCGTCGAACACGACGTGATTGTCCTGCCCACGCTCCCGCGCCCGCGTGGCGGCGGCCATCGCATCGCTCATCACCTCGCTGGCCTCGCGATAGCCACTCTGACTCGAGGTCAGCCCGATGCTGACCGTGGCGTAGACGGCTTGGCCATCGATGTCGAACGGCTCCGTGGTCGTGGCCCGAATCCGCTCGGCTATCTGCGAGCCCAGCTTGAGGTCGTCAACGTCGTCCAACAAGATGGCGAACATGTCGCCTTCGTAGCGTGACAGCGTGTCGCCCGGGCGGATGCACGACGCCAGTCGCTTGGCCAGGACCGCGAGCATTTTGTCGGCGGCGTGATGACCGATGCTGTCGGCCAACCAGCGGAAGCGGTCGACATCGACGACCATGACCGTGAACGCGTAACCCGGTGCGTCCTTGGTGTGATCGATGCAGCCACACAGGCGCTCCAAAAACGGATCGCGCCGCGGAAGGCTTGTCAGGCCGTCGACGCGGCTCTCTTCGAGCAGCTGCTCGCGAAGCCGGAACTCAGACGTGTCGGTCAGCGAGCCGGCCATGCGCTGCCCCTTGCCCTCTTCGTCTCGCTGCACGACCCCGCGGGTGATGACCCATCGGTAGGCACCGTCGCTGGCGAGCACCCGGTGTTCATGCTCGTGATACGGCTTGAGCCCGGCCAGATGGGCATCGAGGTCCGCACGCAAACCGGGGAGGTCGTCGGGATGCACGCGTGAGAGCCACTCCTGCACGTCGTTGGACAGATCGTCCAGCCCGTAGCCCAGCAGCTCACGCCAACGCCGTGAAAAGTGCATCTCACCGCTGTCGAGCATCCACTCCCAGACGCCGTCATTGCTTCCACGGACGGCCAGCGCAAAGCGCTCCTGGACCTCTTGCAGCGCGTTGTCCATGCGCCGATGCTCCAGGGCGTGGAAGAGTGTGGCCTCGACGAGGGCGCCCGACAGATCCGAGCCTTGCAGATACCCCGTAGCGCCTTCTGCGAGTCGCTGCCGACGCCGCGAGGCGCGAGTGCCCGCCGTGCGGGCCGAATCGTTCTCGACAAAGACCAGCGGGATGTCCGGGACGCGCCGGTCTCGGACGAGGTCGAGCCATGTCTTTCGGTCAGAGGACTGAAAGAAGAGGATGCAGTCGAACGCGCTCCCCGCCATCGCCTCGATCGCCGACTCGGCGTCGGTGGCATAGGCAAGGCGTGCGGTGAAGTCGTCCAGCTCCGCGAGCAACCCCGACAGCGTCACGAACTGTGACTCGTGCTCGGCAATGACGAGCAGAGCCAGCCCCTCGCCGGGCTCGTTTGCCGCCGCCTCTACGGGGGTGGCGTACGGCGATCGGGCGCGGGGCTGCGTGTCGCCGCGGTTCACTCCGCCGCCTCCTCGTTGTGCGGCACGGGGACAAACTCGTCCCATCCGTAGCGACGCGTGTAGTTGCCCCACACGCCCTCGCAGACCGAATCGTACCGACACGTGCTGCAGCCGGGTGCCTTGGTGCGCTCCGCGTCGTCGAGGTCGGAGCGGTGGATCTGTACGAGCCCGTCGGCGCCCTCGGTGGTGCGCGCGGTCAGCCGCTCGGCATCGAGCAACCCGCCTGCAGGGACACCGTCGCTCGTCGTTGGCTCAAAGTGAACGTAGCGCTCGACGTAGCCCCGGTTGAAATCGGGCACGGCTTCGGTCGTGCACAGAGGGATGTCGACAAGGAACGCATCGACGCGGGATTGCTCCGTGCTGGCCTCGGCAACAAACGCCGCGAACGTCGCGGCAATATCGGTGTAGGTCGGAAAGAGCTGGTCGAAGTACGTGTTGGCGCGACCGTTGGCCTGCATCACATTGAACACGACTTGGTCCACGCCGTGGCGGCGGAGAAACCGGTAGATGTCGGCCACATGCGGGAGGTTGCGGTGCGTGATGACCGTGCTGGTGTGCAGCGCGATGCCGTACTTTTTCAGCCCCGTGATGACATCCAGACCCGCGACCGTCTGCTCGAAGCTCTTGGGCGTGCGGGTCAGCCCCTCGTGCAGGCGTCGCGTGTGCCCGTGGATGGAGACGTAGAACTTGTTGATGCCCGCGGCGGCCAACCCCTTGGCGTAGCGCTCGTACGACAGCGCCCGCCCGTTGGTCATCACCGAGATCGTCGGCACCCCCGCACGCTTGGCCATCGCCACCCATTTGGGGAACGCGCGATTGGTCGTTGGTTCTCCCGAGGTAAAACAGACCTCGGCCGCCTCCGGGTTGTTGGCCAGGATCCACTGAACCGTCTCGTCCGTCGTCGCCGAGTTCGTGACGATGCGACCTTCGCGGTCCTCTTCCATGCAGAAGATGCAGTTGTTGTTGCAGACCGCGCCCGTCAGGATGTGGACGCGCGTGTCGCCTTCGCGGATGCGCCCTTCAATGGAGGTCTCGGACCTCGGCTCGCTCCCAGCTGCCCGCATCGCCCCCGAAGTCTCCGTTACCAGCTCCCGTGGCTGCCGTGGCTACCGTGCGAGCCGTGACTACCGTGCGAGCCGTGGCTGCCGTGCGAGCCGTGGCTGCCGTGCGAGCCATGGCTGCAGTGGGTCGGCGCGTACTGAGGGTCGTCGGGGTTGCCCTCGTTGGGCTCTGGCCCGTCGTCCGCGCTGGCGCGGGCGTGCTCCGAGATCTCGCGCTGGGCGGGGTCGAGCAGGTCGCTCGGCTCCTTCGTGAACGCCGGCAGCGTGTCGGGCTCGTCGGCGTCGATGTCCTTGGGTGCCATGGCAAGCTGCGGGCGGACTGTCGCGCGTAACGGCGTCCGCCGCCCAGGATATCAGATCGGGCCGGGGTTAAGGCTCCGTCGGGTCGTGAACGAAATGGTCCCGGGCGCGCACCGTCGTCCAGCGCTCGAGGATTGTCCGGACCTCGCCGCCGCGCGCGAGCCGCTCGAACAGGATGTCCTGAATTCCCTTGTGAACGGCACACATGGGGCTCTCACGCATACGACCGAACATCGTGCCGAGCATCTTGTGGTTGTGTTCGGGCTGCGTGCCGCAGTACGGCTGGTACGCGCAGTTTACGCAGTCCGGCTGCTGATCGAGGTTGGACGCGAGCGCCATCGCGCGAATCGTGGGGTGCCCGACCAGCTCCCGATACGACGCAGTCTCGGCTTCGCCGATCATGAACGTGGAGTCGCCCATCTCGTGGAGCATCCGTCCCTCGTCCGACGAGAAGATCTTCCCGTCGTAGTTGTAGGCGAGCTGGCCGGTTCCCGCGCCGCCCGGACTGCGGATATCGAGGAAGTTGGGGTCGTGGCCGGACAGGATCTTCGTCAAGAAGATGGCCGCGTAGCGCTCGAGGATCTCGACCCCCTGCCGGTTGAGCTCGATGATGTGGTCGAGGGCTTCGGCGTAAAAGCGCAAGTACTCGCTGCGCGGGTAGTCGACGATCCGCTTGGTCTTGTCGGCAAATCCAAACGGGTCGATGGGTCGCAAGAACAACGCGCGACATCCCAGAGCCACGTAGGTGTCGACGACGGCTTTGGCCTGATGCAGGGCCCCCTTGGTCGTCGTGAGCAGCGCCTCCACGTGATACAGCGTCGGATCCAAGCCGCGCTCGATGTAGGCCTCGTTGATGCGTGCGATCCAGCGTGTGGCCTCGTCGAACGCCGAGACCATCGTGAGCGAGCGGCCAGCGTTGGCGGACGCCGACCGAGCCCGAGGCAGGATGCGCTGCTTGTCGTGAAGCGCCTTGGGCCCGTCGATGCTTGTGCATAGCTGCACCCGGTGGTCGAGCAGGTACGCAAGCTTGTCCTCGGTCATCAAGGACATGTTCGACACCATCGTGAACTCCAGCTGCTTGCCGACCTCGCGATTGCGAGACAGCGCGTACTCGATGGTGTGCTTGACCGTATCGAAGGCGACCAGCGGCTCGCCCCCTTGGAACTCGATGGTGATGGCCGGGCTCGTGCTGGCCAGCGCCAGGTCAACGCACCGCTCGGCCGTCTCGGCGCTCATGTCGGTGTCCACGCGATCCATGTCGGCGCGTGACGCGTGACAGTACACGCACGTCTCATTGCACCGAAGGGTCACCACCATCAGGTGCAGGTTGGGACCGTAGTGAATGAACCCTTTGCGCCGACGCAGAGCGTCGGCAGCCGCGTCGACGTCATAGCTGTCGCGGAGGAAGTTGTGCTCCGACAGCTGGGTGTGCAGCGGTGTATCGGCGGTGAGCTTCCCCGTGGCAAACGCCGCGAACTCGTCGCGAGACAGCGACAGCCAGCGCCCCTCGTAGTTGGTGATGACGATCCGATCACCCACGCTGCGATACCGAAACGGGGCCGGGCCCCGCGTGTCGAGCGGGCCAAGTTCGGAGAGCCTCATCGGTCCACCCCTGTGCTGGATTCGGCTTGCTCGCCCCTGCGTACCGTCAGTCCAAGCGCATAGTTCTGCACTTCACCGCACACCCTGCGCAGCCACGCCGCGCCCGGTCGCTTCGGGCTCACCACGACGATCCAATCCAAGTCGTCCTCATCCCGCTCGAACGCCGCGACGCCGCCAAAGCGTTTGAGCGCCTCGTCGACCGCCTCTCCCGCATACAGTGCCCGGGAAAACCGCACCGTCTGGGTGGCGCTCACTGGTCTCCCTCACCGTCTGCGGGAGCGGCGTCAGTCCCCGCGGGTGCGTCAGGCTTGGGCTTTTTGTACTTGTCCTCCCACGACTGTGCGATGCCCAGCGGGTCATCGAACGCCTCCTCGGAGAAGTCGAACGCCTCGAGCTCGTCCAAGGATGGCGGACCCATGGCCCCGCCGAAGGCTCGCGTCGTCACCGACTCCAGCATCGTGCGGTTGGCCTTGGTGATCTCGTGTCGCCAGGCGCACGACAGCAGCTCGTTGGCAAACTCGCCGACCAAGTCCCGCAGGCTCGTGGCGTCCGCCTCGGGATCTTTGTGCGCCAGCGTCACCGTCCACGTACCCGCCGCGGGCGCGCCCAACAACACAAAGCACCGGTCGATGAAGACATACGCCGCCCCGTAGACCGCCTCACGCGGGTACAGCGC
>Ga0316189_10000545_pt1 | contig 38113 bp, 38 predicted proteins | sample LowCovwburrow_MG_FD_204930 | JGI IMG/M metagenome (GOLD analysis project Ga0316189, IMG submission 204930) | Coastal sediment microbial communities from Maine, United States - Lowes Cove worm burrow | ecosystem: Environmental > Aquatic > Marine > Coastal > Sediment | place: USA: Maine...
ACGGCGCAGGCATCCACTTGCAGATCCCGCAAACCTTCTTCAAAGAGCACGCGCGGGCGACAGGTCATGAACCGCTGGAGGGCAAGCTTGCTGTCGGTATGGTGTTTTTACCGCGCACAGATCTAGCGGCGCAAGAGGCCTGCCGGACTATCGTTGAGACCGAAATCTTGCAGTTTGGCTACCGCATATATGGCTGGCGTCATGTTCCCGTGGATATTTCTGTGGTCGGCGAAAAGGCCGAAGCGACCCGCCCGGAAATCGAACAGATCATGATAGCCAACCCGGACGGCAAGGCCGAAGATGTCTTTGAGCGTGAACTTTACATCATTCGTCGCCGAATCGAAAAAGCAGCCGCTGCCGCCCAGATCGGCGGGCTTTATATATGTTCATTCTCCTGTCGGTCTGTAATTTATAAAGGGCTGTTTCTAGCCGAACAATTAGCCACTTTTTATCCTGATTTACAGGATGAGCGCTTTGAAAGTGCCTTTGCCATCTATCACCAGCGCTATTCGACCAACACCTTCCCCCAGTGGTGGCTGGCACAGCCGTTCCGAATGCTAGCGCACAACGGCGAGATCAACACCATTCGCGGCAATAGCAATTGGATGAAAAGCCATCAAATCCGCATGGCATCGATCGCGTTTGGTGATAACTCAGAAGATATTAAACCGGTTATTCCAAACGGCGCTTCGGATTCAGCAGCGCTTGATTCTGTCTATGAAGTGATGGTCCGCGCCGGTCGCTCGGCGCCCATGACAAAGATGGTTTTGGTGCCTGAAAGCTGGTCCAAAAAACACAGTATGGATGACGCCCATAAGGCTATGTATGCCTATGTGAACTCAGTGATGGAACCATGGGACGGCCCGGCGGCGCTAGCGGCTACTGATGGTAAATGGGTTGTTGCGGCAACCGACAGAAACGGCCTTCGCCCCATGCGTTATACCTTGACGCATGATGGATTCCTAATCGTCGGCAGTGAAACGGGCATGGTCGTTGTGGATGAAGAAGACGTCCGCGAAAAAGGCGCCCTTGGTCCCGGCCAGATGGTCTGCGTCAATTTGGAAGAAGGCCGCTTCTATGCGGACCAAGCGATCAAAGACCGCTTGGCAAAAAGCCAGCCATTTGAAGACTGGGTCAAAGACTTTAACGTCTTGGAAGACGTCACTGGCGGTGCGGTGGATGAGGCTGGGACGATGGACCGGGCGACTCTGCGCACACGCCAAACGGTTGCTGGTTATTCGATGGAGGATTTGGAGCTGTTATTGCAGCCGCAAGTCGAAACCGCCAAAGAGGCCATCGGCTCAATGGGTGATGACACACCGCTGGCTGTGCTCAGTCATAAGTACCGCAACCTATCGCATTATTTCCGCCAGAATTTCAGTCAGGTGACCAACCCACCGATTGATAGTCTCCGCGAACACCGCGTCATGAGCCTTAAAACCCGCTTTGGCAACTTTGCCAACGTCCTTGATGAAGGTCATACGCAGTCGGGTGCGCTGATACTTGAAAGTCCGGTCCTGACGAACGGTGAATACAGAAAGCTCAAGGAACATTTCGGGGAAGCGGCCCAGGAAATCGATTGTACATTCAGTGTCGCTGACGGTCCATCGGCGCTGAATATGGCTATTAAGAGAATTCGGGCTGAAGCTGAAAATGCGGTCTTAGAAGGCCGAGGCCATTTGTTTTTGAGCGATCAAAATGTCGATGCTAATCGGGCGCCTATCCCGATGATCCTCGCCACAGGCGGTGTACATACACATCTGATCAAAAAGGGTCTTCGCACATTCACCAGTTTAAATGTTAGCGCTGCTGAATGCTTGGACACCCACTATTTTGCAGTATTGATAGGCGCGGGTGCGACCACGGTAAACGCATGGCTGGCCCAGGAAACAATCGGAGAGCGTTTCGAAAAAGGCCTCTTCGGTGATCGCAGTATGGCGGAGTGTGTCGCTCGGCAAAAGGAGGCTATTGATCAAGGGCTTCTTAAGATCATGTCAAAGATGGGGATTTCGGTGATCTCCAGCTACCGTGGGGGCTATAACTTTGAGGCGCTTGGGTTATCACGGCCCCTAGTCGCGGAATTTTTCCCCGGCATGCCGTCCAAGATATCGGGGATAGGCTTAGCCGGTGTTCAACAAAAAATCACCGAACAGCACGCGCTGGCCTACCGTAAAGCTGTGACCAGCCTGCCGATTGGGGGGCTGTATAGATATCGCCGCGGTGAAGAAGTCCATGCCTATGACGGTAACCTGATCCATCTGCTTCAGTCTGCTGTGACCGAGGATAACTATGCTCGCTATTTGAATTATAGTCGGGGTTTAGAGCAGTTACCTCCAGTGAATCTGCGCGATCTGCTAGACTTTCAACGCGCTGAAAAGCCGTTACCGCTTGATGATGTTCAATCCATCACCGAGCTTAGGAAGCGCTTTATCACGCCGGGCATGTCGTTGGGAGCGCTCTCGAAAGAGGCCCATGAAACGCTGGCGATCGCTATGAACCGTATCGGGGCTAAGTCAGTATCGGGTGAGGGCGGCGAGGACCAGCGCCGCTATAAGCCATTTGAAAATGGTGATAACGCAAACTCGCCGATAAAGCAGGTCGCGTCTGGCCGCTTTGGGGTCACGGCAGAATATTTAAATGCCTGTGAAGAGCTTGAGATTAAGGTCGCGCAGGGGGCAAAACCGGGCGAGGGTGGCCAATTGCCAGGCTTCAAAGTCACCGACATGATTGCCAAACTTCGGCATTCAACACCTGGCGTTACATTAATATCACCACCGCCGCATCATGATATTTATTCTATCGAGGACTTGGCGCAGCTGATCTATGACCTGAAGCAAATCAATCCGCGCGCTAAGGTGTGTGTGAAATTGGTTTCCAGTGCTGGCATCGGCACCATTGCCGCCGGCGTCGCCAAGGCGCACGCTGATGTGATATTGGTCGCTGGCCATAGTGGTGGCACGGGGGCTAGCCCGCAAACAAGTATCAAATACGCAGGAACGCCCTGGGAGATTGGCCTTGCAGAGGTCAATCAGGTGCTAACGCTAAACGGTTTGCGCCATAAAGTTAAGCTGAGGACCGACGGCGGTATTCGCACAGGTCGTGACGTGGTAATTGGCGCTATTTTGGGCGCCGAAGAATTTGGTGTGGGCACGTCAAGCCTAGTGGCTATGGGCTGTATTATGGTCCGCCAGTGTCATAGTAATACGTGTCCTGTCGGCGTTTGCACGCAGGACGAAGACTTGCGGAAGAAATTTGATGGCACCGCTGAAAAGGTCGTCAATCTGTTCAGTTTCATTGCGGAAGAGGTCCGTGAAATTCTTGCTGAGCTGGGTTTTGAGCGGCTAGAGGATATTATCGGGCGCACCGAACTGTTGCATCAAGTCAGCAGAGGCGCCGATCATTTGGATGACCTGGACTTGAACCCGCTGTTGGTTCAAGTGCGCGGCAAAGGTGGGCAGCGAGTCTGCACAATGAAGGGCCGCAATGAGGTCCCTGATACACTAGACGCGCAGATGCTAGCGGACGCACAAGCGGTCTTTGATCGCGGTGAAAAAATGCAGCTGACCTATAGTATCAGGAATACGCACCGGGCGATTGGAACCCGGTTTTCTGGTGAGATCACGCGCGTCTTTGGCATGACGGGCTTGAACCCGGATCACGTGATTGCGCGGTTGCGGGGATCGGCAGGGCAAAGTCTTGGCGCGTTTGCTGTTCAAGGCTTGAAGTTGGTTGTTGCTGGTGATGCTAATGATTATGTTGGCAAGGGTTTATCTGGCGGCACGATTGTCGTCCGGCCCAGCAATAGCAGTGGTATTGCTAGCCAAGACAATACGATCATCGGCAATACGGTCTTATATGGTGCGACGTCGGGTAAATTGTTCGCAGCCGGTAAGGCCGGTGAGCGGTTCGCCGTAAGAAACTCTGGGGTTACTGTGGTCGTCGAGGGCTGTGGCGCAAACGGCTGTGAATATATGACCGGGGGAAAAGCGGTCATTCTGGGCAAGGTTGGCGATAATTTTGGCGCTGGCATGACAGGCGGAATGGCTTTTATCTTGGATGAAGCTGGTGTTTTTGAGGAACGAGCGAATGAGGAATCGTTGATTTACAGCCGATTGTCGAGCGTTCACTGGGAGGATACCTTGAAAGCGATTATCGAAGAACATATCAAGGAAACTGGCTCCCGCTGGGGTAAAACCATCCTCGCGAATTGGGATACCAAACGCGATAGTTTTTGGCATGTGGTACCAAAAGAAATGATAGACCGGTTGGAGCCGCCCATGCAAGATGTTGGCGATACTGCCGAAACACCGTCTGCGGTCGCATAGGCTCTGGCATTAAGGGACTATGGAAACGAGATGATAGGGGCGAAGGGGTTTAACGAAGCCCGTCTTTGACGGGGTGCCATCTCTGGTGGGCGCCCCCATCGCCCAACCTTGGCGGCTGACATCGTTATATACTGGCGGGCGGTCTCCTGCCAAAGTTTGGCGTTCTAGCTGGGTCAAAATTCGATCCAAACGCCCAAACGCCCAAATGCCCACACGGCCAAATCCCACACGGCCAAATCCCAAATGGCCAAATGCCCAAACGCCCAATTTCCCACACGGCCAAATCCCCAAATGGCCTAATCCCAAATCCCAAATGGCCAAATGCCCAGCCTAAAGCCTCAAGAAACCGATCCTAGCTATAATAATGCGGTGTCATGATACCAATATTTTATATCTAATAGCATCATGATGCCATATTATATGTAAACTATTAATTATAATGCTTATATGAAGGGCATTTTCTCCTTCATATATTAGGCCGTAGGGGATCCCAAGGTGCCGATCGGCTGAATCCGCTGGCAGTTACTCGCTGTATTTGGATAGCTAGACATAATTAATCGGAGGTAATTGCTTTTTGGCGTGGCTAAAGCATTGGCAAGCCAATCGAATCGCGCTATTCAATTGGGATGATCACGCTCTACCATCATTGGCTATCGCCGCCCTCCCGTTTCATCCGAGTTTTGCTCGATGAGAAGCGCGTGCCTTACCGGATGCGGCTGGAAAAGGAATGGGAGCGCCGCCCTGAGTTTATGAAACTGAACCCGGCTGGCGAAGTCCCGGTGCTTATCCTTGAAAACAACCAGCCCTACAGCGGGGTAATGGCGATCGCCGAATATCTGGAAGAGGTTTACCCTGCCCCTGGAATGCTGACCACTGACACTGAAGAGCGGTATGAGATCCGACGCTTAACGGGTTGGTTTCACAGTAAAATCTCGGCTGAAGTGACCCGGCATATTGTCAGCGAGAAGCTGTTCAAGCGTTTCTTGCGTATGGGTGAGCCAGACAGCGAGGCAATCCGTTGTGCCAGTCACAACCTGCGTATCCATATGGAATATATCACTTGGCTCGCGGAGCGCCGACATTATCTAGCCGGAAGTCAATTCACAATGGCTGATGCTGCTGCAGCAGCCCATATTTCCGTGATTGATTATTTTGGTGACATCGTCTGGGCAGATTGGCCGGTCGCAAAGGAATGGTATATGCGGGTTAAGTCTCGGCGTTCCGTACGGGGATTGCTGATCGACCGCGTAACCGGGCTGCAGCCCCCAGCCCACTATGAGAAGCTGGATTTCTAATGACCGGTGACCAGGTAGGCAATACGCGGCCCAAAGCGGCCAATTCAGGGAATGATTCGAAGTCAATTAAAGACCTTGTCCTCGCTAGCGGGTTTGACAGCGTAGGGATTACTGATGCTGCGGGGATACGGGCCGCTGGCGAGCGGTTAAGACAATTTATCGACCATGAGCGCCATGGCACGATGGGCTGGCTTAAGGATCGTCTTGATTGGCGGGCTGATCCAAAGGTGTTATGGCCGGATGTACGGTCAATCATCATGATGGGCATCAACTACGGCCCTAGCCATGATCCCCTTGATCTCCTTCGCCACGGCGACCGCGGTAACATCTCGGTGTACGCGCGGAACAAGGATTATCATGATGTTGTCAAAAAGCGGCTCAAGAAAATTGCCCGTCAGCTGGTCGCTGACTATTCCTGTCAGTTAAAGGTCTTCGTTGATACTGCGCCTGTGATGGAGAAGCCATTGGCCATGGCAGCAGGTCTAGGATGGCAAGGCAAACATACAAATGTTGTGTCAAACGACTTTGGTAGCTGGTTGTTTCTGGGCGCTATTTTCTTAGATTTTGACCTAGAGACGGATCAGGACCACGGCGATCAGTGTGGCTCATGCACAGCATGCCTAGACATATGCCCTACCAATGCCTTTCCAGCGCCCTACCAACTTGATGCAAAGCGCTGTATCAGTTATCTCACGATCGAGCATAAAGGGCCTGTTGATGAGACGCTGAGACCCTTGTTAGGCAATCGCATCTATGGTTGCGATGACTGTTTGTCGGTTTGCCCTTGGAACAAATTCGCTCGTACATCTAGCGAAGCAGCGTTTCATGCGCGGGTGGAATTACAGATGCCCCGGCTGGCCGAACTGGCTGTCCTAGATGATGCCTCGTTTAGAGCCTTGTTTTCGGGCAGTCCGATCAAGCGCATTGGCCGAGATCGTTTTGTACGGAACGTTCTATATGCCATTGGTAACAGTGGCGATGGCAGCTTGGCTGCGGTCGCGGGCGGTCTGACTGATGACGCGGCGCCGATCGTTGCCGATGCCGCACGGTGGGCTATTTCTCGCCTGGACTCCGCCTGATCATTGATCGAGGGCGATGGACGCTGCCGCCACAATGGGGCCATGGCCATAATTTTCTTGGATTAAGATTGCAACATGATCGGCCTCATTATCAAGACCTACAGGCAAGGATGCAGAGAATACACGCTGCGTATCACCAGACCATTCGCCGATTAGCCGGCTTGCGCGGACCACATTTGTATAGTGCAGCGAGCGGCCTTCGTTGACACCGCTGCTAATATCGACTGTTACATCGCTACTAAACCATACGACTCGGACTTGATACACACTGTCACCCGGCGTTCCCGACACGGTCGCAGCCACAGTGGTGCTATTGTCGCGGCGCAAACGTGTAGTTATCTCGTCTGATTTGGTGGCAGCGGCCTCCTCTAGTCGTGTCTCCAACATTTCAAAATTATTGCCTTTAGACCAGTCCAAGCCGTCGATAACCATCTCGGGTGTAAAAACGCCGGCGACACCTAGGCGCTTATTATATGCTGCCTGTCTGACGGCATTGTCTGGGCTTGCCAGCGTGTCTTCCCAGCCTAGCCGGTCCCAATAATCAATAGGCCAAGACAGGGTCAAAATGCCATCGCGGCTCCGCATGCGCTCCAATAGAGCATCTGCAGGGGGACAGCCCGGGCACCCTTGGCTGGTGAATAATTCAATAACCACAGGATTAGAAGTCGTTGAGTCGGCTCGCGCTCCACCGGTTAGCAAAAGCATCAAGCTAAGTGTTCCGAACACGAGGCTGGCAAAAGGGCTTGGAGCCAAGTGTGTTTGTCGGCAGTGCCTTACTTTCTTAATCATATGTATCACTTTGTCCTAATGCCTACTCTAGTGGGCTAGTTTCAAACCTACCCTATTGATAGAAGGAACCCTTATGAATTGCCAATCAATATCCCGTGAGGGCGTGATTCCATAGATTTAGCCCTGGATAGCAGAAGCGCGATCAAGCCAATCACTATTGGTGGGAAAAGATAATGGAGCGGTATAACCTTTATGATAACGCTTAAAGATAGAAGTAAAAGCAGCAGCGTCGTGTAGAATACTCTTAAATCGACCGGCTCGCCCATTCTTAGCTGATTGATGACTAACATCTGGCTGTAGATCATAACAATTCCAAGACCCATTAGGTCATAGGCAACGAGATAAGGTGACATCAACGCTGGGGCCAGAAACATCACCGATAGTCGACCTTCGTTGTAACGCTCAGGCGTTGTGATCCATAATCGGTATACCAGCCAGATTGCTGCTGCAACCCCCAACAACTGTGCCGAAATAACGATAGCCTTTGGTGCACCAAACAATGTTGCGTATATCGTTGGCGTCATCATGTTATAGAAGACACCCGGCGCGACTTCCAAATTGATCTCCGCGTTGCCGACGGCATGCGCAATAAAGGACTGCCACGGGGCGCCGCCATAAGTGAACCACGTCAGCCCAAGTAGCCCAGCGACGGTGATACTAGCGCCTATTATAGTACGCCAGTCCTTGGTCCAAAGAAAGATGATTGGTAGGGCCAACGCCAAATGCGGCTTAACGATAATGAGTCCAAAGACAAGCCCGCTCGCGAGTGGCTTCTGCCGTTGGTGCAATAGATAGCCGATTAGCATCAATGGGGCCAGAATCAGGACCATTTGGCCTGTAAGAACCGCCCAGAACACAAGGGGGTTTGCCAACATAAAAACCACTACCCACCAGCGTTTTGTCAGCAGGTAAAGCGCGACCCCGAGTAAACTGATTCCTATAAAGGTCCAAATCCTCCATGCGGTCACCAGGTCCAACTCAGCAAACGGTTCAAGCAGCATGAGCGCCACTGGCGGATAGCTAAAATGTAGATTTAAGCTCTTCACGCCGTAATTAGCCGAGAGATACTTGGGTAGTTTCGTATGATCATACAGAGTTTCAAAGTCGCGCTCAGCTGCCAGCGTCCCAGCTGTGTGGAATACTATGAAATCCCCAACGGGTATTGAAGTATCTGCGCTTAACCGCCAATCACTTTCCGAGAAAAAATCAACAGGAATGTGACGCAATGAAGCTAGCCCAATAATGCATTGTAGGACCAAGCAGATGATAATTATGCGGTTGCTAACCTGTGGTCGCCTCTGTGGCGCCTCGCCGTCCTGAAATGTATCGCTGGTAGGATCCATGCCGCCCCCTGTTAAAACGAGTATGTTGCTTCGTTAATCTGGCGTCAACCAAAACCCTGTCTAGCAAGTGATGCCGCCGTTTGTGACGGAAAGAAAACTGGTTAAACAATCAGCGGCGCGTTCTGTGCCCTGAAGATAAAGAATGCAAGCCCGACCGGTTCAGGGCAATCCTTTCTTTACCGTTATTTTTCACACTTTAAGATGTAGCTCAAATAATCTGGTGCCATGATGCTGCATAGATAAAAATGTCGCTCAAAACTCTCCGTAATCGAGGTGAAGTAGTCTCCTCACGCCTGCGCATGGCAGGACCGATATCGGCGCAATAAAAAAGGGCGACTGAAAAGCCGCCCTTTTGATAAATCATCTTCAGATCATTTTTCGATGGCTAGACGCCGCAGCACATAATGAAGGATGCCGCCATTGCGGAAATATTCCACCTCATTGGCGGTATCAATTCTGCAAAGCACCGTAATGTCTTTTGTAGATCCGTCAGCATAGGTGATCTTAACAGATACGTCTTGGCGCGCATCAATATCGCCAGCGATACCAGTGATATCGAACATCTCAGTACCATCGAGGCCCAGGCTTTCCCGACCGTCGCCGTCTTTGAACTGAAGGGGTAGGACACCCATGCCCACCAGATTAGACCGGTGAATACGCTCAAAGCTTTCAACCAGCACGGCCTTGACGCCGAGCAGATTTGTGCCTTTTGCAGCCCAGTCACGGCTTGAGCCAGTGCCGTATTCCTTACCACCAATTACGACCAGCGGTGTTCCGGCTTCCTGATACTTCATTGAGGCATCATAGATGCTCATCAAATCGCCAGTCGGCTGATGGGTGGTCCAACCGCCCTCTGTGCCGGGTGCCATCAAGTTGCGAAGACGGATATTGGCGAAAGTGCCCCGCATCATAACTTCATGATTACCCCGGCGACTGCCGTAGCTGTTGAAGTCTCGTTGAGCAACGCCTTTGGACTGAAGATACTCACCCGCGGGGCTATCCGCTTTAATCACGCCCGCCGGGCTGATGTGATCAGTTGTGATACTATCGCCGAGTAGCGCCAGTGGACGTGCCCCTACGACATTATCAATCGCAGCCATGTCTTGGCTCATGCCTTTGAAGTATGGTGGGTGCTGGATATAGGTACTATCTTCTTTCCATGCGAAGGTCTGGCCCTCGGTCACAGGGATTGACTGCCAAGCCTCATCGCCTGAGAAAACATCAGCGTAGCGGTCGATGAACATCTGACGATTCAGCGATACTGTGATGGCGTTGTCAATCTCTTGGTTGGTTGGCCATAAATCCTTTAAATAGACGTCGTTGCCGTCCTTATCTTGCCCCAGTGGCTCCGTTGTAATGTCAATTTTGACGTTGCCTGCAAGCGCAAACGCCACCACCAGCGGGGGCGACGCCAAATAGGATGCTTTCAAGTCCTGACTGACACGCCCTTCAAAGTTACGGTTACCCGATAGAACCGACGCACAAACCATATTGTTCTCGTTGATGGTCTTGCTGATCGCGGGATCAAGCGGCCCTGAGTTACCGATACAAGTCGTACAGCCGTAGCCCACAAGGTTGAAGCCCAGGGCGTCCAGATGCTCGCTCAACCCAGCTTTATCAAGATATGACGTCACGACCTGAGAGCCCGGCGCTAATGAGGTTTTGACCCACGGTTTCTTCTTTAATCCTAGCTCATTAGCCTTTTTGGCGACAAGGCCCGCCGCAATCAACACATCAGGGTTCGATGTGTTGGTGCATGATGTAATCGCGGCTATACAAACAGCGCCGTGCTCAAGCTCATAGTCTTCACCGTCAACCGAATATCCAGCAGTGTCTTCCTTCTTGCCGACTTTTTCCAGCACCTCATTGACGAAGCTACTGGCCAAATTGTCAAGATCAACGCGGTCTTGCGGACGACTTGGACCTGCCAGTGATGGTCTCACGGTTGATATATCAAGTTCCAAGGTATCAGTGTAAATAGGCTCTGCGCTATTTGCATCGCGCCACATACCCTGCTCTTTGGCATAGGCCTCAACAAGCGCCACAGTGTCTTCGTCGCGTCCAGTGAATGTTAGATAGTTAAGCGTCTGCTGCGACACTGGGAAGAAGCCACAAGTGGCTCCGTATTCTGGCGCCATATTGGCAACAGTCGCTTGATCAGCAATTGTAAGCTCGTCTAAGCCATTACCAAAGAACTCAACAAACTTGCCGACGACCCCTCTTTCGCGCAGCATTTCAACCACACGCAACACTAAATCTGTGGCGGTGATACCTTCCTTCAGGGCGCCGGTTAGCTTAAAGCCAACAACCTCTGGGATAAGCATTGATACGGGTTGACCAAGCATAGCCGCTTCAGCCTCAATACCACCAACGCCCCAGCCAAGAACCGCGAGGCCATTGACCATTGTTGTATGGCTATCGGTGCCCACGCAGGTGTCAGGGAAAGCAACCGTTTTGCCCTCAATATCAGCTGTCCAAACGGTCTTAGCAATATATTCCAGGTTCACTTGGTGACAAATACCAGTACCAGGAGGAACTGTGTTAAAGTCTTCAAAGCTATTTTGACCCCACTTTAGAAATTCATAACGCTCGGCGTTGCGTTCCATCTCCAGATCCACGTTTTGACGGAAAGACATCGCGGTGCCAAATTTATCCACCATCACCGAGTGGTCAATTACCAGATCACACTGGGCAAGGGGGTTAATCTTGGCAGCGTCACCGCCCATTGCTTCGATGCCATCTCGCATCGCTGCTAGGTCAACAACCGCTGGAACGCCGGTAAAATCCTGCATCAAAACGCGCGCTGGGCGATATTGGATCTCATGGTTCATCCGGCCTTCTCTTTGCCAATCAGCCAAGGCTTGAATATCTGCAGTCGAGACGGTCACGCCGTCTTCATAGCGGAGTAGATTTTCTAGCAACACCTTGAGTGTGTAGGGTAGGCGCGATACATCGCCAATTGTCTCGCTGGCAGCAACCAGTGAATAATAGTCATAGTCCTTGCCGGCTACATTTAGAGTGCGGCGGGTGTTTAAAGTGTCTTGACCAACAGTAGCCATTGAGGAGTGCCTCCTTGAATAGGGTGTTACGGACTGAAAATTCTTGGTACAGGACGGACCTGTACCGCATCTAATTGTTATGGACCAGGATTGCCTTGATTGCAACATATCACAGCCCAAAGCGCGCCAAAACTGGCATAGATTATGCTCGGGATATTATAATAACCATGAAGGATACTATTATGACCAGCATTATAGAGCTTGGCCTTGTTATCATCGTCGTTCTTGCTTTTGCAATGTCTCGCCCGGCGGCTCAGCTGGACCGTAGGTAGGTTATTTCGGACTTGCGTAGATCACTGCCTTACGAGTATATATAGTGGGTTGGTTGAAAGTCTTGGCGACAATCGCTATTAAGCGATGGCCAGTCTCAACCAGATATGGGGAAAAATGGTCAGTCAGACACCGTCGATCAGAAACTTGGCAGCACGATGGCTGGAACTTTCCATGGGTGAGATGGAAAGCACTGATCCCCGCATACCCACGCGAAAAGAAATAGAGCTGCGGCACTTGTCTAAGTATGCGTGTCAAACCTCAATAATTCAGCTCGGCGATGACGGCGAAGTGAGTTACCGAGTGTCGAGCGGTATGCTGGACAATGCTATTATTGGGCATTGCTCAGACCGCTCGCTTGGCCGCTTCTATACAGACGAAGCCCGCATCCGGGTTAAGGACTGGTTTCGGCGATTAATGCGACAGCCATGTGGTGGACATCTCAGCGTCGGCGTCGTCACGCGGGATGGCAAACCAGCGACGTTGGAAGTCTTGGCTCTGCCAATGAACAATGACGCTGGTGAGATAAAATATTTGATTACAGCGAATCACATTGAGTATAATCGAAGCGAGGATGCATACGCTGGTGTCAGGCAGATTAGTCTTGATGATATCAAGTTTTCAGAGAACGTCGATTTAGGGTGGGGCGTGCCGAGCGAGGGCCTCTAGTTCTTTTTTGATCTGAGAGGGTAAGCCTGTTCATCCTGCAGTCATGTTTGTATGTTAAATGTGGCATGTTGTTAAGAGTAAATGAAAGAAAGGACGTTCATGAAAAACGTTTCAAAAACATTGTTAAGTATCGGCCTACTGGCTGGGATGGCCATGTCAGCGCAAGCGGACGGCGACCCGGAAAAAGGCAAACGCGTTTTTATGAAATGTAAATCTTGCCATGTCATGGAGGCTGGGAAGCGCCGGATGGGCCCATCACTAGCTGGTATTTTTGGCAAGGAAGCGGGCAGTATGGAAGGCTTTAAATATTCAAAAGCCATGAAAGACTCCGGGATTGTATGGGATGACGCGACGATGACTGAGTTCCTTCGGTCTCCGCGCAAATACCTGAAGGGCACTAAAATGGGCTTCGCAGGCATTCGCAAAGACGAACAGATCGCGGACCTAATCGCCTGGATGAAAGAAAACGGCGGATAGCCGAGAAAATTGTCTTTACCAAAGCGGTGAGAACAGAGAATATTGGGATCAGAGGTTTATATAGCCTCTGGTCCTTTTTTGTTGAGGGTCGCAGCCTTAGAGCCAAGGAAATTTGAATATGCGGAAAATCATTTTCAGTATTATATTGTTTGCCGTTCCCCTAATGGGCCATCCGGCGATCGCGACGGACGGCTTAAGCCCAAAAGAGCAGGCAGTGGCAGACACATTGACCGCTATGTGGGGCGCTATTGAAGCCGGTGACATTGAAGCGTATGCGGCTTTTATCCATCCCGAGCATACGACATTTGGAGAGAGCGATGTATATTTGCAGGAGGGCAAAGATAAAGAAGTTCGATCTATTGCCGACTGGATGACCCGGGCACGAGGGGTTCAAACCGAGATGCATCAACCGGCTGTGACTATTGTCGGCGACATTGCGTGGCTAACATATTATTGGAGCGATAGTGGAACAACTGATAATGGACGCTACACCAGTCGCGGGAAATCGACGCGAATTTTCCAAAGGGTTGATGGTCGTTGGCTGTCGCGACATGGTCATTTCACCGAGGTTCCGTGATAGAATACAATTTTCGCGATGCCTCAAAAAGTAATTCTGTGTCACTTTAAGAAATTTAAAATGAAGGGTTACGCTAAAATTGTGTGGTTAGGTGTTCTAAAATAGGCACTGCCATCTCAAACACCGTTTTGTTGGCCTGACCAATAACCGTAATTGCTTTCCTCATCTGCGACTGGTTTGACTGAATAGCATCTATTACAGTTTGGGAAGGGTAACCCCCGTCTGGCCCTGGTACTTCCCCTGACGATGATTATAGGCAATTTCACACGGCTCATTTCCTTGGAAAAACAGGAACTGACACGCCCCTTCATTGGCGTAAATTTTAGCCGGCAACGGTGTCGTGTTGGAAAATTCTAGCGTTACATGACCCTCCCAACCGGGCTCCAACGGTGTGACATTGACTATAATGCCGCAGCGGGCATAAGTGCTTTTGCCAAGACAGATCACTAGCACATCCTCGGGAATCCGAAAATACTCGACGGTTCTTGCAAGGGTGAAACTGTTAGGGGGAATTGTGATTTCGTCAGCTGTGCGATCGACAAAGCTTTGCGGCGCGAAATTCTTTGGGTCGACCACAACGGAATCAACATCTGTGAAGATCTTAAACTCGGGTGCCACCCGCGCATCATACCCATAGCTCGATAGACCGTAGGAAATCCCGTCGCGGACCTGGCCGTCAACAAAGGGCTCAATCATGCCGCGTTCTGTAGCTTGTGTTCTGATCCACTTGTCCGACATGATGGCCATTGTTAAGTCCCTATTCTGATTCACTGATCATTTGGCGCTCACTGCGCCTTATCCCTGAATGTTTTGTATCTTTTGTTTATCTTTCGCACAAGCGCCAAAAAGCAGCGCCTCAGCTCTGATAGCAGTGGCCTGCTCGATTATTCATCCGCGCGCTCTTTCGCTTGGCCCTTACGCCGCCGTAAATTTTGACGCAGTGCCAACGCTAAACGGTCTTGCCGCTCCTTGGCGGCTTTTGCCTTTTTAGATTTGGAACCGGCTTTCTGCGGCTCTGTTGTGTTCTCGCTCACGGCTTTAATCCTTATACAGTCAGTCCACTAGCATAATCACCAACCGCTTTAAATCAAGCCCTTGATCGTATCGCGAGGGACTTGTGCATCACCCCAGAGCTGGCTTTTCTGCTTGACCGCAAGGAGCTGCTGTGGCACAAGCCACGCCGCGCTAGCAGACGCGGTGCAGCCCTTTTTAGGACTTGCAAACCACCTGTGTCAGCGCGCTATTTTTGCGACGGGGCGCTTTACTTGGCACCCCAACCGCTTATTTCTGGCCCTTGGGCCGCTGTAGCTCAGTGGTAGAGCGCACCCTTGGTAAGGGTGAGGCCGGGAGTTCAATTCTCCCCAGCGGCACCAGTAAAACACCCGGCCTCGCGTCGGGTTTTTTAATGGGGCGGTTGTGGCGGCGCGACACCCGCTGGAGTTCTTATGAGTGAGATAGCCAGCTCACGAGTGACGGCGAGCAGGGCGATGCCGGTCCCAAAGGGATGAAAAGGAACGATAGGCCCTTTTCACAACTTCCCCAGCGGCACCATTTTTCTGATTTTATCATTGTATGTCAATGAGTTAGTCTTTTCAAGACTGATTTCGATATCCCGTGGCCCCACAAAAGTCCTACAAAAATTGTAGGACTCTGGACATCTAAGGGTTGATAAATGCATCACTAAGGTTATACTCCAAATGCTTACGGGCAGATTCGTTATCGCGGTTCGCGATATAATTTTGGAGGTCAGCGAGTGCACGCTCCTGAATACTCTTAATGCTCTTAATGACGCGAAATGTGGTTCGCCGTTCGCAACGCCATAGAGTGCTCGTAAGCATTTTTTTTCGGGGGGCTAGGCTTGTCAAAACTACAAGATTTAAAAAATGCTAAGACGATCCATGATTTGGCTAAGGTAGTGGGCTTCGAAGCCTCTGCTTTAGCCTTTATTCTCTATAAAATTCCCGACGATCAAAAGTATAATTCATTTGAGTTACCGAAAAAAAATGGTGGAACGCGCGTTATTCACGCTCCAGATCCGCGATTAAGTACATTACAACAGCATCTCTCTAATGTCTTGCATGCATGTATGGCAGAGATCGAATCTGAGCAGATTAAGGCATTAGGTGATTTTAACTATGAAGACACCAAGAAGATCACACAGAAGAGAGTGCTGTCGCATGGATTTGTGAGAGGCTATTCAATTCATACCAATGCAAAGCACCACAGAAATAGAAGGTTTGTATTGAATTTTGACTTAGAAGATTTCTTCCCTTCCATCAACTTTGGACGCGTGATGGGGTTCTTCATGAAGAACAAAAATTTTGAACTGGAACGTTCAATAGCGGTAATGATTGCTCAAGTTTCATGCCATGAAAAAGCGCTACCTCAAGGGAGTCCTTGCTCACCGATTATTTCGAACCTGATTACACATCTGCTCGATGTCCGACTTGTTCAAATTGCCCGTAAACACAAATGTAGTTACTCTCGATACGCAGATGATATTACTTTTTCAACAAATCAGAGAGAGTTTCCAGCTGAAATCGCAAAACGTAATGGTCAGTTGGTAGAAGTTGGCAAACAGATTAATGATCAAGTGAAACGATCTGGTTTTGCAATAAATACTAAAAAAAGCCGGCTTAATTACAGAGATTCACGACAGACCGTAACTGGGTTGATAGTGAACAAAAAGGTCAATGTCCGACCTGAATATTATCGAAATGCCAGGGCGATGGCGCATAATTTTTTTCATGACAAAACATATACGGTGCCATCTCTATTAAGTCCAACTGACAGATTTGATACGCCTTCAAGCGAGACAAATGAAACAGAACATTATCGACTGGAAGGTATTCTGCAACATATCCATTTCACTCGTGATTTATATGATCAGCGTCAACGGCGTGAAAAGCAAGATCATCCAACTGCTACATGGCGGTTATTTAACAAATTTCTCTACTTCAGGCATTTCGGCATTATTAAGAAACCTTTGATTATATGTGAAGGGGTATCCGATCCAATCTATCTAAAGCTTGCCTTGAAGAAGTTGGCGAATGATTACCCAACCTTAATTGGTAGCGATAACGGTAAAGCGGTTTTTCATATCAGCTTTCTAAAGTACTCTCGCAATGTAAAAGATGTTTTAAGGTTAAGTGGTGGTACTGGCGAACTCAATGTATTTGTTGGTAAGTTCAAGGGCAGAGTAAAAGAGTATAAGGCATGGTCAATGGAGCAGCCCATTATCCTACTTACTGATAATGACACGGGAGCAAAGCCAGTTTTTGGTTCAGTAAAAGAGAATTCTTCCAGTTCTTCGCCTTCAATTAATGACAACTCTATGTATTATCCCGTCAACAACAATCTATATCTGATAAAGACGCCACATGTTGGAGGAAAAAAGGACACTGCAATTGAAGACATGTTTGATGCAAGTCAGGGATGGGAGAGTAAAGAACTTGGGCCTAGGGCGTTCACGAGATGCAATAAATTTGATGAAAACAAATTTTACGGCAAGCGTGATTTTGCAGAACAGATCATTGCCAAGAACTTTACTCAAGTAAACTTCGATGGATTTAAGCCATTGTTAGACAGAATAGTCGCAGTAATGACTCATCATACATAATCTGTTGCATCAACTTTGAGGATTGAAAATTCGAAGATAATTTATGGTTTTTCATTCTTTATTATTTCGGAAAACCCAAAAGCGAATAAATGCTCTTTTGATCACTCAGTTTCAGTGTATCGGTTGGTCTGATCGTGTTAGGTTTTTTTCGTTCTCCGCCAGAATCTGTTAGAACTTCAACGTCAGGATTCTCAATCATCATTTCATGAATGTCATCGCTGTGAGCCGCTGTTTCACTATAAGCAATCTTGTAGAAATCTTCGATAGTTATCACATTTCCTGCATCCGAGATTACTCTTGGGATATCATCATGTAATTCTAGCTAGGAGGCCTCTCTGGCCGTCTCGTTGAAGAGGCACAGTTGCCCCTCATGGCTCGGATCGTAGGGAAGCATTTTCAAGCCTGATCTACCAAGGTGGGCCTGCATGTTCTCATTTTCGTAAAGTACATTATTGTATACCTGCCTTGCTCTATGTGAGTTTGCAAAGTGCATCAACCAATATTGCCAGCCAGATGGATTATTCATTGAAAATGGGCTGACATAGGGAGCGCATTCCTTCAGTGAGCCAAATACAATCTGCTCAACACTCTCGAGCCATTCAGTCTTGTTAATTAGACCATCATCGCTGTTCAGGATGCTTTGGATTTGTACTTTCACATTTTCTTCAAGTGGTCCGCCATTGTGATCTTTATATGGCGACAATAGGACAGCAAAAAGCAATGACGTTGCAACGGCTTAATGTCCATCGTTCGTCACCCTTGGTTCCGAGGAAGAAGATATCGAAATTATCATGCGGTATATGATGCGGGTTCACGGGAAATGGGCCGTTATTGTACTCAGTGAATGATCACGCCCGCTATATATGCTTGCAGCGCATTAAAACTGAGGGGCTTGGATAAAAGCGAAGAACATCCGCGCGACTTTAATTCAGCCATGCAGTCGCTCTCTGATAAGGCAGAATATGCGGTGACCGGTGTACTGTTACAAGCCACTACGTCTGATATGAAATCAAAGGCCAAACCGTCCGGCAACATAAGATCGGAAATAACGACGTCAAACTCTTCAGAGGCGACGCGAGGAAGTAATCTCTTGGCCGAGGCAATCGTGTCAACGTGCAAAATTTCACAAATACCTAATTTATGCAGCATGGCTGTGAGAACTTTGGCATTTAATAGATTGTCTTCTAACACTAGTACTTTTGACATTATATAACCCCATCGATGACCAAGTAAATGAATGTGGGCCAATTCGATTAAAATTCCGTTAACGACCGCCGTTCTAGGTTGCTTCCTATCAGGCGTATTTGATAAAAGGAGCGTGCATAGTCAGGACGTGAAAGACCTCTCTGTATACAGCGACAAGAAATAGGGTTAGTCTGATCATCTCTTAAGCTATCAGGCTTGGGGTCACATCATTTTTTCAATAGTGCCCGTTTGGCCTTGTTGCGATCATGCACAACAAGGTCAGGGCAGTGTCGTGGATTCTCTAGCAGCAGGGGCGGCCGATTATGACCGTTCACAGTCTGATCTTTTTCAAGCGATTTGCTTTGACCTTGAACGCAAGTCTTGGAGTGTCAGAGAAAACGCCCTACCAGCAGCATTGGCAAAAGCCCTAAGGAATAGGGCAGGGTCAGCTGACATCCCGGCATATAAGGCAGCGGGCATTGGTAGATCGGACGGTTTTCACACGAACGCAAGCGAGCGCAGAGATAAGATATCTTGGATTGATCAAAGCCATCCCGCTGACCAAGCATGGTGCGCCTGGGCTGATGCCTTGCAAGCCGCGTTGAATAAAAATCTGTATCTCGGCCTGAACAGGTTTGAAAGCCACTTTTCGCGCTATGAAACTGGCGATTTTTACCGCAAGCATCTGGATGCTTTTATCGGCACGGGTAACCGCCGTATCTCGATTGTCACTTATTTGAATGATGATTGGCTGGTCTCTGATGGCGGAGCTTTGGCCTTATACACCGGAGCGGACAACCCGGAGATCATTACTGTCCCACCAAAGATGGGCACAATCGTGATTTTCCTGAGTACTGATATTGCCCATGAAGTGCTGGTAACCGATAAGACGCGATATTCTATCGCTGGCTGGTATCGTTGAATACTTGCAGTAGCGCTTACTCTATTGCCTTCCAGTCACCGGTCCAGTTGATGATATCATGTTCAAATATCTGACCGTTCTCAGTTGCTCGCATCCGAAAATTGCGTAATTTGCGCCCGTTTTTGCGGGCTGCTTCATGCTCCCAGTCGCCAAGCGTAAATTTATATTCCATGCGGAACCTTTTGGGGACTTCCATCACATATATGCGGCGATCTCCGTCCCGCACCATGATTTCTTTTTTTCCCCACCAGGGACCGAAATGCTCGATATTTCCAGTGATATATACATCTTGTGTTTCAGGGGGCACGTTGGCAACAATATATACGGTGAGAAATTCATCATCGCCGTCGGTGGCCATAGCGCTATGGCTAGCCATAAAGGGTATCACTAAAAAGAAGGCGATCAATGCTCGGCGGGTAGTGTTCATAGGACTAACTCCTAGCTTCCATATTTAACAGCGACTATCAAAACAGTAGGTCTTGTAACGTCCCAATTTAATCAATAAAGGGGATAAGTTGTCAAGTCCCACACTGCGGACTCCGACAGCGCTCCCCTAACCGACGCGGAAAGCTCGGCCGCACGCTATAAAGATCCAAATCCTCAGGGTGCTATTTGAAATATCCCTTTTTAGTCTGCTGGTGCTGACTTGATCGGAATAGCGGGACGGCCCTTTGCCCACCAGCGCATCGTCAACAGGGCCGCCAGCACAATGGGTACAGTTATGAGGCTCGCTTCGGGGCCAAAATCACCACCGTGAAGCCATGGCTGGCCTACCTTGGTATGCTCAATCAGCGTTGCTTTTTGATGACCGCTTGCGGCAAAGCCAAAAATTGGCCCTTGAAAGAAGTTCCAGCCGATATGCATGCCCATCGAAAGCCATAACTGGCCAGTGCTTAGGTATCCATATAGGCGCAGAAATCCGAACAGGACGATGATCACCGACGAAAGAAGACTAGCGTTCGGATTGCTGTGATGGATGATGCCGTATATCAGACAAGAAATGATAATAGATACGATCATGCCCAGGCCCCGGGCCATATTTTGAAAGATATAGCCTCTGAAGACCAGCTCTTCCCAGTATCCAACTAGGATCATTTCCAGCAATAGAATCCCCATTGTTGTAATGCCCATAACGGCAAGCGTGCTGGGCAATGTATCTTGCAAGATAAAGCCGCCTGTCCAATTGATTCCGGTCACATCGACTACGCCAATCGCGCTCATAATAAGTAAAATGGCGCCTGCCATCAGGCCAGATAAAAGAAAGCCAAAGCCTAAGTCTTTCCTCGCATCCCTATTCCATATCAAGCCTAGGGATACCCATGTCTTTTTGTCGATATACCGCCGCGCAATCCATACAGCAATGGATGCTGCCAGCGCTAAGTTAATGATAATCAGAAGGGAGTAACCGGATAGAAATTCCTGCTTGGTCATGTCGCCGATAAGCGGCTTAACGAGCAGGATAACGGCTGCTAGCGGCCAAAAAATGATGATGAAGAGTAAAATTCTCCAGCCCGCGCGTAGTTGATTTTCCTCAGAGTTGATAAATATGTTTTTCACTGTCGTTTCCTTTTTATTGTTGCGGGCGTCATTACCGCGTCCGCTTTTATCGTTGGTTTAGTAGTTTTGGTCGATATATCTGACTTTGTCTTGTATGATTTTTTCATATTGTACGATTTTGCAAGTAAGCATTCGAGGGGCACGATCTTGGCTTTGACAGTAGAAGAAACTCATTTTTTTGAGCGCAAACAGACCCTGCAGCCGAATCCTGATCTTTTGGTGACGATGACCAGGTTTAACCCGGGCGAGGCTTTGCCACGGCATGTCCACCGGGACCCATATATTGGTATTATCATAGCCGGGTCATACAGTGAAAAAGTCTCGGATACTGAGGATCATATTGTTGAGGGGGATCTAGTGTTTCACCCTGCGCTGGAATTGCATGAAGATGTCATGGGATCCGAGGGTGCACTCATCATCAATCTTTCCATTGCGGAGCGTTTTTGGGAGATCAGGGGGCTTGAGACTATTAAACCAGCAAAGCGAACCATCATCCGTGATCCTCGGTTTCTGACGCTTGCAAACGGCCTGCGGGCGACTTGGTATCAGCAATCTCGTCGCACGGTTTTGGGCGTAGAGGGAATTGCTCTATCAATCATTGATCTCTTTATTGAGATCATCAGCGAAGACAGCGAGCGAGATACATCACTGAAAGCCGCCGAGACTTATATCGAGACCCATTATCATGAAACAATATCGTTGGATGCTTTGGCCGAGCGCTTAAATCTGTCCAGTGACGTTTTATCCAAACGCTTTAAGCAAGAATACGGTGAGACCTTGAGTGAGCGTATATTGCGTCGCCGGATGAATGAAGCAGAGCGCATGCTGCTTGAAACTGACGACAGTCTTTCATCAATCGCGCAGGAGGTGGGATTTTATGATCAAAGCCATTTCGCTCGGAAATTCTCGCGCTGGAAAGGTATCTCGCCGGGTAAATATCGCAGCTTTATTTTAGCGCAAGCCCGGGAAGAATAGCCGCTCAAAGGTGCAGTTCAATTTCAACAAGGCCACCATTTTCGGTATTTCTAGCCCGCATTCTACCGCCGTGCATTTCAATGATCCTAACTGCACAATACAGGCCGAGCCTAGTACCAATAGACCCTTTTTTTAGTGTGGAGCTTTCACTGAAATAGCATTCGCCAAGGTTGGCCAGCCGTATCAGTCTATATCCAATACGAATATAATGATCTGGAGCGCAAAAAAAAGACCAGCCTGATCGCAAGCTGGTCCTTACATTCTAATATATGAAACAGCCTAGTTTAGATCGATTGGCTTTGGATCACCGCCGCCGGCAGCAGCGCCGTCGGCCTGAGCTTGAGCGAGTTGCTGGCGATATAGCGCCTCAAAGCTGATAGGCTCTAGCATCAACGGTGGGAACCCACCGTCGCGTGTCGCGTCCGAGATAATCCGGCGCGCATATGGGAACATTAATGTCGGTGCTTGGACCAACATGAAGCCTTGCAGTGACTCTTCATCCAAACCGCGAACGCCGTATAGCGAGCCATAAACCAGTTCAACAACAAACGCTGTCTTGCCATCGGCCTGCTTTGCAGTGGCAGAAATTTTAAGCTCAACTTCATAAACATCATCGCTAGCTTTGCGAGCGCCGACGTTCACATTCACATCGATGCTGGGTGATTCTTGATCGGGCTGAGATTGTAGGCTCATCGGTGCGTTTGGATTTTCAAAGGAAAGATCTTTTACATATTGAGCAAGGACACCAATCTGAGGCCCCTCAGCGCTGCCAGGTGCTGCAGCCCCCATTGGATTTTGACTGTTATCGAATTGATTATCGGACATATTGTTTCCATTCGTTGTGGTTGGTGCTGCTCTGGGGCTGGTCTCTAAGTAATGATCGAGCCACGGAGAGCCGCACTTGAAATTGTTTACGCCTAACCTGCTAGCGGCTGGCTATCATGCATTAATAAGAGCTGCAAGTGGCTTCTTCAAGGGTTTCTGGTAATTAACTATCTAGGTGGGTATTGATGTCACACTTTATCCGCTGGCGGAATTTGTTTCGCAGTATCGGCCCCTCCTGCTTTGCTTGCTGTGGATTTAGGCTCATCAGACTCATCATCGGAACTAACGACGGTATAGTCACCTTCAATGATTGTCTGCGATGAACTGCTGGGCGCCGTGCCCCGCGAATTGGCCGATGATCGATATGTCTTAAAGTTACCGCCATTTTCCTTCAGGCGCTTTATCAAGTGGCTCCCGACGCGCAGCCTGAACCATGGCATCAGACATAAAACGCCGAATGCATCGGTGATAAAGCCTGGTATCAATAAGCATATTCCAGCTATTACTAAGAAAAATCCATGGATGATTGGCGCGCCGAGCGGTTCTTTCATTGGCTGGCCCGTCATTACCTTGGATACCATATGCAGGCCCTGAATTCGGACCAAAGCGATACCAAGCCCTGCGGTTAAAAAGGATAGTCCTATCGTATTAATGGCGCCGATCTCGCTTCCCACCTCAATAAGGACAATCAATTCTAGCACTGGGATGCCGATAAATATCAAAAGCAATATAAAACCCAAGGTAATTTCCATTCCGCGTTATGGCCAGCGCAGACAAAAGTCCAGTATATCTTCTTTTAAACGGGCTCTTGCTCTCGACAGCGTGTATACCTATGTAATAAGCTGCATGTTGGCCTACTTCAAGGGCTGACCCGGATTTAAACTGACAGCGCCCAGTATCGGGCGCGTGCCAGAGTAGGAGACTTGGACCATGGCTGTTGCCGAACTGGTTATATTATTCATGATTGCTGCTTTTATTTTATTGCAGCTGCGCCGTGAGCTGGGCAAGAAAAGCGGCGACGAAGATTTGCTGCCGCCGCGCGCTCGCGACCATCAAAACCAGGAGCAAAATCAAGGAGGGCCAATGCCCTACGACGAGCCAGAGCATAACATTCCGCAAGAAGACTCGGTTGTTGCGATGGAAGCTGATCCCGTGCTGAGACGCGCTTGGCAGGACATTAGAAGCGCTGATCCAAGTTTTGTGCCGGATGTTTTTACCCAAGGGGCGGCCTCGGCCTATGGCATGATTTTGGAAGCCTACTGGCAGGGCGATAAAGGCCTGCTTGAAGGAATGCTAGACGATGAGCTTTACGAGCAATTCGCTGGCTCTGTTGACGAGCGGGCAGATACAGGCATCACGATGGAAAACAAATTGCTATCGATCGATAATGTTGAAGTTCATCACGCTCGGATGCATGGTAGCTCGGCTGAAATTACGGTTAATTTCGATGCTGAGGTTCTGGCGGTCTCAAAGGACGCTGACGGCACAGTTGTGGACGGCGATGAAAAAGAAACGGTTCAGTATAAAGATCGCTGGACGTTCGCTCGCAACACGCTTTCCGATGATCCAAATTGGACCCTTGTGGCAACCGAGGCCCTGTAAAGCAGGCGCACATTAGCGGGATATGGATCGGTGACAGGGCGAAAGAAAAAGGGTCTCTCAGGTGATGACGCGGCCCTTTGGAAAGCCGTTTCCGCAACCGTCACGCCGCTTGATGATCGGCCCGAGGCTCCCAGTTTAGCGCCGCTTCCGAAAGAATACCACCAGCCCTTGTCTGAGCGCCCTTTGCCGACTGGCTGGTTAGCTGGCGAGTCTAAACCCGCGACCGTGGGCACAGATTTAGACCGTAAGGAACGCCGTCGATTAAGCCGCGGGCACATTCAGGTCGATCAAACCTTGGATTTGCACGGTATGACGCAAGACCAAGCTTATGGCCGTTTAAAACGCCGCCTAGAAATGGCTGTGAAACATGGTAATCGTGTCGTTCTGGTTATTACAGGCAAGGGCGGGAAACGCTGGGCCCAGTCCGATGGTTCGGCCGCGCACCGCACGCGCGGTGACTTTGATCAGCTTGGTGGTGTCTTAAGGTCTAAGGTCCCCATGTGGCTAGAAAGCCCCGAACTTGCCAAATTTGTCCGCTCATACGGCTCTGCTGCCCCTGGGCACGGGGGTGATGGGGCGCTTTATGTTATGCTGCGTCGGTTGGGGTCTAGCCCCCACCAGTTTGGGAGATAATCATGACCCCCTTCGGCAAACATTTAAAGAAATTACGCGAGCAAAAAGGCATCACACAAGCGGCTCTAGCTAGAGCCTTGGATGTGTCGCCCGCCTATCTATCGGCCTTAGAACATGGTCGCAAGGGCGCACCGCCAGCGGCCTTGGTGCAAAACGCCATTCAATATTTCGAATTGATTTGGGACGCCGCACAGGAGCTGCAAGACTTGGCGCAAGCATCGCGGCCACGGGTGGTTATTGATACCGCTGGCATGGCGCCGTGCTATACTAGCATGGCGAACCGGTTCGCACGAATATTGCCGCAGCTAGATGCTCCAGCCCTTGATTATCTGGAGGGAGAGCTTGATCGGCTTCGGGGCGAAACCCGCGCCCGCAAGCGGGGCGGCGAATAGAGTTTAATTTTTAAAAGATCATGAGAAGGTCGTGCTGACATGACTAGAAAAATTCTTCTTTTTGGAAATTCGGGCTCTGGCAAATCAACGTTAGCGAGGAAACTATGTGAAAGCGATGGCTTGGCGCATCTTGATCTTGATACGGTTGCATGGCAGCCGACCAATCCGCCGACCAGAAAGCCACTAGATGAATCAAAGCAGGCTATTGAGGCCTTTATGGCGGACCGTGATGGCTGGGTGATTGAGGGCTGTTATACTGACCTGTTGATGCTGGCATCCGATCAATCGACCGAGATCATCTATATGGATTTGCCGATTGATCTTTGTGTGTCCAACGCTAAAAAGCGTCCTTGGGAGCCGCATAAATATGCATCAAAGGAAGCGCAGGATACTAATCTTGCAATGCTCATAAACTGGATCAAGGACTATTGTAGCCGCGATGATACGTTCTCGAAAGCCGCGCACGCAAAATTCTACACCGACTATTCAGGTAAGAAGACTAGCTATAACGAGAATCTATAGTCCGGCAGTCTTATAGCGACCAATAGAAAAAGCAATCAGCGTGTGTGGGTAACAATAACAGCCAAACCCAAGATCAATGAGCGACAAGAATTTTACTGGCTTGACCGTTTATGTTTTGTTCTCTACCGTGCCACCTTAACGGGCGGAAAGGGGCTTCATGGTCGCAATAATCTCAACAATCGCTTTTGACGGCATCAATGCGCGCCCCGTAGACGTGCAGGTGCAGGTGGCCAATGGCATGCCAGCCTTCACCATTGTTGGCTTGCCAGACAAAGCGGTGAGCGAGGCCAAGGAGCGGGTCCGCGCTGCGCTTTCATCGATCAGCTTGACCTTGCCGCCCGGCCGGATCACCGTCAATCTATCACCCGCCGACATCCCTAAGGAGGGCAGCCATTATGACTTGCCGATCGCGCTTGGGATCATGGTCGCCACTGGCGCCATTGATAGCGGTGATGTGGGCGGCCGTATTGTCGTCGGGGAGCTGGGCCTTGATAGCTCTATCACGCCGGTCGCTGGGGCGATTGTCGCAGCTATGCATGCTGTGGAAAAAGACCTTGGGCTTATTTGCCCGCAAGCCTCTGGTCCAGAGGCCGCGTGGGCCAGTGATAGTTTGGATATTATTGCAGCGCCAAATATCATGGCGATCGTTAATCATCTAAAGGGTATGCAAACCCTGCCGCAGCCCGTTGCTGCAGCCTTTGAAGAGGCCGTGTCAATCGGTGATATGCGCGACATCAAGGGTCAAGAAACCGCTAAGCGGGCCTTAGAGGTCGCTGCTGCCGGTGGCCATAATTTGCTGATGACGGGACCGCCGGGTTCAGGGAAAAGCATGCTCGCTAGTCGGATGCCAGGGATAATGCCGCCGATGACCAGCCGCGAGGCGCTGGAAGGCTGGATGGTAGCCTCCCTGGCTGGTGAACTGTTGGACCGGGGTGTCAGCCGCACCAGACCCTTTCGCGAACCGCACCATAGTGCCTCGATGCCGTCGATCATTGGCGGTGGGGCGAAAGCAAAACCGGGTGAAGTTTCGCTGGCGCACGGCGGTGTTTTATTCCTTGATGAACTGCCGGAATTTTCCCGCCAGACCTTAGAGGCCCTCCGCCAGCCTATTGAAACTGGCCGGGCTGTGATCGCTAGGGCCGCAGCGCACGTGACATATCCGGCGCGTTTCCAACTGATTGCTGCGATGAATCCTTGCAAGTGTGGTTATCTTGATGATGCTTCGCTGGCTTGTTCCCGCGCGCCGCGCTGCGCTCTTGATTATCAAGGAAAAATCTCGGGGCCTCTTTATGATCGCTTTGATTTGCATGTGGATGTACCTGCGGTTAGTGCTGCTGACTTGACGCTACCACCGCCAGCCGAAGATAGTGCCGATGTGGCGGCGCGCATCACACGTGCGCGGGATCAACAACTGAACCGCGCCCACCAGGCCGCGCCTAATGTTACGCCTGTTTTGAACGCTCAGTTAGACGGTGAACTGCTGGAAAAGCTAGCTAGTCCTGATGACGCTGGTCGTGCCCTGCTGGGCGAAGCGGTGGAAAAAATGAAGCTATCCGCGCGGGGGTATCACCGGGTGCTGCGCGTGGCTCGAACACTGGCTGATCTAGCAGGTGATATAGATGTTACTCGTGCCCATATCGCCGAAGCCCTTGCTTGGCGCCGCCTCAGCCCTCACGCTCTTAAAAACTAGAAGGCTAAGCTAACACGAGGTCGATAGCAGCCGCACTATGCAGCAACGCGGTGTCGAAGCAGGGGACGGAAAAATCCTTCGGCTGGATCAACAATCCGATCTCTGTGCAGCCAAAAATGATGGCATCAGCGCCCTCATCAATCGCTTTACCTGCAATATCGAGATAGCGCGCTTTGGAGGCTGGGTTAATCTCACCATTCCAAAGTTCGTCAGAAATGATCCGGTGTACCTCGGCGCGGTCTGCAGCATTCGGCACGATCGGATCAAGGCCAAATTTTCCGGCAAGGCGATCCTTGTAGAAATTCTGTTCCATGGTAAAAGCAGTTGCCAAGAGCAGGGGCCGCTTGCAGCCAGCTTCCTTGACCGCCTGGCCAGTTGGATCCGCGATATGGAGGCAGGGCATGCTCACAGACGCTTGCACCGCGTCATAAATTTTATGCATGGTATTGGTGCAGATCAGGATGATTTCAGCCCCGCCTTGTTCCAGCGTGCGCGCCGCTTCAATCAGCCGCGTCGTCGCACCGTCCCAGTCTCCGCTCATTAGATAATCGTTAATCTCCGAAAAATTAAAGGACCAGAGCAAAATATCAGCGGAGGTTTGACCGCCTAACCGGTCTTTCGCTAGCCGGTTCAGCGTTTGATAATAGGTCAGCGTACTTTCGGGGGTCATGCCTCCGATCAGGCCCAGTTTTTTCATGGTGCACCAACCATCAGCATCGGCCCGAGCGGTTTGCCCGCAAAGAGATGAACATGCAAATGGGGCACTTCCTGGTGGCTATCACCGCCAGCATTGGCTAGGCATCGGTAGCCGTTTTCTTCCAAGCCTTGCTCGCGGGCGACAGTGCCTACCGCGCGGAAAAACCCAGCGATTATATCCGCGGCTGCATTTGCTGTGAAATCCGCCATGGAAACATATTTTGCTTTCGGAATGACCAAGATATGCACCGGTGCTTGCGGATTGATATCGTGAAACGCTAGCGCATAATCATCCTCATAGACCTTATTACAGGGAATTTCTCCGCGTAGGATTTTCGCGAATATATTATCGTCACTATAAGGTTCGGTCGCATTTACCACGGTATGTCTCCCTTGTTGAGCGAGCAACATTAGGGGAGGATGGCCAGCCTGACAAGATAATCTAACGATCACCGCGAGATGGGTTTTATCATAGGCCCACTTGATCGGCCTATCCATGCATCCGCTATGGTGATTGTCTATGATTAGAGCTGGTCTTGCCCACCGATAAATTCGCTGATCAAGTCCTTGAGGGACCAAGGTTGAGACTCAATCACTGTTGCGTTCAATCGGCAGGTCGCTCGAATATTCGACAAATTCCACTTCGAAGCCATCTGGATCATTAAAATAGACATTCCGCCGGTGCGGATTATCGGCTCCGGGCTTAGCGATTTCAAAGCCTGCTGTTCTTAAGCGATCAATCATCGCGTTTATATTGGTGACGACAAAGCCCATGTGCGACATGCCAACGCTGTGACTTTCATGGGGGCGTATTTCGCCGTCCGCGTTATCATTAAGCGATAGGTAATTATAATCATCGCCGAAATGGAGCCAGTTCCTGGGGTGACCATGCCAGTCGCCGCTGCCCTTGGTACGGATACTCCAATGAGGAAACGCGGCACCATAGAAGGCCATTGTTTTATCCATATCTTTTACGAATAAATTCAGATGTTCTAATCGCATGATGTGATCCTTTACTTGCGCGCCATGACGGCGTTGAAAATGACATACCAGCGCCTGCGAAGCTCGCTGGGCTTGTCGGTTGCTTCTGTGCGTTTCTTTCTCATCAGCTTTTCTATCAGTTTTTTCATCAGCTTTTTCCTTGCTTTGATGAGTGATTCGCATCATCATAAAACCTCAAGTTAACATGAGGTAAAGCGGAAAATGAAACAATGAAAAAACAACCTAGATGGACCGTTGGCCAAGTCGCGGGACGCTGCGGCGTAAAGGTATCCGCACTGCATTTTTATGAAGAAAAAGGGCTGATCACGGCGTGGCGCAACAATGGTAATCAACGGCGTTACTTCCCCGATGTGATCCGCCGGGTGTCATTGATTAAGGCCGCCCAGCAGCTGGGCATTCCGCTGGCAGAGATCAAGCAAGCCTTTGATACACTGCCTGATCAGCGGACTCCTACCAAGCGCGACTGGCAGACCCTTTCAACTCGCTGGCAAGAACGGCTCGATCAGCGGATCGAGGCGCTGACCAAAATGCGTGAGCGTCTGACCGGCTGCATCGGTTGCGGATGTCTGAGTATGGAAAAATGCCCGCTGTATAACCCCGATGATAGGTTGGCCAAGCAGGGTCCGGGACCAGTTTTGCTCAATTAAAACGCACCGTCATAGGCCGGCTTGATTGGTCTATGCATGCATCAGCAGTTGCGATTTCGCTTTAAAAACCGATGTCTTGCCCACAATTGGGATCGCTGATTAAGTCTTTGAATGCCGACTTTTCTTTACCTGTTACAAGATAAAGCGGCTTAGGTCCGTTGCGGTGGCGATTTCGCCCATTGCGCTTTGAACGTAATCAGCGTCAATGACCAGTGTTTCGCCGCCCTTGTCGGTCGCGTTAAAGCTAATCTCTTCTAAGACCTTTTCCAAAATCGTATGCAGGCGTCTCGCGCCGATGTTTTCAACGGTTTCGTTGATATGGGCCGCCAAGCGGGCTACCTCGCAGATGCCTTCGTCCGTGAAGTTCAGCGTCACGTCTTCAGTGCCGAGCAGCGCCACATATTGCTTGATCAAGTTATAGTCAGGCTCTTTCAAGATACGAACAAAGTCCGACTCGCTCAGAGCGCCCAGCTCAACGCGGATTGGCAAACGCCCCTGAAGTTCGGGCAGCAGATCAGATGGTTTCGCCAGATGGAATGCACCTGAAGCGATAAACAGGATATGATCGGTTTTCACAACGCCGTGCTTGGTGGTGACCGTTGTACCCTCAATGAGGGGCAATAAGTCGCGTTGAACGCCTTCACGGCTGACTTCACCGCCGCGCGCGTCTTCGCGGGCGCAAATTTTGTCGACTTCGTCCAAAAAGACGATTCCGCTTTGCTCAACCATCGTCAGGGCATCGCGCGTCATTGCTTCTTCATCAAGCAGCTTGTCGCTTTCTTCCTCCATCAGCGTATCATAGGCATCGCTGACCTTGAGGGTCTTGCGAACAGTTTTGCCGCCCATAGCCTTGCCCATCATTTCGGAGATATTGAGCATGCCAACGTTAGCGCCAGGAATCCCCGGTATTTCAAAGCTACCAAGTGGATTGGCATTATCGGCCATCTCTAGTTCGATCTCTTTATCCGATAATTCACCGTCGCGGAGCATCTTGCGAAATTTTTGCCGCGTTGCATCGCCCGAGTTTTCGCCGCACAGCGCATCTAGTACGCGGTTTTCGGCCGCAAGTTCAGCGCGGGCTTTTACTTCGCGGTGCTTCTTCTCCCGCTGCATCATCAAGGCGCCTTCAACCAGATCGCGGATGATTTGTTCCACGTCGCGCCCAACATAGCCAACCTCTGTGAACTTTGTCGCTTCAACCTTAATAAAAGGCGCTTCGGCAAGCTTCGCGAGGCGCCTAGATATTTCAGTTTTACCAACACCCGTCGGGCCTACCATCAGAATATTTTTCGGCAGCACCTCTTCACGCATATCAGGCTCTAACTGCTGACGGCGCCAGCGATTGCGGAGGGCGACAGCAACGGCCTTTTTGGCATCATTTTGACCAACAATATAGCGATCAAGCTCAGATACGATCTCGCGGGGGGAAAATTCACTCATGACAAGTCTCGCTTATTCTTCGGCGTCGAGGGTTTCGACGATCACATTATGATTGGTGTAAACACAGATGTCCGCGGCAACTTTCATCGCTTTTTGCGCGATCTCCTCGGCGGTTAGTTCTTGATCTTCCAGCGCTCTAGCTGCGGCTAGGGCATAATTCCCGCCTGACCCGATGGCGACAACGCCGTGTTCAGGCTCCAGTACATCGCCGTTACCAGTAACGATCAGGGTGACAGTTTTATCGGCAACGATCAGCATGGCTTGAAGCTGACGCAGATATTTATCCGTCCGCCAATCTTTCGCCAGTTCAACACAGGCCCGGGTTAGCTGACCGGGGTGGCGCTCCAATTTTGCCTCTAAGCGCTCAAACAGCGTGAAGGCATCAGCGGTGGCACCCGCAAACCCAGCGATAACCTTACCGCCAGACAGCGGTCTTACCTTGCGCGCATTTGACTTCATCACGGTATCGCCAACGCTGACTTGTCCGTCGCCCGCGATGACAACTTTGCCAGCTTTACGCACCCCAATGATGGTCGTGCCGTGCCACTCTGGCCCTAGGCCGTGTCGGTCTCTTGCGGTCATATTCTCTCTCCTTCAGCCGTTAAATGCTGATTGCACATGCTGTTTGCTTGATCTCACATATGGGCAGTGGCGAGAACGATGCAAGGCTGCCGATCAAAATCCCGCGCAATCCTGTTGTTTTTTCTTGCTCCATCGTAAGCGGTGCCTATGATGCAGGCTATGTTTTAGAGTGATTCCCGGTCTGCTATGATAAGATCGGTGCGAGCCAGAAGGAAGTGATCCATGCGGCAAGGTGAAGTGCAGCGCACGACGCGCGAAACAGATATTCAAGTGAAGCTGACAATTGATGGCAGCGGCGAGTATGATATCTCAACAGGTATCGGCTTTCTCGATCATATGCTGGAGCAGCTATCACGACACGGCGGGATGGATATTTTTGTCCGCGTAAAAGGCGATCTTCATATCGATGGTCATCACACCACTGAGGATACTGGCATCGCGATGGGCCAAGCCTTTAAGCAGGCGCTTGGCGATAAAATGGGGATTACCCGCTACGGGCATGCCTATCTTCCCATGGATGAAACCTTGGCGCGGGCAGCGCTGGATATCTCCGGTCGTCCGTTTCTGGTTTGGAATGTGCCCTTCACCCGCGATAAAATCGGTGAGATGGATACGGAACTTTTCCAAGAGTGGTTCCGCGCCTTTGCCTTTGCGGCTGGCCTCACGTTGCATGTGGATATTCTCCGCGGTGAGAATAATCATCATATGATCGAGGCTTGCTATAAAGCACTGGCCCTGTCGATAAAGGCGGCGGCAACCATTGACCCGCGAAATGAAGGTCGTATCCCGTCGACCAAGGGCAAGCTATAGATAATGGCCCAATCGGTTGTCATTATTGATTATGGCTCCGGCAATCTACGCTCTGCCGAGAAGGCGCTGGTGCGCGCTGCTGAAGCCTCTCACCGTGACTTTGTGGTCAGTGTGACTAGCGATCCCGAGCATGTTAGAAAGGCCGACCGCTTAGTGCTGCCGGGCGTCGGCGCATTCGCCGATTGCCGCCAAGGATTGCTATCCATCGCTGGTATGAAAGAGGCGATCTATGAGGTTGCCCGCGAAAAAGCCAATCCCTTTTTGGGCATTTGTGTTGGCATGCAATTACTAGCCACTAGCGGCGAAGAACACGGCAGCCACGCTGGTATGGGCTGGATTGATGGCATAGTAAAAGCGATTGAGCCAACGAATGAATCGCTGAAAATTCCGCACATGGGCTGGAACGAGGTTACACTGACAGATACAGGCCGCAAGCATCCAGTGGCAAGCGCCTTAACAGCGGGTGATCATGCCTATTTTGTCCATAGCTATCATATGGACGTTGCGGATGCGGGCTATCTGTTAGCGACCACTGAATACGGCAATGCACTGACGGCGATTGTTGGCCGGGATAATATCATCGGCAGTCAATTTCACCCGGAGAAAAGCCAAGCGGTTGGTTTGACCTTTTTACGCGCCTTTTTGGAGTGGCAGATATGACGACAATATATCCAGCTATTGATTTGAAGGATGGCTCCTGTGTTCGCTTATATAAAGGCGAGATGGATCAGGTGACCGTCTATAGCGACAGCCCCGCAGATCAGGCACAAACCTTTGTTGATGCGGGAGCCAAATGGCTGCATATCGTTGATCTGAATGGTGCCTTTGCTGGCGAGCCCGTAAACCGCCAGCCGGTGGAAGACATTTTAAAATCTACAGGTGTTCCCGTTCAGCTGGGCGGCGGTATACGTGACTTAGCAACAATGCAAATGTGGCTGGATGCTGGTGTGTCGCGGCTGATTCTTGGCACCCTTGCGCTGCGGGATCCCGAGCTGGTTAAGCAAGCGTGCACAGAATTTCCCGGCAGGATCGCTGTGGGGATTGATGCCAAGGGTGGCTATGTGGCGGTTGAAGGCTGGGGCGAGGTTTCAACGCTGACCACGGTAGATATGGGCAGACGCTTTGAAGACGCGGGCGTTGTTGCGCTGATCCATACCGATATCGACAGGGATGGCACGCTTTCGGGGGTGAACGCTGAAGCTAGCGCTGAGATCGCACGAGCCGTTTCTATCCCTGTTATCGCCTCGGGCGGAGTCCGCGACGTACAAGATATCATCAAGGTTCGCGCTACTGGTGTTCTTGAAGGAGTGATCACGGGTAAGGCGCTTTATAATGAATCGCTCACGATTGAAGAGGCACTAAGGGCAGCATCACAATGACCCTGAAAGCTCGCATCATACCTTGCTTAGATGTCAAAGATGGCCGTGTGGTCAAGGGCGTAAACTTTGTTAATCTGATCGACGCAGGTGATCCAGTGGAGCAGGCTAAAGTCTATAATACAGCCGGTGCAGACGAGCTATGTTTCTTGGATATTACTGCGTCTCATGAAAAACGTGGAACGCTGCTGGATGTGGTGCGCCGGACGGCGGAGGCCTGTTTTATGCCGTTGACTGTGGGCGGCGGTGTATCCAGTGCGGACGATGTGCGGGCCTTGTTGCTTGCTGGCGCGGACAAGGTCAGCGTCATGACGGCAGCGGTAAAGCGGCCAGAGCTGGTCCGTGAGCTAGCCGATAAATTTGGTAGCCAATGTATCGTAGTGGCGATTGACGCCAAACAAGTCGCTGGTGGATCTTATGAAGTCTTCACCCACGGTGGACGCACGCCAACGGGTATTGATGCGGTGGCCTATGCAAAACAGGTGGCCGATCTTGGGGCTGGCGAGATATTACTGACAGCAATGGACCGCGACGGCACCAAGGCTGGCTTTGACATTGGTCTGACCCGCGCTGTTGCCGACGCCGTAGGCATCCCGGTGATTGCCTCAGGCGGCGTTGGGACACTCGATCATTTGGTGGAAGGGGTTAGGGACGGTCATGCAAGCGCTGTCTTAGCTGCCAGTATCTTTCACTTTGGCACATATTCAATTCAGGAAGCGAAAGCAGCCATGACGGCGGCGGGCATTCCTATGCGACCGGAGGACCAACATGGCTGACAATGATGATATTATCAACCGCTTGACCGAGATTATCGAGCGCCGCAAGGACGCTGATGGATCAGTAAGCTATGTGGCACGATTGTTCGAACTAGGCAGGGCCAAGATCGCGGAAAAAGTTGGCGAAGAAGCGACCGAAACCGTGATCGCAGCGGTCCAAGATAGAAAAGACGGTATTGTATCCGAGTCCGCTGATTTACTGTTTCACCTCATGATCTTGCTTGCTGATGCAGGCTTGACGATGGATGATGTGCTGGCGGAGCTAGCAAAACGTGAGGGCATTGGCGGGCACGCAGAGAAAGCCTCACGCGACAGCTGATGCTGGGAGTATAAACAATGACCGATTTAACCCGCGATGACCTATACGCGATGGACGTTGCTGACCCGCTGGCTGATCTACGTGATCGCTTCGACCTGCCGGGCGGTGTGATCTATCTGGACGGTAACTCGCTCGGCGCGATGCCAAAGGCCGCAAAGGCACTGGCAAGCGACGTTGTGAGCCGTCAATGGGGCCATGATTTGATCAAAAGCTGGAACAGCAATCATTGGTTCACGCTACCATATCGGCTGGGCGATAAATTGGCACGGTTGCTGGGGGCTGATCAGGGTGAGATTGTTTGCTGTGACGCTGTGGGTATCAATCTCTATAAGGCTCTGGCGCTGGCGATAAAACTGAATCCAGATCGCCGGGTAATCTTGATGGAAGATGATAATTTCCCGACCGATGTTTACATGGCGCAGGGATTGATTGATCAGTTGGATGGTGACTATCAGCTGAAGTTGGTGCCGGGGCCGGATCTCGCTGATGCCATTGATGATAAGGTTGCCGTCGTCTCGATCACTCAGGTCAATTATAAGACCGGCCTGATGCAAGATATGAAGGCGGTATGCGAAAAAGCCAGAGCGGCTGGTGCGCTGACCATATGGGATCTTAGCCATAGCGCTGGCGCTGTGCCCGTTGATTTGAATGATGCGGGGGCCGATATTGCTGTTGGCTGCACCTATAAGTATCTGAACGGTGGCCCGGGCAGTCCGGGCTATGTTTTTGTCGCGGTACGTCATCAAAATAAAGCCCAGCAGCCGCTGACTGGCTGGTGGGGGCATAGGGCGCCTTTCGCCTTTGACCGCCATTATGATGCTGGACCGGGCATCCAACAGATGAGCACAGGCACGCAGCCTATCACTAGCATGTCGCTGGTTGAGCCGGGTCTGGATATGTTCCTTGATGTGGATTTTGACTTGGTACGGGACAAGTCTGTTAAGCTGTGTGATCTGTTCATTAGGCTTGTTGAAGAGCGCTGCACTGGGATGGGATTTTATCTAAACAGCCCCCGTGATGCGCAGATGCGCGGCAGCCAAGTTTCGTTCAATCACGAAAGCGGCTATGCGATTACCAAGGCTTTGATTAGCAAAGGCGTCATCGGTGACTTCCGGGCACCGGCTAATATGCGCTTTGGTTTTGCCCCTTTATATGTCCGCTACAGTGATATTTGGAATGCGGTTGAAATTCTGCGCGATATTATGAAGAATGATACATGGCGCGCGCCTGAATTCAACAAAGTCGATGCGGTGACTTGATTCCCACTATCAACGGGGTGATCTAAAATGTGAGGGTGAAGTGCGCGCCGCCATCTTCATGGTTCTGGACCTTTAGAGATCCCCCGTGGGCTAACATAATTTGCCGCGATAGCGCCAATCCGACGCCTGATCCATCGCGCTTTGTTGTGAAGAAGGGCACGAAAACCTTGCTGATAATATCTTCCGCTATTCCGTCGCCGCTATCTTGTATTTCAAGCACGGTTTGACCGCGCCTGCTCATGCGAGCAATCATCCTGATCTCTTTGGTGTCTTTACCTTCAAGCGCGTGGGCTGCGTTTTGCAAAAGATTAATCAGGACTTGTTGAATCATATCAGCGTCGCAGTTGATTTCCAGCCCGGATGGTTCGATAATCCCAGTAAGTTTAACCGCGCGCTCTTTCATCTCGGCTGCGGTTAGTTGCTCAATGTCACTGAATATATCCTTTACGCTTGCGATTGTTTTCTTCGGTGCAGGTAGCCTTGTCAACCGTCGGTAGCCCCCAACGAAATGCATTAAGCTATCGCTGCGGCGGGCTACAGTTTCGACCGCACTCCTCACATCTTGCAGCTCCTCGACAACATCAGGCGAGCCTTCTAGTTTTTTAGCGGCATCTTCGACAAGATCAGCTGCTGTTTTGGCAAGCGATGCTACCGGGGTAATGCTATTCATAATTTCATGGGTTAAAACACGAACGAGATCTTGCCATGCTTGCAGCTGGGCCACGTCAAGCTCGCTTTGGATGTCTTGCAAGCTCATCAGTTTTTCAGATTGCCCTGCTACAGTGACACGGGTGGCTGCGATCGTCAGTTGCTGTTCCATATCATCGACACTAAAAGTGACCAGTCGCCGTTCGCCCGGCTCAATGGCGAAAACGTTATGTGCAAAATCACCACCAAATGCCTGCAAATCCTCTAGTTTCGTAACCCGGTGTACACCAAACAGCCGTCTTGCCGCGTTATTATGCTGAACAATTTCTCCATTTGGAAATAGGGACAGAAGTGGCACCGGGACATGCTCTGACAGGGCCCTTAATTGCCTGAGCTCGGCCTCTTTCTCAGATCGGCTTAGGCGAAATCGCTCCAAGATATCATTGAATGTTTGGCCAAGCTCCCCGAACCCGGTACCGTCAGATTTCATATCAAAGCGCTGCGAGAAATCAGCATATCGGGCGGCGTCAAGGAATCTTACCAATTCTGTATTCGTCTTTGATACAAAGCGCACGATGTCGTGGCCCAGCAAAAGGGTAGCCAACATGGTTAATAACGTCGCCGCTTGGTAACCTGGTGTTATGATCAGCCATACCAAGATCAAAAGTGATATCATCAGAAAGGCAATACGGATCGATATCAAAACTGAGAAGCGTTTAAAGTCCATGCTTTTCCATCCTTCGATATAGTGCC
>Ga0316189_10000546_pt1 | contig 38074 bp, 40 predicted proteins | sample LowCovwburrow_MG_FD_204930 | JGI IMG/M metagenome (GOLD analysis project Ga0316189, IMG submission 204930) | Coastal sediment microbial communities from Maine, United States - Lowes Cove worm burrow | ecosystem: Environmental > Aquatic > Marine > Coastal > Sediment | place: USA: Maine...
GCGCTTCCAGCTTCACTGAAAGCACGAAGAACCCGATATGATTCAATTGGTTAAAAAATTCAGTTCCGTATTTATTTGGTACATTACTATACATTATAGTTCCCTGCCACCAGATAAACCTCACGACTGCGGGGTCGGGAAGCCCGGGGTTTGCGCGTAACCACCTGCTGAAAGGAGGCGCGCAGATCCCTGACATACTGATCAAACCCCTCGCCCTGAAAGATTTTCACCACCAACCCACCTCCGGGCCGCAATACTTCTCGGCCAAAACCCAGCGCCAGTTCGCACAAATAGATCGCACGTGGCTGGTCTACCGCCGACATGCCACTGACATTGGGGGCCATGTCGGAAATTACAAGATCCACTGGCTTATCCCCCAACAGGGCGCGGAGTTGCTGCAACGGCACCTGGTCCCGAAAATCGCCCAGGATGAAGTCAACCCCATTGACCGGATCCATCGGCAGTATATCCAGCGCGACCACCCGACCCTTGGGACCAACGATCTGGTGAGTCAACTGCGACCAACCGCCAGGGGCTGCTCCCAGATCCACCACGGTCTGACCCGGCCTTATCACCCGGTCACGCTCCTGGATCTCCTGCAGCTTGTACACCGCCCGTGACCTATAACCCTCTTTCTGGGCCTTTTTTACGAACTCGTCGTTGAAATGACGGTCCAGCCAGCGACGGCTGCTCTTGCTTTTTTTCATATCGCTTACAACGGAATCGAGGAAATCGGTCTGCCCTGGGTTAAAATTTGCGTTTTTCTCACAACGGAGCCTGGTATGTCCATCACCGAAAAGCAACGCCGTCACCTGAGGGGGCTCGCCCATCACCTGAAACCGGTCGTGATGGTGGGACAGAAAGGCCTTAGCGAAGGTGTCTTCAATGAACTGGATATCGCGCTGGAAAGCCACGAGCTGGTCAAACTCCGGATCAGTGCCGCCGACCGCGAGGAACGTCGGGAAATGATCACTGCTCTCGGCCAACAGAGCGGCTCAGAGCTGATCCAGACGATCGGCCAGGTAGCGGTTCTCTATCGTCGCCACCCGAAAAAACCAAAAATCAAACTGCCTGTATAAACCACTTCGGCAATGCCGTTCGGTTAGCCGATATTCGAGGGAATTTTTTTTTTCGTTCTTACTCGTACCGGACTTCCAGAATCTCAAAATGCCTCTTCCCTTTCGGGGTGTCCACCACCGCCAGGTCCCCCTGCGATTTTCCGATCAAGGCACGTGCTATCGGTGAGCTAATGGAAATCCGGGATTGCTTTATGTCCGCCTCATCTTCACCAACGATAACGAAGCAGTGCTCTTGGTCCGATTCCTCTTCGTACACATCCACCGTAGCGCCAAACACCACCCGTCCGTCTGCATGGATGGTGGTGACATCGATAATCTGGGCGTGGGACAGTTTGGATTCGATATCCTTGATCCGGCCCTCGATGAAACCCTGCTGTTCCCGGGCGGCGTGATACTCGGCATTCTCCTTCAGATCGCCGTGGGCACGAGCCTCGGCAATCGCGGTGATCACCTTGGGCCGGGCTACGGTCTTTAGTTCGTTTAGCTCCGTCCTCAACAGCTCAGCGCCGCGGACCGTCAAAGGTACCTTGGTCATCCTCTCTTCTCCTAATCCTGAACGATACTTCCGATGTTTTTTATTGATGCAGATCCTGCAGTCGATTAACGCTGACTTTGTCCAGCTGTTTGAGCGCCAGACAGCTGGCCTCCGCACCGGACAGGGTGGTGGTATAGCTCACCTTGTGGCGAAGCGCCGTCTGTCTGATCTCAGCGGAATCTTCAATCGCTTTCTTACCTTCGGTGGTGTTTACGATCAATCTGAATTCATCATTCTTGATCATGTCAACAATGTGAGGCCGTCCCTCAGCCACCTTGTTGACCCGTACGCACTCGATTCCCTGGTCCAGTATCGACTGGCAGGTTCCACCGGTGGCAAACAGCTTGAAACCGAGTTCCACCAGGTCGCGGGCAACCGCAACCACGCGTTTCTTATCCGTTTCCCGCACTGACAACAGGGCATTGCCGCTTCGCGGCAAAGCACTGCCTCCCCCTTCGAGCGCTTTGGCGAAGGCCTCACCGAAACTCCTGCCCACGCCCATTACCTCGCCCGTCGACTTCATCTCCGGCCCCAACAGGGTATCCACCCCGGGGAATTTGATGAACGGAAAGACCGCCTCTTTGACGAAATAGTAGTCGGGAATAATCTCTTTGAGGCGGCCCTGCTGTTCCAGGCTTACGCCAGCCATGCAGCGGGCAGCCACCTTGGCCAGCTGGACGCCCGTGGCCTTCGAGACAAAGGGTACTGTGCGGGAGGCACGGGGATTGACCTCCAGCAGGTAGATTTCGTCATTCTTGATGGCGAACTGGGCGTTCATCAGCCCCACCACCTTCAGCTCCAGCGCCAGTTTGCGCATCTGTTCTCGCATCCGGTCCTGGATGTCGTCGGAGAGGGTGTAGGGGGGCAGAGAACAGGCGGAATCGCCAGAGTGCACCCCCGCCTCCTCGATATGCTCCATGATGCCGCCAATCAACACATTGCTGCCGTCGCAGATGGCGTCGATATCCACCTCTATGGCATCAGAAAGAAACCGGTCCAGCAGCACCGGCGAATCATTGGAGACACGCACGGCCTCCTGCATATAGCGGCGCAGATCCGTCTCGTTGTAAACAATCTCCATGGCCCGTCCACCCAGTACATAGGAGGGGCGAACCACCAGCGGATAGCCGATCTCTCCGGCCAGTTTGACCGCCTGTTCCGGCTCTGTGGCGGTGCGGTTCGGGGGCTGCTTGAGCTGCAGCTTTTCCACCGCCTGCTGGAAGCGTTCGCGATCCTCCGCCAGATCGATGGAGTCAGGGCTGGTGCCGATAATGGGTGCGCCCGCCGCGGCCAGATCTTCGGCCAGTTTCAGCGGCGTCTGGCCGCCATATTGAACGATCACCCCCTGAGGCTTCTCCCGGTCGATGATCTCCAGTACATCCTCCAGGGTCAACGGCTCGAAGTAGAGCCGATCGGAGGTATCGTAGTCGGTGGAGACCGTCTCAGGATTGCAGTTGACCATGATGGTTTCGTAACCGTCTTCACGCATGGCGAAGGCGGCGTGGACGCAGCAGTAATCGAACTCGATACCCTGTCCGATCCGATTGGGCCCGCCGCCGAGCACCATGATCTTGTTACGATCACTTGGCGCCGCCTCGCACTCCTCCTCATAGGTGGAATACATATAGGCAGTGCTGGTGGCGAATTCGGCGGCACAGGTATCCACCCGTTTGAACACCGGCCTGACGCCGGCATCCCATCGACGCTTGCGTATTTCGCCCTCTTGCGCAGCGACCAGCTGCGCCAGCCGCTGGTCGGAAAACCCCTTACGCTTGAGGAAACGCAGCCGCTCGGCATCCAGCGAGTCGCTGCCGCCCTGCCGGATCTCCCCCTCCAGCGTTACCAGCTCCTCAATCTGCACCAGGAACCAGGGATCTATGCCCGTCGCCTGCTGCACCTGTTGCAGCGACATACCCCAGCGGAATGCATCGGCTACATACCAGATACGCTCCGCCCCCGGCTCCTGAATCTCGTATTTTATGGTGGTTGCAGCATCATCCGCATCCAGGTCCACCACTTCGTCGAGACCGCACTTACCGATTTCCAGGCCGCGCAGTGCCTTCTGCAGGGATTCCTGGAAGGTGCGACCGATGGCCATCACCTCGCCCACCGATTTCATCTGAGTGGTGAGGCGTTCCGGGGCCTGGGGAAACTTCTCGAAAGCGAACCTCGGAACCTTGGTCACCACGTAGTCGATGGAAGGTTCGAAAGAGGCCGGAGTAGCGCCTCCGGTAATGTCGTTGCGCAGCTCGTCCAGGGTATAACCTACCGCCAGCTTGGCTGCCACCTTGGCAATCGGAAAACCGGTGGCCTTGGAGGCCAGGGCCGAGGATCGGGAGACGCGCGGATTCATCTCGATGATGATCATGCGCCCATCCTCCGGATTGATCGCGAACTGGACGTTGGAACCACCGGTATCCACACCGATCTCCCGCAGTACCGCCAGCGATGCATCTCGCATGATCTGGTACTCTTTGTCCGTCAACGTTTGGGCCGGAGCGACGGTAATGGAATCGCCGGTGTGCACCCCCATGGGGTCCAGGTTCTCAATGGAACAGACGATGATGCAGTTGTCCCGGTGATCACGGACCACCTCCATCTCGTACTCTTTCCAGCCGAGCGCTGACTCCTCAATCAGCAGTTCAGAGGTGGGCGAGAGATCCAGGCCGCGGGTACAAATCTCCTCGAACTCTTCCCGATTATAAGCGATACCGCCGCCGGAACCGCCAAGGGTGAACGAGGGGCGTATGATCGCCGGAAAGCCGATCCGGGCCTGCACCTGGTGCGCCTCTTCCAGGCTGTGGGCGATGGCGGAATTTGGCATATCGAGACCAATTTTCCGCATCGCCCTCCGAAACAGATCGCGATCTTCCGCCTTGTCGATCGCCTCCCGTGACGCGCCGATCATCTCTACCCCGTATTGCTCGAGCACCCCCTCCCGCACCAGATCCAGGGCCGTGTTTAAGGCGGTCTGACCGCCCATCGTAGGCAGCAGAACATCTGGGCGCTCCTTCTCGATCACCCGGGCCAGGGTCTGCCAGTTAATGGGTTCGATATAGATCGCGTCCGCGCTATCCGGATCAGTCATGATGGTAGCGGGATTGGAGTTGACCAGGACCACCCGGTAGCCCTCCTCCCGCAGCGCCTTGCAGGCCTGAGCGCCGGAATAGTCGAATTCGCATGCCTGGCCGATCACGATGGGACCGGCGCCGATGATCAATACGCTTTTTATGTCTGTTCTTTTCGGCATTTGTTCTTTACTGCCAGGCCATCCGGGGCTCCTGAGCAGGCCTCAACCGGCCTGCTGGATACCCTCGCGGCGTGCGTTTATCAAATCAATGAAGTGGTCGAATACCGGTGCCACATCGTGGGGACCCGGGCTTGCCTCGGGGTGTCCCTGAAAACCGAAGGCTGGTCGATCGCTGCGATGAATTCCCTGCAGAGAGCCATCGAACAGGGAGCGGTGGGTGGCCATCAGGTTTTCCGGCAGACTATTCTCATCGACCGCAAAACCATGATTCTGGCTGCTGATCATCACATTACCGAACTGCAGGTCCTGAACCGGATGATTGGCACCGTGGTGGCCGAATTTCATTTTTACCGTACGCGCCCCGCTGGCAATCGCCAACAGTTGGTGACCCAGGCAGATACCGAACACCGGAAGATCTTTTTCCAGCAACCGGCCAATCGCCTCGATCGCATAATCGCAGGGCTCCGGATCGCCCGGACCGTTGGACAGAAACACGCCGTCGGGCTTCATCGCCAGCACCTGGTCTGCCGGTGTTTCGGCCGGCACTACGCTAACCCGGCAGCCCCGGTCCACCAGCATGCGCAGGATATTGCGCTTGATACCATAATCGTAGGCAACGATGTGCAGTGGCAGATTTTCCTCGATGGGATGCATTGCCCCGGGCATCCCCCCCTCCAGGGTCCAGCTGCCCTGTGCCCACTCATAGGGGACATCGGTGGTCACCTCCCGCGCCAGGTCCATGCCCTGCAGACCTTGAAAGTCCTTTGCCGCTGCCAGGGCCACTGCCTCGTCGACCTTGTCCCCAGCCAGAATACAGCCGCCTTGGGCGCCTTTTTCCCGCAGGATGCGGGTCAGTCGACGGGTGTCAATACCGGAAATCGCTACCACGCCTTGTGTCTGTAGATAGTCTTCCAATGACCGCTGACTTCGCCAGTTGCTCGCCAGCAACGGCAAGTCCCGGATGACCAGCCCCGCCGCGTGGACGCCGGAGGACTCCTCATCGTCATCGTTGGTTCCGGTGTTGCCGATATGGGGATAGGTGAGGGTAACTATCTGTCTGCAGTAGGAGGGATCCGTCAGAATCTCCTGATAGCCTGTCATGGCGGTATTGAACACCACCTCGCCCACGGTCTGTCCATCAGCGCCAATGGATTCCCCTCGAAACAGTGACCCGTCTTCCAGCAGCAGCAATGCAGGCTTTCTCAAGAAATCACTCCCTCCAGACACACCAAACGGGACAGCCCTTGAAGAACCATCCCGCAGAGATCGATTACAGGGGGCGGACTCCGCCGCGATGTCTAGGCGGCCGCCGACAGTTAAAATTCTACTTGATGCGGAGCAACTCTGTCCATCGTCAAACTCCTGTCGATCAGAGGTTCTGGCTTGCCCAAGCCACCAAACCGGCCGTGTCCATGGCCCCGGACATGCGCGCGATATCCCGGCCACCACGGAATAAAACCAGGGTAGGAATACTGCGAATAGCGTACTGCATGGCCAGGCCCTGATTTTCCTCGGTATTGACCTTGACCAGCCGCATGCTGGGTTCAAGCTGCTGGGCGGCCTGTTCAAAGGCCGGCGCCATCATTTTGCAAGGGCCGCACCAGGGCGCCCAGAAATCCACCAGCAGGGGGATCCCGCTGTGCTGAATATGGCGGCCGAAGCCTGCCTCACTCAGTGCCAGGGGGCGCCCCTGAAACAACGGCTTGTGGCACTTACCGCAGCTGGGCTGCTGAACCAGGCGTTCCGCCGGCAACCGGTTTATTCCGTCACAGTGAGGACAGACCAGATGTAAAGGGTTTGTCATGGCGTGATCGTCCGTAGTCTATTCAGATGTAGTTCCAGAGAGGTGGGCACTATGAGGTGGAATTTCAAGCCAGCGAAAATCACCGTATACTCTATAGGGCATACCTTGTTGGAAGATAATTCGCAGCCCGATCTAACACCGCTGAAACCATGACGCATTCACAGTACATATTTGAGGTAACCACAGAGAACTTCGGCAAGATCGTAGTGGAAGGCTCCCGGTCAATCCCTGTGCTGGTGGACTTCTGGGCGGAGTGGTGCCAGCCCTGCAAGGTGCTGATGCCAGTCCTGGCCAGGCTGGCAGAGGAGTTCCAGGGGAAATTTATCCTCGCCAAGATCAATACCGAAGAGCAGCAGGCGATTGCGGCCGAATTCGGGATCCGCAGCATTCCCACGGTCAAGCTGTTCCGTGGCGGCGAAGCGGTGGATGAATTCATGGGGGCGCTGCCGGAATCGGAAATACGTGCCTTCCTGGACCGTCATATCCCGCGCGAGTCGGACCAACTGGTATCTCAGGCCAACCAATTGATCCAGGCGGGAAGAACAGAGGATGCGCTGAGGCTCATCGAGCAGGCGCATGCCGAAGATCCAGGAAACCCAAGAGTACAGCTCGCATACGCTCGCCTGAAGGCAACCCTGGGGGAGATAGAGACGGCGGAAAGGCTGCTTGCCGAGCTGCCCATGGAGGAACAGGAGAAACCGGAGGTTTCGGCTCTGCGGGCACGATTCCTGTTCGACCGGGTGGCCGGCGCTGCGCCGGCGCCAGCTGAGTGTGAAGAGTCGCTGCAGCGTAATCCAAATGATGGCGAAACACTCTATCAGCTGGCCGCCCACAAAGTGATGGGAAACGACTACCAGGGCGCCCTGGAACTGCTGCTGACACTGCTGCAGAAAAATCGGCAATACGGTGACGATGCGGCCCGTAAGGGAATGCTCGCGGTGTTCGAGATCCTGGGTGGATCGGGTGATCTCGTGAGTCACTACCGCAGCCGGATGTTCAATGCCCTGCATTGAATCCATCCATTGCCGTCAATAGGCAGAATGAGGGCATGGTATTGATGAGCTCAGAACAGCAGATCAAAACCCTCCTTCGCTACCTGGGATTCGGCCTGCGACTGCGCAGGGAGTACCTGGCTCCCCTGCTGCGAGACCAGCCGGCGGTAGACTGGTTTGAGATCATCTCCGAGAGCTACCTGGAGGCGGACGAGTCCGCACTCCAGCAGTTGGACGAACTCAGGGAACACTACCCCATCGTCATGCACGGCACCTCCCTCGCCGTCGGCAGCCCCTGGCCGTTGGACCAGGTCTATCTGAAAAAGCTGCGCCGACTGATCGATCGGGTAAAACCCGAGTGGATATCCGATCACCTCTGCTGGAGTGGCGCGGATGACACCCAGGGCCAGTTACTGCCTCTGCCCTACACCCAGGAAACACGGGATCACGTGATCCAGCGCGTGCGCCAAGTACAGGATCTGCTCGGCCGCCAGATTCTGCTGGAAAACGTACCGGCCGATACAGGAAATACTTCCCCCGAAATACCTGAAGCGGAATTTCTGCGTGAGGTTGCGGAAGCGTCCGACTCGCTGATTCTGATCGATATCAACAACCTGCATGCCTCCAGCGTAAATCAGGGTTTTCATCCCCAGGAATATCTCAAACAGATTCCGGAGGATCGGGTTAAGCAGATCCATCTTGCTGGCGCCGTCACCCTCTGCGGCCGGCAACAACACTCCCCGGTGCAAATCGCCGACCCTGTCTGGGAACTCTACACCACGGCGCTGACGCTGTTCGGACCGGTCTCCACCATGATCGAAAGGGTTGATACCATCCCGTCACTGGACGAAATGGTTAAGGAGGTCGAACAGGCACGCTGCTCCACCCAGCGTTTCCTCTCCATCGACTGACACCGGATCAATCTGACCGGCATGAAAATTTCCGTCGTCATACCGACCCATGACCGGGCCCAGCTTCTGGCCAGGGCCCTGGAATCGGTCCGTAATCAGACCTTCCAAGCACAAGAGATTATCGTGGTGGATGACGGCTCAAGAGACGATACCCGACAACTGCTGGAAAGCCGATTTCCCGAGTGCCGTTATTTCTATCAGGACAACCGAGGCGTAAGCAGCGCCCGCAACCGGGGGATCGAGGCGGCGCGCTGCGACTGGATCGCTCTGCTCGACTCAGATGACGAATGGCTAGCGGGCAAACTGGCGGCGCAGAGAGCACAGTTGAATTCTGAGCCCCAAACCCGCCTCTGCCATACAGAGGAGATCTGGATACGCAATGGCCGGCGGGTAAACCCGATGAAAAAACATGCCAAGGCCGGTGGATGGATATTTCAGAACTGCCTTCCGCTGTGTGTGATTTCACCCTCTGCCGCGTTGATACATCGCTCTCTCTTCTCGGAAGTCGGGCTGTTTGACGAGTCGCTACCGGCCTGCGAAGACTACGATCTCTGGCTGCGCATCTGTGCCCGCAATCCCGTCGCCCTGGTGGAGACACCGCAGCTGATCAAATACGGTGGACACCCGGACCAACTCTCCCACCGCCACTGGGGCATGGACAGATTCCGTCTCCAGGCGCTGGAGAAAATCATCCGCAGCGGCGCCATTCAGGGAAAAGCGCTGATGGCAGCCGTCTCGACCCTGATCGAAAAGGCCGAAATACTGGCCCAGGGTGCCGAAAAAAGAGGCCGTCATGAAGAAGCGCTGTTCTACCGGGACAAACAGCAGTCTTTCTCCCCGTTGCGCTCATACACTATCCATGAGTAATCCCGCCGTATGCCTGATTACCGCCCTGCCGGCGGAAGCACGACCTCTGAAGCAGCGGTTCAGCCTGCAGCGCGCCACGGGGGCGATGAAGTTCCCCCTCTACCGGGATGGGACCTTGTCCCTGGTGATCTCCGGGGTCGGCAAGCATGCCGCCAGGGATGCAGTCCATTGGCTGGGTGAGAGACCCGAAACCGCACCGAATGCGATCTGGGTAAACCTGGGCATCGCCGGCCATCCCACCCGTCCTCTTGGCCAGGCCGTGCTGGCCACCGAAATTGAGGATGGCGTCAGCGGCCAAAAATGGCTCACGAATTTGCCGGCCGACCTGCCCTGCGACTGTGACCGACTGCTGACTTTTTCTCAACCAAAGGCAGATTATGACCGTGATGCGCTTTATGACATGGAGGCATCCGGATTCTATCCCGCTGCCCGTCACTATGCAGCGGCTGGTCGGGTACATTGTCTAAAAGTCATCTCTGATAATAGACAGCACACAAGCCGACACATCAATGGAAAATTGGTCTCACAATTAATCGGAGAACGACTCGATATTCTGGAGCGACTGATTCGGCAGCTGGAGGCGAACCTTTGAGTACTCTGACACCTACCCTGCTGGTAACCGGTGCCAGCCGCGGCATCGGCCGGGCGATCTGTGAGAAACTGTTGCGCCAGGACTGCCGGGTCATCGGCATCGCGCGCCATTCTCCGGCACAGGAAATGGCCCATCAAAACCTGGTCCTGGAAGCACTGGATCTGAGCCGGCTCGACCAGCTCCCGGAAGCTGTGCGCGCACTGGGTAAGCGGTTCCCGGCAATCGACGGCATTATCTGCAATGCGGGCCAGGGCCGTTTCGGTTCGCTGGAAGAGTTTTCCCCTGCTCAGGTGCGGGCGCTCATCGATCTCAATCTCACCAGCCAGATCCTGCTGGTGCGGGAGTTTCTAGCCGCCTTCAAGACGAGGGGCCGGGGTGATATCATCTTCATGGGGTCAGAGTCCGCTCTCGCCGGTGGCAGAAAAGGAGCGGTCTATTCCGCCACCAAATTCGGGTTGCGCGGGCTGACCCAGTCACTCAGAGAGGAGTGCGCCGGATCCGGGGTGCGGGTGGGAATCATCAACCCGGGTATGGTACAGAGTGATTTTTTCAATAATCTGGGGTTTCAGCCTGGCGACGAGTCAGATGCCCACCTCCTCCCGAGCGACGTGGCAGAGGCGGTGTGGCTGATGTTGAGCGCCCGACCGGGGGCAGCCATCGATGAGATCAATCTATCGCCCCAGAAAAAGGTAATCCAGTTTCGCAAGCCCTCTTGACCCTTTGCTCACTCCGCCACGATTTTAGGTTAGAATCGGGGTCATTCGGCTCCCGGCGGGGATTCTGGCACGCGGCTGTTACTCGCCGCCGATATTGCTCAGCAGCAGTAGTCGGGGCATTCGTTTGGTCACAAGGAGAAGGCAGCAATGAGATCGATTGCGCACGTTCTGGACACCAAAGGGCGCGATGCCTGGCGGATCAAACCCGAGGACTCGGTATACAACGCCATCAAAATTATGGCCGACAAAGATGCCGGGGCATTGCTCGTTATGGAGGATGAAAAACTGGTCGGGATCATCAGTGAGCGGGACTATGCGCGCAAAATGATCCTGACAGGTAGATCGTCGCCGCAAACTCCGGTCAGCCAGATCATGACGAAAAGCGTTCTGTATGTGCGTTCAGACCAGACGGTTGAGGAGTGTATGACGCTGATGACCGAAAAGCGTCTTCGCCACCTTCCGGTAGTCGATGAAGGCCAGGTAACGGGCGTCATCTCCATGGGAGATCTGGTTAAATCCATCATAACGGAGCAGAAAATAAAGATTGAACAGCTGGAACAGTACATAACAGCAGGGTGACCAATCACCGATTGAACGGTCATTTCCCTGCTGCACAGATGTACGACCTGAATTCCGGCTCAATCGGCACTGTGGCGGGACGCCTCAGGGCTGGTTCCCAAGTGTCTCGCAATAACCGCCGTTTTGGCGCAAAGTTCCAGCGAACAGGTCCACTTATACGCAAGATTGAGTGTTTCCCCCCAGGCGTACACACCGTGTCCACGGACCACCATGACAGGATAGCGGGCAAGAGTCGCTGCCACCGCAGCGGGTGACTCCTCTAGGTATCGGTCGTATCCGATGATGATCACCGGGACGAGGGGGAAATAGTACTGCCCCTCGAAATCCAATGGTGAGAAATTCTCGCCATTCAAAGTGGCGGCAACCGTATAGGGGCCGTGACTGTGCAGCACCGCCCGGGCTTTGGGGTTTTGCTGGTAGACCCGCTGATGCAGTGGCCCATCCAGGGATGCATTCTGGCCGCAAGGCCCGGCAACCGGGCACTCGACCAGTTGATCCACGCCGAGGGTATCAGCGCAGGCCCCTGTGGGCGTCACCCAGATCCGATCACCATCCCGCAACGAGCCATTGCCACTGTGGGAGTCATTGTTACCATTCTGGCGCAGCCACCGATAGATTTGAACCAGACCCTGCTTGTTCTCCATTGAGACCTCGACCCCGACCCCGACCCCGACCCCGAACCCGTCCGTTTCGCCATGATAGGTGATTTTGATTGTTGTCAGTACAATAATTGTTTCCGATCTCCGCTGCCAATCTCATGCGCTCTATCAGACAACTGCTTCTTACCCTCGCCATCCTGCTGCCAACCACCGGACCGCTGAAGGCAGCTACGGTCAACGTCGCCGTTGCCAGTAATTTCAACACCACCCTGCAACGACTCGCTGTCGCGTTCAGACGGGAAAGCGGTCATGAACTGCGTATCAGCTCGGCCTCCACTGGCAAACTGTATGCCCAGATTGTTCAGGGTGCGCCCTACGATATCTTCCTGGCGGCCGATGCCGACCGCCCACAGCGGCTGGCGCTTCTGGGGCTGGCAGTCGCAAACAGCCGCTTCACCTATGCCCAGGGGCAACTGTTGCTCTGGAGCCCCCGGTCCGAATTCACGGATGAAGGAAGCGAGGTACTGGCCCATGGTGGATTCCGGCACCTGGCCATCGCCAATCCAAAAACTGCACCCTATGGTGTAGCAGCCAAGCAAACCCTGGAGTCCCTCGGCCTCTGGGCCATACTTAAACCACGGCTTGTGCGGGGTGAGAATATAGGCCAGACCTTTCAATACGTGGCCACTGGAGCGGCCGACCTTGGGTTAGTTTCGCACTCCCAGGCAAAGACTCTGGACAATGAGGACGGTTACCGCTGGCCGATCCCGGCCTACCTCCACAGCCCCATTCGACAGCAGGCGATTCTACTCAACCGTGGCGCCGACAAGCCGGGGGCCATCGCCTTTCTGACTTTTCTGAAAACAGACAAGGCCGCTGAGTTGATCGTCGAAAGTGGTTATTTGACCGGGGATGATAGGTCCCGATGACACCGCAGGATCTGGACGCACTCTTGGTCACATTAAGACTGGCGTTGACCAGTACGGTGATCCTGCTACTGCTCGGGATACCTCTCGCCTGGTGGCTGGCCCGTACCCGCTGTCGGCTAAAAACCGCGGTGGAGGCAATGGTCGCCCTGCCGCTGGTGCTGCCACCCACAGTGCTGGGTTTCTACCTGCTGATCGCCCTGTCCGCCAACGGCGTACTGGCCGGCTTCTGGCAGGCGCTGGGAGGCACCGGGCTCGCTTTCACCTTCTCTGGGCTGGTGATCGGGTCGGTGCTCTACTCCATGCCGTTCGTGGTGCAACCATTGCAGAACGCCTTTTCCTCAATTGAGGAGAGGACACTGGAGGCGGCCAGTACCCTGCGGGCCAGCCCCCTCGACCGATTCTTTTCGGTGGTATTGCCACTCTCGCGCTCCGGGTTGATCACGGCAGCCACCCTCGGCTTCGCCCACACAATGGGTGAGTTCGGCGTGGTTTTGATGATCGGAGGAAATATCCCCGGCCAGACCCAGGTACTCTCCATCGCCATCTATGACCACGTAGAATCACTCGAGTATGACCAGGCTCACCTGCTGTCGGCGGGGCTGCTGGTATTCTCCTTCTGCCTTCTGTTTCTGATTTATGCCATGCTCGGACGGACAAATAGCAAAGGTCTTGACCGATGACGGCACGGATCGAGTTTCGATTCCGGCGCTCCCTGGGGAAATTCGTGCTGGATGCCGAAGGGGAGATTCCGGCTCGTGGCGTAACGGCTTTGTTCGGGCGTTCAGGTTCCGGTAAGACCAGCCTGCTGCGCTGCATGGCCGGGCTGGACCGGGCCGAAGATGCCTATCTTTCGGTGGCGGGGGAGTGTTGGCACGACAGCCGCAGCGGTTTTTTTCTGCCACCCCACCAACGGGCTATCGGCTTTGTGTTCCAGGAAGGCACCCTCTTTCCCCACCTGCGGGTCAGTGCCAACCTGGAGTATGGCTACAAACGGGCTCCCGCAGACGAGCGCAGCAGGACGCTGCAACAGACCATCGAAATCCTGGAACTGGAGTCGCTGCTCGATCGCTATCCCGCTCAGCTGTCGGGCGGTGAGAGGCAGCGGGTAGCAATTGGCCGCGCCCTGCTCAATCTGCCACGACTGTTGCTGATGGACGAACCCATGGCGTCACTGGATCGGGGCCACAAGAAAGAGATACTGCCCTATCTGGAAAAGCTGCACATCGACTCGGACATACCCATCGTCTATGTCACCCACGACCTGGACGAGCTCACTCGAATCGCCGATCACTTGATCCTGGTTGACCAAGGCAGACTGACGGCACAAGGCCCCCTGGAGCAGATATTGGCGAGGATCGACCTTCCCATCGCCCGCGAGTCGGATGCCGGCGCGGTCATCCGTACCCGCATCCTGAGTCATGATGAAGAGTACCACCTCACCCAGCTCGGCTTTTCCGGTGGAGAACTAACCGTAGGATGGATAGACCGACCGGCTGGCAGCGATATCCGCATACGGATCCACGCCAAGGATGTCAGCCTAGCCATCAGCCGCCCTGGACAGACCAGTATCCTGAACGTGCTGCCAGCAGAGATACGGGAGATGTCGGTGCACGGCCGGGGCCGGATGATCGTACGGCTGGACGTTGGAGGCATCCCCCTGCTGGCCCGAATAACGCAGAAATCCCAGATTCGATTAGCGCTCAAACCGGGAATGAAAGTCTATGCACAGATCAAGAGCGTAGCCCTGACGTTGTAACGCATCGAAACCGGTAATTCGGCGGAGCTGACCTTGCCGCCTTTATATCCTGTTGTCGCTGCAAATATCGGGCAGCAAAAAATCAATGACGGCAGCAGTTGATCTATTTTGCCGTGCCCCCGAAAACCTTCTTGAGTATATCCGTTGTCCGCGCCACCGGATCTGTACGAATGAGTTTCTCCTGTTCGGCCAATTTCAGGAAAAGCCCGTCCAATGCCTTTGCGGCAACGTATCGATCCAGGTCCAGGGAATCCATGTCAATATAGGCCCCCAAAAATCCAACCTTGGCGGTCAATTGTTTGTAGCTGGATGTTACCCCTGCCTGTTCCGTCGCCTGCTTGACGATGGGTAGAATGGCCTGATCGAGACGGCTTCCGCTGTTTTTCCGAAAGTAGTCTGTCGCGGCCGTGTCACTGCCATTTAGGATGCCTCGTGCATCATCCAGAGTCATCCGGCGGATGGTCTCTGTGAAGATACTCAGGGTTTCCGGCACTGCCTGCTCCGCCGCCTGGTTGATAGTGGCGATAAACTCATTCACGAGTTCCCCCTGCCCAACCGCACTGAGTCCATTGGCAACGGGTTCCAGACTATCCGGCAGCGGAATGCGCACCCTTGCATCGTTGAGATAGCCGCCTTCGGTGCCGAGGATTGCAATGGCCTTTTCAACCCCGATACCCAAGGCCTGCTTCAGTCCCTCGACAATCTCATCACTCGACAGAGCAGAGGAAGCCACGGGCGTCTGCTGCGGCGAGGTCACCAGTTCCCTGGCGCTGTCGAGCCAGTCGTTCCATCCGGCCTGTACCAGTGATGTCAGCGTAACTCCCAGCACGAAAAACACTCCCCCCCGCCTGCCAATAACGCGCCTCATGATAGCTAGCCTATGCCTGACCTATGGATATATCTAGGATAAAAAAAGGGGGCGGAGAAAGAAAGCAAATTCTCCGTCAATACCAGCAGACCCGGAGGTAGACCCCCAAGGGAACACCGATCGCAACCCTGGCCCGATAATTTGCTCGGGTAGCCTTACCGCTTCAGTGTGAAGCCGCCATGCCTAGCATCAGAGTAAAACGCAATGCCGACGTGCCGTCCACCTGGATTCTCGAACGATTGGATTGGCCGCAGGAAAAGCCTGGAGTACAACGCTCGGTTCTCGCCAGTTCCAGATCTACAGATGAGCGCCCTGACAGGTTAAGCAGCTGGGCGGAAGAGATAATTTCCTGTTGTCCGGAGCGAGAGCTGACCGGAAGGGCCTCATTGAATAAAAGGCCGGCACCGACCGACAACACCAGACCACCCAGCAACAGGTGGCTTCCATGTAAGGTTGGTTTATGAAACAGATTCATGCCATCACCTCTAATCAGCCCCGGAGCACGCCCTTTCAGTACAGAGTCTGGTAGCCACCATGGCACAAGGCAAGCCGACGGCAGCCTGTTTTCGGGGTTTTTGTGTGATTCGTTGTTCTTGTCTCAATCAGCAGGTCGATCAAGTCTCGATTCTCGAGGAACCCATTTGCAGCTGCGGGAGTACCTCGGTCACACCGTTCTTATGTACGTAATGAAGGAAAATATTATCGGTCAGAATCAACTGGCCTGCTTCAACCCATGGAGCATAACAACAAGCTCTGCCTCACTGTGGCTGAGCCCGAGTTCTGCTACCAATCGATCAGTCGTTGCGCCCCGGTGAACCAGCTGTATGGCTTCCCCGTACGGGCGGTCACTCTGTTTCTGGCTTTCCATCGAGTCCTGTCGATGCACCAGATCACGCCCTTGTTTTTCCAGACCGGACAACCGTCGGTCCACTCCGACTGCGCCGGCACACATCGCATTGAGCGTTGAGCTCAAGGAGTTCATTGGAACGCGTATCTCTGCCAGCTTTCGACCCTGATCCCGAATAATATAGGCCTGTAGCAGTAGGCAGAATATCAATGAGCCCCCTAAACCGATGATAGCTATCCAAACATTCCCCATGGTCTTCCCCTTCAAGCGTAATCGTCAAACACCGGCCGATCGCCATCCTTATTATCCTGCCTTCGCTGATCCTCCCGCCGCTCTCTGTTCTCCTGATCTTGAGGCACCCTGCGTTGTCGACCCTGCTCATGGCGTGTCGGCCAAACGGGTTTTATCGGAGTTGGTTGAGTAATCCCGGCCATTGAGCTTGGTCTCCTCCTTGTGTCAGAGACTTCCTATCTCTTCCCGGTCTTCTTCGGTCAGCAGTTTGTTCAGATCTACCAGAATCAATAACTCGTCCCCACGGGTCGCCACGCCCTGGATATAACGCGAGTGTTCTTCGTTGCCGACACTGGGTGCCGAATCGATGCCAGATTCGTTCAGTTCAACCACTTCGGCCACGCTGTCCACCAATATGCCCACAACCTCTTTTTCCGATTCGATGATCACGATTCTGCTGGAATCGTCGACATCCCTCGGTGGCAGACCAAATCGTCGGCGAGTATCGAGTACCGTTACGACATTTCCCCGCAGATTGATTATTCCGAGCACATAGGGAGGGGCCCCAGGCACCGGCGCAATCTCACTGACCCTTAACACCTCTTGCACCTGCATCACGTTGATGCCATAGGTCTCGTCCTGCAATCGAAAGGTGACCAGTTGAACAATTGATTCGCTGGTCGTGAGGTTGGCAACGGCTGTTGTCATGATTGCACCTCTTCTCCTTATGACGGTCCGTCAAAATTCAGGCATTCAAATTGATTACCAGGGAATATGCATCTTTCGTGCCTTGTTAACTGCAACCGGACAAGATCAAGCGCAGCACCCCTCCATGCCGCCATATTCCAACTATCACCAACATCGCCGGATGGAAATGGGTAGTCGTGAAGTATTCGGGAAAAGCATAAGGAGTGGTATTCACTCCAACGCAATCAGCGGTTTTTTTATAGGTTCGGCCGTCTCATCCCCGGGAGGATTTTCCAATCTCGCCTAGCTTACGGCTATGCTTAGCCGCCATGATTACCAGCGAAACACGGCGGTTTTTTTGTCGACCGGCTTCAGTGTCGTTGCCGGCAATAGGTTGAAATTCTCCGTACCCGATCGCAGCCAATCGGTCCGGGCTCACACCCATCTTTGCAAGCAGGTGCACCACGCTGGCGGCCCGCGCCGCCGACAGTTCCCAGTTGGACGGAAAGGATACGGTTTTAATCGGCACATTATCCGTATTTCCTTCGACCCGAATCGTATTGGGCAGGGGTTTCAGGATTCGGGCAAGGTCCCTGATTACCTTCAAGGCAGCATGGGCGAGACCTGCACTGCCGCTCTTGAATAACATCTTGCTTTTCATCTCCACCTCGATGCCCTGATCGGTCTCGGTGACCTGCACCAGATCCTGATCGATGAACGGGCTCAGCGCACCCTTGATATCTGCGGCGATATCGGCAAGAGAGGGGGGCGCTGGCTGGCTCTGATCCGGGTCTGTCGCTTCAGGATCCTGGGCTGGATCTTCCCCATGGTTCTGATTCGGCGCCGCATACTCGCCGGCTGTCGGCTCCGTTGTACGAGCCTGCTCCCCGATCTGAATCGGGTCCAGGCTTTGTGCAGAGGTGACAAAGGCATCCGTCAAGGTATCGGAAAGCACCCGGTACTTGCCCTCATTAACTGAAGATATGGAATACATCACGACAAAGAAGGCAAACAACAAGGTAATGAAATCGGCATAGGAAACCAGCCAGCGTTCGTGGTTCTCATGCTCCTCTTGTCTCTTTCTGCGCGCCATACCCGAATTCCTTGAGCCGTGTTAGTGAAGATATCCCTGTAACTTGGACTCGATATTTCTCGGATTCTCCCCCTCTGCAATAGACACAACGCCTTCTATAACCAATTCACGGTAGTGCGATTTATCCTGCGCCAGCGCCTTCATTTTACTGCCGAAAGGGAGCAAAAACAGATTGGCCAGGCCAACGCCGTAGATGGTTGCGACGAAGGCGGTCGCAATGCCGCTGCCGAGTTTGCTAGGATCGGCGAGATTCTGCATTACGTGGATCAGTCCCATCACTGCCCCGATAATGCCGATGGTCGGCGAATAGCCGCCCATGGACTCGAATACCTTTGCCGCCTGTAAGTCAAGATGCTCCTGGCTGTCGAGTTCCACCTCTAGGATACTGCGAATCACCTCAGGTTCACTTCCGTCCACCAGCAGTTGCATCCCCTTACGGATGAAAAGGTCAGGCTCTTTTTCAGCGATCGACTCAAGACCCAGCAACCCTTCCTTGCGCGCCACGTTGCTCCAACCGACCAGCTTCTTTATGGCTGGATCGACCTGGTATTTCGGAGGAATGAACACACCACTGGCCAACCGCAGTGAGTGCACGAATATGGTGAGCGGTGTCTGCAACAGGATCGCACCCAGGGTACCACCAAACACGATTACCAGTGCCGGCCCGTTAAGCAGGGCATCGATATGACCACCCTCGAGGGCATTGCCGCCAATGATAGCGGCCAAAGCGATAATAACCCCCAAGATGCTCAAGACATCCATTTCAACCAAACCTCACGAGCATAGGACCAATCTCCTCGAGCGGCAGCACGCGGTCTGACAGGCCGGCCTTCTCCACCGCCTGGGGCATGCCGTAGACGATGCAACTGGCCTCGTCCTGAGACCATACGGTCGAGCCTCCCTCCTTGAGCAGGCGCGCTGCCTGCCTGCCGTCACTGCCCATTCCAGTCAAAACAACAGCCAGCACCCCTTCCGGGTAGATCCGCGCCGCTGACCCGAGACTGATATCCACACTGGGTTTGTAGGTCTGCCCAGTGGCGCTTTCCTTGATCCGGATTACAGCGTTGCTCCCTCGGCGGTCGAGGATCATCTGCTTGCCCCCGGGGGCAAGATAGGCGCAGCCTGGATGCAGTTCATCCCCATCCGCAGCCTCTTTAACCGTGATTCGACATTGAGAGTTTAAGCGTTCAGCATAGGCCGGAGTAAAACTCGCCGGCATGTGCACGACCAGCAGAATGGGTAGAGAAAAGTTACCTGGCAGGGTGGAAAGAAGCGTCTGAATAGCAATCGGCCCACCTGTGGAAGCACCGATCGCAACCAGTTTGTACTCTCCCCTGCTAGCGGATGCCCTTTCCCTCCCGTGTTGAAGAAAAGGCTGCTGGGCGTTTCTGCACAAGCCCTTCTTTCGCCCGAGAAGGAGTACCCGCCGGGACAGTACCTGGGCCACAGAATCCGTTCCATTGCTGCCACCATCGAACTGCTTGGGCAAAAAATCCACGGCGCCCGCTTCCAGGGCATCCAGTGTCGCCCGAGCACCCTCGCGGGTGAGAGAAGAAAACATGATGATTGGAGTCGGAGCCATCAACATGATGCGTTTTACCGCGCTGATGCCATCCATCACCGGCATCTCCACATCCATGGTAATGATGTCCGGCTTGAGCCGTTGGGCCTCTTTTACCGCAGCGAGACCGTCAGCGGCCGTTCCGATCACTTCGATGCCTGGATCCTGGTTGAGAAAATCCGATATGCGCCGCCGAAAAAAGGCAGAGTCATCTACGACTAGAACACGCACCCTGGAATTCACCTTTTCATACTCAGCTGTTCGTTGTAAATCCCATACGTCATCAATGCCTGTGGGCGTATTTGCGTATCAGGCCCGGAACGTCGAGTATCAACGCAATATTTCCATCGCCGGTTATGGTTGCACCCGCCATACCGTCCAATCCCTGCAGCAGCGCACCCAGCGGCTTGATCACCACCTCCTCCTGTCCGATGAGATAGTCCACCACCATCCCAACCTGACGTCCGCCGGCATTCACTATGACGACATGGCCCGTGGTTTCGATATCCCTTTGCCTATCCGGGTGGACCAACCAGCTTCGCAGGTAGAACAATGGCAGGGCGCGCTCCCTTACCATCAGCGTCAACTGCCCGTCCACCACATTGCTGCGTTCCAGGTCGAGATTGAATATCTCCACCACACTGGCCAACGGCAAAGCAAAGGGCTGTTCGCCCAAAACCACCATCAAGGTCGGAAGTATAGCTAGCGTAAGGGGCAGCTTAATGATGATCTTGCTGCCCTTGCCTGACTCGGAGTCTATCTCTACCGTTCCGTTCATCTGGGCAATGCGTGTCTTCACCACATCCATACCCACACCACGCCCCGATACATCTGACACCTCGGTCTTGGTTGAGAACCCCGGGTGAAAAATCAGGTTATAGCACTCTTTCTCGGTCAGGCGAGCGGCCAACACCTCATCCATCATGCCCTTTTCCACTGCCTTGCGGCGCAGTACGTCGGCGTCCATACCCTTTCCATCATCGGCAATAGACAGCAGGATGTGATCACCCTCCTGGGCAGCGGAGAGAATAACCTTGCCCCGTCTTGATTTGCCGACTCGCTCCCTTTGATCCGACTGTTCGATGCCGTGGTCCACTGCGTTACGCACCAGGTGTACCATGGGATCGGCCAAGGCCTCGACTAGGTTCTTATCCAGATCGGTATCTTCACCGAACATTTCCAGATCGATCTCCTTACCCAAACTGCGCGCCAGGTCACGCACCACCCGGGGGAAACGACCGAACACCTTTTTGACCGGCTGCATCCTTGTTTTCATCACCGAATTCTGCAGATCCGATGTGACCACATCCAGATTGGCCACCGCATTGGCCACTTCTTCATCCCCCAGTCTGGCCTTCAATGTGGCCAGCCGGTTTCGGACCAGCACCAACTCTCCCACCATATTCATGATGTCGTCGAGCCGGGCCGTATCCACTCGCACCGTCGTCTCCGCAGTGGAGGAACGCTTTTTCCCGGATTCGTTTTTTGCGGCAACCCCTTTGACCGCCCCCGCTGAGGGGACCTGCTGCTCGGGTATTCTGTTGGACACGGCCACCTGTCTGCTATCCTCATCCTGAGAAACAACCCCCTGCGCTTCCGCTGCTGACGAAGACCCATTTTCATCAGTTCCCGGTACCGGGACACCTCCGAATTTTCCGCTGCCGTGAAGTTCGTCCAGCAATGCCTCGAACTCCGCCTCGGTAATCTCTTCGTCCTCCTGAGGAATTGGGTTGGACTCGATGCCCACGAGGCCCTCCGTCGCGCTGGCAGAACCATCGGTTTCAGGATCAACTTTGGCAGTGACAACGTCCCTACCCTCGCTGTCTTGCTCCACCGGTTCGTTCAGCTGCTGCAGGGCATCCAGCAGCTCCAGATCTGCCGGCGCAGGCTCATCTCCCGACTGTACCCGCTGGAACATTTCGTTCAGCACATCCAGAACCCGCAGCACTATATCCATCAGCCGGGCATCCACCTGGCGCTTTCCCTGACGCAGAAGATTGAAGACATCCTCCGCCCGATGGCAGATCTCTACCAGCGCCGCAATATTGAGAAAACCTGCTCCGCCCTTGATTGTGTGAAATCCGCGGAAAACGGCATTTAACAGATCGTAGTCATCTGGCTGCTGCTCCAGTTCCACCAACTGCTGGTTCAATTGCTCCAGGATCTCTCCGGCCTCAACCAAGAAATCCTGCAGTATTTCGTCATTCAGATCGATGGTCATAGCCTAGCCATTGCCAGGGCCTGTTAACACTATACGGATGCCCAGCGTTGGCCCTCCAATGAGGCCAGACCAGGCGCGCAGAGCGCAGTTTGGTGACCCAAATAAGCGATGCGCAACGCCGTACGGGCTCATTGGAGGGCCAACCCGTAGGGACGGGGCCATTTTCCCCATGACTGCGTTGCACTTTTACTTGTGTACGGCAGGTACACGGCGCTCAGTGCGCCTGGTCCTGCGAAAAAATGGCCTCCGTCGATGGATATCCGCATAGTGTTTACAGGCCCTAAAACCCGAGGCTGGAGAGAAGTTGATCGACATCGTCCTGACCATCGACCACGTCACCCTGATCCAGACCGGAGATGACCGGCCCTTCCAGCTTCGTACGATCAGGTTTCTGCTCCTGCCCCCCGAATCCCGAAATACATACCAGCTGAACCAGTTTTTCTTCCAGATCCTGTATCAGCGCAATAACCTGCCGAATAACCTGCCCGGTCAGGTCCTGAAAATCCTGCGCCATCAAGACTTCCGACAACCTGCCATGAAGCTGCCCTGAATAGTCACCGGCCATCAGCAGAAAACCGCTGAGTTCGCTGCTCAGCGACTGAAACTCCTCTGCCGAGACTTCACGTTCCTGCAGACACCGCCAATCCCTGGCCAGTATTCCCGCCCGCGCGCCCAGCTCATCGGCCAGCGGCAGACTGGCTTCCACTGCATTGAGAGTGGCGTTGGCAGACTGCTCCGTCATGGAGATGACATAGTTCAGTCTTTTGCCGGCATCGGGTATCTCGTGCTCGGCCATCTCGGGGATTCGAGAATCGACCAGAAATCCTTCGATCGAATCGTGCAGCTCCCGCGTCAGGCGGCCGACCTCCTGGAACAGACCGCGATCCTTGCTGCTGGCAAGTTCACTCAGGATCCGGGTTGCTTCTTGCTCGTTACCATCTTCCAGTTGATCCACCAGCGCTCTCGCCAACTCCAGGCGTTCACTGTTATTCATCTGCTCAGTCACTGGCATTCCAGGGCCACACTCGGATCAGGCCTCGACGCGTTCGAAAATTTTGTTGATCTTCTCTTCCAGGGTTCCGGCAGTAAAAGGCTTTACCACATAGCCGTTCACACCGGCCTGCGCTGCCTCGATGATCTGGTCCCGCTTTGATTCCGCGGTTACCATCAGTACCGGGAGTTTGGATAGCTTGGGGTCGGAACGAACCGCTTTGAGCAGATCAAGGCCTGTCATTCCTGGCATATTCCAGTCGGTAATCAGAAAATCGAAATTGCCCGCTTGCAACATCGGGAGCCCACTGTTCCCGTCATCGGCCTCTTTGGTGTTGGTAAAACCAAGATCCCGCAGCAGATTCTTGATAATGCGCCGCATGGTGGCGAAATCGTCTACCACGAGAATCTTCATATTCTTGTCCAAGGCAACCTCCAGAATACGATGCCCTTGTTCAATCGCAACGCCGCCGCGTCATAGTTGTTCGCTGTCGGCCAGCCATTCGGAGAGACGAGATCTCAATCGCAGAGTGGCTTGACTGTGGATCTGACACACCCGGGATTCACTTACCCCCAGCACCTGCCCAATCTCCCGCAGGTTCAACTCCTCGTCGTAGTAGAGCGCGATAACAAGTCGCTCCCGATCGGGTAAACCCGAAATAGAATCGGCGAGGGCGCGCTTGAAAGCATCCCGCTGCATACCTTCGAAAGGCCCACTGATGGCCCCATCGGTGCGATCCTGGGGCAGTTCCCCCACCATCTGCAGATCCTCGAGGCTGAAGATACGACAGCCAGAGGTGTCCTGCAGGATGCGGTGGTAATCTTCCAGGGACATATCGAGCAGTTCTGCCACTTCCATGTCTCTCGCATCACGGCCCTGCTCATTCTCGATCTCCCGCATGGCCTCCGCCACCATCCGTGCCTTGCGATGAACCGACCTGGGAGTCCAGTCGCTGCGCCTGATCTCATCCAACATCGCACCCCGGATGCGTATGCCGGCATAGGTTTCGAAACTGGCACCCTGGCTCGGATCGTAATTCCGACTCGCTTCCAACAGACCAATCATCCCGGCTTGAATCAAGTCATCCGCCTGAACGTTCGGCGGTAACCGGTTCATCAGATGATAAGCAATCCGCTTGACCAGTGGCGCATGCTGGATGACCAGCGCATCGGAATCCTGTTCCTGTACGGCTGTGTAGGTCGCTAATCCATTCACCTTCCTATCCCCCCCTGACTTGAAAATTGAATAAGCCGTTCGACGAAGAATTGAAGGTGACCACCGACTCCCTCAGGCACAGGCCAATTGTCGGCCTTCTTCGCCAGATTCTTGAATGTCTGTGCGGCTCGGCTGCGCGGAAAGGCATGCACCACCGGTTTCTGTGACTTCACCGCCTTACGTAGATTGTCGTCATACGGAATACTGCCCATGAAACTGAGCATCACGTCCAGGTAGCGATCCGTTACCCGGCACATCTTTTTGTAAAGATCTCTTCCCTCCTGGGCACCACGGGCCATATTGGAGAGAATGCGGAAACGGTCTACCCCGTATTCCCGATTCAACAGCTTGATCAATGCATAGGCATCGGTAATTGAGGCGGGTTCGTCGCAGACAACGACCACGACCTCCTGGGCGGCTCGGCTGAAACTGACCACAGAGTCGGAGATTCCAGCAGCCGTATCCACAATCATTACATCCAGAGCGGTTCCCACATCACTGAACGCTCGGATCAAGCCGGCATGTTCCGCCTCGCTCAGTTCCGCCATCTGCTGAATCCCGGAGGCCGCCGGAGCTATCTGAATTCCGGATGGCCCCTCGATCAACACCTCCTCCAGGGTCCGCTCGCCACGCAGCACATGAGAGAGGTCAAAGTCCGGATGCAACCCCAATACCACGTCAATATTTGCAAGGCCCAGATCGGCATCAAGCAACATCACTCGCTTTCCCTGATCGGCCATGGCAACCGCCAGGTTTATTGAAACATTGGTCTTGCCGACACCGCCTTTACCGCCGGTCACGGCGATGACCCTTACCGGCTGGGGTGAAACCATACGCCGCAAACCAGCCGCCTGGTCTATTGATGTCTCAACCATTAGCATCTGCTCTCATACCTCCCAGTGCCAATGCCAAATACTCATCGTTGTACTCGGCGCTCGTCTGCTCTCCCAATGCCACCGCACGGCTGATCAGAGTATGTGCCCTGGCCAGATGAATATCCTCGGGGACCTTCTGCCCGTCGGTAAAAAATGCAAGAGGTAGTCCGCTGTGGATAAGCGCTGATAGTGATCCACCCAGTAGCGCGGATTCATCGACCTTGGTCAGGATGCAGCCATCAGGACCGGTGACGCCAAATGCCTTGATGGCCTGCTCCAGGGCTGACTGCTGAGTAGTGGCGGAAAGGGTCAGCAGACTGCGCACCTTTCGATTGCCCGCACGCAGCAGCGACAACTGTTCGCTCAGGCGGACATCACGCTGGCTCATACCGGCGGTGTCCACCAGCACCAGACGTTTGTCCGTCAATGCATTCAGGGTAACGCCCAACTCTTCGCAGGAGGAGGCACAACGTACCGGCACATCCAGGATACGGGCATAACTGTTGAGCTGTTCCCGGGCACCAATGCGATAACCATCGGTTGAAACCAGGGCTAGCTGCCTGGGGCCGTGGCGCAGTACAAAGCGAGCTGCCAGTTTGGCAATGGAAGTCGTCTTGCCGACACCGGTGGGACCTACCAGGGCCACCACACCACCCTCGTCCAACAGACTGTCCCCTTGCAGCGGCAGGTCGCTGGCCAGAAAATAGAGCGCCTTGCGCCAGGCCTGGTCAAGATCAGCCGCATCCTCGACCCGGTCTACCAACTGGCGACAGATATCCGGGCTCAAACCCAGTGCCATCAAGCGGCGCAACAGTTCCTGGGATTGAGGGCGTCGAGCCCCCATTTCGTGCCATGTGAGTTCAGAGAGTTGGTTTTCCATCATCCGGCGCAGGGCCTGCATTTCATGGCGCATTTCCACCAGCACCGGATCCTGACTCCACTCGACCCGTGCCACCGGTACCTGGTCTTGCGCAATATTAGGCAGTGAAGTTTTCGACAACGCCTGCTCATCGACTGGCATGAACGACGACCCTGCCATCGGCGTCTCTGCCGCTCTGGAGGCGGAAAACGCCGCTTCGTCATAGTCCATGGCGGCAACCAGCTCTACCCCCCCATCGACACTTTTGTTCGACAGGATGACGGCATCTGAACCCAGGGACTCCCGCACCTGACGTAGTGCTTGACGGATATCACTTGCAAAAAAACGTTTAATCTTCATATCCAGCGTTCCCTGAAGTCAGCCTCTGGTCCGGATCAGCCACCCGCTCCTTACCGATCCTGTGCTGACTACATCAACTCTCAGTAACGGGTTTTCCCACCGTCGCAACCACCTTGATTTGGCGGTTGTCTGGAATCTCGTTGTAGGAGAGGACCCGCATCCCGGTAACACCATGCTTCGCGAATCTTGCCATCCATGTCCGGATCGGTGCGGCTACCAGCAATATGCTCTGCTGCCCTGCCATCTCCTGCTGGCTGGCGGTGTCAACCAACGCCTTTTGCAACTGTTCCGCCAGCCCGGGCTCGAAACCCATACCCCCGTCCTCCGAGGACTGTAACGTCTGATGCAATATCTGTTCCAATCCAGGATCAAGGACGGCCACAGGAATTTCTTCATTAGGACCAATGAGTTGCTGAATAATCGTGCGTGATAGAGCAACCCGGGTCATCGCCGTCAAAACGCCGATGTCTTGACTCTGAATGGCATGGTCCGCCAAAGTTTCGGCGATTGTGCGGATATCCCGGATCGGAATCCGCTCTTCCAGCAGGCTTTGCAAGACCTTAACTATCTGCCCCAGGGAGAGCAGCTTGGGCACCAGGTCCTCGATCAGTTTCGGGGCACTCCTGCCAAGCACATCCAGCAACTGCTGCACCTCTTCATGTCCCAGCAGTTCGTGGGCATGGGAGTGAATGATTTCGCTGAGGTGGGTGGCTATCACGGTGCTGGCATCCACCACCGTATAACCCAGGGTCTGGGCATGATCCCTCTGATCGGGGTCGATCCAGACCGCCTCCAGACCAAAGGTCGGGTCATTGGTGGCAACCCCTTGCAGGGTGCCGAACACACGTCCGGGATTGATCGCCAGATCCCGGTCTGGATAGATCTCGGCTTCGCTGATGCTTACACCATGCAACGATATGCGATAGGCAGTGGGGCTGAGATCGAGGTTGTCTCGGATATGAACCGGCTGAATCAGGAAGCCCAGATCCTGAGAGAGTTTTTTTCGGACCCCCTTGATCCGGTTCATCAGTTGACCGCCCTGGTTCCGATCAACCAGCGGAATCAGGCGATAGCCGACCTCCAGTCCGATGATGTCCACTGGCTGGACATCATCCCAGGTCAGCTCCTTCTGCTCCACCGGGGCCTCTGGCATTGGTGCTGGCAGATCGGCCTTGTCCTCCTCCTGACGACGGCGGTAGATCCACCAGGCGCCCCCTCCCGCCAGGGCGGCGAGACTAAGGAAGGCGAAGTTGGGCATGCCGGGGATGATCCCCATGAGACCCAGAACCACGGCCGCGATGGCCAGCGCCTTCGGCGTGGCCAACAGTTGACTGAGTACCTCCCCCCCCATGTCCTGGGACGAGGCAACGCGGGTGACGATGATCGCCGCCGAAGTGGACAGCAGCAGCGAGGGAATCTGGGCAACCAGGCCGTCTCCAATAGTCAGCAGGGCATAGAAACGCAACGCAGTGGAGAAATCCAGGCCATGCTGCAGCATGCCGATGGCAAGCCCGCCCACGATGTTGATCAGGAGAATAAGTATCCCGGCGACCGCATCTCCCCGAACAAATTTGCTGGCGCCGTCCATGGCCCCATAAAAATCCGCCTCCTGCGCCACTTCCTCTCGCCGCGTCCGCGCCTCGTCCTGAGAGATGAGTCCGGCATTGAGATCGGCATCGATCGCCATCTGCTTGCCCGGCATGGCATCGAGGGTGAAACGGGCACTCACCTCGGAAACCCTTCCCGCACCCTTGGTGACAACGACAAAGTTGATAATCACCAGAATGGCGAATACCACCAGACCCACCGCGTAGTTACCACCGATGACAAAGGCACCGAAGGCCTCGATTACCTTGCCCGCCGCATCCCCTCCCTCGTGACCTTCCAGCAGCACCACACGGGTGGAAGCCACATTCAGCGCCAGGCGCAGCAGCGTAGCCACCAATAGAAGACTGGGGAAAACACTGAACTCGAGGGGTCGCAGGGTATACAGCACTACCAGCAGCACAACCAGCGACAGGGTGATATTGAAGGTAAAGAAGATATCCAGGGCCAACGACGGCAAAGGGACTATCACCATCGCAAGCATCATCATCAGGATCAGTGGGGCACCCAGACCCCGGGCCCCGGCCTCGCGGAAGTTCGTCAGTATCGCCGTTGCATCCATCATCCTTACTCCACTGTCAGTGGTTTACATCTTCCTCGCCTGGAACCTGCAATTCTTCCGGCACCGGAAGATCTGTTGGCAGGCCAGGTCTAACACCGCCATCCTTGCGATAAACCCTGAGTTGAAAGACATAGGCCAGCAGCTTGGCTACCGCCAGATAGAGGCCCGCCGGGATGAAATCACCCAGCTCGGTATGGGAGTAAATCGCCCGCGCCAGCATCGGCGACTCCACCACCGGGACCTGATGCTCCTCGCCAACCCGCCGGATATTGGCCGCCACCAGGTCTACCCCCTTGGCCACCACTTTCGGTGCCCGCATGCGGTCCTGGTCATAACGCAACGCCACCGAGTAGTGGGTCGGGTTGGTAACAATGACATCGGCCTTGGGCACCTCCTCCATCATCCGACGCTGGGCCATCTCGCGCTGCAGACTACGAATACGGCCCCTGACTTCAGGTCGACCCTCTGTCTCTTTCAGCTCTTCCCTGACCTCCTGCCGGGTCATTTTCAGTTGGCGATTGTGGTCCCACAACTGGAAGGGCACATCGATCATCGCAATCAGCACCAGGGTCGATGCGATCAACACAAAGGACCACCCCACCATACTGCCAAGCTGCTGTACCGCAGGTCTCAACTCCATCCGGCCGAGTCCCAGAAATTCGTCCAGCGACCACCACAGGACCAGTGCGGTGGCGCCACCGACCAGAAGAAATTTGGCCAGTGCCTTGAACAGTTCAACCACCCCCTTGGCCGAGAAGATCCGTTTAAGACCCTTTAGTGGGTTGAGCTTGCTGAGTTTGGGCAGGATCGCCTCGCCACTGAACGCAATACCACCGAGGGCAACCGAGCTGCCAATAGCCACCGCCACTACCACCAGAAAAAAGGGCAGCAGCATCAGCAGCGCTTCCTGAACCGCCGCCACCAGGCGGTTCAGCATGGCAACGGGGTCGTACATATCGGCCCGGGGAATAGTGAACCCTCCAGTCATGATCTCCGACAGGCCTGCCCCGAAGTGACCGCTCAATCCCACCAGCACCATTCCACCGATCAAGGTGATGGACATGGTATTGAGTTCCCGCGAGCGGGCGATCTGTCCTTTGCGCTTGGCGTCCTGCAGCCGCTTTGCTGTTGGTTGTTCTGTTTTTTCCTGGCCGTCTTCGTTTTCAGCCATGTCCTACTCCGTTATTCCCAACTGACGGCTGATAAAAGCGAAGCCCTCTGCCAGAAGGTCCTGAAAATTGTCCAGAACAATGGGCAGAGTGGCCCAGACCAGCAGGAAACCGATCAGCATGGTGATGGGAAAGCCAACGGCGAAGATATTTAGCTGAGGGGCGGCCCGGGTGACGATTCCCATGCCCAGGTTCACCAGCAGGAGCGCCGCCACCACCGGCAGGGCCATCAGCAGACCGCCGGTGAACATGCGGCTACCCCAACCCAGCACCTCCATCAGTCCATTACGACTGATGCCGTCCACCGCTACCGGAAAGGTGTGAAAGCTCTGTACCAGCAGATCGATCAACACCAGGTGGCCGTCGATCATAAGAAAAACAAGGGTGGCGAAAATCATGTAAAACTGAGACACCACCGGTACCTGCACCCCATTCTGGGGATCCATCATGGAGGCAAAGCCCAGGCCCATACTGTAGGCGATTACCTGCCCCCCAAAGACCAGGGCAGCAAACACCATCTGCAGCAGGAACCCCATCATCACCCCGATCAGCAGCTGCTGCAGCAGCATCAGGAAACTGTCGCTGCTGAACAGATCGACCAGCGGGGCACCGGGCAGGACCGGCATCACCAGCCAGGTAAGGACCAAGACCAGGCCAACCCGGAACATTACCGGGATCTGCCGCGTGTTGAGTATCGGTGCCGCCATCACCAGGGCGCCGATTCGGCACAACGGCCAGATGAAACCCGCCAGCCAAAGATTCAGTTGAGCCTCTGTAAACGAGATAGACATCGTTCGCGTGCTCTGCTGCCGGCTGCCAGTCACTACCCGATCAGTTCGGGAATGCTCTCAAACAGGTTGAGAGTGAAGTTCAGGAGTACCCGCAGCATCCAGGGACCGGCAAACATCAACACCACTACCACCACTAACAGTTTGGGGATGAAGCTGAGTGTCATTTCGTTGATCTGGGTGGCGGCCTGGAAAGTGGCTACCAACAGTCCAACCAGCAGGGCCGGCAGCAGGACAACGGCACCCAGTGCGGTGGTCACTTCCAACGCCCTTTGGCCGATATCGAGGATTGTGCCCTGGTCCATCTCGGTTGCCCCAGCCTTGCCTATAACACCTGAAAACTGGAGGCCAGAGAGCCAAATACCAGGGCCCAGCCATCGATCAAGACAAACAGCATGATCTTGAAGGGCAGTGAAATGATCATTGGTGACAACATCATCATGCCCATGGACATCAGGACACTGGCAACCACCAGATCGATGATGAGGAAGGGGATAAAAATGAGGAACCCGATCTGAAATCCCGTTTTCAGTTCCGAAGTTGCGAACGCCGGAAGCAGCACCGAGAGGGGCACCTGTTCCCCTGATTGAAACTCATCGAACTGTCCGATGCGGGCAAACAGCGCGAGATCACTTTCCCGGGTCTGGGCCAGCATGAACTCGCGCAGCGGGTCGACGGCCTGCTCCAACGCCTGGTTCATCGGCGCCTTCTCCTGCAGATAGGGCTCTATCCCGACGGTATAGCTCTCCTGAAAAACCGGCATCATGATAAACAGGGTGAGAAACAAGGCCAGACCGATCAGGATTTGATTCGACGGGGTATTCTGGGTACCCAGGGCCTGGCGGAGAATGGCCAATACGATAACGATCCGGGCAAAAGAGGTCGTCAGCAGCAGCGCGCCCGGAAGCAGACTGAGCGCGGTCATGAAGAGCAGAATCTGGATACTTAAAGTATAGGTCTGACTGCCGTCCGCGGCGGAGGATATAGTGACCGCGTCGAGGCCCTGAACGGCAGAAGCGGTCAGGGGAAACAACAAGGCGAACAGGCTGAGGACGATTGGAAAGAGATTCATCGGCTGTCCCGATCCAACTGGCCTTCCAATTGCCGGGAGAATACCTCTGCTCCATCCGGCATCGACGACGCCCTGCCCGTCCCCAGCACGTGCAGGGTCTGCACCCGGCCGGGCGCAACCCCTACCAGCACGCGTGCCTCACCAACCTGCAATACCACCGCCCTTTCTCTTGGCCCCAGGGAAACTCCGCCCAGGATACGCACCATCCCCTTTCCCGCCGTCGGCAGCTTGCCATAGCGCCGAGCCAGCCAGCCGAGACCGATGATCAAAACCAGAATAAGCAACAGCCCGGCCGCCGTTTCCAGCAATGCTCCGCCAGCCAAAGGCGAATCTGTAAGCCTGGTCACAGCACCCTGATCCGCGGCAGCCGAGGTTACTTTCAGGCATAGCCAGGAAAGCGAAATCGACAGACGGGCCATTCCAGCCATCAACGAAGCCTCTTTACCCGATCGGCTGGGCTGATCACATCGGTCAGGCGAATACCGAATTTTTCGTTCACAACAACCACCTCGCCCTGGGCGATCAGAGTACCGTTGACCAGCACATCCATTGGCTCCCCGGCCAGGCGATCGAGTTCCACCACTGATCCCTGGTTCAGCTGTAAAAGATTGCGGATGTTTATCTGGGTTCGCCCAATCTCCATGGAGATGACGACCGGTACGTCCAGGATCGCATCCAGGCTGACTTCATTGAGCGAAACGGTGCTGGATTCATCCTGCAATTCCTGGAACTGGGCGGATTCGGCCGTGCTGCGCTGGTCACTGGCTGCCGATTGCCCATTGGTCACCTCCTGCTCTTCCAGGGCGCTCGCCCATTCGTCGGCCATTGCTTCTTTCGAATTGCTTTCTGTTTCGCTCATGCCTATAACCTGTTCAAGCTGACGATCCTGGTTTCCCCTGATCGTTGAGTAGTTGCTGGAGGTCTCCCCCCTTCCTTTTTCCGAGCCACTCCTGAATCTTGATGGCGTAGTTACCTTCCGCGACGCCGAGTCGTCCACGGAACACAGGTACTTCAGAAGCAAACACTTCCACTACCTCGGGAATGTCGAGAGGAATAATGTCTCCTCTCTTCAGTTCCGCCAGTTCCCTCATCGTGATCTGAACCTCGGTCAATATACTGCTCAGCTCCACCCTGGCTTCCAGGATCTCGTCCTTCAGCGACTGTTCCCAACGCTCGTCGCGATCACCGCGATCACTCTGTACACCGGCATCGAGCAGATCGCGTATTGGCTCTACCATCGAATACGGGAGACAGATATGCATATCGCCCCCACCCGCCTCCAGTTCGATATGAAATGTGGTGACGACCACCACTTCCGAGGGACTTACGATGTTGGCGAACTGGGGATTTACTTCGGAATTCAGATACTCGAACTCGATCTCCAGGACCGGCTTCCATGCTTCGCGCAGATCGACAAAGGCCAACTCAAGCAATTTCCTGACTACTCTGTGCTCGGTGGGCGTAAAATCACGACCTTCGATTTTGGTATGAAAGCGCCCACTGCCGCCGAAAAAATTATCGACTACGCTGAACACCAGCTTGGGGTCCAGTACACATAACCCCTTGCCTCGCAGTGGTGAAACCCGCACCAGATTCAGACTGGTTGGAACAAACAGGCTGTGAACGAATTCCGAGAACTTGAGCATCTGTATGCCGGAGACTGAGAGGTCCGCCGAACGGCGCAGCATATTGAAAAGACTGGTGCGGTAATGCCGGGCGAAACGTTCGTTGATCATCTCCAGGGTGGGAAGCCGCCCCCGGACGATTCGGTCCTGGCTGGCGAAATCGTAGCTCCTGGCTTCCCCGTCATACCCTTCGACCACCTCCGTCTCGACATCACCGCTGTCGACCCCATGCAGCAGCGCATCGATTTCGTCCTGGGAGAGAAGATCATTCGTACTCATCGTCTACTGCATCACGAAGGCAGTGAAATAAACCGATTCAATTGCACCAGAGCCTCCCTGTTCCTTGACCATTTTGTTCAGGGTCTTTAAGACATCTTTCTGCAGTTTTTCCTTGCCTTTTCTGACCTGGAGAGCGCTCCCATCCTGGGAACCGAATAGATTGAGCAGCGTGTTCCGGATCATTGGATCGTTGTGTTGGATAAATTCGATCAGCGCTGGATCCCGAACCATTACCTGAACACCGATCTGCAACATCTTCAGGTCACCACCCGGCGGCAGGTTGACTACAAACAACGGATCCAGGGGCTGATAGATAGCGGGAGGTTTATCCTCCGTCGGCGCCTCAGGTATATCTTCGGCAACCTGCCCCTGCTCATCACCACCGAACAGAAACCAGCCTGCACCCAGCCCACCGCCCAGCAGGACTAAAACACCCGCCACCAGGAACAGCATCAATTTTTTTTTCGAACCCTTCTCCTGCTCGATGCCCAGATCCAGGTCTTGTTCCAGTTCTTTTTTTGCCATGGAATTTTCCCCTCATGCCTTTAGGTTCCTTAAAGCAATTGGTGTGCCATTCGGGGAAATATATAAATCTCTATTAAAAACAGCGGATTAAAAATAGAACAATGACAGATGTCGAACTATTGACGACTTGGGGAGGGAGATAAGGCAGAATTCCGGCGAAGGACCGAGCCCCGCCGGTAGATGAAACATCAGGTTTTAAGGAACCTTATCCAACGCCAGAAATTGAGCAGACCGGCCAGAGAAGAGGCCACATAGGTCAAGGCGCAGGCCCTGAGGATGCGCCGGACCGCCGGTCGCTGGGCGTTCTCTATATAGCCGGATTCGAGGATAGGCAACGCCCTCCCAAAACTTGCATCCCACTCGACCGGGAGGGTCAGCAATTGTACCAGCAGCGATACCCCCAGGGTTCCAACCGCTGCCAGAAACATCAGCAGTCCGGCGGCCGGTGTCTTGGTGATCAAGGTAAGCACAGGAACCGCAAACAGGAGAAACGATCCCACCCTGGTCGACACCTGGGACAATCTTGCAAACCGCTGACGCCAAAGGAATGGGTGATAACCCGCCGCATGCTGGATGGCGTGACCCACCTCGTGGGCGGCGGTTGCAATTGCGGTAAGGCTGCGCCGATCCATGTTATCCGGGGTAAGTCGGACCTCCCTTGCAGTGGGGTCATAGTGGTCCCCTACCCCTTCCGCCGGCACAACTTTGACCGCTTCGAGCTGAAAACGGCCCAGCAGATGGCGGGCCAACTCCCCACCCGTCCCCGGGAAATCTTCTTCCTGCCGGTTGTAGCGCGCAAGTACATACCGAACCCACCACTGGGGCCCGAGGATCAACAGTACAAGCAGCGTAAGCAAAATCAGAAAGTGCATTTCAAGTACCTGAATATCAGTAATTCTACATCGGTGGACTGGCCACCAGAAAGCGGTCTCCAGCAACAGGGGGCATGATTTTCCGCTGACAGTCTGCGCCTGGAAATCTCAAAAAAATACTTGACAAATCGCATGGACATAAATCTATGAGCTTTAATAGAATTTAGGTAAATTCTAATCGTCGGGAAAATAATAAGCCATGGAACCCGGCCCTAAAGGCTCCAAAAATCGGAATCAGCACTCTGCAGGGAAAGAGCGACGTCAGCTCTTCGTGGTCTTGGGGGTGGCCTGGGCGGTTATTTGCCTGGCCTTGCTGCTGCTTGCGGTTGTCATGGATCTGCGCCGTTTCGAAACCGGCTTTCAAGAACTCGCCCGCCATACTTACCACCAACTTGCCGCCAGGTTCAGAGAAAACGAGGCGGTACTGGAGGGCTTTGCCGCCTACATTGCCGGCATGGGTGAACTCGACGAACAGCGGGCAAATCCTTATTCTGCCTATATAACGAAACGCTTTCCCCATATCTTCATGCTGGAGGTTGCAGAAGCTGTAAACGCCGGCGATGTCGATCAATTTCTGCTGCGCCAACGCGCCCGAGGTTACCCTCAGTTTGAGATCAAAAATTTCGACTATTCCGGCCGGCGCGTGTGGCAGCCGCCACCGGAAGCAGAAAGATACTATCCCCTGATCTTCCTCTATCCTCTACCCCAGGAGTCGCGACCAGTGCTCGGCCTGGATCTCGGATCCCATGAAAAACTGATGCTGCCCCTTCAGCGGGCGATTGCATCCGGTAGCTATCAGACCAGCCTTCCTTTCAAACTGGTGGAGGGTATCGATGGCTTTGTCATGTTCATGCCAGTCCAGGGCTTGAACGAGACCACCCCGCTGCAGCATCAACTACAACCTGCACACCACCGCTATATTGTTTTGATCGTGCTGCTTTCGGAGTATCTGCTTTCCAATCAAGATATCACCCAGGAGGCATCCGTCGGCATACTGCTCTACCACAACGACAAGACATCGGATGATCCACAGGGTTGGCTGTTCAACAAACCTTTGAAAAATCGAAGTCTACTCCCGAAGTTTGAATATGAGGCGAACCTGGAAGATTCCCGTCGTGGCTTTGTCTTAAGGATCGAGCAGTATTTCGGGCCGGAATCCATATCGAAGGGTCTATTTCTAACAGTAATTGCAATCTCGCTGGCCGGTTTCCTTTTCATCCGTCTCTTTATCCTGCAACGCTACTCAAAGGATATCGAAAGGGCTAGAGAGGACGCGCGCCTCGAGATGCTGGAAAACAATCACACTACGATCAGGATTCCTAGTCGGGAACTGCTTCTGGAATGGCTAAAAGAGGGCGTTGCCGAAGCAGGCAGTCACTCTTCGATCGCTCTGCTGTACCTGGATCTGGAGAATTTCAAACAGGTCAATAGCTGGTACGGGTACCGAATTGGAGACCTGGTATTAAAAACGACTGCCCGGAGAATCCAGAAGTGCCTGGCGAGGGACGATCTCGTTGTTCGGTTGCGCGGGGATGAATTTCTGGTGCTGCTCACGGATTACCCGTCCACCACTCGGTTGGAAGATCTCCTCGAACGCTTGAGAAAGGAGATTCGATCACCCATAACCATCGGCGATCGAGTGATATTCGTTGGCGTCAGTATAGGCGTAACACGCTATCCTGATGAGAGCAGCACTCTGGAGGAGGCCCTGAACACCGCTGAAAAATCCATGTATCAGGATAAAATGTCCCGACGGAACAGGGACTGAGGCTGTCGGTAAAAAAAAGTGATTCAAAGGGAGATGGTGGAAGCCAGATGCAATGCGGTATCACATCGCCTCCTTCACCATTCTTCCTTTCGGCCAGGCACTGATCACTGCCTGTACCAAGGTTGCCAGGGGTATAGCAAAGAACACCCCCCAGAAACCCCAGAAACCCCCAAACACCAGAATCGCCACGATAATGGCAACCGGATGAAGATTCACCGCCTCCGAGAAGAGCAGCGGCACCAATACGTTTCCATCCAGCGCCTGAATGACAAGATAGGCCACCGTTAGCCAGATAAAATCGGCACCCCAACCCCACTGAAACCAGGCGATCAATATTACCGGCAGGCTCACCACCGCGGCCCCGATATACGGCACGATGACGGACAGACCCACCAGCACCCCGAGCAACATGGCATACTCCAGACCCATCAGCGAAAAAGTGACGAAGCTGGCGGCCCAGACGATGATGATTTCCCAGAATTTACCCCGCACATAGTTGGCTATCTGCCTATCCATATCGCGCCAGACAGCATCCGCCAGCCTCCTGTCACGGGGCAGAAAACTGGTGCCCCAGTGGACGATCAGATGCTTGTCCTTGAGGAAGAAAAATACCAGCAGCGGCATCAGGATTACGTAAATCAGGATGGTGATGATACCCACTACCGAGGCCAGGGAGAGAGACACCACCCGCTGCCCGAATTCGGCGATCTCCTGACGGATGACGCCAATGATCTCCTGGACCTGGGCCGGTGAAATGATATCCGGGTAGTTCTCCGGCAGCCGCATCAACAACCCCTGCCCCTTGGTGATCATGGAGGGGATCTGCTGAAACAGCTGAGTCGCCTGAGTGGAAACCTGGGGCAAGAGGACGAACAGCACCAGGGTGACAAACAGCATAAAGCCAATGAAGACGACCAATACGGCGGCCAGTCTCGGCGCCCCGCGTCGCTCGATGATCCCAACGAGACCCTCCAGCAGATAGGCAATCACCACACTGGCCAGCACCGGGGCCAGCATGTGGCCCATGGTAAGCACCACAGCGAAACCAAGCAGCAGAAAGATGGTCAGAAAGACCACCTCCGGGTCTGAAAAATAGTGCTTGAACCAGTCTGTCAGAAACTGCATGGTGGCATCACCCGACAAGAGTTCCCTTTATTCCCGAGAGGCCTTATGCGTGGCATACTGACTCGAAAACAGCGCCTCCAGATCATCGATTACCTCTGTCGCCTCCCGCCCCTGCATGATATGGGCGGACATAAGCGCAGACGTCTCCGAGAACAGGGCGTCGCGGGCGAGCATGGGATAGGTTTCCGATAACCGTTTTATTGCCCCAATCACCGTTTCCCTGGGCGGCCGGGGAATAGGTTTGGGCTCCACTGGCGGCTCTGGCTC
>Ga0316189_10000548_pt1 | contig 37990 bp, 27 predicted proteins | sample LowCovwburrow_MG_FD_204930 | JGI IMG/M metagenome (GOLD analysis project Ga0316189, IMG submission 204930) | Coastal sediment microbial communities from Maine, United States - Lowes Cove worm burrow | ecosystem: Environmental > Aquatic > Marine > Coastal > Sediment | place: USA: Maine...
TCATGCTTCGGGCGGCACGACCAGCAGGCCTAGTTTCCCCATCGCCGTGCTCTACCACCCCCTTACTGAGCAAGTTTCGCCGCGAGCTGCTTCTTTGCCCAACGTTCTGCGTCGGTAGGCTCGGAGAAGACTTGATATGGAAACTTCGGTGGCGAGATCCAAGTCACGGCGGTCACGAGCCCGCGCAGCCATGAGGTCGGAACGATCAACGCGGAGCCCGCATACCAGGGCACACTGAGCTCTCCGAAGCGTTTGAGGTGCTCGGCTAACGCTTTACGCTGAGTAGCCGGCGCCTTGGTGACGTATGAGAGGTCAATGACCCAGGCCATGGGGTAGCGCGCGCGAATCACCCAGTCTTCGCGTGCCCGAATAGATACCCTGAGCTCTTCGTCGGTGGCTTCCGAAGGAAAGGTCCATCGGTGGATGGGCATCAGGTCGTTCGAGAACCATGGATGGTCGATCTCGATGTACTCCGCAAGAGGCTGACCCTTCGCGCCGTCCATTTCGACAGCATAGCGCTTAGATTTCTGCGCCGCCAAAGCTGGGGTTAAACGTACGAAGTCGGGTCGTTTGATCAGTTTTGCAGCATGCGCTTGGCGGCTTCCCAGAGGTCGTCAACCATGTCCCAACCGGCGGCGTTGGTTTCTTCGTAGTGGCCCTCAGGCTCGCCGAGCTCGCGCCCGAGCGCTTGCCCGTAGCGGCAGATCGCGACCACCGCTTCTGCGTCGTCCCCGTACTCCTCGAGGGCGGACTCATCGTCGGTGATTCGGTGGCAGACGTCGCCGCTGATCCAGTCCTCTCCTTGAATGACGCCTCGGGTGAAGAGGTCGTCGCAGGTCGTCCGGGCGAACAGCAGCACCTCGTTGAGGCATTTGAGTCGGTAATCCGAGACCGGAACGAAGTACCCGATCTGGTCGCCGCCGAGACCCACGGTGAGCGTCACGTCCTCGTCCACGAGCGAAAGCAGCCCGCCCGGTATTTGGTAGTCTGCACCCACCGCGTGGAGATGTGGCTCACGGTAGTACTTCTCGGGTGCCGCGGTCTCGAAATCATCGGGCAATCCTGCGACGAGCTCGGGCGGTAGCTCGCCGGGCATGAACAGCATGCCCACGGTGCCGAAATCGACGTGAGCAATTTGCGAGGTGATGACGTCACCGCGTGTGATCCGACTATCGAAGAAGGGCGTGAGCAGGGGGTCGTCGATGATCTCTCCGCCATCCTCTACGCAGTTGTCTTCGCTGAAGGGTTTTCCCGTGCAGTTGTAGAGGATCGGCGTCTGCCAGCCGATGTCTCCGTCGGCGATCAGAACCCGGAAACCGATATTGGTCAGGCGTGTGTAGAAGCTCTCGATTCTGACGCTGAGCTCGGTGACGGTGACGGGCTTCGACGCCTCTAGAGCGCCGCGCACGGCATTGGCGAGCTCGGTGCCGATGGACTCGGTCTTCGCGAAGCTTCGGCAAAGGTAAGTCGGCCGGTCCTCGCATTGGGTGAGCGGCACCGCGCCCTCGGGGACCGTCAGTCCGTCGCCAACGGGGTGGTCCTCGTCGACGACCCAGGTTGGGGCGGCTCCCGGCCCTACCTGACTTCCGAGGGGTCCGTTGAAGTAGAGCACTTCGCCACCCAGGGCTGCTTGCAGGCGCTCACGCAACACACCGGGGTAGTCCGCTGTGAGGTAACGGCCCTCGGCGGTGCAATTCCCGCCGGTCCAGCCCTTGATGGCACAGGCCTCCTCCAAGTTCGCCGCGTCGGCCGGAGGGTCCCAGCCGAGTGTCGACTCGGGGTGACCGGTCCACTGAACGAGCGTGGCAATCGACTCTCCGCTCTCCTCTGCGTCGACGGTCAAGACGTTCAGCAGCGTGTTGCGAATGACCGGGTCCCGGACATCGTCGGCCCCGTATCCGTGATCGCCAACGGCCGACGACAGGGTGGCAGGCTCCATCGCCGTCACCGCATCTGCGGCCGCCGCGGCGATTTCATCCGCCATCATGGAGAACCAGTCGTCGTTGATGCTGAACGCCGTGTCGGGCCCGTGATGGTTGTGCGTGGCAGAGACGAGGATCGGCGCCTCCGACCATTCTGCTGGTAGACGGGCCCTCACCCGCTCCAGCATCACGGCGATGTCGGGGCCGAAGTACGAATAGGTGTCGGCCATGATGATCATGGCGCGTCGATTTCCGAGCGAAAGCGCCAATGCGGTCGCCCGCAAGTCGTCGTGCACCCAGGCGGAATCCGAGCGACCGTTGCCAACGTCAACCTCGCCTTGATCCCAGGCCTCGATGAACACGCCAGGGTCGTCGGGGTCGACCTCTTCACGCGCCGGCCACCCTGGAGCCTCGGCGAGATAGTCGCGCCCGCCGCTGACCGTTGGAAGCACACTGCGGCTCGCGGCGCCCGCCATGAACGTACCCGGGCCGCCGTCGGTCTTGCTACAGGCCGATGCGACGCAAGTAAGCGCCGCCACAAAGACCAACATTCGCATAAGAATCACCACCTCACCGTTCGGAGCAAGCCCGAGCACCCGGAGTCAGGTTGTAACCCAGCAGCTCGAGGGGTTGCAAGGGAGCTTGGAGCCTCCGACGGAGCTACAGGGCGGACCAGATACGGTCCTTCGTCGATCTCTATGAAGGCGACGTTGTCACGCCCGCGGGCGTGGTTGAGCGGCGGCCACTCGACTTCGGACGCAAGCACTACCGTGGCGGTTCGCTCGTCGGCGTCGGGCGTCGGGTCGTGCTTCGTCCCCGCCAGGTGCGTTTGGGGGTCTGGTCGGCGCTCAGCGACTCGGCCATCGCCCAAACGCGCGCGCGCATCGAGCCAGCACGCCCCGGCCGGGCGGCGGGGTCGTGGACGACATCGCTCGCCCCCATACATTGCCGCTTATCGGAAGGCCGTGACCCGGCAGCAGGTGTCGCACAGGCAGGGCTCGCAAACGCTCTTCGCTCTCTCGACTCGCCGCCGCATCCACCCACTCCGGATTGAACCATGCACGCCCATCCAAGGTCACGACGGCGTCGCCCGAGAGCAGCGTCTCGGACTCTGGATGATAGAAGCAAAGCGAGTCGTCGCTGTGTCCGGGCACCTCCAGAACGCGCCAGTCCGGCGCGCCGGGCAACGCGTCCCCGTCCGAGAGAAAGGCATCGGGAGCGTAGGGGAATCGAAATGCGTCATCGGAGCCGAACCCGATCTTCTTCGAGTCACCGACGAACTGGCGCAGGGCCGATGCGGAGAACGGCTGCTGTGCGTACATGGGGACGAACCCGAGCATCGAGCGAAGACCAAAGCGTCGGGGCGACTCACCCTGAATGTAGCGCTCGCAGCGCTGCGGCAAATGGGTGGAGGCGGAAAGCCTCGATCGCAGAGTCGGCATGCCTCCCAGATGGTCTGAGTGCCCATGGGTGGCGCTCACCGAGACGCCGCCTTGGTCCCGCCCCAGCGCCTGCACGATCTCAGCGGCCGCGTCGGCCGTACTCTTCAAGCCGGCATCGACGATCGCCACGCCATCGCCCGCCTCCACGATGTAGCAGTTGAAGATCCAATCGGATGCTCGATGAACGGGAAGGTCCCACAGACGTGTCGTCTCCATGTCAGAGGACGAGCCTAGCAGAAACAAACGCTCCGTGGACGACCTCACGCTGGTTGGCGGCCGGTCATGTGGTTGGACGGTTTGCCCGGGGAGATCGACGGTGGCGACCGGCGGCGCGTCTTGGCGGGACGCCAACTCGGGCCGGGTTGTGGATTCGGTATTGGCTGTGTTTGCAGGCGCTTAGAGCGAGACGTCGCCGAGGGTGTTGCCTTGGTAGCCGGCGGCCTGCATCGCCGTGATGAGCACCGTTGCCGGGTGCGCGCGGTTGCCGTTGATGTGCTCGCCGGGGCTCAGGCCGGGGGCGTGGCCAGCGACCAGTAGCACCATGTTCTCGACCGAGTGCGTTTGGTTCTGCGAGCTGGCGTCGTTGAGCTGAAGGCCGTGGCCCGCCTCGGCGGTGAAGACGATGACCGTGTTGTCGAGCGCGTTGCCGTCGGCTTCGGGCGTGTTGCGGAGCTTGTCGATCAGATACGCGTAGTGCGAGATGTGCCAGCCGAGCAGACCTGCAGACGGGATTTGACCACGGTTGTTCGGGTCGCCGTTGTGGCCGACCTCGTGCAGATCGCCGGCGACCGAGGCCCATCGCGCTGGGCGCACGGTGCCGGGCAAGTTGCCGAGGCCGTCCGCGATCGGCCGTACGTTCATGTGCGACTGAAACGCGGTGAGCTGAAGTGAGGCCGCGCGGGTGAGGTCGCAGACGAAGGCCATGTGAATCATGTCGGCAAAGAGGCGGGCACGGGCGTGCTCGTCGCTGTAGCCAGAGCCCGGGGTGACCGAGCCGCTGCCGCCGCCGTCATGGTCGCCGCCGATTGGCGGGTCGGCACCAGGGTCCGAAGGAACCACGCAGGCGCCGCTTGCAATAGGCGGAAGCGCGGCGATGCGGTTTTCGAGGTCACGGATTTCGTCGAAGTGACGCTCGAGCCGCTGCTGGTCGGCAACGCCGACCTTGTCGACGAGCTGGGTGCGCTTCTCGAGCACGAGGTCGAGAACGCTTCGGCGTGCGCGCATCTCGAAGTCGAAGCGGGCTGCGTCCTCGTCGTTGTCGGGAACGAAGCCCTGGAAGAGCGAACGATAGGCGACCTCCGGGCTCGCCTGCGCTTCGATGCGGCCGCTGTTGCCGCCCCCCGGGCCATAGGAGATGTACTGCCGGCCCGAAAAGCTGTAGCCGCTGACGTAAAAAGCAGGCTGCGCGCGGACCACCAAGGACTTGTGCGTCGTCTGCCCGTCGTTGAGCTCGGCGATGAGCTGGTCCGACGTGATGCCGTTGCAGGTGTAGCGGGCTTCGGTGGAGCGTGTGCCCGAGAGGAGCGGACTGCAGCCGCCGCCGTGGAAGTCGCGATAGGCGCCGCCGGACGGCACTGCGCTCCCGTCCGCGGAGCTCGCGTTGAACGGAATCGCCAGGTTGGAGACCATCATGAAGTCGTCTTCCATGCCTTGAAGTGGCAGGAGCGGCGTCGTGAGTGTGTAGCCGCGGCCGTAGTTGGTGTCGGCAATGTAGTGGCCGTTTTCGGTGATGTTTTGGCCGTCGACGCGGCTCGAGTTCTTTGCGTAGTTGTCTCCGCCGAGGGCTTGGCCGGCGAGCATGATCGCGTATCGGCGCGTGGGGCCTTGCGCGGTAGAGCGGCCGGTCGGGAGCATGCACTCGAGGAATGGGAGCGCGATGGCGGTGCCCGCGACGCCTTGGAGAACTGCTCTACGTTTGAGCTTCAGCGCCATGATTAGAGCCTTTCCTGAGCGCGACGTGCGAACCGGTCGGACGCGACGAAATCGGTGATGAGGCCTTTGAAGTCGTGCTGGCCGGCTCGGAAGGCGTCGACCATCTCTTGCTGCATGTCGGCCTCGTAGGTGGTGGTCGGGCGTCCGAGCGCAAACGTGAGGAACTGCTGTACGGCGCAGGCATCGATGTAGTCGTTTTCGACGAGGAGCTGGGAGAGCTCGGCCGGGCCGTTGAAATTGCCCACGCTCACGATTTCGCCGGAGCCATCGATGATGCATTCCGGGACCCCGTCGTCGTGCTCGCGGAAGCGGCCGGCGACGTCGTAGTTTTCGAGGCCGAATCCGATCGGGTCGACGAGGCTGTGGCAGCCGGCGCAGCTGCTCGATTGGTCGCGGTGCTCGGCGTAGCGGTCGTACTTGCAGAGCGCGTCCATCGCGCCTTGTGGCGGCTGGTCGACGTCGACCGTGGGCGGTGGAGCCGGGACGGACTCGCACATGAAGCGCGTGCGGACGAGGATCCCGCGCTGCGTGGGGCTCGTGTCCTCGAACTTGCTGAACGCGGCGAGGAGCGCGCCGTGACCGAGGATGCCGGCGCGGCCGGTGCCTTCATAGGAGACCCAGCCTTCGCCGCCATCGGGGCGGGGCAGGCTGTAGTGGTCGGCGAGCGCATCGTCGACGAAGGTTTCGTTCATCGTGAAGAGGCGGAGGTAGCTGCCGGGCTCGTCGAGCACGACGCGGTCGATCAGCGCCGAGGTTTCGCGGTTGAAGGCAGCGACGAGCTCTGCGGAGTGCGGGATCGAGCGGTAGCCGAGCCACATCGCGTGAAAGCGGTGGAGCTGGGTGCGGGCCTTCGGGTCGTCGAGCATGCGGAGCGCTTCGGCGCGGCGGCCTTGCGGCGTCTCGAGGGCGCCGGCGGCCGCGGCGGCGAACAGCGCGTCGTCCGGCATGGTGGACCAGAGGAGGTACGACATGCGGTTGGCGATCTCGTAGCCGCTGAGTTGGTAGAGGCCCGGGGTGCTACCGGGGACGCCCTTTTCAACGCGGTAGAGGAGCTCCGGGTCTTGAATGGCGGCGTTTATCGCGAGCTCGACGGCGGTGTAGAAATCGTTTTCGACCGCGGCGTTGTCTTCGGAGGCAAACGCGAGCAGCGGGAGGTATGCATTGACGTCGGCGGGGGTGACGGCCCGTCGAAGCGCGCGCGGAAGGAACAGGTCGAGGAACTGGCGGAAGCAGGCTTCGTCGCCCCGGCTCGACGGCGTGCACGGAACGAGGGCGTCACGGCGGGCCGGGTCGTCGACGACGTTTCGGGCGACCTCTTCGGCAAGCGCTTCGAGCGAGGTGATCAGCGCGTCGGAGGCCTGCTGAATCGTGTAGTCGTTGTCGAAGGGTCGGAACTCGTCTTCGTTCAGGAGGCGGGAGGCCGGTGCGCTGTCTTCGCCGAGCAGGTCGCGGAGCGTGTTGTCGAGCTCGGCTTGAGTGAGCCGGCGGGCGGCGCTCTCAACAGCGAGAAGGGGATCGACGGCGGGCGGGCCCCTGTTCTCACCCTTTTGGCCTATGCTGCCGGTGCAGGAAAAAAGCGCAGCGAGCAGGATCGCAACGAGAACGCGAGAAAACATCCGATCAGTATTGCTGCTCTGCGGTCTCCGATCGAGCGAAAATAACCCAAAAGTGTGCTACCGCGCTATTGGAGGTGTTTTGTGAGGTTTCGCACAAGCATCGTAGTAGGGCGTTTACGATGAGCCCGATGGGCTTGACCGACCTTGGCGGGCTGGGCTCCTGCGTGCCGCAGCGAGATCTTCAGCGGTTCAAAATTGTTCGGACCCGTGCTGCGGTGCCTAGCCGTCGTCCGTCGGCGGCATCGGACTCATTTTGGCAACGAGCTGCGGGTGCGTCTTGACCCCGAGCTTACGCATCGCCGACCGGAGAGCCTTGGTCACCGTGCTTCGCGAGACACCGAGACGATAAGCGATGAGCTTGTGGCTCTCACCGAGCGTGGCGTAGGTCACGACCTGCGTTTCGCGCTCGGTGAGCGCGCGAGGGTCTTTGAGGTCGGGCGGGTTGGGGACGGCCAGCACGTAGCGGCGCCCATCGGTGTCGAACCAGTCGACCATCGTCCAGCGCCCGCGAGACAACCCTCGCCAAATCTCGAGCGCTTCCTGCGGGTCGTCCTTGCGAAGCTTCCCGCGGGCCCGGTCGATGCGAACGGCGGTGTCACGGACCGCGGTCGCCGCCGACTTGGTCTTCCCGCTTCCAGCCGCATCGGACACGCGAAAGCTTTTGGGGTCGATCACGGCTTCCGCCTGATACGGCAGATCGGAAGACGAATCCGACAACGCGCTTTCAGCAGCCATGCGCAAGCGATGCCCGGCGGCGATATGGGCGCCCACCATCTGCCAGCGAAGCCTCGTGGCCGGACGCAGCCTCGTTGCCTCGGCGAGCGGTGTGATGATGAACACGCCTTGCCCATTAGGATCGACCGCTGTCAGCCCGAAGGCGTCTTGCGAGTAGTCGAAGTACCTGCGCCAGCGCGCAACGTCTTCGAGATACTCATCGCCCGCGACCTCGGTGAGCGTGGCGACCATTCCGGGCTTGGTCATCGCCTGGCTGACTTCCGCGCTGCCTCCGCTGGTGAAACGCATGTTGCGCTCGGCAAAGTCCTCCGGGCCTGACGCCACATAGTGCTGATGAATTACGACCTTGCTGCCGTCGAGCGGTCGCAAGAACGCAAGCGCGCCGACGCCGAGCCCTTGGTCCAACGATGGAAGCCCGACGTTCATGACCTGCGGCAGCCAGCGCTCTACATCGACATCCAAGTCGTACGCCGCTTCGACCAAGTCAACGATCGCCGAGCTCACCTTGTCCATCACGGCGAGTATCGAGAATACGCTTGGGGTGAACAAGTCCGCGCTCGAACGACATAAGATCAAACACGAATTGCGATCTCTTCAGGGCTGGGACGACCGGAACTTCCGCGCGACGCCATGGCTTCCCCCGAAGCCGCAGGCGGATCGGGAGAGCTTTGGCGCTACTCTGATAGATCGAACTGGACCTGAAGTCGCTGGCCCTCTTTGAGCCGCACCACCTTAGTCTTCGACGGCTCGCCCTGACCTGCACTCACCTTGTGCCGGCCCGGCGGAAGCGCGACCTTTAGAACTGGGGCCTTCCCGCGATGTTTGCCGTCGATCCACACGTCGCCCCACGGGAACACTGCGACGGAGAGTCGGCCCGGTTTGGGATCTTGTGCAACGGGTTCGGCGGCCGTTCCCGCGGCCGCCGCAGGCTCGCGGGGAGACTCGACGACGGCCGTCGTGTCAGCGGCAGGGGCTGGCGGGGGTTCGGGCGCGGTGGTGGGCACGCGTTCTGTGGCGGGCGCGGCCGCCTCTCCCGCGGCGGGTGGCGTTTCGGGTGCGCCGGCCTGTTCGGATCGATTGACCCATAGCCCGAACCCCGCCGCGATGACCAGCAGGAGAACACCCGCTAACCCGAACCGGCGTGAAGCCGTCTTCGGCTCGATTTGAGGCGCCGGCGAGCTTGGGGCCGGCTGAGCGTCGGCGAGCGAGCTGCTCGTAGGCCCAACCCCGCTGGCCTCACGATTGGGCTCGCCGCTCGCCTCGGTCAGCGCACTCCCGCTCACGGGACTCAGAGGTGGAGGAGAAGGCAGAGACGACCTCGCTGCAGACACCGCCTTGCCAAGCTCTCGCCGATCGCGCGGCGACGGAACGTATGGGTCCAGCATTTCGAGCAACGCCGATGCGCTCTCGGGGCGCGCATCTCGATCGGGTTCGAGGAGCTGCTCGACGACCTCGGCGAACCCCGGCGGTGTCTCGGGTGCGACCTCCAGGAGCGATCGCCGCTCCCCGTTTAGGATCTGCATGATGGTCCCGGGGTCATGTTCACCCTGGTAAGGACGCTGACCTGCCAACGACTCGTACAGAACGACCCCAAGCGCAAACAGATCGGCGCGACCATCGAGCGTCTCGGAGCGGAGCTGCTCCGGCGACATGTAGGGCACCTTGCCCTTGACTGCGCTTTGCTGCCGCGCGGTACCCGTAATCGCTTTGGCGACCCCGAAGTCCGTGAGAAGGATCTCGCCGCGCTGGCTCAGCAACACGTTCGAGGGCGAAAGGTCGCGATGAATGATCGCGTTGTCGGAGGGCCCGTCGGGAGAGCCGTCCCGCCGCGGGTCGTGCGCGTGCTCGAGCGCGGCCGCGATGTCGTGCCCGACGAGGGCGGCATGCTCGGGCGAGATACGCGTACCTGGTTGGGTATCGAGGAGGGTCGCGAGATCAACCCCGTCGACGAGCTCGAGCGCGATATACGTGACCCCATCGGTTTCTCCGAAGTCGATGACCCCGACTACGTTGCTGTGGCGAAGCTTCGCCGCCAGACGAGCCTCCCGCTTGAAGAGCGTCAGGAAATCCTCTCGATCCCGAAAGAACGGGAGGACCAGCTTCAGGCAAACGCGCTGCGTGAAGCCGCCCGGACCTTTTCGGATGGCTTCGTACGTCTCCGCCATGCCGCCGACCCCGAGGCGACGCACGACCGTATACGGTCCGAACTCCGTGCGACTCGGTTCGCTAAGCGACGTATCGAAGCCTGGGGTGTCCATCGGTTGCTGAGCCATTCTCGACGCGGAGCGAGCGCTCGGGTCGGGGCCGTAGTGTAGGCGCAAAGCAGCCCGATGAATAGGAAGCGGGCGCCGTCGGGCATCGCCCAACGCGCCTCAGCTCCGTCGGCGTCGGCGACGAAACTCGTCAGCTTCGATTTGGAGAGTTGCCATACGGCTGATCAACCCGGTGCGGGAGAGCGACAAGACACGGGCTGCGCGCGCGACGAAGCCTTCACATGCGGCCAACGTCTCCTCGATGATCGCCTTCTCACCTGCCTCGAGGCTGTCCCGCGTCTCCAAGATCTGTTGCCATCGTGTCGTGATATCTCCACCCTCGAGCACGTCCGGCGTCACGGCGGGAGGGGGAGACGAAGTGTCTGCGGGCAAATCGAAATGCCGTGCATCGATGACGGCGTCGGTGCCGTCGCTTACGCGCGCACGGTTTCGGGCGCGCTCGAGGACGGCTTCCAACTCGCGGATGTTTCCTTCCCAGGGCAAATGCGGCGAGGTCAACATGTCCAGCGCGTCAGGCGACAACTCCCACCCTGTCTGGCTATCGACGTGATGAAGATAGAGAGTCGCGATCTTGGGGATGTCTTGACGGCGCTCGCGCAGCGGGGGAAGGACGATGGGCACCGTCGCCAGTCGATAGTAGAGGTCCTGACGAAAGCGTCGGTCCTTGATCGCCTGCTGGAAGTCGCCATTGGTCACCGAGATTAGTCGGACCTTCGCGGTCTTCGGCTCGCGGCCCTGGTAGCCAAGCGGCCGATAGAGACCGAACTGCGTGAAGTCGAGGAGCAGCTTCTGAGCGTTCGATGGCAAGTTGAGCACTTCGTCGAGAATCAGCGTCCCACCATCGGCGTGCTCGACGAGGCCCTTTCGCTTCGACACAGCGCCAGAAAACGCACCGCGCTCATGACCGAACAACTCCGACGTAATCGTGTTGAGGTCGTCCGCCATTCCAAGCGTTGCGCGCACGATGGGCTCTTGGCGCGACGCCCGAGCGAACGCGGTCCCGAGTTGGGTCTTGCCGGTGCCCGACTCGCCGAGAATCATGATCGACGCGCCGCTTCCCATCGCCGCCCGAAGCTCTTCGCGGATGCCGCGCATGCTCTCCGGCGCGAGGAGTTGGTCGAGCTCCAGGTAGCTGTCGTGCCGATCGGTCGCCCGCTCGACGAGCAGGTCTTCAGACGTCGCCTCGATGCGCGTTTGCTGGCTTATCATCCCGCCAAGGAGCGCCGCCACGATCTCGATGAAGGCGAGTGTTTCGGTTTGTGTGCCCTGATCTCCCCGAAACTCGAGGTACGTCGCGCCGACGAACTCGCGCGTCTTTGCGCTGACGTCAGGCTCCGACCAAAGAGGCACGGCAACATACGACCCGACTTCGGCGTACGGCACCCGACCGGCGATCGTTGCCTGCTCGCCCTGAACGCGCGCCAGGACCTCGGTCACGTGCTGCGCCAAGACCGCCGGAGAGACGCCTTGAAAACCCGCCGTCCTCGAACGGTGCAAGGGCCCTTGACCCTTCGTCTCGAGTGTACTCCACGCCGAGCTCGCATCCAGCTCGACGCAGAGAGACTCGAGCGCCTCTTCGATGAATCGACCGGTTCGGAGCCCCGAGACCAGTGCGTTGACGACGTTCCGCACTCGGAGCCACTGCGCGTTGTCGTCAACCACCGACACGGATGTCGGGATAACACACCTTGGTGGGGGTGTCCTGCCGTCAGTGTTCGTGGAGGAGCTCATGGCGTTCGAGACAGCGAGCTTTCATGACCAGCTCGGTCTGGTTCTTGACACCCAGCTTGCGCATCGCGGATCCCAACAGACTCGAGACCCGGCTGCGACTCATCCCGACATGGTAGGCCACGAGTTTTCGGCTCTCGCCCCGGGCCGTGCGAAGGACCACCTGCTGCTCCTTGGCCGTCAACGCTCGAAGGTCGGCCAACAGCGGATCGCTGGGGCGTGCCAAGGTGTAGAACCGACCGTTCCGGACGAACGAATCGACTATGGACAGCTCCCCGTCGAAGAGGCGCCGCAACACCTCGCGCGGTTGGATGGCTTGACCGTCGGGCCCTCCTCGTCTCTCCGCATCGGCGCGTACGGTCGCGTCTCGCAGGGACCGCCCGCACGGAGTCGACGACGAAGCATCCGAGGGGGCGTCCGCCCTGAGCTCTCGTGGCAGCGAAGTGACGGGGATGAGCCGCTCCTGATTCGATCGCCCGAGCGCGCGTCGAAGGCGGTCTGCCGCACCGATGTGCGACGCGACTGTCCGCCATCGTTTCTTAGCCTTCGCGCTCAGCGAGATTCGTCCGGGTGTGGGCGTGAGGAGCAACACACCGTGCAGCTCGGAATCGACGGCGAGGAGGCATAGGACGTCCTTGCAGCCAACGCGGCGTCGAAAGGCATGATGAAGACGAGGGGCCTCGGAGCTGACGGCCGAGAGGGTCCCGACGGCACTCGTGGAGGCATCGGACCCCGTCAGGGGGCTGTCCAACTGCACAGAGCGCGACGCGCGAGCCAAGCGAAGCGCCAAGCCGTCAGACGCGTCCCCGTGGGTCACGACGCGAGAGACCAGCGGCTCTCCGCTCGCCGTTGAGCCTGCTACCGCGACCGCGGCGCACCCGAGCCCCTGATCGAGCACCGCCTCACCACTCTTGAGGAGGCCGCCAAGCCAGGGCTCGGGATGACTCTCGAGATCGTACGCGGCCTCGACGACGCGGAGGGCAAGGTGTTGCGTGGGGAGCATGACAGGACTCCCAACGCACGAGTCGTGCCAATCGCGAACACGAAGAAAACCGATGAATATGAAGCGTGCGCGCGGGAATCGTCGATTGCCGTCGACGAAAAACGACGACGACCATCGTTTCTCTCAGAACGAACCCGTCAAGCCCACGGACCCGCCTTGCCGACCGACGACGACTCTCGGTTGGAGCTCGACTCTCGGCTTCCGGTCGCCGCGGCGCAGGAGGTACACCAGCGGCATGGTCAAGAGCGGCGCCGCCGTCGCGCCCAATAGAATCGCCCGGTCCGTATCGCGTTTCCAATTCACGCACGGGGCTGGGTCTTGGCCGTTGAGCTCGCAGGATTCGGCCGGCTTCGGCGAAGCCGTCACACCAGAGACGATGGATCCAACGGCGGCGGCGACACCCAAGCCGCCATTGAGCCACGCCCACCACGGCGCCTTCGCGTGAACGGGAAGGACCATCGGCATCGCGGCGACGAGGAGGCCTCCGCCGACCGATGCGGTGACGATCACGCCCGTCTCGAGGTCGAGCCACTTCGCCTGGAGACTCAGGTTGTTCGAGTCCGCGACCCAGTCGTTGCCCGCCGACCTCCGCACCAGGAAGAGACTCCAACCCGTTGCGAGCGACGCGGCACCGACCGAGGCGAGGCTCAGACCGGTGATGAAGAGGGAACGGGGACGGACGCGCTTGGTATCGGCGACCTCGACCGGAGCGACCGCGATGGCCTCGCCGGTTCGGCAATCGATTTCACGAGGGGGAACGTCGGTGAAATCGGCGCATCGGCCGGCGAGCAGGGCCTCCACCGACTCGTTCATCACGTCCTGATCGGGCCCGGCCGAAGAGGTGGGAAGCCGAACGATCGACGACTCGGTCTGGGTCGCTAGCTCCACCTCGAGCTGCAGCACATCGGGGCCTTCCAGCGACGCGACGATGACCGCAGAGGCCGGCAGTGTACGTGCGACCTCGCGTGCATACCGCGCAAAGTCTTGGGGTTCGGGGGTCTCTTCGAACTGAAGGTGGAGCAACGTAGACGACCGCACCACGCGCTCGAAGCGATCGATCACGAAGAGACTCTGCGAGCCGAGCGGCACCTCGACGCGGTGGACGCGGCCCGGTTCGTCCGGACGGCACTCGACCTGCACCTGATAGATGCCCGGGTAGAGATCATCGGAGGCCATGGGCGTCTTGCCAACGAGCGTCCCGTTGATTCGCAGGTCGCAAGCGACCGGTTCGCTTTCGACGATCAGGGTGCCACCACGGGCGGCACTCGGCTTCTGTGCGGCCGCGTAGAGGTCGATGATCGACGGAGGATGGACACGCGGGTTCGGTGCCGCAGCCGGGGCCAAGCGCACGCAGTTCTGAGCTTGGCGTTCTGCCGCCTCGGGATCGCCGGTGTCGCGGTACGCACGAGCAACGTAAAGGCACGCGTCCAGCACGAGGCCCGCAGTTTGTGGATCGCGATTCAGGGTGACCAGGTTCTCCTCGGCGAACGCTTGCACCGCTTCGAGCTCCGGGAGCGCCGTCGACCGATCACCGAGGACGATGGTGCGAACCGCGGCCTGTGCACGCGCGGCCCATGCGGAGATCTCGTCATCGCGCGGCGCCGGCGGCTCGAAGGAGCCTCGTTCGCGAAAGACGGAGAGCGCTGATTCGGGGAACCAAACGCCGATTCCTTGGCGCCGAAGTGCTCGGTTGGCCGCTCGCACGGTCGGCGCCATCCAGGGCGCCTCGGCTTGCTCCGTCGTGGTAGGGAGCACCAGCCAGTCCTCGGTCTGTGCAAGGGCGCTCGGCAGCGCGCACAGCCAGAGGGCAGTTACAGTCACTACCCATCGCATGTCAGGGACTATCCCCCATGGGCCTCGCATTTTCCAGACCCTTCGGCGACCGGGCGGCCCTGCCCGCGACGTGACGATGCGATCCGCGCCGTCGCGGGTTGCAGGGGCTCAGCCATTCTGCGCGCCGACCTCCACAACTTGGTTCGTCTGGGCCTGATCCTGGCTCGGCTCGCCCGCAAGCGCGACGAGCGCGAGGGAGACGAGCGCAACCAGCGTGATCGGGAGGACGCCCCCCTGAAGCTTGGATGCGATGAAGTCGGCTCGCTGCTGCTTGGCCTTGCTGATGACGGCGTTGATTTCGGTGGTGCTGTGCATGACTGATTCTCCTCGTTGATGGTGTTGCCGTTGCGGCATGCGAGGAGGTAGTGCAGGAGCTGTGCCAACCCGAAATGCGTGGGTTTTCGCCGGAAAAGCCGAACTCAGCATGAAAAACGACGGACCTCGACGTTTTTCGATGACCCTGGTCGACGAAACGCCGAGAGGCGTCAGTCGCTCACCGGACAGTTGGAGTCGGTCACAAGCTCGAGGTCGTCGATGTAGATGCGAATGGGTGAGATATCGGCGTTGCCGATTGGGGGGATGTCGCCCAGCCTCCACTGAAAGCGGAACCAGCGTCCCGACCATTTTCGAGGCAGGCAGATTGACGCCAGAGGCTCCTGCCAGCCTCCACCAGGCTGCAGAAAGCGTGGGTCCACCGCAGCCCGTCCGAGCACGCTCCGGATTGGCTTCGTGTTGGTCGTGGGAACGTTCCACCAGAAGCGAATGGCCGGTCCGTCATTCCCGTTGCTTTCAGGGACGAGCACCCAGGTCTCGAGGTAGATGACAGCTGCTTCATTCCAGTAGGAAAGCTCGAGCACACCGCCGTCCCCCGTTCGCGAGAGCGAGGGCTCGGTTCGCAATTTGGCCGATGAATAGGGCGTGGTGTGGGTGACCCCCATGATCCGCGCCGGCCCCGCGTCGAACCCTGGATCGAGGCGGTCGGTGGAGGTACCGCAGCGCGGCTCGGAGACGATCTCAACGTCGTCGATGAACAGCGCGCTGGAGCCGTCGAGCGAGTTGTCCCCGAAGTTCCTGAAGATCAGGTCGACGACATTGCCGTGCGTCCACGGTGGGAGACAGTAGAGATAGTTGACGTCGGAGTCGTTGCCGTAGACGTCATCGAGCGGGATGGCGTCTTCCCGAGTCCCGATGTAGCGTCCCATCCGGAATCCGAAGGGTTGACCGGCGGTGCCGCGCCACCAGAAGAGCAGCGCCGGCGACTCGAGGGACTCAGAGGATGGAACGGACAGCCTGGTCCACGCGGCCGCGCCAACAGAGGCTCCAACGACGAGCTGCACGCCCGAAGTGGCTCCACGACCGACGCCCTCGGCAAGGTCCGCGTCCGCCACGTCCGTCGTCTCGAACTGCCACCCGCCTCCTCCCACCTCGCCCGTCCCGTTGAGCACCTCGCCGGGCGCGGGGCATTCGCCGGGAGCGGCCGGCACGATGTCGAGGCGGTCCACTTGGATCTCGCCCTCCTCCTGGCCGAAGCACGAGGGATGCTCCTCCGGCGCCGAGAGCTGCACCGTGACAGCGTCTCCGTACGCCGCCTCTCCGAGGCACACACGCTCGGGCTCGGTCGTCCACCCAAATTCGGAGGTTACCGGGAGTTGTGTCCACGCCCTGTTGAAGCCAAGCGCCAATCCATACAAGTTCTGCGCACGATACGTTACCTGGGCCACGAGAGGCTCAGCCACCTCATAGCTGGGCATCTGCACCGTCTGGCTTACCGCGCCCCCATTGCAGGCAGCGCTCCGCTCGATGCGCGCGAAGCCCCGATCGATCAAGGTATCGGTTCTGTTCTGCAGCACCTCGGCGCCTTCGGTCCGGGTCCAGGCGTCCTGGTCTTGGAAACCGGGGTCTTCGAGAACCCCCGTCCACGTACACGGGATCCCCGAATAGCCTGGCGCGCAGATGCAGGAGGGCGGTTCGATATCGCCGTCGCACACTTCATGCGCGGTGGGGCTGCACGCGGGCTGGCACGGCTTCGCGATGTCCTCCGCGGGGATGCAACGTCCGGTTTGCTCCACGAGTCCCGGCCGGCACAGCGGGGAGCTGCAGCTGGCGACCAGCAAGCTGATGACCACCGCTCTGAGGAGATAGGGATGCAACGACGCCAAATTGCACGCGTATGGGCCAGAGTGCAACGCGGCCGAAAACGCGACCCGCTCGTTCCAGAATTCCGCTGAGGGGCTACGGCGCACCATTTACGTATGGACAGGCGCCGAGATCGGTGGTTCCGTCGAAGCGCGTCCAACGTGGCGAAGCGAACGGTCCCGCAGCAGAAACGGAGATTCCTATGCCCTCATTGCGTCTCCTATGGATGGCTTTGATTCTAGTCCTCGTCGTCCCGTTGTATGGGCAGGTGTCTTGCAACCGCAACTGCCCGCCGTCGTCCAACCCCTGCCAGCGTTCCGTGGGCCGCTCCCTCGAGACGAACCAGTGTGTCTACAGCGATATCGACGGCGCAACCTGCGATGATCAGGGTGTCAGTGGAATCTGCGTTGACGGGCAGTGCCTCACGACCGACTGCGCGGGCGTCTCGGCCTTTGGGGATTGCGACGCGGACGGCGGGTTCCCGGGCGCGTGCGTGGAGGACGCTTGCGTCGTTGCCGAACCGGAAGACCCATGCGTCAAAGTAGGTGTGGGGCGCATCAATTGCTGCTCGGATGCCGGATGCTCGGTCGCAAGCGGGGCGTACTGCAATGATCCCGTCGATGATTCCGTCGATGACGGCATATCTTGCGACCCGACGGGGATCGAACCGGTAGGCCAAACCGGACAAGACGGGGTCTGCCTCGAAGGTACCTGCGTGGCCACCAGCGGTCTCTGTGCCGGGCTCCCATGCCCGACCATCTGGGAAGAGCAATGCGCTCGAGACTATTGCAACCCGCAGACCGGCCAGTGCCAGGAGTGGTGGGTAGACACCTACACGAGCTGCCTCTCCGCCGCGACGAATTCGCCGGGATTCTGCCAAATGGGTGAATGCCGCGAGCAGGAGGGCGACACGTGCAATGGCGAAACCTGTGTTTCGGGACCATGCATAATTCGCTCCTGCACGTACCCGTGCGCCATCACGGGCGACAAGATATGCGAAATCAGCGACTATTTTGATCAGACCCCGAGCTGCATCCAACGGAACCGCGACAACGGCGACCGATGTGTCGGCGAACCCGGCACGTGCTTCGGGGGCGCCTGCGCGCTCGGGCCATGCGAAGACGATTCGGAATGCGACGACGGGAATCCCTGCACGGTAAATTCCTGTAATCCGTTCGGCGGCCTCTGCGACACCGACCCTGTACAGGACCTAACACCCTGCGGCGAAAACGCGGACGGCGTAGTCCTGGCCCGCTGCGAGAATGGACAGTGCCTCCCGGATCTGTGCCTCAACAGGGACTGTGGCGACCCCGACGGGAACCCGTGCACAGGCGTTTGCATCTCGCCCTACGGCATCTGCGACGACGATGCGGATTTGGATAACGGCACGCCGTGTCCGGATGGCCAGTGCCTCAACGGGTTCTGCCAACCGATCTTGACCTCGGAATGTGACCACGAGCCATTCGCTCCCGATAGAGAGTTCCCAGAGTGCGACGACGGAAAAGAGTGCACCTACAATCGGTGCGATTTCGCCGATCAATGCATCAACCCCCGCAAACCAAACGGGACGCCCTGCGCCAACGGCAACGGCTCGTGTATTTTCGGCGGCTGTGCGCTCAACGGCGGTGGCGGCGGACTCGGCTTATAGGGCTTCGCCCAGCCAACAACCTCACCCACGTTGGCGTTCGCCACGACAATCGACGGGACAACCTCACCCACGTTGGCGTTCGCCACGACAATCGACGGAATTCGCCAATCGGGCTGCGACAAGGCCTTGGAATCACTTGCGGGGAGCGTGGCGCGCTTCGTGCGTACCCGTCGTTCATGACTCAGCCACGCCTCGTGGTCCCTGGCGACACCTTGATGATCACGCGACGCACGCTTCGGCGTCATCATCTCTTCCGTCCCGATTCCGCGATCCGTCAGCTCTACTTGTACACGCTCGCCTTGTGCGCTCGGCGGTTCGGCATCCTCGTGCATGCCGTCACCCTCATGTCGACGCATGAGCATCTGATCGTGACCGACCCGCAGGGGCGTTACCCTGACTTCTTGCGCCGCCTTCACCGGCTCGTGTCCCTCGGCACCAAGGTGCTTCGCAAGTGGGAGGGCCCCACCTGGGACCATGAGCAATCCTCGGTCGTGCGGCTGTTGACCGAGCAGGCGGTCATCGAAAAGCTCGCCTACGTGATGGCCAACCCGGTTCAGGCGGGCCTGGTCCGCCATGCGCGGGACTGGCCGGGCATCACGGTGCTGCCCCACGAACTTGGGCGCCGCCTTTGGACCGTGAACCGGCCCGAGGCGTACTTCGATACCAAGAATCGGCAATGGCCCGACACCGTCGAGCTGACACTGACGTTGCCCCCACATCTCGAGCGGAGGTACGACGCGCAGGCGGTTCGCGAAGCTGTCCAAGTGGAGCTCGAGCGCCAGGAGCGGCTTGCCTACCACGAGATCAAGAAGCGTGGCTGGCGCGTGCTCGGTGCCGAACGCATCCGTCGACTCTCGCCGTATCGGCGCGCGACGAGCTTTGAGCCGCTCCGAGATCGAAACCCGACCTTTGCTGTAGGTCGCGGGCAGAAGAGGGTGTTCATTCAGGCGGTTGCCGAGCTTCGCGCCTTCCGGCACGCCTACCGACAAGCGCTCGAGCAGTGGCGCGAAGGGCTAAGAAGCGTGGTGTTTCCCCAGGGCACCTGGTGCATGTGCCGGGTGCACGGTGCCGCCCTCGATCCGTAGCGGGACGCCTCAATTCGACACGAGCTTGGTCCTCGATTTGCGTCGACCGAAGCACCGGTGCGTTCTGAGCACGCGCGTGTGACCAGGAGCACGGCCCCGAAGCATTCGATCGCGCATCACAAGGGAGAGCTGCCCGCCTCAGCCCTTCCACGCCGAGATTACCCGACGCGTTCAGCCGCGTTGCCTCCCTTCCGGTCCTACGTTCTCAGAGGTCAACCTCGGTGGGGTTGTTGCCGTCCTACGTTCTCAGAGGTCAACCTCGGTGGGGTTGTTCCGGAACCCGCAGATCCGCTGGCGTCATCACCGCAGCCCGCGAGACACAGGATGCAAACAACCGAACAGCGAAGCCAAGCAAGCAGGTGTCGATGGGTCAGATCTTTGGCCATCGTTGATCCTTTTCTGCGGGTCGCGCTGGATCAGCCATTCTGTGCGCTGACCTGCACGACTGGGTTTTGCTGAGCCTGATCCTGGCTCGGCCCGCCCGCAACGTGTACGAGCGCGAGGGAGACGAGCACCGCGAGTGCAACCGGGAGGACGCCTCCCTGAACCTTGGTTGCGATGAAGTCGGCCCGGTCCTGCTTGGCTTTGCTGATGACGGCGTTGATTTCGGCGGTGCTGTGCATGTCTGATTCTCCTCGTTGATTGTCGTGCCTTTGAGGCATGCGAGGAGGTAGTGCAGGAGCTGTGCCAACTCGAAACACGCGCGTTTTTGCAAGAATGCCAAGTCGAACGCCCAAAACGACCGCCATCGTCGTTTTTCGATGACCGCGGTCGACGAAAAGTGGAGGCTCACTCGCTCCGGCACGCCGAGCTCGTCGTCAGCCCAAAACAGATCGCAAAAAGATCGAGAAGCGCGAAAAGATCGGACCGTGGTCGCGTAATTCGCGAAAAGCAGCGCTGAATTGACTCGTAATTCCGTGAGCTGGCGCCCGCCGGCGGCCGAGCCGAATCCGCCGCGACACCACCCGCCAAGCAGCTGAAATCACGAAGCCGCTAGTGGGTACGGCTTTCGCATCGTCGATCCGCCATGACGCGACCCCGCTTCGTCGATCCCGGCGCCACCCTGGCCGTGTCGCGCCGGACCACCCGCCGCCACTTCCTACTCCATCCCGACGAAGCACGAGAGATGGAGCAGATCTATTGGTACTGCCTCGCGCACGCCGCGAATCTCCATGGGGTGCTGGTCCATGCGGCGTGTCTCATGTCGACGCACGCCCACGAAGTCATCACCGATGTGCGCGGCGTCTATCCGAACTTTCTCGAGACCTTTCACCGGAACCTCGCCTTGTGCACCAAGGCCCTTCGCGGCTGGCCCGAAGAGGTGTTCAACAAGCGAAGTAGTGGTGTCCATGCACTGCTGACCCCGGACGCCATCGTCGAAGCCATCGCCTACCTGATCGCCAACCCTGTGGCCGCGGGAGCCGTGCGCTACGCCAAGGACTGGCCCGGGGCGCAGACGCTTCCAGCTCACGTCGGCACCCGCGTCGTCCGCGTCAAACGGCCCAAGCACTACTTCGACCCCGACAACCCCGAGTGGCCCGAGGAGCTCGAACTTCGTCTCGAGATGCCGGTGGCGCTGCAACTCGACTATGGGTCCGATCTCGCGCGAGAGCGCATTTCCGAGCGGGTGCGCAGCAAGCGACACGAGGCCTGGAACGAAGCCAAGCGCGCGGGTCGCTCGTTTGTGGGGCCGAGGCGTGTGCTGAACGTTGCGTACACCAAGCGGGCGAAGAGCTACGAGGTGTTCGGGAGCCTCAACCCGCAGTTTGCGGCTGCCGGGCATCGAGGCGCAGCGACCGAAGCGGTCAAGCGGCTTCGCGCCTTCAAAGAGCAATACCAACACGCGCTCGCGAAGTGGATGGCCGGAGACCGAAACGCCTGCTTCCCCGAGGGCACTTGGTGGATGCGAGTGTGCCACGGCGCGCGGTGCGGGCCGGCGCCCTAGCGCCTCACTACAGCCGGTCATGGTGCTTGGCGGTTGCGCAGTAAGCGCCGCGGCGCCGACGTCCGTCGGTTAGACGATGCGGGTCCCGCGGACGCGCGGCGAAGAACCGATTTCGTTGTGCTTACAGCTGCGCCGCGAGCGATCGAAGCTGGTCGGCCGCCGCCCGCTTCTTCTTTCGTGCTCCTCACGGCGCCACGTGTGAGCGTCAACCCCGGTCGGATCTTTTTGTTGGATCTTTTTGTTTTAACCCCGGTCGGATCTTTTTCGGATCTTTCTCCGGCGAAACACGCCAACCACGGTCAAGTGGTTGGTAAGGTGGTAGTCAGGTCGTACATTAGAAGTTGATTGGGCAGGAAATCAGGAACGAGTCCGGCGTCGGGACGACGATGTTGTCGTCGAAGCCTGGATCGATGCAGAACTCACCGGCTGGGCAGTCCGTGTTGAACAAGCAGCCCACGTTCGTACTCAGTGAGCAGGCACCGCCTTGCTCCGCCATCGCGCACTGGAACGGCACGAACAGAGCGTCGTCGAGACTCACGCGAATGCCGATCGGCTCTGCGGGTGCAGAGTAGACCGCCGTCGGCAGCGCGTACGCGCCGATCGGGACGTCGCCACCATTGCTCTGGCAGCGGGGATCGTCGTTGGCGGGGACGCCGGTGCAGATGCTCAAGGTCGAGGGCTGCACCGGGTCAGTCTCTGGGTCGTCCCAAAAGCCGAACAGAACTGAGCCCGAGGTCTCGGCGGTGAATGTTTGCGTCACGGCCTCGAGCGGGATGTTGAGAAAGCCCGTGACGCAGAAGCCGTTGAGATCGCACTGCGATCCGGGGCCAGTCTTGCCCAGGAGGTCGCATTGGCAGCCGTCGCCGGGCAGACAGCAATCGGTGCTCGTCGGGATGTCAGTAACCGTCCGCTCCTGGCAGAAGTTGCCCGCGAAGATCGGTAGGCAATCGGTGTTCCCAGCCGTCGGATCGCCTGGGTTGACGTCGTTCGCTGGATCACACGGTGCGTTGCCGGGCACGAGGGTGCAGAGCGGCGTCGCACCCGGGGTGATCAGCGCTGCGTCGAAGCCCAGCACGACATCTGGACCCGTGGCGCCCGAACGCACCGAAACGGTGGCCTTTGCGTCGTCGAGGAACACCTGCGAGACGCCGCCCGGAACGACGGTCTGCGCGATGTCGAAGAACGTCACGGGGAACTGTGCGACGCCACTCAGCGTCGCGTCGAAAGGGGCGCCCGCGACGATACCCGGGCTCACATCGACCTCCAGGAAGTAGAAGAGCAGACTCAGGATGTTCACGACCGGGTTGCTGCAGCCGATGGTGATGAACCCAGCATTGCTGCACGCGGGCGGCGCGAAGAGGCACTCGCCAGCTAGCGTGCACACACCGCCTCCCGCGCCCGGACCGAGGAAGTCGCAGGTGGCTCCGACGTTGGCGGCGAGGTCGAAGTCGCAGACGGCGCCGCAGACGTCCGGGTTGCAGACCGGGGCCGCGCACTGCGGGCTCGCTGGCCCCGGCGGGGTGCTCGGGCAGTCGGCGGGGACGCTGCAGGCGTCGTTGGCGCCGCAGGTGCCGCCGGCGCAGGTGCCGTCGGCGGGGCTGCAGCTTACGTCCGGCTGACAGGCGTTGCCGTCGTTCGGGCCTCCGTCTGGATTGCAGGTGCCACAGACAACGTCGCAGACGTCCGTCGTGCACTCATTGCCGTCATCGCAATCCCCATCGCTCGCGCAGCCGAAGGCAGTGCACTCGCCCGCTCCATTACAGCTGGCGATGGGGAGGAAACCGCAGGTCGGGCTGGTCTCTCCCGAGCAGTCCGTTCCAGGTGGCGCGGGCGCATCCACGCAGCAGACGCCACCGGAGCAGGTGATGCCGCCACTCAGGGTCTCGTCACACACGCTTTGCACACACGCCGTGCCCGCGCGCGCTTGGCATGCGGCATCGGCGTCCGCGAAACCATCTTCGGCCGCGAACTGGCCACAGAAGTGCTCGCTGAAGCAGTTGATCGAGACGACCTTTTGCTTATTGCAGTCGTCGTCGCCGTCGGTTGTCACGGCCGTGCAAGTTGCGACCGCGCCCGGGGTGCCACCGAGAGACGGCGGAATGCACGCCACGGCGAAGGCGCCTGCGCCAGGCGCGTTCGGGACGATCGGCCCTCCGACCGGAGTATCGCCGAGCGTGTCTCCGCTGAAGACGCACTCGGTTTCGGAAGTGAGGGGGTTGAAGTCGCAGTCGATCTGAGCGTCGACGCAGGTGACCGTTGTCGTGACGCCGGGGTCGGGCCCGGGGGTGCAGGTCAGACCGCTCGTGCCGTTCGGAACACAGGTCTGCGGGTCGCAGCTCTGGCCACAGCTGCCGTCGCCGTCGCGGAAGCGAACCTCGCAGCTGGTTGCGGCGATCGGTGGGAACGGAGGGGGCGCCACGATCTGTTCTTCGGGGCTGGCGTCGAGGCAGTTGAGGATGAAGAGGTCGGGGCAGAAGTTGGCGACGTTGAAGGAGAAGGTTCCGTCTACGTCCAGCATGCCGACCGGGGCCTGGAAGCTGATGTCGCAGATGAGGACGATGTTGACCTTGGTCGTCGAGTCCGCTGCGATGTTGAAGGGCTCCTGCGCGGTGCAGATGACCTCATCGTCGTTGTCGCGTGCACGAAGCTCGATGGTGCAGGGACCGGGGGGAAGGTCCATGAAGCCCTGCCAGATCTCGGCCTGGCCGTCGATGGCTGGGTCGCCGTAAATCGCCGCGGCGTTCGTGCGGCCGTTCTGGACCTCGAGGTTGCCGTTGAGGGTGACTTCGTCAGGGAAGCTACTGTTATTGTCGAGGAAGCTGTCGTTGTTCCCGACGCAGTCGATGGTGTACTCCACCGACTGGATGTCGATCAGGTCGGGTGCGGACGACCCTCCCCCAAGCGCTGGCGAACCGTTCGGGACGATGACGTTGAGCTCGGTGTTGCCGGCAGGGTTTGACTCGGCGGAGCACGAAACGAGCGCGGCGAGGCACACCATCGCAGTCCATCGCAAGCAGCATCCATGCATAGTCGATTCCTCCGGGATAACGGGTCAACGGGGTGGTCGATCAAGAACACAGTTCCAGCCGCGTGTACAGACTCGAATCGCGACTTGCGGACGAAATGTTTTCGCGCTCACAACGCTGTGCGACGAGCTGGAACGAAAATGAATTTAGATGAAGTGTTTCTCGGCGTGTCGGACTAGTTGGGTGCTCAGCCGGAGACTAACCGACGTCTTGCGCCGGAAGATTGATCGCGGAGCCGAACTCGGACGGGCGCGCGCTTATCGGCCGAAGGGCTGGACGTATTGTGTGACATCTCGACTTTCTGGCCAACCTCGGTGGGACCTGTGGGTGGGACCTGTGGACTTTCTGGCCAACCTCGGTGGGACCTGTGGCGACCTCGAGCCCGACCGACAAGCTCTCGCGCTGTCTTCGGGCTGTTCTGGGACAGGTGCTACGCTTGCCCTGTGAGCAACGACGACAAACATCGGGCCCGACTCATCAACGCCGTGCTCGAGCGGGTCGACGTCGACTCCCTGATCGGCCAGGTGGAGCTCGACGAGCTGCTCGATCGCATCGATGTCAATCGGCTCCTCGATCGAGTCGACCTGACGCGACTGCTCGACCGTGTAGACGTCGATCGCCTCCTCGACGACGTTGACGTCAACCGCCTGCTCGACCGCGTCGACGTCAATAGGTTGATTGACCGCGTGGACGTTCAAGCGGTGACCAACCGGGCCAACGTAGGCGACCTGGTCGCCCAGAGCACGAGTCAGGTCGCCGGATCGACCTTGGACGTGGCACGCCGACAGGCGGTGGGTGTGGACACCCTGATCATGGGCTTCGCTGACCGGCTGCTCGGGCGCGATGGTGCCAAGCAGCCGCTAGGACCTCCCGCCCTGGTTCCACAAGGCACCGAGGCTCGGGCCGTACTCGGTGCTCCTCGGGTCAAAGTCAGCGGGTACTACGCAGGGCCGCTTACGCGTGTCCTCGCCTACTTGATCGATTCATTCGTGGTGTTCACGGGGGCAGGTTTGATCTCCGCGGCCATCGTCGGGTCGGTCAACATCGTCCTGGGCGCCGACTTGCAGTGGGACTGGCGAGCCGGCTTGCTCGGCGTCGCCGCATTTGCGATCTGGTCTTTCCTCTACCTTTGGGTCGGAGTCGCGATCTCGGGACGGACCCCTGGAATGGGCGTCGTTGGAATCAAGGTCGTGGGCAAAGAAGGAAGGCCGGTGAGCCCGAGGCACGCGGCCGTTCGGGCGCTGCTTCTGCCGTTCAGTGTCGTGAGTATCGTTGGTGTACTCGGCGTAGTTTTCGACGCCAAGCAACGCGCGCTTCACGACTTGGCCGCAAAGACCGCGGTCGTTTACGACTGGGGCGACCGCCCGGCGGAGCTTCCCACCCCCCTGAGCAAATGGTTGACCGACCATGGTGTCAGCGACATGGGCCAATCGTCATGAAGCACGGGGCGGGGCGAAACCGATTCGGAGAGGCGATGTAGTAGACTCGCCGTCATGACCACAGAGCCCGACTTCGATTTTGGCAAGGGTTCCGTCGCGCAGAGCTATGACGAAGTGCTGGTGCCGTTGATTTTTCGGCCCTGGGGCGAGCGGCTGCTCGACGAGCATGGGCCCTGGGGCGGGCGCACCGTGCTGGACCTGGCGACCGGCACCGGCGTGGTGGCGCGCTTGCTCGCAGATCGGGTTGGCTCCGACGGGTGGGTGATCGCGGCAGACATCAACCCGCAGATGCTCCACGTCGCGAGGGACCATTGCGCAGGCTCGGGGGAGCGTGTGCGGTTCGTGCAGTCGTCGGCGCACCCGCTCGAGCTCGACTCGGGCACGGTGGATGCGGTGATCTGTCAGCAGGGGTTTCAGTTTTTTCCGGAACGCGCGCAGAGCGCCGTCGAGATTTTGCGCGTGCTTCGCGATGAAGGTGTCGCGTTGGTGTCGACCTGGTGCTCGGTCGCCGAGTGCAAAGCGTTTGGTGCGATTTGCGGCGCGCTCGATGCGATCGGCGAAACCGACCTCGCGAAGATGATGCGACGGCCGTTCGACCATATGCCGGAGGACGAGCTTCAGGCGCACTTCGAGGAAGCGGGCTTCGGCTCGGTCGAGCTTCAGCGGCACGAGTGGCTGATGACTTGTGACGGCGGACCGAAGAGCGCCATCGAGCTTGCACTGGCAACGCCGATTGGGCCGCAGCTGAGGGAGCTCGCTTCGTCGCTGTTCGAGGGGTTCACCGAGGAGCTGTCCGCGCGCGCAACAGAGCTCAGCCGCGGTGAGTCCCATCTCGGAAAGTTGGTCAGCAACGTCATCGTTGCTCGGAAGTGACGCGTCTCTTGCGTGGGCGCTAGTTGCCACGGCACGCTTCATTCCGTGCCCGAGCCTTTGGGAGGGTAGTCGAGTGTGTCGGCGAGCTCGCTGCGGATGTCGGCATCATGATCGGGAAACGGCAGGCGGTTTTCGTCTCGCCAGCGCGCGACCTCCGCCTCGGCAGCCTTGGCGAGCTCCGGATCGGGGTCTTCAGACTGCGTCAGGTAGAGGGTTTGAGAGGGGAAGGCAAAGCCGCAGCCTGCGTCTTCCACGATGTCTTTGATGCGCAGCATCACGTCTTCTTGGATCGCGAAGAACTCGTTGCGATCCTGAGTCGCGACGTACGCGAAGACCTCGACATCGAGTGACGAACTACCGTACCCCACGAATCGTACGCGCGCCGGATCGCGCAAAACCTTGGGGTGCTGGATCAAGAGCTCGCGTAGGCGTACGAGGACGAGTCGCAATTGGTCGGGCGTGGTTTCGTAGCGAAGCTGGATGGTGGTCCGTAGGAGCATGGAATCTCGACGCGACAAGTTCGTGAGCTCGAGCTGGGAGAAGTCGGCATTCGGGATGGTGATCACCGTGCGATCGCGTCCGCGCACCCGAACCGAACGTAGGCCGATCGCCTCGACCGTCCCGAGCGTGTCACCAAATCGACACAACTCGCCGACTCGGACTGGCGCGTCGGCAAACAGGACGAAGCCTCCGATGACGTTCTCCAGTGTCGGGCGTATCGCGAGCGCGACCGCCAAGCCGCCGACGCCGAGGCCGGCGAGCATGGGGGCCACAGGCACACCGAGGCTTTCTGCCAGGCTCATCAGCACATAGACCGTGAGCAGCACGGCACCGAGCTTGGAAATCAGACGCACGAGTTGGGCATCGAGGGCATAGGCTCTCATGTCACGCACGCGGATGACGGCGTCGGCGACGAGCCTTGCGACCGTGAACAGCAACCAGATGGCCGCGAGGTGTGCGAGCGCGGAGAGCAGTCCGAGGGTCACCACCCGCTCGGTTCCTGTGAGACGGATCCAATCGGAGACCCCCCGCTGTACGAATGCGATCAACGCGATGGCGACGACGGGGCGAAGCGCGCGGAGCCGCGCAGTCAGGCTCGAGGTCGATCGCGCCCGGTCGGCGATGAATCCGGTCAATCTGTAGGTCAGGCCGAAGAAGATCAGGCCCATGAGAACGAGGATGGTCAGCGCGCTCCACTTCCAGCTTTGCCTCGAGGCCACGCCGAGACGACCGCAAACCGGACGCCGTTCGGTCCAACCGAACACGGTGGATGGACAGATCTACGCTTGCACCTTCCTTCCATAGAAGCGAATGCAAAGAGGCTGTCCGCGGCGCCCCCCATCCTCGTTGCGCGGCTTCTGTCGAATCCGCAAGAGTGGCTCTGTTGCGGCTACGAGCGAACGCCTTGGATGACCCTGGGAATGTCGTCACCGAAAATCATCCTGAGCGACGTCAGGGCATCGTAGCGGTGGCGTTCCAACGCGGATTGAAGGACCTCGATCTCGACCGGAGCGTTGCATACCCGGTGGAGGTACTGAGCCAGAGACGAGGGGACGCGGTTCACGGAGTCCGGCTGCAATTCATGTTCGAGTCGTTGGAGCTGAGACGCGAAGCCGATATTGGGAAGGACTTGAAACCGCTTCGATCGAACTCGACACAGGGCATCAAAGAAGCTGATTGCCTCCGTTTTCATCAGCAAGGCGATGGCCAGGGTTGCAGATCGGCTGACGCCGACTTCGCAATGGACAAACAGCTTGGCGTTCGGATGACTGGCCGTCGCAGCTGCTGCGAAGTCGAAGAACTGCGAAAACGTCCCTGCGATATCTTGGTGTATGCCATCGTGGACAGCGAAAAACAGATGATGAAAGTCCTGCTGTAAGAACGTCATCTGCGAACGGTCATCTTCCATCAGGCAGCTCACGACGTGGGTGACTCCGGCGCTCTTCAGCTCTTGAACGCGCTCTGGGTTTGGTCGGGCGCCCAGGTACAGAGTCGGAGTGATCGGACTGAAGAAGCTCTCTCGCAGATCGACCGAGAAATCCAGTCCAAGACCGAGCAGTGAGAGCAGACGGTCCGCGACCTTATCGAGTATGCCTTTCATGGGGGGTCTCGCTGCGAAGAGGGCTCGTCGGGCGGGGGCCCTTACTGCAGATAGCCATAGTGAAGATCGCAGCCACAGCCGCAAGCGGACAACTCGGGTCTGAGTTCGTCAAGGCGTGCGTGGCCTTGGTCGGGACAGAGAACGTGATTGCGCTTGCGCGCACTGTGGCGAAGGCGTTGCACCTCGGCGTCGAGGTTCGCCCGGGAGACTACGACGATCGGGCGCCACTCACGGAGTCGCTGCGGTCGATCCTAGATGAAGCAGACGTTCGGCGATTCGCGTGTGTTGTCGCGACACGGCGGCCGCTTGTGCTTGCCCGCAAACCGCTACCCACTCAGGCCCGAGCGTTGCGCAGTTGCACTCCCGGATATCTGGACAACGGCGCCCTGCCCTTCACGGGCTCCCGGATATCTGGACACGCCAGCCTGCCCCATCGGACTCCCGGATATCTGGACAGCGCGGGCCCGCATCCCGCGCGAGACGATTGGAGTCCTCATCGAGCAGGCGAACCTTGCCGGCGGAGAGACCTGGTACCGCTGTGCTGAAACTCTGCATGGTTCCTGATAGTTACATATCAAATACTGAACATTTGTGAAGCTCTGGATGGGCGCCGGACGTCATCCCAAGATCGCTCTTGGGGTGGCTGCGGTAACCGCGAACTTGGTGTCCCCTCGCTGCCGTCTCGCTCTTTTGAGGGGATCGATTCAAGCCAGCGCACTACGGATTGACAATCACCGTTCTATCGACGCTCAGGCGCGGCTAACGCGGCGCGCACTTCAGCAAGAAACCAGGGCGACAGGGGTCGTAGACGCTTCGGTACGTCTGGTCCGCCCAGCAGCCACAGCAGCACTCGAGGGTGTAGGTACGCCCCGCGTTGGGCGGGCACTCGATTTGCTCGCAGGCGATTGTCTCGCGTGAGCAATAGAACCCTTCGATGCACCCGTCGTTCGGCCCACCGCAGGGCCCGGGGTCTACGATCTCGTACTCCGGACAGGCCGTATCGTCGCAGTTGTTGCCAATCCCATCACTGTCGGAATCGACCTGGTCCGGATTGGCGACCTGCGGACAGTTGTCGTCGTCGTCGAGAACGCCGTCTTCATCCAGATCGGGCGGCGGGGCTTCGCAGAAGTCCGGATCCTCGACCTTGCTGAACGGCGTGAGATTGTAGAACGACTGCGTCCATGACGGACGGTTCATCCGAACAGGATCGGTATCTGGAAATGGACTGGCAACGTTCACTGTGTGCTCGCGAAGCTTGCCCATGTTGTCCTTGCTCCAGAGCACCAGCTCTTTGGCATTCGACCCGGGGAGCATCCTGACACCGACGACCACTTCGACGTGGGTTGTCTTGCCCCCATCGCGATGAAGCAAGATCGCACCGGGCTGCACCTCATGCGCAGGCACGGGATCCCCTCCAAAGGTCTCTGCCAAGACGGTGACCTCGTCCGCGAGCGCGATGAATGGGTCGAGCGTGATGCGATCGCCGGCGGGGACCTGCGGGCCGTTGATCAAAATCCAGCGAATCGTCGTGCCAGCGCAGTTCGCGAGTCGTGAGATGTCGGAGGCATATTCGGCGGGCGAGATCGGTGTGTAGCCGCCCCAGATGTCCTCATCGGCAGAGGTGAAGCCCTCGACCGCGTTTTGGATTCTCTGCTTTCGCTCGCCGCTCAACCTCGCGAGGATGGCGTCGAAGTCCTCGCGGTTTTGCCTCAGGGTGAGCTGCACCTCCGCAGGTTGGCTGGTCTTCGGGTTGGTGCCGCGAAACGTTGCGGTGCGTAGCGTGGCCGGTGCATTGCTTGCGGAGCACGACACGAGCGCAGCAGTGGCGCGGCCATTGGTCGCTTCGGCGAGCTGGATCGCGCGCAGGGTTTCGTTGACCGAATAGGTGAAGTACTCGTTGTCGGCGCTTTGGCCGGTGAGCACCTTGAGCGCATGGGTGACCGCATGGGGAGCCCAAATGGTGTCTGAGAGCAGGTGCGTCTCGAGCCAGTCGATCAGGGCGGGCACCATGGTCGCGTCACCACTGAGCTCGATCCCATACGCGCCCGCCACGACGACCCACTCGTCGTCCGGCTCCGGGCGATGACGCATTGCCGCCCTCAGATACTCGGGATCGACGTTCGCGATCCCTGGATACGCGGTCTCGATGTCGTCGCGGAGAATTCTTCGACCCATCTTCGTCGTTGTGCTCGACGTCGGTTGAATCTTCTCTGGCTCTTCTATCTTCCGCCGGCTCCAAAAGCGTTTGCGTATGCGTTCCGTCGGCGGCAGAACTCTCACATGCGCATCGACGCCATCCCAATCGGCGACAACCCGCCTGAAGACGTTAACGTCATTATTGAAGTCCCGGTGGGTGGTGATCCGATAAAGTACGAGATGGATAAAGCGTCGGGAACGCTATTCGTCGATCGCTTTCTCTACACACCGATGGTGTACCCCGGCAACTACGGTTTTGTGCCGCACACGCTCTCCGACGATGGCGACCCAATCGACGTTTTGGTCTGCAATACACGGGCGATTGTTCCTGGTGCTGTCATGAACTGCCGACCGGTTGGTGTGTTGATCATGGAAGACGACAGCGGACACGATGAAAAAATTGTCGCTGTGCCGACGAGCAAGCTCACGCACCGTTATCAGAAGATCGCCGACTACACGGACCTTCCGCGAATCACGGTGAAGCAAATCGAGCATTTCTTCGCGCACTACAAAGACTTAGAGCCCGATAAGTGGGTCAAGATCGTTCGCTGGGGCGATGTAAACAACGCCAAGTCGCTGATCACCGAGGCCATCGCGCGCGATAAAGGGGCATAGCCAATTCGAAGGCTCTGTCTGCGCGTCGAGCAACTCGACATAACGAGCTAGTACCGCGCAGTTCGGCGCTCAGCATGCGCCCGATGGGCCAACAGAGCGTCGTCGAGGCGGGCATAGACCCGTCGCACCATTCGGCTGGAGCCGTGGTCCATGGGGCGCACGAGGTGTGCCACGTCAACTGAGGCGCACCTCGAATGGTCTCGGCCTCGATCTCTTGAAAGCCCGTGACCCGATAACGCTGGTCCTATAGGCTTGTGGGATATGTCTTCGAAGACGCTCGCCTTCGCCCTCACGATATCGATTGGAATGTCGACCGCTTGTAGGCGCGCACCCGAAACGGACGGCGCCAAGGCGCCGGCTTCGCCTCCCAATGTGCTACTCATCACGGTCGACACACTGAGGGCCGACCACCTCGGTTGTTACGGATACGAGCGCGCGCACACGCCTCACACCGACCGTTTCGCGGATGAAGGAGTCCGCGTCGAACGTGCGATCGCCCCGACTCCGCTCACGCTTCCGTCGCACGCTTCGATCTTGACTGGCCTCGAGCCGCCCGCACACAGCGTTCGGGGAAACGGGGTGTTCCGGGTTCCGGATAGCGTCCAGACACTCGCGGAGGTTCTCAAAGCCGAGGGCTACCAGACGCAAGCGTTCGTGTCCTCAGACGTGCTGCACCACCGCTTCAACCTGGACCAAGGCTTCGACGGCTATGAGGATGACCTTTCGGGCGAGGCGAAGGACGCACTCACCCAGATGCAGGAGCGTTCTGGGGAACAGACGATGGACCGGGTGCTCCGTTGGCTCGACAAGCGCACGGAGCCGGCTTCCGCTTCTCCGCTCTTTCTGTGGGTGCATCTTTTCGACCCGCACGCGCCATATGAGCCGCCCGAGGCCGATGCCAAGCTTGCGGCAACGCCCTACGACGGAGAGATCGCGAGCGCCGATCGACAAGTAGGCAGACTCGTCAAAGCGTTGGAGGAAGATGGCGTTCTCGATGACACGATCCTCGTCTTCACATCGGACCACGGAGAGAACCTCGGCGAGCATCAAGAAGCCACGCACGCGATGTTCATCTACGAAGCCACCCAACGCGTGCCGTTGATCTTCCGCTACCCCCGCAAGCTCCCCGCCGGCAGAGTCTTCGACGGCCCGGCCCGAAGCGTGGACATCATGCCGACGATTCTGAGCCTCGCCGGGAAGAAGCCGGGTGAGACGCAAGGCGCCGATCTCAGCGAGGCCTTGGCAGGCGGCGCCCCTTCCGCATCGCCGGTTCAATACTCGGAATCATTTTATCCGAAGCTGATCCTCGGCATGGCGCACCTCGAAGGGGTGCGACAAGACGCATGGACCTACATCCGAGCGCCCCGCCCCGAGCTCTATGACCGGAGAACGGACCCCGGTGAGCTGCGCAATCTCTTGGAGGGCGGCGGGTCTGGCGCGGCCACAGCCCGGGCGCTCGAGCTCGAAGCGGCACTGACCGGGGTCCTCGAAGATAGCAAGCGCTTTGCCTCGATCGCAGAGGCGAGCCCGCTCGACCCGCAGACCGTCGCGATGCTCCAGGCGCTTGGCTACATGGGTGACTCGGGCGCCCCCGAAGACTTCGGGGGCATCGACCCCAAAGACGGCATCCAGATCGTCAACGAGGTCCGGAAAGGCACTGGCCTTCCCGCCGGCGACTGCGCGACCCTCGCGCGCGCAGTGGTGAAACGTTTGCCGGGCTACATTCACGCTTGGAACATACTCGGCGAATGTGTACAGCAGACGGGTGATCTCGAGGGCGCGCGGGAGGCTTTCCTCAAGTCTCTCGCCCTCCAGCCAAAGCAGCCCAAGGTCTACCTTCGGCTTGGCGACATCGACTTCTCGCAAGGTCGGAACGAGAGCGCTCGGGGTCACTATGCACAGTCCGTCGAGCTACTGCCGGACTTGGTCGACGCGAACCTAGCCATGGGGAAGCTCAATTTGCGCGAAGGCCGGCGGGACGAGGCGGCCCACTGGTACAAAAGAGCGGTCGACGCGGACCCGAAGCGCGCGGAAGCCTATCTGCAGCTCGCAGAGCTCTACTTCCACAAGAACGAGCTTGCCGAAGCCCGAACTTGGTATGAAAAGATCCTCTCAGTCGCGCCCGGGAAATACACCTATATGGCGTCACTGAGGGCGGGGGATTGCGCACTTCGACTCGGAGATCCGCAAGGCGCCGAGCAACATCTGCGTCGCGCGAGCGAGTCGGAACCAGGGCAGTGGCAGCCGCTCTATCGCCTCGCCTGTGCAGAGTCACAGCAAGGCGACGTCGAGGCAGCGCTCCGCGCCCTGGAAGCTGCCGCTGCCAAGGGCTTTGCCGATGTGTCGACGCTGCAACGCGATGCGTGCTTGCGCCCGCTGGCGGCGAAACCCAGGTTTCAAACCTTGGTTCGTACCTTGGGCGGCGGCGCGCAGCGCTAGCGCAGTCATAGTCGAAACAAACGCCCTCTCCCTCTGCAGCGAGACGAAAGAATTACGTACGAATGGGCAACAATTGCGTATGGAGCAGACTTCGAAGAAGCCACATACTAATTGTGCATGGAGGCGTTGGAATTGAGGCCTCATGCCTAGCAGGGAGGGAGGGTGCGCCATGCTTTCGATCTATCAAGGCTATGCCGCAAGCGAGAGCCTGCTTCGAGAGGTTGCGCGAACCAGGTTGAGCGTGGACCCAGTGCTGTTCTGCTACGCGATTTACGTCCTCGTCGCGCTCGTTGTCTTCACCGTTGCCTACCTTGTTCTGGCTAGGGGCGAGCGGCGCACCGGGCGCCGGGTTCGCGGGCGACTCCGTAGTCGTTCCGCGATGCTTTCGCATCTGTAGGGGGCTAGCTCGCTATGTCGAGAACAGGGCGGAAGCGGGTCGTGTCTTGCGTGACCTTGGCGAAGGCTTCGTTGGCTTTGCCGGGCGAGGCCGTGGCCAAAATCACGTAGGCCGCGCGACATAGCGCTCTAGTATCGCGCAATTCAGCTCTCAGCTTGATCCCGATGGGCAAAGAGAGCTCGCGATTGTTCTCGACGCGAACGGACTCGCCGCGAGTGACATCGGAAGCCTGGCGATCGTTTTCAGGGCGGACAGGCTGGACTAGTTCGTGAGCGTCCAGACGTGAATGAAACCAGGGTCGCGTTGCCCAGAACCGCCGACCAAGGCCTGAGTCTCCGTTAGAACGACGCCGGCTCCAAAACCATCACCCCAGTGGGGCGGCCTCGCGGCTTTCAGGTAGTACTTCTCTTTCCACCCATCCCCGTACCTGTGCACGAATAGGTAAGCGGCACCGTAGTGCAGGCCTTCCGGGTCCACCGCGGCGTAGTTGTTAATTCCTCGTTGCTCGCCCCGCTCCGACGGTGCGCCTACCAGCAACCGTGAATCGCGGATGGAGATCGACCAGCCAAAGCCGTGAAGGCCCCGCGTGTTCTCGGGGCTCAGACTTGTGACGAACTTCCAGCCTGTCTCTTGCGAAAAGAGATGGACCCGGCCCTTGAATTCGTTCTCGCCGATGGCGGAGACAGCGATGAGCCCGTCGTGGATGTCGACGCTGTCCCCGAACAGCCCGCTTCGCTCGGGATTCTTCGGCTCGAGAATCCATCTTTCGCGAAAAGAGCCAGTGCTGGCGTGAAACACGAAGGCGATACCGGACTCATAGAGATCGCTGCCGGGCGCCGTGTAGAACGGCACGCCCATGACCAAGTCTCCCCTATGAAGCGCGATGGGTATGCCCGCGAAGCGTGAACCCATGCGGTTCGTGACATCCGTACGTGACGTCTTCAGCTCTTGTGTCTTACTCCAACGACCTTCGCTGCGCCCAAAGACGTGAGCGCGGCCGACGGGGACCTCTCCCTCGCTGGAGGCTGGGTCGGGGCAGCAGTCGGCCACCGCGGCGATATCGCCGTCCACGGTCAACCCCGCAACGCAACCCAGGTTTTCGAAAGTCTGTGTGAGGGTCCATTCCCCCGCGCTCTTTTCGAAGATCGCAACGCCCGTCGGGTGAGAGTCGATCTTACGAAATCCACCGACGGACGCGATGATCGTCTGATCATCGGCAGCCACGTAGTAGCCTAGTTGTTCCCGTTCGGAACTGGGATGCGTAAGAAACGCGGTCTCGACCCAGCGGCTGCTTCGAAGCTCGTGGACTGCAAGCGCTCCGTGTTCGGTCAGCTCTAGACCGGTCGCCGGTTCGGTGTAGGACTGCAGGTGTTTCGCCATGCTGGTGACCAGGGTCGAGTCACCCGCTGAGATTGCGATCGTCTCGATGCCGTTGACCCCCGACGGAGTCTCGAAGCCGACGGGCTCATCGAGCGCGATGCGTTCGCTGTGCTCGATCCCATCGGCGCTCAGCAACGGAGAAGGCACCGCGCTTGACTCGCCGCAAGCTCCGTTGAGGGTTGCCGCGAGCAACGATGTCAATACTGGAAGCACTAGACTGGGTCGTGGATCGTTCACATTGCCTCCTTACATCTATGCTCTCACTCGCAGACAGGAACGTCTAGTTGGGAAGGTCTGCTCGTCGGCGGCTTGAATCGCCTGTGCGAGGTGAGGTATCGTCAATCGATGCGAGTCTCCTTCATTATCTTTTTCTTTGGCTGCGTCGCGGCCGTTGCGGCCTGTAGCTCCAGCACTTCAGACGGCGCTGCGTGCATCGAGGGGCAGAGCCTGCGGTGTGCATGCACGGATGGTCGTTCAGGCGCTCAGGTGTGTAACGCGGCAGGCGTCCTCAGGCCGTGCGAATGCTCCGGCTCCCCGCCCGTGGATGACGGCGGGGTTGGTGGTGCAGGCGGGGTGGCTGGAGCAGGTGGCACAGGAGGCGTCGGCGGTGTCGGAGGCGTCGGGGGCGCAGGTGGTGTCGGAGGCGTCGGCGGACTTGGTGGCGTCGGGGGCACAGGTGGCGTTGGTGGCAGCGACTGCCCGTTGCTCGAGACCGAGTGGTGTGACGGACAGGACAATGACTGCGACGGCCAAATCGACAACGGCAACGTGTGCCCAGATGCGACCATCGCGAACACGACCGCATTTAGCGACAAAGCCTACTTTCTAGGCACAACTTCGGAGGGCTCCTGCGGCGCCGATGCCCTTCAAGCGTTCTGGCCGCAGCTCGCGACTACATACTTCAGTGGCTTCGACTGCTACGCGGACGTGTACGCGTTTCGCCCCGACAACGATCAGATCTACTACTTCGCCACCTTCTCCGGAATTCGGCAGGACCTCGACCCGGACGATCCCGTAGTCCTCACCCCGCCCTGTGGCGATAACGTCGGGAGGGACTTCAGCTTTGATGGAGCCGGCACGCTTCACTATCGCTGCCAGGACACGCTTCGACGCGGCAACGGCGAGCTCATCGCGCAGCTAGTTCAGCGGCTGGTGACGGTGCTTGCAGACGGCCGCTCCATCGTCGTCCGCGCTTCGAGCGTCGCGTCCGGGACGACGTATGCAGTCCTCGACACGGACGGGAACGAAATCTCACGCCTCGAGCCACAGGCTGACTACATCGGAGACCTCACCCCTCTTCCCGAAACAGCCAGCCGCAGCGCCGATGGACAAGCCGCGTACGTGTTGTTTCACAGGGAGTGGGGACAGGACCAGGAAGAGCTCGTGGCCTTTACGTTGACGTCCACCAACGAATGGTTGCCAGTCCGCCGCGTGCAGGTCGATGCCATTGGCATGAGCCAGCTCGTGCTTTCGGACGGCACGATTTTCGTGCGTGAGCGAGACCCGCTCGTCACATTCGGAGAGCAAATCCTAGCCTACAAGAACGACGGCCAGGTCGAGAACGTCTGGCGCGAGGCCGATGCAGGGACGGTTCGCGCGCACATCGGTGACCAAATGTTGGTCGGGCCGTAGGCAGCTCGCCCTCGCCAACGTGTCTCCCGACTCAGGGCCGTTCAGTGTCCGAGCTCAGCGAACGGGATGCGGGGAAGAGATCGAATGAGATCCGACCCAGAGAACGTATCGACGGGTGAGTCGCGGTCTTTTGAGGGGATCGATTCAAGCCAGCGCACTACCAATTGACAAACACCGCTCTATCGACGGTCGGATCTTTTTTCTAAGCGGTTCAGAACGCCGACTCGTCCATGGCCATGAGGGACAAGTCTGAGCCCGTTAGTTGCGCGAGCCGCATGTCGAGCTTTGGCAGGACGGTGCTCGCGAAGAAGCGAGCCGAGGCGACTTTGCCCCGGTAGAAGGCAGAGTCGGATTCGCCAGCCGCTCCGAGCTTCTCGTTCGCAATCACGGCTTGATCGAGTAGCAGGTACGCGATGAGTAGCTCGGCGAGTGAATCCAGAAGACGGTTGGCATTGAGACCAACCCAGTAGACCGACTCCTGCAGTCGACCGAGCGCAGTCTGCATGCTGTCTTGCATGACGCTGAGCGCGTGCGCCAGCTTCGCACGCTCCTCCACGAAAGCGGCGCCACCGCGCTCTTCGGCGACCAACTTCG
>Ga0316189_10000549_pt1 | contig 37940 bp, 35 predicted proteins | sample LowCovwburrow_MG_FD_204930 | JGI IMG/M metagenome (GOLD analysis project Ga0316189, IMG submission 204930) | Coastal sediment microbial communities from Maine, United States - Lowes Cove worm burrow | ecosystem: Environmental > Aquatic > Marine > Coastal > Sediment | place: USA: Maine...
ATCCCCCACTACCTTCACAAGCGACTGTATCGCAAGAGACCCCTTCACCAAAAGGCCTGCCAGTTTGGTGGGATAAACCGGTTCCGGAGGAAGCCTTGCCGCCGCGACCACTGGCGCCCTCAAGGCCCTCTGATAGCGACGTGGTTGCCCTTAGCCCCCTGCAAGCTGCAGATCATAGTGTACGCTTTGCTCGCGGCCTGCTGGTGCATAATCTGCTGGAATGGTTGCCTTCGCTGCCCGAGGATATCCGCAAGAACCGGGCGCTGGCGTGGCTGAAAAAGCCTGCTTTTGATCTCAGTAATAGTGAGGCTGAAGCGCTATGGCTGGAGGTCGAAGCGGTTTTAAGCAACACAGCCTTCGTTGAAGTGTTCTCGCCGCATAGCCGTGCAGAGGTGCCCATCACGGGCATCGTCGGCGATGCTGTCGTCTCAGGCCAGGTGGACCGGCTGATTGTCACCGATGACTATATTTATATTGTTGATTACAAAACCAACCGCCCACCGCCTCAAACCGTCGAGCAGATTGACCTTGGCTATATTCGCCAGATGTCGCTCTATGTATCGGTGCTGCGTCAAATATGGCCGGACCGCACCATTCGGGCCGGTTTGTTATGGACAGACACATGCGACTTAATGGAAATACCTGTAGGTAAACTCAGTGCTGGCTAGCGCTTAGGGCGTTAGCTTATCTTGTGTATGTTCACGTTTATTTTACCAGACCTTGACGTTTGCTATGCCCGTCCTTACTTTCACTGCGAGGCGAATCAACCACCTTGATTGTTTTTGGGTATGGGAATATCCAGAATCGGAAAAGCAAGGTCAGTAGTGAAGAAAGAGAGAAAATAATGGGTACGATTAGTGTAACCGACGAAAATTTTGAAGCCGAAGTTTTGAACAGCGATAAGCCGGTCCTTTTGGACTTTTGGGCTGAATGGTGTGGTCCTTGTAAAATGATTGGCCCTGTTCTGGAAGAGATGGCTGGCGAGCGTGACGACATCACGATTGCAAAAATGAATATTGATGAAAACCCCGAGACGCCAACAAAGTTTGGTGTTCGCTCAATCCCTACCTTGCTGATTTTCAAGGGCGGCGAAGCTGTAGCGACGACGATGGGCGCGAAGCCTAAGGCCCAGCTGACAGCGTGGGTTGACGGCGCACTATAGGCGCTTTGGATGAATGTATAGAAAAGGGCGGTGCTGCAGGGTGCCGCCTTTTTTAATTGCATCATAGGGCTTTAAGCTATTCGGGTAATATACCGGCGCTGCGAAGAACATTGCCTGCCAAATATAGCGACCCCGCAATCATAACGAAGGGTGGATTCTCCAAGTCAGCTTCCATATTAATTCGGTCTAGGGCAGCTTCAATGCTTGAAGCCATCACCCCGTTCAGGCCGATATCGGTCGCGGTTGCGGCGAGCGCTGACGGCTCTGCGGCACCGCTCTCGCCCGGTATCGGGACCGCGATCACTTGGTCAACCAAATTAGCAAGCGGGCGGATGAAGCCTTCAGCGTCCTTCGGCCCCATCATTCCTATGATCAATTTCGCTGGCCGATCTCCATCAGTTTTTGAAAGGATGAAGTTGCGGATGGTGCCGGCCGCTGCAACGTTGTGCCCGCCGTCTAGCCATAGCTCACTGCCCACGGGTAAATGCCTCATCAAGGATGATTTTGATAGGTTTTGAAGCCGCGCTGGCCAGCGCACCCAGCCCAGTCCGGCCTTAATCGCGGCATCTGGAATGATCAGTTTAGATTGGGTTTTAAGGGCAGTGATTGCCATGCCAGCATTGATGACTTGGTGGCTGCCTAAAAGGCTGGGAAACGGTAGCTCCAGGGATTTACCATCAGCATCAAAATGGACTGATTTGTCGTTCGCGCTAATGTGCCAATCAATACCATAAGAATACATGGGAGCCTCTAGCGCTTGGCTTTTTCGGCGGATCATCTGCCATGCTGAACCCAGTTGATTGCCGACAATAACCGGTACGCCTTTTTTGATGATACCGGCTTTCTCCGCCGCAATCAGATCGATGGTATTGCCAAGGAATTGCTGGTGGTCAAAGCTGATCGGCGTGATGATTGTTGCAAGCGGTGCCTTCACCACGTTGGTGGCATCCAAGCGACCTCCTAGCCCTACCTCGAGGATGCATAAATCTGCGGGAACTTTTGAAAACGCAAGAAGTGCTGCGGCCGTGGTGACCTCAAAAAAAGTGATGGGCTCCCCTGCATTTGCAGTCTCAACTGCCAACAATATATCAGTTAGCATTTCATCGCTGATCAGCTGGCCAGCTATACGAATACGTTCGTGAAAGCGGACAAGATGCGGGCTGGTATAGACGTGGACCCGGTGTCCGGCTGCCTCGGCGATGGCTCGCACATTTGCGGTCGTCGAGCCTTTGCCGTTCGTGCCTGCAATATGAATGACAGGGGGCAAACTATCCTGCGGATCACCAAGCGCCTTCAACAGTCGGTTCACCCTGCTCAGCGACAGGTCGATTGATTTGGGATGCAAAGCGCCTAGGCGCGCTAGAATTTCGTCACTGGCTGCCAATTGCTCATCAGTATTCACATTGATTGCCCATTCACATTGATTGCCCATTCACATTGATTGCTCAGGCGCCTCTACAGCGGCGCTATTATTCAGCCGCTTGCGAAGACTGCCCGCGGTTGGCCATCAATAGCCCTAAAATACGGCCCAAGGTTTCTTTAAGCTCATGTCGAGGGGTCACCATATCAACCATGCCATGCTCCAGTAGATACTCAGCGCGCTGGAAACCTTCGGGCAGCTTTTCGCGAATAGTTTGCTCAATCACCCGCTGCCCCGCAAAGCCGATCAAGGCTCCCGGCTCAGCGATTTGAACATCGCCCAGCATCGCATAACTTGCGGTCACGCCGCCCGTTGTTGGGTCGGTTAGAACCACAATATAGGGCAGTCCAGCTTCCTTAAGCATATCAACGGCAATGGTTGTCCGAGGCATTTGCATCAGGGATAATATACCCTCCTGCATGCGGGCACCGCCAGCTGCGGAAAACAGCACCATAGGGGCGCCTATATCAATGGCTTTTCTGGCAGCGGTAATGATACCTTCACCGACAGCCATCCCCATAGAGCCACCCATGAAGAAGAAATTCTGCACCAAGACCACAGTGTTTTGACCATCGATCCGGCCCACTGCAACTTTTACTGCATCATTGTCGCCAGTTTTGTTTCTAGCGATCTTGATGCGTTCGCTATATTTTTTGGTGTCGCGGAATTTTAAAGGGTCTTCTTTGACTTTTGGTAAGTCCAGAAGTTCAAACTGCTCGCGGTCAAACAGCATCTTGATGCGCTCCGCCGCTGGCATACGGTCGTGATGGCCGCAGTGACTGCAGACATGCAGGCTAGCAACAAACTCTTTTTGGAAGATCATTTGATCGCAGTTTTTACATTTATGCCACAAATTATCGGGGGTTTCCCGGCTTTTTAAAACCTTGCTTAGCTTTGGCTTCACATAGTTGGTTAACCAGTTCATCGGGCTTGACCTCCTCTAATTCCGAGCATGCAGGCGGCAGCATCGGTTAATTTATCGCATTTGTCCAGTCAAACAGGGCATTCTTCCAGCCAACAGATAAGTAGCCTTGCCATAGTTTCAAGACGCTTTGGCGGCCCTTACCCCAGAGGCAAGGTCAGATACAAGTTGCAGGACATCGCTGACCAAGCCATCAGTTGCTTTATGATCAGCGTCCAAGCCATCCGCAATTTTCTGGACGATCGCGCTACCAACAACGGCTCCGTCGGCTAGCTCGGCCATCATTTTTGCTTGCTCCGGCGTTTTAATCCCGAATCCAACGACCATCGGCAAATCAGTGTGACGTTTTATTCTAGCGACGGCCTCTTTGATATCACCTGCGCCTGCTGACTTGCCGCCGGTTACGCCCGCAACAGCAACATAATAAATAAAACCGGATGCGCCGTCTGCAACCACTTTCATCCGATTATCATCGCTGGTCGGTGTAGCAAGGCGGATAAGGTTGATGCCTTGATCTCGGGCAGGGCCCAACAGCTCACCGTCTTCTTCGGGCGGTAGATCAACAATAATCAGCCCGTCCACGCCCGCTGACGCAGCATCGGCACAGAATTTATCAATGCCGCGCGCCATGATCGGGTTGAAATAGCCCATTAAAACGACTGGCGTCTCATCATTTTCTTCTCGCAGTCGCCGCACCATATCGAAGGTCTTATCCATCGTCTGGCCAGCTTTTAAAGCCCGCTGCGCTGCTTTATCAATTGCCGGGCCGTCCGCGCCCGGATCGGTGAAGGGCATGCCAAGCTCGATAATATCAGCGCCGTTTTTGGGCATGGCTAGCAGGATGTCCAGTGATGTTTGGTAATCAGGATCGCCTGCCTGAATATACGTGACAAAGGCACTGCGCCCTTCGGCATTAAGGGCTTTAAATCTTGCGTCTATCCGGCCCATTATCCTGCCCCCTCTAGGGTTTCACCTAAAGCTTCTGCGACGGTGAAAATATCTTTATCGCCCCGACCAGATAGGCCGACCACGATGATATGATCTTTCGGCAGGTCGCCAGCGATCCGCATGGTGTGTGCTAACGCGTGGCTGGTCTCAAGGGCTGGAATGATACCTTCCTTTAAGCAGCAGATTTGGAAAGCGTCCAAAGCCTCTTTGTCGGTGGCATTCACATAATTCACGCGGCCTTGTTCATGAAGCCAAACATGTTCGGGACCAATACCGGGATAATCTAGCCCAGCTGAAATCGAATGCGCTTCAGTGATCTGGCCTTCAAGATTTTGCAATAGGTAGGTTTTGTTACCATGTAAAACGCCCGGAACGCCGCCTTGAATTGACGCAGCATGTTGATCCGTATCAACGCCGTGCCCTGCGGCCTCTACCGCGTCGCAGATAACGTCTTTATCATCTAGGAAGGGATGGAAAAGACCGATGGCGTTACTGCCGCCGCCGACACACGCGATCAAGCGATCAGGAAGTCGGCCTTCCATTTCCATCATCTGCTCGCGCGTTTCACGGCCAATAATACTTTGGAAATCGCGGACCATCATTGGATAGGGGTGCGGCCCAGCAACGGTACCGATGATATAGAAGGTATCGTCAACATTGGTGACCCAGTCGCGCAGGGCATCGTTCATCGCATCCTTAAGGGTAGATGATCCACTGGTCACCGGCTGAACTTCCGCACCGAGCAACTGCATCCGAAATACGTTCGGCTTTTGCCGTTCAATATCTACAGCACCCATAAAGACTGTACATTTCAGACCAAATCTAGCGGCGACGGTGGCCGTTGCTACGCCGTGCTGGCCTGCGCCAGTTTCTGCGATAACGCGGGTCTTACCCATTCGCTTTGCCAGCAACACCTGCCCAATCGCGTGATTGATTTTGTGGGCCCCCGTATGGTTTAGCTCTTCCCGCTTGAAATAGATTTTTGCGCCGCCTAAATGCTCGGTCAGACGCTCAGCGAAATAAAGCGGGCTAGGGCGCCCGATATAATGTCGGTTCAGCGAATCAAATTCAGCTAGATAAGCAGGGTCTATCTTGGCGGCTTTGTAAGCGGCCTCGACATCCTTGACGAGCGGCATGAGCGTCTCAGCAATATAACGCCCACCATAGGCGCCAAAGTGCCCGAGGTCGTCTGGCATCTGCATAAAACTATTGGCTTGTGTATCGCTCATTATAAAGGCCCTCACATAGAACGTAGATCTTATATTGTTGGTACGTTAAAGCACGCCGGTTCGATCAAGAAAAGCCTTGATTAGCTTAGTATCTTTAATTCCAGGTGCGCTTTCGACACCGGATGATACATCAACGCCTTTTGCACCGCTGGCCCAAACCGCATCAGATACGTTCAAAACGGTCAATCCGCCAGCCAGTAGCCAGGGCGTATCCTCAGCGAAACCCTGCATAATTTCCCACGGAAAACAAATAGCGTTGCCGCCCGGAAGTTCGGAACCAGCAGGTGGCTTAGCGTCAAACAAGACCATATCGGCGACACCAGACCATGCCCGGGCAGGAATAAGATCAGCCCGCTCCGCCACCGCAAAACATTTAATGATCTTGCAGCCAGTTAGGTCTTTTAACGCTGCTGCTTCGACAATCGTCTCGCTGCCGTGTAACTGCAAATAATCTAGCCAAAGCGCTTTAGCCATTATCTTGATATCGCTGTGATCGGCATCTACGAACACACCAACCCTTGATGGGCCGCTTGGGAGCTTTGGCCCCAATAGCTCGGCTTGGCTTAAAGATATATGACGCGGGCTTTTTTGATAATAGACGAAGCCCAACAGGTCAGCGCCTGCGTCAGCCGCGGCCTCTGCAGCTTTTTGTGTTTTTATACCGCAAATCTTGGTTCTGATTGCCATTTGAACGATCGACTTTTTTCGACAAGCACAGTTAATTTCTTGGTCACCATATCCCGAAACCTTGTTGGGGAGCAAGGATAGCAGGCCTAATAATAGAAAAACCCGACCGAAGCCGGGTTCTCCATATAGCAATGTTGAGTGAAGTGAAAGCTTAATTGGGGCCTTCGCTGACCAATGTCCCATCCAGAAAAACATGAGTTACATGGCTGGTATATTCAAAGGGATCCCCGTCAAAGAGAACGATGTCAGCATCTTTGCCAACTTCAAGGCTACCCACCTGATCATTAATGCCCCACAGCCTTGCCGGGGCGATTGTCGCAGCCTTAATCGCAGCCTCTGCACCCAAGCCATTGGCAACAGCGATTGCCATTTCCCACAGCAACACACGTGATTTGGGAACATATCCCTCAAAACCAGTTGAAAATACAAACGGAACGCCAGCTTCAGCATATAAGCGCGGCGCTTCAAGACTGGTGTTTTGGTGTTCTAGCCCGGACTGTCTCTGCATCAATGCGTTGGTGATTACCGTGCCTTTTGACGCTGTTAGTTGGTCGCGCATCAGATAGCCTTCAGTGCCGTAGCTGATGTGAGCGGTGAAGCCAAATTCGTCGGCGATGCGAAGCGCTGTCGCAATATCATCCTCGCGGTCAGCATTAAATACAGCCTTCACTTCGCCGGTTAAGACCTTATGAAGTGCGGTCATTCCCAGATCAGAAGATCGTTTGTCTTCTGGTTTGTCGCCCCACATTTTTGCCTTCGCTAGGGCCGCTCGGATTGATGCGCTGACGCCCATACGAGTCCGGATACCTTTGCTGGAAAATGTCCTTTTCGGGTTGTCACCTAGGTTAAAGATCATCGCTGCTTCGCCGTCCAGCATATCGTTTTCAACAGTACCCATGCGGGTTTTGAAAATGGCGCTCATTCCGGCAACTGGTGCGTTGTCTCCCGGCGTCACATGCATTGTCGTGACGCCCAGTTTGCGAACATACCCAATTAGGGGTTCTTGTGAATTATAGCTATCCATGATGCGATATTCCGCGCCCATCGGGTCAGAAATTTCGCTAGCATCTTGATCAGCGGATACGTTGAATTGGCCGTTAACACCGACCATGGTGTGGCTGTCAATCAAGCCGGGTGTTACGATGCTTGCCTTCACTACCCGACCGGTTTTTGGAACGGCTGTGGTGCTTGCAGGGCCGACTGCAGTGATTTTACCATCGCTAATCACAATGACGCCGTTCGAGATGATCCCCTGTTCAGCGCTGGTATATATCGTTTCTGCTTGAATAACGACGGTCTGCGCCCAGCCTGCAAAAGAGACTAAAACTGTGACGAGGGCGACGGCTAATATTTTTTGAATATGGTTCACTGCGCAGCTCCTTTGCTATCGGACATCTCGGTGTTGGCGATATAACGCTCTTTTATACGATAGCCTCCCGAATGATATGTTCGCTGGGCAGGGTCGCTTCGATCATAGTATTTTACCCCGTCGATCCAGGTCTCGGTAACGTGCGTGTACACACTCAGCGGATGGCCATCCAAAAGAACGAAATCGGCATCCTTACCGGCCTCCAATGACCCAATTCTGTCACCAAGGTCCATCATATCAGCGGCGTTTTGTGTGACACTGGCCAAGGCCGTCTCTTCGCTCAGGCCGCCCCTAACCGCCAGCGCCGCCGAGCGCAATAGATAGCGCGACTCGGTCACGCCGTCATCGGTGTGTATGGCTAATTTAACGCCTGCATCGTCCAATATTTTGGCGGCTTTAATATCAAGATTTATAGCCTCGTGCTTGCCACCGGGGCTATCGATAACGATTAAGGACACAGGGACATTTGCGGCGGCGATCTCATCAGCGACCATGTATGATTCTGTTCCGTGTTGGATAACCAGCCGGAAACCAAACTCTTTCTTGAGCCGAAGAACAGTGCGGATATCATCTGATCGGTGGGTGTGATGGTGGACAGCGCGGGCACCGTTTAGCACCTCCATCAGTGCCTCCATCCCAAGATCACGTGGTGGCATGGCAGCGGCGCGTTCTTTCGCTTTTTTCTTCTTTTTAGCAGCGTCGATTTTCTTCATATAGTCTTGAGCATCAAGAAATTTTTGTCGCACAATAGCTGCCGATGCCATCCGCGTTGCCGGTGCCTTTGTCGACCGCTTAGGGTTGGTGCCATTTGCCATTTTCATGCCGCCAATACTGTTCGGCACTAGCATATCTGCGATACTATCACCGCGGAGTTTTACATAGGCCGTTTGACCGCCCATCAAGGTTCCACTACCCGGCATAATATTGGCCGTTGTCACGCCGCCGGTGAGGGCCACCTTGATTCGCGGATCAGCTGGCCAGACGGCGTCCATGATGCGCTTTTCTGGGTTCATAACCGCTGATGGCCCACCGTCCCCTGTTAAGGCAATATGACTGTGAGTATCGACTAGCCCTGGCATTATCACTTTATCAGAGGCATCAATAGCGATTGCGCCTTCCGGTATCTCAATATCAGCGCCAACGGCAACAATTTTACCTTGATGAATAATCAGCGTGCCGCTCTCGATCATATCGCTCCCGATTGGATACAGCTGTGCCCCAGTAAAGGCGGTCACCGTATCTTGGGCTGTGATTGCTGATGTAGCCAGCAAGGTGGCTATTGCGGCGCCACTTAAAATTCTATTTAGCATCGAATTAATATCCCTTTTCCCATTTCAATTCCCATGTGCAGAATGGCCCGCCCATGGCACCATGTCAAAGACTGCTTTGACTAATCCTCCATCAGATCGTCGAAGGACGCAGCCTGTTTCGTTAGCGTTGCTTGAACGGCTTTCAGCGTGTCTTCGCCTTGTAGCATGCCCGTGTTCCAAAGCCCTACATAGTCTAGGCCTTCTTGGACAGAATGATCGCGCTGATAATTCATCACGTCTTTTAAGCCAGTGATCGCCAGCGGGGTCTTAGCTGCTATGGTTGCGGCTATTTCCAGCGCGTGCTCAATTGCCGCCGCCCGGTCATCTGCCACATGATTGGCAAAGCCCAGCCGCAAGGCCTCATCGGCTTTTAATTTGCGCGCGGTATAGGCTAGCTCCCTCAGGATACCGCCGGGTAATAGGTCCGGTAAGCGCTGTAAGGAGCCGATATCAGCGACTAGTCCGACGTTAATTTCTTGAACGGTACAATAAGCATCGTTGGCTAAAATACGGATATCACACCCGGCGATCAAGTCCATGCCGGCCCCAATGCAAGCGCCGTGGACCGCAACAATAACAGGCACTCGGCACTGATCGACAGCGCTGATACAGTCCTGCAAATGCTTGACCTTGCGGCGGAATTTTTCCCGTTTTCGACCCGCATCGCCGGGGCTGTTGTCGAACAGCTCACCAGCCGCCTCTTTCAGGTCCAAGCCAGCGGTGAAATGCTTACCTTCACCCGATAGTACGATCACCCTGACATCGCTGCGATGGTTGATATCGCTGAAGACGGTTTTCAGATCATGGAACAATTGCATATTAAAAGCGTTCAGCGCATCAGGGCGATTTAAACTGACATGCGCGATCTTTTGATCGATGGATAGCTTTAGCGTTTCATAGGACATAGGACTTTGGACCTTTGGCATTTTACACTGATGATTTCTATGAAAACAGCGTTGCAAATGACTGGTTGGGGCGCAACAAAAATCCGAGGAATGAAGCCAAAGAATCCCGAGACTTGTATAAAAACAAATTTGGCCGCATTCTTAACGCTAGATACAGACTAGGGGTAAGGAATGGTATATGCGCGACACAATATTTAGCTTACTTGATAATATGGAGACGCTGGCTGCTATTTTGGTCGGCGCTATGCTGGCGACCGGCGGGGCACTTTTCGCCGAGAAAATACAGGACAGCCGCAAGAAAAAACAGCGCCAAGAAGATGCTGCAAACGCCATTGGAATCATCATTACGACCATTCTTGGATCGCTGCATATGTTTGTGCGGTCGCGTTCCATCGGAGAGGAATGGGGAACAATCACCGATATGTATCTGCAAAATGCTCTGCGCCACATGCGCTGGTATGAAGATAATCGTCACCGGCTATTCGACCTCGCAGATGTTCCTTTTCGTCGTGAAATTTTGGCCGAAATGCTGGGATTAGACTTTCCAATACAAGGATTAGTGAAAGCCCGCGCCAAGATGGAGCAGCCTGATTTGACTGATGAAGAGCGGCTAGAAAATAAGGCGCGCCGAGATCAACTGGTTTTGATCCTTGGGGTGTTCACTGGGAGGGTTGAGGCGCTCCTTGACCCGCTTGGTAAAATATCCGGACAATCGTTTGCGGTCAACCGTGAGGCATTAGAAAACATGGCAGCCCATGCATCTTCCACAGCTATTCCCGAAGTCGGTTCAGAGCAATCAACATAAAAAAAGGGCGCCGCCAAAATTGAAGTTGGGGACGCCCTTTTTGTTTGATTTTAATTTGGCTTGCTTTAGGCAGCGCGGCCCGTTGGGTTGCCAGCCTGATAGAAAGTTTCACCTTTATCAGCCATCTCCCGCAACAGCTTTGGAGGCGTGAAACGCTCACCGTAGGCTTTTGCTAGCCGGTCTGCTGTCGCAACAAATTCCGCTACGCCGACCGTATCAATATAGCTGAATGGTCCCCCTGTGTATGGAGGGAAGCCAATGCCAAAAATCGCACCGACATCACCGCTTGACGCGTTGATCAATACTTTCTCTTCAAAGCAGCGCGCGGCTTCTACGGCTTGGCGAACGAGCAGTCTGGTTTTGACTTCGTCCACGCTTGGCTGATCATCGCTGATGGGGAAATGCTCGCCAAGACCTTCCCATAGGTGTTTCTTGCCACCTTCAGGATAGGCGTAGCAGCCCTTGTCATTTTTGCGACCGTGCCGGCCTAGCTCCATCATTTTATCCACAAAGGAATCAGCTGGTGATCCCGGATAATCATCACCCAGCGCCAGTTTGGTGGCTTTCATGACTTTATACGACAGATCAATCGCCACTTCGTCACCAACAGCAAGCGGACCAACGGGCATGCCAACCATCTTGCCAGCGTTTTCGATCAGCGCAGGCTTTACGCCTTCTTGGACCATGCAATAGCCTTCTTGCACATAGGTGCCAAAGGTTCTGCTGGTGAAGAAGCCACGGCTATCGTTGACTACAATCGGGGTTTTCTTGATCTGTGAAACATAATCAAGTGCCACCGCTAGCGCCTCGTCACCCGTTTCTTCGCCCATGATAATCTCAACCAGCGGCATTTTATCGACCGGGCTGAAGAAGTGAATACCGATGAATTGCTTCGGCTTCGATGACGCTTTGGCTAGCCCCGAGATCGGCAGCGTTGATGTGTTTGAACCAAACGTAACATCATCCCGAATAACGGCTTCTGTTTTCGCTGTGACATCAGCTTTCAATGCCTGATCTTCAAACACGGCCTCGATGATCAGATCAACGTCAGCTAGATCGTCGTAGTTATCAGTCGGGTGAATGCGGTCAAGCAGGGCCTGCGCTTTGTCTTTAGACAATTTGCCGCGCGACACGCCTTTATCAACTAGGTTCTGACTGTAAGCCTTACCTTTTTCTGCGGAGGCAACATCGCGGTCAAGCAGAACCACATCCATGCCAGCCTTAGCTGAGACATAGGCAATACCCGCGCCCATCAGGCCAGCGCCTAACATGCCGAGCTTTTTGACTTTTTTGCGCTCGATCCCCTTGGGGCGAAGGGCGCCTTTTTCCACCGCTTGCTTGTTGATAAACAGCGATCGGATCATGTTCGGGGCTACATCACCACCAAGTAGCTTCATGAAATATTTGCTTTCAATCCTGATCGCTGTGTCAAACGGGACGATTGAACCCTCATAAACGCAGGACATGATGGACTGAACCGCTGGAAAATTATGCTGAGTTTGCTTTTGACCCATGGCACTCGCGCCGATGAACGTCTGAACTGCGCCCGGATGCATCGCGCCACCGCCGCCCGGATATTTGAAGCCTTTCTTGTCCCACGCAGCCAGTGCGCTTGGAACATTCTTCAGCCATTCTTTCGCTTTTTCAACACACTCCGCCGCCGGAGCAACCGCTTGAACGATCCCCATACCCATCGCAGTCATTGGGTCCATATTCTTGCCCGTAGTTAGGAACTGTAATGAGTTTTGAATGCCAATTAGGCGCGGCAGTCGCTGGGTTCCACCAGCGCCAGGTAGGAGGCCGACCATGACCTCTGGGAAGCCAAGGACTGTCCCTTTTTCTTGTGAAAGCACCTTATAGTGACAGGCCAGTGCAAGCTCGAACCCGCCGCCAAGGGCTAGACCATTGATTGCGGCTGCAAATGGCTTTGTGCCTTCTGCCATCAACTGTTTAGCTGGCTTTCCCCCGCTTTCGATCTTGCGAAGGATTTTGTTGAGGTGAAAGGTTTTCTCGAAATTTTCCTCTGGCGTAGCGTCCGCGCTGCCCATGTCACCGCCGCCTAGCATCGTTAGATCAGCGCCCGCTAGGAAACTGCCTTGCTTACCAGATGTGATAACGGCGCCTTTCACGTTGTCGTCAGCCAGGACCTTGTCAACGCAGGTTTCCAGATCATTGATCAGCTGCATGTTGAACACATTCATACTGGCACCGGGTAGGTCCAACGTTAAAAGTGCAATGCCGTCGCTGTCTACTTCATAATGGATTGAATCAGTCATTATCTTCTTTCCTCTGCCTGTCTTAAACGCGTTCAATGATTGTTGCAGTGCCCATTCCGGCACCAATGCATAATGTTGCGAGAGCGGTCGACTTACCCGAGCGTTCCAGTTCATCCAGAACGGTACCAAGGATCATCGCGCCGGTGGCACCCAGCGGGTGTCCCATAGCGATAGCGCCGCCATTTACGTTGATATCGCTGTGATCAATATCAAGCGCCTGCATGAAACGCAGAACAACAGATGCAAAAGCCTCATTCAGCTCCCATACATCAATGTCGCTTTTGCTCATGCCCGAGCGCTTAAGCGCTTTTTCTGCAGCAAATTCTGGGCCGGTCAGCATGATCGTTGGCTCTGACCCAACTGATGCCATGGCTCTGATCCGTGCGCGAGGCTTTAGGCCCAATTTCTCGCCGATTTCTTTGGAACCAACCAAAACACCAGCGGCACCGTCAACGATGCCCGAGCTGTTCCCCGCGTGGTGAACGTGATTGATCTTTTCGAACTCAGGGTATTTTTGCAGCGCGACGCTATCAAAACCAAGATCACCCATTTGCACAAACGCCGGCTTTAGGGCGCCGAGCGATTGCATGGTTGTCTCGGGGCGCATAAATTCATCATGGTCAAGAACCGTCATGCCAACTACATCTTTGACGCCGAGGACGCTGCCTTTGAAGTTACCCGCATCCCAAGCGGCTTTGGCCCGCTTTTGGCTTTCCACCGCATATGCATCTACGTCATCACGGCTGAAACCATATTTGGTTGCGATCAAGTCAGCCGAAATGCCTTGCGGAACGAAATATGTTTTCCATGCGACTGCTGGATCAACCGCCAAAGCACCGCCGTCGCTACCCATTGGCACGCGGCTCATGCCTTCAACGCCGCCGCCGATCGCCATATCCGCTTCGCCGCTCATGACCTTGGCAGCCGCTATGTTTACGGCCTCAAGCCCTGAGGCACAAAAGCGATTGATTTGAAAGCCGGGTGTTGTCTCAGAGTAATCAGCATTCATCGCTGCAACCCGCGCGATGTTAGCGCCTTGCTCACCAACTGGTGCTACACAGCCCAATATGACGTCATCGACATAGCTGGTGTCTAAGTCATTGCGGTCCCGAAGGGCCTCTAACGTCTGCGTAGCCAATTGGATTGGCGAGATTTCATGAAGGGAACCATCTGATCGTCCGCGACCACGCGCAGTCCGTACAGTGTCGTAAATATAGGCATCGGTCATAATTATTTTCCTTTTCTGGTTCTTTAGAATGCGTCAGCCGTCATGGCCATTAGATCTTCGCAACCGGCTTCCACTTGCTTTAGGAACGTGCCAGTCTCCGGCATTCTCCATTTCATGAAATACCGACCAACGATCAGCTTGTTCTTGTAAAAGTCTTCGCCGTCTGTGCCAGCTTCCAATGTTTCCAAGCACTTGGCGGCTATCAGTGTCCAGGCAGCGCCCAGCACGACGCGGCCCATCAGGTTCATATAGGCATATGATGCACTTCCAGCGTTATCTGGATTTGCCATCGCGTTTTGCATTAGCCACATGCTAGCTGCTTGCAAGCGACCTAGACCTTTGGCTAGCGGGTCAGTAAAGTCCGCCATGCCGTCGATGCCCTTGTTGCGGTCGATCAGCTCCTGGATTTCAGCGAGGAAGGCTTGGATAGCACGGCCGCCGTGGGCTGGTAATTTCCGGCCTACTAGATCAAGGGCCTGAATACCGTTGGTGCCCTCATAAATTTGGGCAATTCTGACATCGCGAACAGTTTGCTCCATGCCCCATTCGCGGACATAACCGTGGCCACCGAAGACCTGTTGGCACTCAAGAGCGTTCTGCATACCAAAATCAGTAAAGACACCTTTGATGATTGGCGTCATTAGGCCGACAAAGTCGCTTGCTTTTTCCCGCTCAGCCTCGTCCGCGTGATGCATCGACCGGTCAACCAATAGGGCGGCCCATGCAGCCACTAACCGCGCACCTTCGTTGAAGCTTCTGGCGTTCATCAACATCCGGCGAACGTCTGGGTGCACGATGATTGGATCGGCTGGCCCGTCGGGGTTTTTTGGCCCAGTGAGCGAGCGTCCTTGGATTCTATCGTTGGCATAAGCTGCAGCGTTTTGGTATGCGACCTCTGAATGACCTAGCCCCTGCATGCCAACGCCCAATCGGGCTGCGTTCATCATAATGAACATGCCTTGCAAACCTTTGCCTTCTTCACCGATCAATTCTCCAACCGCACCGTCGTAGTTCATCACGCAAGTTGAATTGCCGTGAATACCCATCTTGTCTTCAAGTGAACCAACCGATACAGCGTTCATTTCGCCGACATTTCCATCTTCATCAATATGATTACGCGGGACGATGAACATAGAAATGCCCTTCACACCGGCTGGTGCGTCTGGTGTCCGTGCAAGGACCAAATGAATGATATTCTCGGCCATGTCGTGATTACCAGACGAGATATATATTTTTGAGCCGCTGATTTTGTATTTTCCATCACCCATCGGCTCGGCCTTGGTACGGAGCATTCCTAAATCTGTGCCACAGTGGGGCTCTGTCAGGTTCATCGTTCCGGTCCATTTGCCCGACGTCATTGACGGCAGGAAGCGCCGCTTTTGATCGTCAGAGCCAGTCACCTCAAAAGCAGCCATCGCGCCGTGGGTCAGGCCTGGATACATGGCCCAGCTGTGGTTTGAAGACACCATCAGCTCCTCCATTACGATACCCATAATATATGGCAGTCCTTGGCCACCATATTCCTCTGGTGCGGAAAGACCCATCCAGCCGCCTTCATTGTATTTATCGAAGGCCTCCTTAAAGCCCTTCGGTGTGGACACGGTTCCATCCGGATTTAATGTACAACCTTCTTCATCTCCAGAGAGATTGATGGGTAGCAATTCGTTTTCGCAAAATTTAGCGGCTTCGCTCATGATAGCGCTAATGGTATCAGCTTCCAAATCGGCGTAGCCGGGCATGTCATCGATTGATTTGATGTTCAAAACTTCGTCAAGCACGAACAAATAGTCTCGAACGGGGGCACTATATATTGGCATTATACTTCCTTACTTGGTGTCGTTTGTTTGGTGGATAAGGTCGATAGCCTCGCCAGCGATGCTGTTTGATCATCCGGCAGCTGCTCGCCTGTGAAGATATTTGTCCATTTTCCTGTGTCTTGGCAGACCTCAAGGTCTTTCAATAGGGTCACAAAATCGGTCATTTCGGAAATCATTAAATCAAGATCGTCCCGCTGCGACTGCAGGGCTTCAATGCGGTCTTCGCACATCTTGGCAGTGACTTGGCGCTGCTTTTTTCGGCCATCGCCCAAATCATAGAGATCCAACATCTCGGCAATATCAGCGAGTGAGAAACCAACGCGCTTCCCGCGCAAAATCCAAGATATCTTGGCTCGGTCGCCCGCGCTATAGATGCGGTTCTGACCTTCCCGCTCCGGCAACAATAGACCGCGGTCCTCATAATGCCGCAGCGTTCTGGGGGAGACCCCAAACTCGCGAGCTAAATCAGCGATCGAGTAGGTGGGGCGCTCAGACGCTGACTGTTTTGCTGTATCTGCGGTCATGATTTTAATCCCTTTGCTGAGTCCTATCTAGTTAACGTTTACGTTAACGTCAACTAGGAGTAGCCAATTTATTTTTATTATTGAAATGATAGAAAAGAAGTTATCATCCAAGCGACATATTATGTCGTGTGGCTTATTCTGACGCCCACATATCCTGTATTTTGACCGCAAAAAGCGAATCGTGCATGTCAGCAGGATTTATTCACCGCCGGCGACGATAAATCGCATAGCAGTGATTGAATTCAGCGCGGGAAAGGTTTAGAGCTTGATGAGGCCTGTTTTCGGGAAAGCTATACTATATGCCGCTGTATTTACCCATTGCTGAATTATCGATGAATGTGTTTCTTGTCATCGGCATGGGTGCGATTGTTGGCTTTCTGTCGGGCATGTTCGGGGTGGGCGGTGGTTTTTTGATGACGCCGCTTCTTATCTTTGCGGGCATTCCCCCTGCTGTCGCGGTTGCTACCGAGTCGAATGAGATCACTGCGGCCTCAGTATCGGGTGCGCTTGCCCATATGAGGCGAGGCGGCGTTGACTTTAAGATGGGCGGTGTTCTGATCGCTGGCGGTGCCGTTGGCTCATTTTTTGGCGCCCAATTATTCACGTATCTCAAGACAATTGGCCAAGTCGATCTTATGATCTCGTTGGCTTATGTGGTGTTCCTTGGCAGTGTAGGGCTGTTGATGCTTGTTGAAAGTGTTCGCTCGATTAGAAAAGCGCGACAGGGATTTGCCCCGCCACCGCGCCGCCGCAGGAAGGAAGGCGTGGCGGCATGGAAAGATAAGCTGCCTTTCAAGATGCGCTTTCGCAAGAGCCGGCTCTATATATCGGCACTACTCCCCTTAGCAATCGGCGGCCTTGTCGGTGTGTTGGCGGCGATCATGGGTGTTGGCGGTGGCTTCATTATGGTTCCTGCGATGATATATCTGCTGGGTATGCCGACCAATGTGGTGGTTGGTACCAGTCTGTTTCAGATTATATTTGTCACAGCGCTCACAACAATGCTGCACAGTGTTAACACCCAAACGGTTGACATGGTTTTGGCGTTATTGTTGTTATCCGGCGCGGTGGTAGGGGCTCAATTCGGTGTTCGTGCCGGAATGAAATTACCCGGCGAGCAACTGCGTGCCCTGCTAGCCATTATGGTCCTAGCGGTCTGTATTAAGATGGGACTTGGCCTGATCCTTGAGCCTGACGATCTTTACAGCGTCGCGATAGGGGGCCACTAATGAAGGTCCTTGCAGTCCAAGTTCTGCTGGTTCTGTGGTGTGTGATGGCCGGGCAGGTTGCCGCATCTGATACCGATCTTTCCGAGCGGAAGGTAGAAATTCGCTATAATTTTGAGGGCTCCAGCCTGATATTGTTCGGCTCGGTGCGCGAGTCCGATCTTCTTGTCCCCACTGACACCTACGATGTGATTACGATTGTTCAGGGGCCGAACCGTGAGGCGACGGTTAGGCGCAAAGCAAAGGTGGGCGGCATCTGGATGAATAACGCCAGCCTGACGTTTCAGGATGTGCCTGGATACTATGCGCTTTCATCGACTAAATCGCTTGCGGATTTCATACCAGCTGAAATGATGAAAGCCAAAAATATTGGCTTTGAGAATTTACCCTTTACGTCAGTAGCTACAAAGATGACGGCCAGTGAAGTGGACGGCTTCAGGCAGGGCCTGTATCGCCAGCGATCTGGAACAGCACTTTATCAGCAAGCGATTGGCGCGGTGGAAATTGTTGGTCAGTCGCTTTTTCGGGCTGATATAAATCTACCAAGTCATACACCCGTTGGGATGTTCCGTGTGGATGTCCATATCGTTCAAAACGGGCAAATCGTCGCCTCGTCTGAGCTTGAATTAGAAGTTGATAAAGCGGGATTTGAAAAGGGCATCTATGATTTCGCGCATGAAATGCCTTTCCTATATGGCTTAACTGCTGTCTTCATTGCCCTTGGCGCAGGCTGGCTTGCGGGCGTTCTTGGCAAGAAATAAGGATATGGTCGACAAGAGAGCGCTATTGCGGGTCTTGGTCCCCGCGAATAATGGTAAATTGCCAATAGTTTTCAATCTCAACCGCCATCTTTAGACTGTGCTGCGCTTGCTTACAAAAAGCGGGCAGGTCATGCACTGTTGCCGGATCATCTGCCAGGACCGTGAGGGTGTCACCGGGCTGCATGTTAGCCAGCTGCCGCCTAGCCTTCAGCACAGGCATAGGGCATTTCAGTCCGCGCGTATCTATGGTGTTCACCTGATCATCCCATTATTCTTATCTGGCCAGTTTTTCGGTTATTAGTCTTTCACGCTGCGGTAAACCAAGCGTTAACGATGAGGTGTTTTGCATATAAAAACCCGTCCCTTGGGTAAAGGGACGGGTGTTCAAGCCACTTTCGTGACCAGCTGATCATAACCCGGGTAAAAGCTATGATCGATAAGAAGAAAGTCGTTTCAGGCTGGTGGGTGCTTCATAGCCCGGAAGTTAATTCCTTCTATCTCTAATGCAGCGCCTGCTAGTGCAGGGTCTCAGCTGCGATGTCCTGTTTCAACGTCAACCGCTTTTCAATTTCTATCCAAATATCAAGGCCCTCACAGTCGCCAATGGATCGCATCTTCGCCAGCGCCATATGGGCGTATGGTAGGGCGTTCGCCCCTAACTTCATGGCCAGGTTATTGGCTGCAATGCCAAAGTACATATCCTTATCGCTCTCAGTCAGATGATCCATTTTTGGCCCTTTCTTAGATTGCGGTTTCCTTAACCCCATCTAAGCAAACCCTATGCCAAGTCAGTATGATTTGTTGAAGCCAAGGCAAACCGCGAGCGCCGCTGTTTGGTTGGTGGACTTTATTGATCAGGGGTGTTGATGCAGATGGGGGCAAGGATCGCTGAGCGGCAAGTTTGGCAGGGCAGCTTTTGCCGTTTTTTAATCAGGTAAGCGGCCTCAACGAAAAAGGCCCAGCGTATAACCGCCGGGCCTTTGATCATAGTGGATTGGTATGCTGCGAGATTACTCGCGGTTTCCAAGGAAGCGCAGCAAGAACATGAACAAGTTTACGAAATCAAGATACAGCGTTACAGCGCCCAAAATCGCTGATTTAGCAGCACCTTCGTGCGATGAATTATAGGCATACTGCTGCTTAATCTTCTGCGTGTCATAGGCGGTTAGGCCAGCGAAAATCAGCACCCCTGCCGCACTGATGATAAAGTCCATCATCGAGCTTTGCATGAAAAGATTAACCACAGACGCGATGATCAAGCCGATCAGGCCCATGAATAGGAACGTTCCCATACCGGATAGGTTTTTCTTCGTCGTATAGCCGAATAGGCTGAGCGCACCAAACGAGGCCGCGGTTATAAAGAATGTCTGCGCGATGCTAGCGCCTGTGTAGACGAACATGATAGATGATATCGAAAGACCCATCATGGCGGCGAAAGCCCAGAAAATGCCTTGCAAGGCTCCGGCTGACATCTTGTTCGCGCCAAACGACAGCACCAGAATGAAAGCGAGTGGAGAGAAGGCGGCGATCATGCCTAGCCCTGTATAACCCGCAATACCGAAGCCATTGGCTGTCGGCACGAGGTTGAATAGCATTCCCGCTAAGTTAGGGCTTTGCCCGACCATCATCGCGATAATACCCGTCAGCAAAACACCTGACGCCATGTAGTTATAGACTTTGAGCATGTACGCCCGAAGGCCTTGATCATACTCTGCTGAGGCGGTTTGGCTGGATGATCCATACCCATATTGCGCCTGATTGCGTTCAACCATGAATAGCTTCCTTTACTAATATTAGAACTTCACTGCCTAATATGCGCACTATTTGTCGCTATTTCAAGCCCTACTCGCTTCGCAGGACACTGTTTGGTGTCGCTGATAGCGCTTTTAATGAGCTCGCCAAGCCAAATAAGATTGTAATACCCAGCGAAATGGCGACAACTGTGACCATCGGTCCGGGTAAAAGCGTGAAGGTGATATTCATCTGCTTTTCTACCACAGCCCATCCGGCCAGCGCCCCGAGCCCTAGGGCGATCGTTGCCGTAATGACGCCGAGTAACAGATATTCTAGCAGATAAGCCCGCAGAATCTGGCTTTTCACCGCGCCGACAACCTTCAAAATAACTGATTCGTACAAGCGCTGCCTGAAGCCCGCTGCAATTGCGCCCGCTAACACCAGCACGCCTGCAAAAATGGCTACGATAGCTGTGGCACTAATCGCTACGCTGACTTGCTCTAGCATAACATTGACGCGCTCTAGCACTTCCTTCATTCGAATTGCCGTAACTGTATCAAAGGTCCGGGTGATGGTATTGTGTGCGACACGCTCGGCGTCGCCCTCAGCCTTTAAGGTGGCCATCCATGTATGGGGAGCATCGCGCAAGGTGTTCGGGTCAAACATAATGACAAAGTTAAAGCCCATGCTACCCCAATTGATCTCGCGGAAACTGCGTATGGTCACTTCTAAGTCAACGCCCAGAACCGTTATCACTAGGGTGTCGCCGATGGATAAGCCCAGATCACGCGCTACTTCTGCACCCATTGATATTTGCGGCGGGCCGCTATAGCCTTTGGGCCACCAATCACCTTCAACGATTTGGTTGCTGGCAGGTAAGTCGTCCGAGTAGGTCAGGCCGCGATCACCGCTAAGAACCCAGCGAGACCCCGTGGTTTCCCAGTCTTGCGCTGGAACCCCGTTCAATGATTTCACTTTGCCGCGCAGGTTAGGCACTAGTCGAAGATCAGAGACGCCCTCAATCCCGCCAACGGTGTCTTTGAAATCAGTTAGATCGGAACCCTGAATATCGACGAAGAAGAAAGCCGGTGCTTGGCCAGAGACTTCCCCTTCTAAACGCTCATCAAGATTACCTTGTATCAGCGCCAGGGACGCAAACAGGGTGAGGCCAAGGCCCAGCGATACCACAACCGAAGTGGTCGCCGCGCCGGGTCGGTGCAAGTTAGCAATAGCCATCCTGATCAACGGGTTTTTCTGCCGTGGTAACTTCTTGGCGACATACTGGATGCAGCGAGCCGTTGCCCATAGCAAGCCTAGCGACACAATTGTTGCAGCCAGAAATGCTGCAGATAATCCAGCGTTCCCAGACAGTCCAATAGCGAGCGCGACCACTGTAAAAACTGCTGCTAGAATTAGGATTTGATAGGCTAGCCGAGGCGCTTTGCTACCAGGCGAAACGATAGAGCGAAACAAATGCACAGCCGGCAAGTCGCGAGCTTTGCCAAGCGGCCAAGCGGTGAAGGCAATGGTAATCAGCAACCCATACAAAGCGGCAAGGCCTAGGGCGTCCGGGTAAATACCCTGCGTTGGCGATACAGGCAGTGTATCGGGTAAAAATTCGGCTAACACTGCGGGTAGCCACATACCGGCAATCAAACCAATGATAATGGACAGAACGCCAATGATCATAATTTGGGCAAAATATACTTTGAAAACAGTCCCGCCTTCAGCGCCCAATATCTTTAGCGTTGCAATGGTTTTGGTCTTTCGGTCCATATATCCGGTGACGGCGTTGCCGACACCGAGGCCGCCGACAACAAGAGCTGTCAGACCAACAAGCACCAAAAATTCACCCATCCGGTCGATGAAGCGCCGCAGACCTGCTGCGCTTGTTTTGTGGGTGCGAACCCGCCAACCAGCGGTCGGATATTCTTCGCGAATCTGAGCCCGCACGGCGTCGACCTGCAGCGGGTTAGCGATACGAATTTTTCGCACATGGTTGATTAAGCTTCCTACCGTGACCAGTCCGGTCTCAGCAAGCGCTGCTTCGCGGATCATCACACTGGGGCCTAGTTCAAAGCCTTGGTTGGCCTTGTCAGGCTCGCTATCAATCAGCGCCCGAATTTCAAACTCTATGGTACCCAACCGGAGTTTATCGCCAACCGCTAATTCCATATTATCAGCTAGCAGCGGTGAAATCGCGGTCCCGTAATGGTCGCCCCGCTTATCGAACAGCGCCGCATTGTCTTGTGATGGTGTTGTTACTAGCTCGCCGTACAGCGGATAAAGCTGATCCACCGCTCGCAATTCCACCAAGGTTCCCGACCCGTCGGGCGTGCGTGCCATTGTCCGAAGCCGGGATGACGTGGCTAAATCGCCAAGGGTTGATAGCCATGCATCCTCTTCAGGGGTGATGGGAATTTGAAATTTGCTAACCTCAATATCGCCGCCGAGGATGATTTGGCCCTGGTCTGCAAGGCCCTGCTCAATGGCGCGGGTCAAACTGCCGATGGATGCTAGGGCCATTACGCCCAAAATCAAACAGCCCATGAAAATCTTAAAGCCGCTCAGGCCGCCGCGTAACTCACGCAGCGCAAAGCGAAACCAGACTGGAATAGCGCTCCGGCGCGAAATCATGACGTGCGCTCCGCCGTCTCATCAGCGATTTGCACCGATGCAGTATTGCCGGTGTCATCGACAATTTCTCCATCACTCATGCTGATCACGCGGTCACACCGATCCGCAAGGCTTGGATCGTGCGTCACTAGAATCAGCGTACTGCTGCGCTTTCGCTGTAATTCAAAAATAAGGTCGATGATGGCGTGGCCCGTATTACCGTCCAAATTACCCGTTGGCTCATCACCAAATAGCATTGCTGGTTCTGGGGCGATCGCTCTGGCTAGGGCAACGCGCTGTTGTTCGCCGCCGGAAAGCTGGGCTGGGTAATGTTCAATCCGGTGACCAAGGCCGACAGCGTCCAATTCGCGCTCAGCCCGCTCGAAGGCATCTTTTATGCCGGCTAGTTCCAGCGGCACTGCGACATTCTCCAGCGCCGTCATTGTCGGGATCAAGTGGAAGGCCTGCATGACAATACCGATACGGTCCAACCGGTGCTTGGCCAGTCGATCTTCATCGCAGCCGGGTAGCGACAGGCCGTCAACGATCAGGTCCCCGCTGGTGACTTGCTCTAATCCCGTCATCAAGCTCATCAAACTACTTTTTCCCGAGCCACTTGGGCCCACTATACCAACGGTTTCACCGGGTAGAATGTCCAGCGAAACGTGGCGAATGATCCGAACGGGACCAGCGCCGCTTGATAAGGTCAAGCTGACATCGTTTAGGCTGATGATGGGGTTTGTGGTAGGTGCGTCTGAGGCTGTCATGGTTATCTCTCGCTTGGTTAGCTGTTGCTAGGCTCTTGTCTTTTTATATGACCACTCTCATCTCTGAAAATGATTCGTTATGGTTCTATATCGGGATCTAAAGTCGACTCGTCAAGGATGCTGCGATAAAGAGTGCCCTGATATCGCCCAAATGTTGGTGTCAAAAACTGTTTACGCTTTCTACTTGTCAGCGCCGGGATTGTCCGGCATGATTCTTTTAGAACAGATGAAGGTGATTTTTGTGTCGTATGTATTTCGCTTATCGTTCCTAGTCACAGCCCTTGCAGGGCTGGTCCTTACCTCTTCCGTTTTGTCCCTTTACGCCAAAGCGCAGGCTTCGGATCAGGTTATTGTCGCCCTTGGTGATAGCTTGACCGCCGGATATGGCCTTGATCCGGGGCAAGGATTCCCATCACAGTTGGAAGCATGGCTGCAGGACGGAGATATTGCGGTTTCTGTTAAGGATGCAGGCGTTAGCGGCGATACGACCGCTGGTGGCCTGTCCCGGCTAGACTGGGTGCTGGCTAGTTTGAAGGGCGAAACGCCAGATCTCCTCATTTTAGAGCTGGGTGCCAACGATGGCCTGCGCGGCATAGATCCCGCTGTGACGCGGCGAAACCTCATTGCGATTATGGCGAAGCTAGCAGAAAAAAATATTCCGGTGCTGATCGCCGGTATGCGGGCGTCTCCAAGCATGGGGCCGGAGTATGTAGACGCTTTTGATTCGATTTTCCCTGACTTGGCGGAGGCGTATGATGCGCCGCTATACCCTTTCTTCTTGGAGGGGGTAGCTGCAGACCCGGCCCTGAATTTGGGCGACGGCATTCATCCCACCGCGGAAGGTATTAGTATTATTGTTGGCAAGATCGGACCAATGGTCAAGGAGGCCCTGGAGTAAAAACCAGACCTGATGTCACCGCTGGAAACCGTGATCGCCGCCCTTAAAAAAGGAGAAGGTTCATGGTTCGTCTGTTTGTTGCTCTGGAATTAGATCGTTTCCAAAAAAGCACGCTGGATCTGGTGCGCGGCGGCGTAGAAAGCGCCCGCTGGCAGCGCGATAATCAGCTGCATTTGACCTTAGCTTTCATTGGCGACGTAGCGACGTCCAAGCTTGATGATATTGATGTTGCCTTGTCGGGCATTCGCTTTGACCCCTTTGATTTGGCGCTATTTGGTGTTGGGTCGTTTGGCAAGCCGGGCCGACCTAAAAGTCTATGGGCTGGCGTTCAAGACGCGGGTCCCGTCGCTCATCTTCACAGCAAAATCTTGTGGGCATTGGAGCGTGTTGGTATCGCTACGGATCGTCGCCGGTATAAGCCCCATGTAACCATAGCGCGGTTTCCTAGACATCATATCAAAGCCCGAACTGCGGACTGGCTGACCAACCACGCGACCTTGAAAACACCCGCATCAACCGTATCGCACTTTACCTTGTTTTCTAGCGGGCTATCCCATGATGGGGCGCACTATTTTTCAGAGGCCAGATATGGTCAAATGGGCAGACTGGACGCCGAATTTTGCGATCAGGATATTGATGAAATTCACGATGGCCTTCCGGATAGCAGCGACTTCCAATGGCACGGATCACAAAACGCTTAGATCGCATTTATTCCTTTTGTATGATGTGATTGATCAAGCCCTCGCTGGCATTTTGGATGAGCTTCAGGCAGTAGCTGAAGCCGTCATCACGGCCATAATATGGGTCAGGAACCTCATCGATATCGAGGCCGTCCCCAAAGTCCAAAAGCAGATATAGCTTATCATGGTGCTGTGGGGCAGAACGTTTCATCAGGTCGGTTAAATTTTCGCGGTCCATGCATACGATATAGTCAAAATCCTCAAAATCCTGATCGCTGATTTTGCGGCTGCGCTGGTCCGATATATCAATACCTACGGTTTTGCAGATCGCCGTGGCACGGGTATCAGGGGGATTGCCGACATGATAGCCAATTGTTCCCGCGCTATCAATCTTCAAGTCTGTGTCCAGCCCTTGTTTCTGGATAGCGTCCCTAAAAACACCTTCACCCATCGGTGAGCGACAAATATTACCCATACATACAAATAAAATTGAAACCACACTGCATCCCCTTGAGTCTATCCATACTCTGTGCTTTGCTGGCGTTTTAAAGCAGCAAGCTAAATCTGCCATAGGAATAGGGCTATGCGCTACGAAAATATTATCATTTTGACTGGAGCAGGGATTTCAGCGGAATCGGGGGTGAAAACCTTCCGCGACTCGGGCGGACTATGGGAAGATCACCGGATTGAAGATGTAGCCACGCCAGAGGGCTTTTACAATAATCCAGACCTAGTCCAGCATTTCTATAATTTACGGCGCGCCCACATAAAAACCGTTGAGCCGAATAGGGCACATAAGGCCCTTGCAAGGCTTGAAGATCAGCATGCAGGCAGCGTGACCATCATTACCCAGAATGTGGACGATTTGCATGAGCGCGGTGGGTCGACATCGGTGTTGCATATGCATGGCGAGTTGAAGCGCGTTCGCTGTACCAACTGTCTGGCGAGAGTGTCTTGGCAGAACGATTGCAGCCAGCAGACCGCGTGCCCAAATTGCAAGTCGGCACCCGCGCTAAGGCCTGATATTGTTTGGTTTGGTGAAATGCCTTTTTATATGGATGAGATCGCTGCTTTATTGTCGAATGCTGATCTTTTTGTTTCCATTGGAACCAGCGGCAATGTATATCCAGCGGCAGGGTTTGTCGCCGAGGTTGCCGCGCATGGACGTGCGCATACCTTAGAGATTAATCTAGAAGCCAGCGAGGGGGCAACGCTGTTTAGCGAGTGCCGCCACGGCAAGGCCGGAGACTTGGTGCCAAAATTGGTTGATGAAATATTGATGGGCCAATGAATAATTGGTAGGTCGTCAACAGTAGGCAAGCATAATGATAATCAGTTGAAAGAAGAGAATAAAAAATGGATAGAAGCCTTTTAGAGCCTGAGGATATTGAGCGTGCATTAGACAACTTGGAAGGATGGGCGCTCGCAGAAGATGGCAAGTCGATCCGCCGGGAATTTAACTTTGCAGATTTCCCAGCCGCCTTTGCTTTCATGACCCATGTGGCGTTTGAGGCCGAAAAGGCTGACCACCATCCTGATTGGAGCAATGTCTATAACCGGGTTGATGTGACGCTGAACACCCATGACGCAGGCGGTGTGACCGCGCTTGATATCCAGTTGGCTGAACGGATGAATGACCTAGCTTAAATCGGCCCTGATTGTCGCCTGTCTGGCGGTCTCTTTTTGGTCCAGCCACAAATCTAGCAGTGTGCGCGCAATAGCAATCTTTGGCGGCATATAGGGCGGATTTTCCTTATCTGCTAAAGCCTTGCGAATATCGGCCTCGGTGAACCACAGAGCGTCTTCGAGCTCATTTTTATCCAGCGTAATATCCAGCGATTCTGCTGTTGTGTGGCAACCAATCATTAAGCTAGACGGAAACGGCCACGGCTGATTTGTGATGATGGACACTGGCCCAGCGGTGACACGGGCTTCCTCGTATAGTTCGCGGCGCACGGCGTCTTCGATTGTCTCTCCCGGCTCCATGAATCCTGCCAGCGCTGAATATGATCCGGGCGGAAAGTGCGCGCTCCTGCCAAGAAGCAGCTGGCCCTCACACTCCACTAACATGATCACCACTGGATCAGTTCTGGGAAAGTGACGAGCGGAGCAATCGGCGTTAGGGCAGGTGCGTTGATAGCCGCCAAGGTCCCGCTCAGTAGCCGTGCCACACTTGGCGCAAAAACGATGGCTGTGATGCCAATTTAGGACCCCTCTTGCCTGCGCCAGAATACCCAGAAAATGAGCGCCTACAGCATCGCCGCTGCTATGTTGCTTGGCCAGCCCCCGCATGTCACTGGCTTTGAAATCACCGCCGTCAATGTCCGCTAGGGGGCCGGGCAATTCAAATCGCTCCATGTCCGCAGCATAATAATGATGACCCTCCCCGCGCCCCAGAAAGATTAACTCCATTGGATCTATGTCATGAAGTATATCCGTCCTTAACCACGCTGGATTGCCGTCAGCGAAGGTGATGGCCCGGTCGCCCGAGAACAGCAAAACTCGCGAATCGCTGCTGTAGAGTATATCTGAAAATAACGTTGGTTCATTTCGTAGATGATCAGCGCGGTCTAATGGATTGCCTGAGAAGGCTGTGAGTGTCGGTTTTTGCACAGTTGGTCCCTTTGAAATTGCGGTTGCTAACCAAGCACGGTTGAAAAGGTCTTGCAAGTTTTCAATAGAATCGCCATATAGACGGCGGGAGGCGCACGGACGTGTCGCCCGCCAAGCCGGTCAGGCCCGAAAGGGAGCAGCCGTAACGGGACCGCTACGGGTCGTGTTGTCTCCCACCCATTAATTTGGCACCCATTAATTTGGCGCCCAGCATCTGCTGATCACCCGAATCATGAAAAATATGCGAAAAGCATGCCGCGCCCCTTTTCTGGCAGCGCGGAAGCTGCTACCTGTTTATAGGTAGGTTAAGCTATCTATCTCTCAGGGAAAAACTCGGGAAAAAACTATGAGTGAATATCGTGTTCTGGCCCGGAAATATAGGCCGGTAGATTTCAAAGAACTGATCGGACAGGATGCCATGGTGCAGACCTTGTCCAATGCGATTGAAACCAATCGGTTGGCGCATGCCTTTATCCTGACGGGCGTCCGCGGTGTTGGTAAAACGACCACCGCCAGGATTATCGCCAAGGCGCTGAACTGTTCCGCCCATGATGGCCCTACGATCAACCCCTGCGGTAAGTGCGACCAATGTGTATCAATTTCCGAATCAAGACACGTCGATGTCCTAGAGATGGATGCCGCCAGCCGGACGGGCGTTGATGATATTCGCGAAATTATTGAAAGCGTCCGCTATGCGCCGGTGTCTGCGCGCCTCAAGATATATATCATTGATGAGGTGCACATGCTGTCGCGCAATGCCTTTAATGCGCTATTGAAAACGCTGGAAGAACCGCCTGAGCATGTAAAGTTTATCTTTGCCACGACGGAAATCCGAAAATTGCCGGTAACGGTCTTATCGCGTTGTCAGCGGTTCGATTTAAAGCGCGTTGAAAACGAAACGATGGTGGCCCACTTAGACCGCATCGTCGCCAAGGAAGGCTGCAACGCAGAGCCAGCAGCCCTTACGATGATCGCCCGTGCAGCAGAAGGATCAGTCCGCGATAGCTTGTCACTCATGGATCAAGCAATTGCTCACGGCGCGGGCACCGTAACCGAAGACCAAGTCAAGGATATGCTAGGTCTCGCTGATCGGGCTCAGATTTTAGATTTATTCGCCGACGTGATGGCTGGCCGCACTGGGGAAGCCCTTGATCGCTTGCGGGCACAGTATGACCGCGGCGCCGATCCGGTTGTCGTGATTAATGATCTGCTAGAGATGACCCACTGGCTAACGCGGTTAAAAGTTACTCCTGAAACGGGCACTGATACTTTGGTTAGTGAAGCCGAGAAAACACAAGGGCTACAGATGGCGTCGACGCTATCGATGCCTCACTTGACGCGCGCTTGGCAAATGCTTTTAAAAGGCGCGCAAGAAGTTCGTCTGGCGACTAGCCCGATTGCCGCTGCCGAAATGGTGTTGATCCGCTTGGCCTATGTAGCAGATCTGCCCGGCCCGGCTGACTTGGTTCGCCATTTGAAGGCGAACAAGCCCACGGGGCAAGCCCCTACTGCCGGTCAGGCGCCCGCGGCATCGCCCGCTGGCGGCGCTGCATCGTCAACTCAATCCACTCAATCCACTCAGGCAACTCAGGAAAATCAGGCATCCCATTCTGTATCAAACAGAGTCGCCTCTGGCCAAGCGACGGCGCAGGTGATCGCGCTTGACCCAAAGGCCGGCGATGATCACCCTTTGCATCCGATACCTGTGTCTTGGGAGAAATTGGTCGATCTTTTCCGCACGGAAAAAGAGGGATCGCTGGCCTTCGCGCTGAATGATTTGGTGCGGCTGATTGATTACAAGCCGGGCGTTATCAAGCTGAATATCGGCCCTAATGCACCGCAAGGACTGATCATGCGGGTACGCGATTGTTTGAAAAAATGGACCGGCAACGACTGGCAGATCGTCCATGTGAATGACACGTCGGGCAAAAGCCTGCGCGACAAGGAGCTGGCCCACAAAGCGGCCCTAGAAGCTGAGGCCCTGCGCGACCCGATCGTGGTGAGTTTGATGGAAGCCTTTCCTGAAGCGATGTTGTTATCAGTGCGCGATGACAAGCCGGATGATATCTTGCCGGAGGAGCTTTTAGAGCAGCAGGCAGAAGTGTTAGCGGGCTTGAATGAAAATGAAGGTGAACCCAATGATTTCGATTTTTGATCCAGCGATTCGGATGGTTTATAGTGGAGTTTTAAGCGAATGAAAAATCTAGCAGGTATGATGAAGCAGGCTCAGCAGATGCAGTCAAAAATGGCTGAGATGCAAGAGGTGTTGGAGGCTGCAGAGCATGAAGGTAGCGCTGGTGCTGGTTTAGTGCGCGTGCGGCTAAACGGGAAAGGCGAGCTTAAAAAGGTTAGCATTGACCCTTCGCTGTTTTCCGCTGAGGAAAAAGAGGTGGTCGAAGATTTAATCGTTGCCGCCCATGCCGATGCCAGTGCGCGCGTTGCCCAGATGCGTGATGAAGAAATGAAAGAGCTGACCGGCGGACTGCCGTTACCTGATGGCTTCAAAATGCCGTTTTAGGCGAAGGACAGCTGTATGCCTACTAGTCACTCTGCGGAAATTGATCGCCTGATTCAGTTGATGTCCAGATTGCCCGGGTTGGGGCCACGGTCTGCGCGGCGAGGCGTTTTACAGCTACTCAAAAAGCGGGATAGCCTCATGCGCCCTTTATCTGAAGCCCTTGATAAGGTGGCCGATGCGATCAGTATCTGTGATTCTTGCGGCAACATTGATACGCGCTCGCCGTGTCATGTGTGCGGTGATCCACGCCGCGACCAAAAGACGCTCTGTGTTATTGAAGACGTGGCGGATTTGTGGGCACTCGACCGCAGTGAGACCTACCGCGGTCTATATCATGTGCTGGGCGGTACGCTGTCTGCGCTAGACGGCATTTCACCAGAAGATTTGAACATCGATAAGCTGGTCAGCCGGGTTGAAGCGGGTGATATCAACGAAGTTATTTTAGCACTGGGTGCGACGATTGACGGTCAAACAACCGGGCACTATTTGGCGGAGCGCTTAGAGCCTTCTGGCGTACGAGTTACAGGGCTAGCCCACGGGTTGCCGCTTGGCGGCGAGCTGGATAATTTAGATGATGGCACGATTGCAACGGCCCTAAAAGCCCGCAGCGATGTGAATGGATAGCCGGGGTCTGAAAAAGAGAATCCTTATTGAGTTAGGCGGGACCGTCACAGCGATAGGGACTGCATATCGCTGCCGATGCTGTTCATCAACTCAATATATCCGGGAAAGCTGGTCTTGATTGGCTCTACGCTATCAACTCTGACCGACGTGTCAGCGATTAAGCCGAGCAGGCTGCCCGCCATCGCAATACGGTGGTCAAGGTAGGTAGTAACCATGCCCCCGCCTTTAACGACCCCGCCTGTGATCTCCAGCCCATCTTCAAGCTCTTTGATCGCCACACCGTTTCCAGACAAGGCCGCGGCCATAGCGGCTAGCCGGTCGCTTTCCTTCACCCGCAATTCCTCTAGCCCAGTGAAGCAACTGGTGCCCTTAGCGCTAGCAGCGGCGACAAATAGCGCTGGAAATTCGTCAATCATCGTTGACGGGTCAACACCGATGTCATCGGTGGCTTGAAGCTGCGTATATTTCACGGTGATATCTGCAACCGGCTCGCCGCCTTCTATGCGTTCACTACCAATAGTGATATCCGCTTGCATTGATCTCAGCGCGTAGATAATTCCGGTTCGCAGTGGGTTCATGCCAACGCCGCTAATCGTTAGATCACTGCCTGGTGTGATGGACGCTGCAACCAGCAAAAAAGCAGCCGAGCTGATATCGCCCGGCACTATCACATCCACTGGCTTCAAATGAGGCCGCCCTGTGAGGGTGATCGACCGTCCGCCGTCATCGGTATGAATTGTTTCAATGTCGGCGCCCATCGCGCTTAGCATGCGCTCTGTGTGGTCGCGGGTGGCGATCGATTCGCGCACCGTCGTTTTGCCTGCCGTGTTTAATCCAGCCAGCAGGATCGCTGACTTCACCTGGGCGCTGGCCACAGGCGAGAGATAATCTATAGGCAGCAGGCTATTGCTGCCAGTGATGGTCATGGGCAGGTATTTATCATCTCGTGCCGCAAATGAGGCCCCCATAGCGGTCAGCGGTTTTGTCACCCGTCCCATCGGCCTCCCCGATAGGCTGGCATCTCCCGACAGGGTGGCGCGAATCGGATGGGCAGCGATCAGCCCAGCAAGCAATCGGGTGCTGGTTCCACTGTTGCCCATGTCGAGAACACTGGTGGGTTCAGCGAGACCACCAAGCCCAACGCCGTCGATAATCCAGACGCCGTCATTCGTCCGACTAATAGCCGCACCCATCTTCCGCAATGCGTCAGCGGTGGCAAGCACGTCTTCGCCTTCCAGTAGGCCCTTGGCGGTGCTTCGACCGACGGCAAGGCTCCCCAGCATCAAGGAGCGATGGGATATGGACTTATCACCGGGCACTGAAATTGAGCCTTTTAGCGGGCCAGTTTTCTTTGAAATCAACATGAAAGCAAATCCTATAACAACAGGGGCAATATAAAGTAGGCTGAAAAATAGGCCAACTAACGCAGAAAGCTTTGACACTTGCGGCGTCGTATGGCAAGGGAAGCGCCAACATTTTTTTAATTTATTCTCGATCCAGTGAGGGAGAGAAACGTGGCTAAAGAAGAATGGGGCTCTAAGCGGACTTGCCCGAAGTGCAACACCCGCTTTTACGATCTTCAAAATGATAATCCTTTGACATGCATTGACTGTGGTCATGAGTGGGCACCCGAGCCTATCTTGAAAACCAAGCAGCCTATTGTCGTTGAAGATGACGAAGAAGAAGATGAAGACGACGACGATGATGATGATCTCGACATCGATGAAGATGACGATTCATCAGGTGACGAAAGCTTAGACGATGATAGCAGCGAAGTCGCTGGTATGATCGATACGACGCTAGAAAAGTCTGACGACTAAAACTGTCGTCTGGGCGGTCGTTGAATAAAAATTACAGTCGGGTGCGGGTTAGCTTTGATCATCCTGCGCCTGCTATAAGGGGCCGTAGCTCAGCTGGGAGAGCGCTACACTGGCAGTGTAGAGGTCGACGGTTCGATCCCGTTCGGCTCCACCATATAAAAAAAGGGCTTAGTCAGAAATGGCTAGGCCCTTTTTAGTTCCTAGCATCGAGAGTATTGCGGGCGCGTAGAAACTGGAGCCGGGGTGGGAAACGCTGGTTTGAGGCTTTGGGCATAGATCAGAACTCGCTGTTTAGGCATGCAGAAGCTTACCGCAACTAAGATGTCATTGGAGAATTTTCACGGCGCGGCTATGACATGATCCAAACGGCCGGTCGGGACGTAACAAGCGACAGTAATCAACGCCCTATTATTCCCAAAGATCAACCTAATATGGCTACACCCTAGAGCAAGGCGTTGTTTTCATAATCCTGATTTTAATAATATTGATATAGGTCATCCCATCAGCGGACAAAGCATACTATCAGTAATGTTGGGGCATAGTTAGGACGGAGGCAAACAATGCTGACACTAAAAAAAATTAGGATTGATACTTACAATGATAATGTTGCCTTTCTCGCCCGAGATTGCGAATTATACCGGCCCGAAGAATATCAAGCCTTCAAAAAAATCGAGGTAATGTCCGATGGTCGCCATATATTGGCTTCCCTGTTGGTTGTTGACGATGAGAAAATTGTTGGATCTAACGAACTAGGTCTTTCTGAGCAAGCATTCAGGCGGCTGGGTCTAAAAGAAGGTGCACCCCTCACAATTGCCCCTGCAGAGCCACCAACAAGCCTTGATCATCTCAGAAAAAAAATTCAGGGCCACACCTTAGATAATAGACAAATACAGGAGATAATTCATGACATCGCGAGTTATCGATATTCCGAGATGGAAATTGCAGCCTTTCTAGTTTCCTCTGCTGGCTTTATGACCACAAATGAGATGCTGTCCCTTACGCAAGCTATGGCACAGGCCGGAAACACGCTTCAGTGGAATGCGCCAATCATTGTTGATAAACATTGCATTGGTGGCATACCGGGCAATCGAACTTCGATGATCGTCGTGCCCATCGTGGCTGCGCATGGGCTGTTAATTCCGAAAACTTCATCTAGAGCTATCACATCGCCAGCGGGCACTGCAGACACAATGGAAGTGTTGGCGCGTGTTGACCTTTCAATGCATGAAATGAAAAAAGTTGTTGAGGCCTGCAACGGATGCATTGTGTGGGGTGGTCATGTGAATCTCTCGCCAGCGGATGATGTGTTGATTGCGGTTGAGCGTCCTCTCGCCATTGATACTCGTGAGCAGATGGTGGCTTCCATTATGTCTAAAAAGCTCTCGGCGGGCTCGACGCACTTACTGCTAGATATCCCTGTTGGGGCTTCAGCAAAAGTACATAGCCACGATGACGCGATGCGGCTACGGAAATTGTTTGAATATGTTGGCGATCAAATAGGTTTGCATGTTGATGTTTTGGTTACTGATGGCGGGCAACCCATTGGTAATGGAATTGGTCCAGCACTTGAGGCGCGTGATGTTATGGCGGTTCTCAGGGGAGACCAGTCCGCACCAGCGGATCTCCGAGAAAAATCCATACGGATTGCGGGAGATATATTGGAAGCCGACCCCGCATTGCGTGGCGGGTCCGGATATGCGCGTGCTGCCCAGCTGCTTGCTTCTGGCGAAGCTCTGAGCTCGATGGAACGCATCATTGATGCGCAGGGTCGCGCCACAGAACCTGTCTGCCTTGGAGAATTGGTACATGATGTGTGTGCTCCAACTGACGGCACGGTTAGTTCAATTGACTGTTTCAGGCTTGCCAGAATTGCACGTTTGGCAGGGGCGCCGATGGATAAGGGCGCTGGCATAGATTTGTTTAAAAAAGTTGGTGACGCAGTTAAACAAGGCGAGCCTTTATACCGTATTCACGCATGCTTTCAGTCAGATTACGGTTTCACCAAGAAGTTTGCTGCCGAAGATAATGGTTATAATTTAGGACGCGATATATGAAATTGTCCTCTATTCATTATTTACCGGGCAATCAAATGGCCGCTAAACAATTGGGCCAGCTAATGAGCGTGCCTGTTCATCCTATATCGGTGCATGAGTTTCCTGATGGAGAGAGTCTGATTCGCATCACCCCTGCTAGGGAAAGGGCGCTCATTTATGCAAGCCTAAACCAGCCCGATAAAAAGCTCATCCAGTTAGCGCTTGCCGCTACGGCGATGCGTGAGAATGGAATTACTGACGTGACGCTTGTTGCGCCTTACTTGTGCTATATGCGGCAAGACACGGCTTTCAAAACAGGTGAAGCTATTAGCCAACAGGTTATTGGCTCCTTCCTTTCATCATATTTTGATCAGGTTTTAACCATTGATCCTCACTTGCACCGCATCAATGATCTACAGGTTGTTTTCAAAGATTGTATTGCCAAATCTTATAGTGCTGTGGCTAGTATTGCAGAAGCTCTGTCAAATGACATGTTGGATGATGAAGACTGGTTACTTGTCGGACCAGATTATGAGTCTACCCAGTGGGTTGGCGCGATCGCAGATATGTTGCAGATCCCATTTGTCGTTGGCGAAAAGATAAGAGCGGGAGATAGGGATGTTTCAGTCGCTCTGCCCAATATAGAACGCATTAAAGGCGTAAAGGCTGTTATTATAGACGACATCGTGTCCAGTGGCGCAACGGTTTGTCAGTGTGCAAAAGCGTTACAGATAGCCGGGGCAGCTAGCGTGGAATTAGTAACCGTGCATATGTTGGCAAGCGAAACTGATATTGCCGCGATAAAAGCAGCGGGAGTCTCAAGGATTAGATCTAGCGATAGCGTGACGCATTCAACAAACGCTATCAATCTTGCGCCATTGCTGGCGGAAATTCTATTGAAGGAGGCCTGAGTGCCGGTAAAAATAAAGTTTTGCGGTGCTGCGGGCACGGTAACGGGGTCCTGTTATTGGGTGCGAACCAAAGGGTACCAATTTTTGGTCGACTGTGGGCTTTTTCAGGGCACTAAGACGGTGAAAGAGTTAAACTATAGACCATTCCCATTTAAACCTTCAGAAATAGATTTTGTGCTTTTGACTCATGCCCATACCGACCACGCAGCTTTAATCCCCAAGCTCATAAAATGCGGCTTCAAAGGGCCAATCTATACGACCGCAGCAACGCGCGATTTGCTGAGTTATATGTTGCCAGATAGCGGCTATATTCAGGAAGTGGAGGTTGATCGTCTTAACCGCCGTAACCTAAGACGTGGGCGCCCTGCTGTACAGCCTATATACACGAGAGACGATGCAGAATCCTCAATCAAACAAATCGATTCCGTTGTTTATGAAGAATGGCTGAGGCCTCATCAAGAAGTAAAAGCCCGTTTCTGGAATGCCGGGCATATATTGGGATCGGCTTCGATTGAAATCGAAATTAACGATGCAGGGGAGAAATTACGGCTTATATTCTCAGGAGACATTGGATCTGATCATAAGCTCTTTCATGCCGATCCTGAAGCTCCCAGCCACTTTGACTATGTGTTTTGCGAGTCAACTTACGGCGGACGCAAGCGCGTTGACGTTTCCATAGACAGGCGCCGGGAAACCCTCGCGAAAGAAGTCAACGATGCCATGAAGGCGGGTGGCGCGTTGGTCATCCCTTCATTCGCTGTCGAAAGAACGCAGGAATTGCTTCTGGACATAGCCTATCTGCTAAGACACGACTTAATTCCATGCTCTTCTGTTTTTATTGATTCCCCTCTTGCCATCCGTATTACCTCGGTCTTTGCAAAACATGCGGCTGAATTGGAAGATATGATTGAAGAAACACCGCCCTTTGCACATCCAAACTTTCACTTCACGAAAACTACTGGCGAAAGTAAGTCCATCGCGCGGTTTTTATCGGGTGTTATCATTATGGCTGCCAGCGGCATGTGTGATGCCGGCCGCATAAGGCACCATCTGAAAAACCATCTGTGGCGTTCGAAATCCACGATTTTGCTGGTTGGGTATCAGGCGGAAGGAACCCTCGGTCGGTTGCTGGAAAATGGCGTTAAGAGTGTCAATATTCAGGGAGATTCAATTAAGGTCCGTGCCCGCATCCGAAACATTGATACCTATTCAGGACATGCCGACAATGATGGTCTTATCAGTTGGGTAAAGGCGCGGTTGCCTGTTTCGCAAGGGGTATTCCTTACCCATGGATCAGCCATGGCGCTCGAAGCAATGCGTGTTCAATTGTTGCAAGAGGGTTTTGCGGAAAACGCGGTAATAGTCCCTGCTCTGGATGAAGAATATATTTTGCGGGCATCAGGGAAGACAACAAAACAAAGGGATGCAATTAAAAGGATCGACGCTAACGGCCTTGGCGATGCTGATTGGCACAATGACCTTGCCCAGCTCACCCTTGATATAAGAGCTTCGGTTGAGCATATGCCCGATAACAAGCAGAAAGAAAAACTACTGAAAAGTCTGCGCCGTGCGTTACAAAAGTCGCTGTAATTGTGCTCAGTCGACCAAGTCGCACTGGGCTCGCTCGACTTTTAGGGCTCATGACGCTATGACTTGGCTATGTACCGAGTCAATGAAATGATACTATTATGACGATTACAGTATTTTATGATGGCAAGTGCGGCTTATGCTCCAAGGAGATCAATCACTACCGCGCGATTGCCCCAGACGGTATTTTCAACGGGCATGATTTAACCGTATCTGCTGATGGGCAGCTTATTAGCCAAGATCGAACTAGCTTTAGGAAGAGGCTCTATGAAATATATACTCACTGTTTTAATGCTCCTATTCATAAATGATAGTGGATATGCAAACGACATCACGGGTCCCGCCCTGATTGCTGACGGGGACAGTATCAAGATAGGCAAGCACCGCATCACCCTAGACGGTATTGATGCGCCCGAGCGCGACCAGACGTGTGAGCTAAATGGCAGCGATGTTGAGTGCGGGGCCTATGCCACTTTGTTTCTGGCGAAGCTGATCAATGAGCAAGATGTGCGCTGCGAGATTCTTCGCAAAGATGGGCGAAACAGCAGCG
>Ga0316189_10000551_pt1 | contig 37839 bp, 32 predicted proteins | sample LowCovwburrow_MG_FD_204930 | JGI IMG/M metagenome (GOLD analysis project Ga0316189, IMG submission 204930) | Coastal sediment microbial communities from Maine, United States - Lowes Cove worm burrow | ecosystem: Environmental > Aquatic > Marine > Coastal > Sediment | place: USA: Maine...
CTCATCCGCTTCGCCGCGACCGGGCGGTTGCGGGTCCGCGACATCAGCGGGTCGGTCCCCCGCTCCCACCACATGTTGAAGGCGGACGCGGAGGCGACCGCCAAGCTCGAGCCGACAACGACGGCGACCGCCGAGCTCCAGTCCACCCCGGGCGCGAGCCAGGCTCCGCCGAGGGTCGTCAGCGCGGTCATCCGCGTAACCCCAGGCTTGGTCAGCGAGACCAGGTCCCGAAGCCAGTGCTCCCGGCTCTTCGCAGCGACGCTCATAGCTCCACCTGCACACTCTCCTGCCCCGAGCGACAGAAGGAGTCAAGCGCGCGGTAGGCGGCCGCGCAGGGACACTTTTTCATGACCTTGCACTCGCTACCGCGCTCGCGGCAGTGCTGCATCAGCCAGATCCCCGTCGACATGTCGTGATCGAGGATGAGACAGGTATCGCTGCGATCCTGCTGCTCCAGGCAATGGTAGGTCGCGAGCGGGATCGCGTTGTTGCACAGGGTCGTGTTCGCGGCGCAGTCGCTGCGCCACTCGATCGCGGCGTCGATGCACCCCTCCACGTCGACCAGCTTGCCCTTCGCCTCCATCTCGACGAGGGACGCCTGGACCCACCGCTCGGACTCCGTGTAGCGCCAAAACGCGAAGAAGCCCATCGCGATCGTGACGACCACGACAGCGCCCAGGACGAGGCTTAAGCTCGGTCCCTGCCATCCTGCGTTCTCGGGCTTCTCCACAGCTCGCAAGCTAGCGCCGTTCGGCGCGGAGGGTCAATCATGGTGACGATCCGTCGCAGAGTTCCTTCGCGCAAAGAAGACGTGTGATTCCTCGCGCTCTGACACTACGGGAGCCGATGAAGACCATGCCGTTCGCCGACCGTGGCGAGCCATCCACACTTGCGGCATCCTCCACGTACTATGAAGTTCGGCGGCCATCTGTGGACGATCGCGCCCAATCTCCGGCACCGCGTCCGCCCCCACAAAGCGCCCGCCGCCCTCCCCTGGTCCACCTCGTTGGCAGACCCCAAGATCGGGAGTGTCGCCCTTCACGGCCACCTACACGCCCCTAGCGCCACGTCTGCGGATGAGCTGGTCGTCCTGGTCCACGGCCTCGGCGGGAGCCCCGACAGCCAGTACGTCATCCAAGCGGCCCACGCAGCGGATCGGGCCGGTATCAGCTGCCTCCGGCTCGGCCTGCGAGGCACCGACCGCAGCGGCGCGGACTACTATCACGCAGGGCTGACCGAGGATCTGAGCGCAGCCCTCGCCAGCCCTGCGCTCGCCGAGATCCGCCGGATCTACATCCTCGGGTTCTCCCTCGGCGGACACACGAGCCTCCGCTTCGCCCTTCAGCCGACGGACCCGCGGGTCTGCGCGATCGCGACGCTCTGCGCCCCCCTCGACCTCCACGCCGGCTCTCGGGCGATCGACAACCCCAAGGCCTGGCCCTACCGCCGCTACCTCCTAGGCGGCCTCCTCGAGATCTACGAGCAGGTCGCGGCCCGACGGGCCGTGCCGACCCCCCTGGCGATCGCCCGGCGGATCACGACGATGCGCGAGTGGGACAGCAAGACCGTCGTCCCGCGCTTCGGCTTTAGCAGCGCGGACGACTACTACACGTCAATGAGCGCCGGCCCTCGCCTCGGCGAACTCGCCCTGCCCGCCCTCGTCGTCGCCGCCGAGCATGATCCGATGGTCCCCGCCTGGACCCTCCACCGCTATCTCGACACGCCGCCGCCGGGCATCACGGTCCGCTGGCTCCAACGCGGCGGTCATGTCGGCTTCCCGCGAAGCGCCGATCTCGGGCTCGCTGGCGGCGAGACAGTCTTCGACCAGATGGTCGCCTGGCTCCGCGAGCACTAGCCACCTGAGGCAAGCAAGTCGCGACACGCTCAGCTTCGACGAAACTATGTCGGACCGTACCGCCCGTCCTGGCGGAGCCGAGCCGGTCGACGGGGGATGCGAGCGCGAGACTGCCTCGGCCTAGCGCCACAGCCGGCACGCGGCCTCTTCTGTGCCCCTCGACGCGATCGCTCGCGGGTCACAGGTCACAGCTCGGGTCGGCAACCCCAGACGAGCTTTCACGAGCGACTGCGCCGTAGAGCATGGTCTCTCGCGCGCGCGAGGCTGTGCCGCCTGCTCAGCCGTCCGCCATCGACGAGACGCAGCGATAGGCCGCCGGCTTTCCCCAGTCGCGGATGTTCACGTACTGGTGGACTAGCTCGCCGCTTCGACCGATGAAGAAGGTGTCGGGGATCTTCTCGGAGCCGTAGGCCTTGTTGATCGACTGCTCCGGATCCCAAAGGACCACCGTCTGGGTCTTGCTGAGCGCCATCCGCTCGAGGAAGGGCGTGATGTCCTCGCGGGCCTTGTCGATGCTGATCGCGACGACGACGACGTCATCACGATCGGCGAAACGCTCGGCGAGGCGGTCGATCTGCGGCCACTCTCCGATGCAGGGCTCGCACCAGGTCGCCCAGAAATTGAGCACGACGAACTTGCCGCGGAAGTCCTCGAGCTTCACCGCCTTGCCGTCGAGATCCTGGACCTCCCAGGTCGGCGCCATGTCGCTACGCATGGTCGGCTCGAGCGGTCGACAGGCGGCCTCGCCCTGCCGCTCCAAGGCCGGCCAGAGCGAGCTCGCAAAGCCGAAGACCAACGCTCCGCCGATCAGGGTGAAGATCGCGAGGGCGATCACGCCGACCCCGGGGACCCGCTCGGGGGTCCCAGCCCCGCTCGCCTTGCCGTCGACAGCCACGGCTACTTCTCGACCTCGGTCGCGGCCTTGGCCATCACCGCTGAGAAGACCTGATCGCGCGGAGTACCGGCGGCGACCATCGCCTTCGCGTCCGCGAGCTCCTCATCGATCGTCGCCTTGAAGGCGGCGATCGGCTGAGCCCCCGAGAGGAAGCGGCCGTTGATGAAGAACGCCGGGGTCCCGTTGGCGCCGAAGCTGGCGGCGAGCTGCTCGTCCTCGCTGATCATCTGCTCGAGCTCGGTGTTGGCGACGTCGGCGTCAAACTGCTCGACATCAAGCCCCAGCTCGCCGGCGAGCTCGCGGTAGATCGTGCCCTTGAGCTCCTTTTGCCGGGCGAAGAGGGCGTCGTGCATCTCCCAGAACTTGCCCTGCTTCGCGGCCGCCAGGGCCGCCTTCGCGGCCGGTCGCGCCTGGGGGTGGAAGTTGAGCGGGCGGTTGCGGAAGACGATCCGAAGGTCGTCGCCGTAGACCTCGCGGACGGACTCCAAGGTGACGTTGACCTTGCTGCAGAAGGGACACTGGAAGTCCGAGAAGGCGACGATCGTCACCAGCGCGTCAGCGGGCCCGCGAGCCGGCCGATCGTCCGCCGTGACCCGATAGTGGACGTCCGGCGCCGGCTCGCCCAACCGCCTCGCGCCGCGCTCGCTCGGAGCTCCGCCGATCGGTGTGCCGTCGCCGTAGACGTCGACCGCGTCCTTCATCAGCGCGGCGTAGACCTCTCCGCGGGCGGTCCCGCCGTCGGTCAGCGCCTCGGCGGCCCGAAGCTCGTGCTTGATGATCGTCCGCCACTGACCGGCGCCTCGGGTCCCCGAGTAGCGGTGGCCGTTGACGACAAAGTAGGGCGTGCCGCCAGCCCCGGCCTTGCCGCCCGAGAGGTGATCGCTGTCGACGGCGTCGCTCGCCGCTTGGCTCTCGGCATCGGCCTTGAGCTTGGCGACGTCGAGCCCGAGAGACTCAGCGAAGGCGTCAAAGCCCTCGAAGGAGGCCTTATGCTCGAAGAGCCAGTTGTGCACCTCCCAGAACTTGCCCTGCTGTTCGGCGGCCCAGGCCATCTTCGCGGCGGGCAGCGCCTTTTGGTGGCCGGGCAGCGGGTAGTGTTTGAAGAGGACCCGAACATCATCGCCGAAGTCGGCCACCGCGTCGTCGAGGGGCTCGACCGCCTTGGCGCAGTAGGGGCACTGGAAGTCGGAGAAGATGATGAGCGTGACGAGGGCGTCATCGGGGCCGCGCTGGGGCTCGTCGCCGCGGAGGCCGACGCGGATCCTCTCCCCGTCCGGGAGCTCCGTGGCGGGCTCCCCCATGAAGGTCTGCTTGAACCAGCGGACCGGGTTGATGTCGTACTTCTCAGAGATGTAGCGACCGCCGTAGAAACCGCCACCGAGGGTGACGACAAAGCCGAGGATGCCGACGAGCGTGCTCATCGACGAGCCCGAGGTCGGCGTGTCGCCGGACGCTGGGGTCTTCGCGGAGCTCTCAGACGAGGGGTTTTCAGGCTTGGGATCGGGGGACGAAGGCTCGGACATGGGCTGTCTCGTGGGACTGGCGATGGAGTGGTTCGGCGTCGGCGCCGGACTCTTCGTCGAACGGTCGAGGAAATCGGGGTGCGGCGGCAGGATAGCGCAGGCATGGCCGCCTGCCGCCGCGAACTAGACCCGGGCCCAAACAGGGCCCAAACGGGGTCTAGGTGGGCCCCAGGCCCGAGCGAACGACGACGCGTCGGCACGCCCGAGCGGGACCCTAGGAGCAGCCTACTTCTTGGCTGCTGCCTCCTTCGCCTTCTTCGCGGTCGCCTCGAAGCCGCCGTTGAGCTCCTCTTCGATCACGCCCTTGAAGACGGGAAAGGGCTGGGCGCCGCTGAGCAAGCGACCGTTGATCAGGAAGCCGGGGGCTCCGCGGACCTCGGCTGCCGAGCAGGCGGCCATGTCGTCCTTGACGCGCTGAGCGGTCGCCGGATCATTGAAGGCCTTCTCCCAGGCGTCGACGTCGAGGCCGACCTCCTTGGCGATGGTCCGCAGATCGTCGTCGCTGCGCTTATCACGGCTCTCGAAGAGCACGTCGTGCATCTCCCAGAACTTGCCCTGGGCCTGGGCCGCGACCGCAGCGCGGTGGGCAGGCTCGGCCATCTTGTGCATCGGCAGCGGGTAGTGGCGGAAGAAGATCCCGACCTTGTCGCCGTACTCCTTGGCGATCTGGTCGACGGTGCCGGTCGCCCGCTTGCAGAACGGACAGTCGAAGTCTGAGCACTCGACGATCGTCACCTTCGGGTTCGTGGTGTTGCCCTTTCCGGCGAGGCCGTCGACCTTGACGTCGCGACGCTTGTGGTCGGCGGGCGGCGGCGCCGGCGGGACCTTGAGCTCGGTCTCCCAGCCCTTGCGCATCGCCTCGTAGAGGTCCTTTTGGGCGACGCCCTTCTCCTTCATGAACTTCTCAGCCTTGGCCTTCTCCTCCTTGATGAGGCTCTCGAAGGCCGGGAAGGGCTGAGCGCCGGAGACGAAGCGACCGTTGACGAAGAACGCCGGGGTCCCGCGGGCGCCGAACTTGCCGGCGAGGGTCTCGTCCTCCTTGATCATCTGCTCGGTCTTCGGGTCCGCCATGTCCTTCTGGAACTTGTCGACGTCGAGGCCGAGCTCCTTGGCCCAGATGACCAAGTTCTCGTCGGTGAGCGCCTTCTGGTTGGCGAAGAGCTTGTCGTGCATCTCCCAGAACTTGCCCTGGTTCGCCGCCGCAAGAGAGGCCTTGGCCGCCGGGCGAGCGCGGTCGTGGAAGCCGAGCGGGAGCTGACGGAAGACCACGCGGACGTCCGGGTAGGCCGCCTTGATCTCGTTGACGGTCGCCGAGGCGCGCGAGCAGAAGGGGCACTGGAAGTCGGAGTACTCGACGATCGTGACGAGCGCGTCGTCGGGGCCGAAGGACGGGCGGTTGTCGGTCGGCACCGCGTAGCTAGTGCCGGGATCGGGGGCGCCCGGGCGCTTCTGCGCCTTCTTGTCCTGGGCCGGCTGGACCCGCTTGTCGGCGGCGGCGCGCATGATCCGGGCGTACACCTCTTCGCGCTTCGAGCCGGCGGCGATCAGCTCCTCGGCCTCCTTCTTCTGGGCGTCGACGATCTGCTTGAGGGCGTCGATCGTCCGCGGCGCGCCGCGCTGCCAGGCGCCGTTGATGAAGAAGCTCGGGGTCCCGCGGACGCCGAACTGCTTGCCGAGGTCCATGTCCGTCTTGACCTTGCCTGCGAACTTGCCACCGGTGAGGTCCGCCTTGAAGGCCTCGACGTCGAGGCCGATCTCCTCGGCGTACTTGAGCACGTCAGCCTCGGTCATCGCCTTGGCGTTGGCGAAGAGCTTGTCGTGCATCTCCCAGAACTTGCCCTGAGCGCCGGCGGCGAGGGTGGCCTGGGCGCCCCGATCGGCGTCCTTGTGCATCGGCAGCGGGAACTGCTTGAAGACGATCCGGACGTCCTTGGCGTAGGCCGGGTCCTTGACCAGCTCGTCGAGCATGCTGCTAAAGCGCGAGCAGTAGGGGCACTGGAAGTCGGAGAACTCGACGATCGTCACCAGCGGGCTCTCGGCGCCCTTGTAGTAGTCGGTGTCGTCGTAGGAGAGACGGAAGCGCTCGCCCTTGATCTTGTCCTTGAGCTTGTCGTCGACGTCGTCCATCGTCACAAGCTTGTTGGCGCTGGCATCTGCGGTGGCGCCCTGCTCCGACTTCTCGGCGGAGCCTCCCCGCTGACCGGTGCAGGCGAGGTTGGCGGTGGCGGTCAGGCCGAGGGCCGCGACCAGGACGGTGGATACGCTGAGCTTCATCATGTTTTTTTCTCGTTCGTCAGAGACGTTAGTGGGGGTCGCAGGCGCGACCAAGTTCTCGGATCTGGGTGTTTGCTGGATGTGTAGAGGGCTAGGGAGTCGGGGTAGGCGCGGCGTCTAGGCCGTTGTCGACCGCCCCCGAGGGGATGTCTTGCGGGGTGTCCTGCGGGCTCTCTTGGGCTTTCGCGGGGCCGGCGCTGTGATCTGGCAGGGCGATCCCCTCACCGATCAACGCCCCGGCGACCTCGGCCCGCGGAAGACCTTCGGCGAGCTTCGCCTTGCCGAGGGCGAGCTCCTCGTCGATCAGCGCCGCGAGGGCGTCCGTGCTGCGGTGGCCGCTAAAGAAGCGACCGTTGACGAACAACGACGGCGTCGCCTGGATCCCTGCGCGGAGGGCCTGGCTGCGCTCCTCGGCGAGAGCGGCGATGAGCTCGGGATCGCCGAGATCTGCGAGGAAACGCTCGCGCTGGAGCCCGAGTTCGGCGGCGATCGCCAAAAAGCGCTCCCGGCTGAGCTTGCGCTCCTCGCCGGTCACGAGCTCTCGATAGAACTCGGCGAATTTTCCTTGGCGCCCCGCGGCCATCGAAGCCCGCGCCGCGCCCTCGGCAGTGGGGTGGATAGGCAGGGGGAGGTGCCGGATCTCGAGGCGGAGATCGTCGCTGTAGCGCTGCAACACCTCAGCGAACGACGTCGCGAGCGAGCGCCGACAGAAGGGGCAGGCCGCGTCCATATAGGCGACGAGAACCACCGGCGCGTCCTCGGGGCCAGCGTAGACCGCCCCGCCGAGCGGCACCTGGTAGCGCGCCCCCTCGTCAGGCTCGGGGCCAAGAACGGGCTCGACTGGCGGCGGGAGCTTGGCTATCAGCGCGTCACGGGCGGCCGCAGCCTCCCCCTCGAGGGCGATCGGCTCGATCGCTCCGTCAGCGACGAGCGCCTCGTAGACCTCGCCCCTTGCGGTGCCACCAGCGACCTTGGCCTTCGCAGCCTCGAGCTCGCTGTCGATGAGCGCATGCCAGCTCGCCTCGTCGTGATAGCCGACCACCGGCCGACCGTTGACGAAGGCGACCGGACCAAAGGCGACCCCGAGCTCGATCCCCTGCCGACGATGGCGGAGCCGCGGCCCGGTGAAGGCGCCGGTGTCGAGCTCATCCGTAAGGCGGGGAAGATCGAGGCCGAGCTCCTTCACCGCAGCCTCGATCGCTCGGCGGTCAGTCGGCGGGGCGGCGAAGAAGCGCCGGTGCAGCGGCCAAAAAGCCCCTTGGGCGCCGGCGGCCATCACCGCCTCGGCCGCCTCCTCGCCCGCGGAGAAGCCCGGCGCCGTCATGCTCCGGGTGACCACGCGAAGATCTTCGCCGTAGTCCTCGACGAGGTTGTCGAGCACGGTCCAGGTCCGGGCGCAGGGAGGACACGCGTAGTCCGCATAGAGGATCACCGTGACGAGGGGCGAAGCCCCGCCGAGCGCGTGATCGTCGGGGAATAGATCGACGCGGTAGCGCTTCTCCGGCGCGATCGCGCGCTCGATCGTGGCGCTTGTCGCCCTGTGGGTGTGGCTTTCGCCACCGCAGGCGCTGACCAAGGCGAGGGTCAGGCCGACTCGAAGGATTGTCTGTCGCATTGTCGCTCGTCCCGCGCACGCGGTCCGGGCGTGAAACCGGACCCTCGGCATGCGTGCGCCATTACCACGCTCTCGGGGCGAGAGCCGAGCGACTCGCCCCCTAGACGACCGTCTGGGGGGCGCGCGGAGGCGGCGACACGGGGGCGATCATGCGGGAGAGCGGCAGGCGCTCGTTGCTCGGCAGCAGGTCGAGCCGAAGTCCACCCAGGCGCCAAGAGGCGGGGTGCGCTGCGGCGAGGGCTGCGGAGGAGGAGGTGAGCACCGAGACCGTGTGACTCGGCGGGACCCCGCTATGGTGGACCCCGCCGCACTCTTCGCGCATGGGATCGCAGGTCTGGTCGCCGAAGAGCTGCTCCAGGAGCCTGGAGCAGGTGCCGTTCGACATCACCAAAAGCTGGGGGTCGATCATCAGGCGACTCATGAGGAAGTCGCCACCACAGACGATGTCGACCTCGTCGACCTCGTCGTCGCTGTCGCCGCAGATCCGACTACCGCCGAGGTAGTCGATCAACGCGACCCAAGGATCGGCGGTCGGCCCCTTCGCCACAGCCGGTCGGGCGTCCGCGGGCGGACTCCAGACTGCGGAGACGCTCACACCGATCCAGAGGACCAGGGTGAGGAGCACACGCAGCGCGCGCGATGGTTGGCGGACGATCATGGGTGCGACCGAGGGTAGAACCCGGGGCAGAGGCTATGCGCTTTGACTGAACCGCGCAAGCCGCGATCTATTCCCGCCCCTCGAGAATTCTCCTGCGGGGGCTGAAAGCCCTATTCGCGGCTGAAGAACATCGTTCGCCGTCCCGAGCGACGAGGTTTGGGCCCTGACTGGCAAAAAAAAGAGCGACCTCCAGAAGAGGTCGCTCGATCTTTGCATTTTGCTTTAGCGGGAGACGAGACTCGAACTCGCGACATCAACCTTGGCAAGGTTGCGCTCTACCAACTGAGCTACTCCCGCATGTTTGGAAGGACGCGGAGGATAACTCGATCTAGATTTGAGTCAAGCGTTTCTTCGCCTTCACGAAAAAGAAGATCGTGCGCTTTTGCACAGGCCTGAATCCGGCGAGATAGAACCGCCTAGGTGGACGATTTGGAGACGCGGTGCGGGTTTCACGGACCGCGCGGCGCGGCTCCCCGAGCCGCACTACGGGTCCCTGGCGGCCAGCTCCGACCCTCGAGCGAGCTTGACCCCGCGCCTCAGCGCTCCCGATCCTGACGTCCGACATGGCCTCCTCGAGCCGCCGCCTCTCCGCCTGGATCCCGGCCCTCATCGGCCTCCTAGGCGCCGCCGCCTTCCTCGTCGGTCGGTCGCTGGACCTCTACGGCCTGCGGATGCTGAGCAAGGGCGTGCCGATGATCGTCCTCTGCGCTGTGGTCCTCCGCCGCAGCCCAGATCGCTACAGCCGCTGGATCGCCGCCGGCCTTGTCGCCAGCCTGGCGGGCGATCTGCTCCTAGAGCTGAGCCCCACAACCTTCGTCGCCGGCCTCGTCGCCTTCCTCTCGGCTCACATCCTCTACATCAAGGCGTTTCTCAGCCGGAGCCGAGAGCCCCTCCCCAGGCTCGGGAGCGCCTCACGATCCTGAGGCCGCCGTTGACCGCGGCTCCTCTCGTCACTGAAGATCGATCGCCATGCCCCGCTTCCCCGAGATCGCCGCGACCGCCTCGACGACCCGCGGAGCCGTCTACTCCACTGTCGCCGCCCGCCTCGCCGCCCACCAGGGCCAGACCTTCCCGCTCCATATCGGCGACACCTGGCTGGAGCCGGCGGTCGGCTGCCGGATGGAGGATCTGCGCAGCGCCGAGATCGAGGGGCTCCACCGCTACGCGCCAGTCGCGGGCCACCCGCTGCTCGTCGATGCGATCCGTAGATCTGTAGAAAAGCGCGCCGGAGCCGCGACAGGGGCCGAGAATATCCTCGTCAGCGCCGGCGCGACCGGAGCCCTCGCCGCCGCAGCCGCAGCGCTCGTCGATCCCGGCGATGAGGTTCTCCTGCTCGCCCCCTACTGGCCGCTGATCGCCGGGATCATCCACCAGGCCCGCGGTCGACCGATCCCCGTCCCGGTCTTCGCGGGCGAGGTCGAGAGCGCCGAGTCGTTGCTCGCCGCCTGCGACGCCAGGGCCAGCGCTCGGACCGTCGCGCTCTACCTCAACTCCCCGAACAATCCGACGGGGCGCCTCCTGCCGCGGCCGTGGATCGAGGCGCTGGTCGCCTGGGCGCGCTCGCGTGAGCTCTGGATCCTCGCGGACGAGGTCTACGAGGACTACGTCTACCGCGGAGAGCACACCCACACCCGTCCCCTCGCCCCTGAACGGACCTTCGCAGCCCACTCGTTCTCCAAGGCCTACGGGATGGCCGGGAACCGCTGCGGATACCTGCTCGGGCCCGCCGAGCCGATCGCCGACGCCCGGAAGATCGCCGCCCACACCTTCTACTCGACGCCCACCGCCGCCCAGATCGCGGCTGCCCGGGTCCTCACAGGCCCGGGTGAGGCCTGGATCGCCGACGCTCGCCGCCGCTACGCCGAACTCGGCGAGGAGGCCGCCGCGCGCCTCGGGATCGAAGCACCCGCCGGCTCGACCTTCCTCTTCCTCGACGTCGCCGAGCACCTCGGGCCCGCCGGACTCTGCGGTCTCCTGGAGGCCTGCGCAGACCGCGGTCTCCTGATCGCGCCGGGGCCGAGCTTTGGCCCCTACCCCACCCACGTCCGGATCTGCTTCACCTCTGCACCCCCTGAGGTCGTCCGCGGGGGCGTGGAGACCCTGGCTCAGCTCCTCGGGCGCTAGCCCAAACGCCCAGCCCCAGCCCCAGAGCTAGGAGTGATGGGTATGACGGCTGTGATGGCTGTGATGGATTCGAGCGTTGTGATGGCGGCAATGCTGGAGATGGTGGCTATGGGTCTAATAGGCGACACAACTGGAGCAACTCGCGTTCTCCCCATGAGGCAAGCCCGCAGTGCGCCCGCCCCTGCCGTACCCTTGCCCATCCTGGGACAGAGGTCGCCTGACGATGGATCGCCGCGCCTACGAAACCCACCACGACCTCGACGCTCGCCATTTTTGGCGGGTCGGCAAGCGCCGCCTGATCCTCGACTGGATCGACCGCTATTGGATCGCCCCTAGCGAGCCGACGATCCTCGACGTCGGCGGCTGCGCCTCCGTGATCGCAGAGGATCTCAGCGCCCGCGGCGAGCTCATCGTGGTCGAGCCCGACAAGCAGACGATCGACGAGGTCCGCGGTCGGGTCGGCGATCGCTTCGCGATGCTCGAAGGGTCACTCCCCGATGAGCTGCCCGAGGGACCCTTCGACCTGATCACCCTCTTTGATGTGCTCGAGCACGTCGACGATGATCGGGCGGCCCTGGCGTCCCTCCACGCTCGGCTACGACCCGGCGGGGCGTTTGTCCTGACAGTGCCGGCCTTTCAATGGCTCTGGAGCGACCACGACGTCGTTCTCGAGCACCGCCGCCGCTATCGCCGACCAGAGATCGCCTCGCTCCTCGCCGAGGCGGGCTTTGAGGTCCGCCGCCTCTCCTACTACACGACGCTGCTCTTCCCCGCAGTGGTCGCATCTCGGCTCAAGCCCCGTCGCGCCCAGACCCCCGAGTACCGAGTCTCGGTCCCGCCCAAGCCGGTGAACGCGGCGATGACCGGGGTCATGGCCCTCGAGCGCAAGCTCCTCGGCCTCGTCGACATGCCGGTCGGCTCGTCGCTTATCGCGATCGCCTACCGCCGCTGAGCCCTGGTCTCAAGCTCCCCGGCGGACGGCGCAGTGCTGCCCACGACGGCGACCCCAAGGCGAGCCCAACGTCGGAGCCAGGAGCCCCTGGTGAGAGTTCGAGCGCCGCACTCGTCGGCCCTCTCAGCGTCGACACACGTCGCCATACCGGGCTCTGCCGAGAGTGTGTTGGCGGAGATCTTGCGGAGATCTTGCGGAGATCTTGCGGAGATCTTGCGGAGCCGAGAAGGCCTCCGACGGCGACCTAGAGCGCGCAGCTCTTCGGCCTACCACGGACGCCTACGACAGTAGGCGCGGTCGGTCGGCGTCGCTCTCCGCACCGATCTGTCCGGACAACCAGAATGATCCGACGAGCACGTTGCCGGCCTCGACCGGTGAACCGCCGAGCAGCTCACGGTCGATGACGATGTCGAGGGTCCCGCCAAAGGTCGCGAGCTCGGCCCACTGAAAGCTGAGCCCGGTCAGCGGGTTGTTCACCTCTTTGGCCGCTCGGACGACGCCGCTGATCACGGCGAAGGCCTCCGGCGGAGATTGCTCGTCCTCATCCTCCGACCGGAAGAGACCCGCCGGGATGAAGGCCATCGACGCGAGCCGCGGTCGCTCGGGGTCCGCCTCCTCCGCGATCGAAAGCTCGTAGGCGTCGACGTCCGACCACCGCTCAACGGTGTGGGCGAAGCCCGCGAGCTGCACGCTGGCGAAGCGCGGCACCTCGATCTCGCCGAAGACCGAGCGATCCGGGCAGTCAAAGACGAAGGGGTAGAGACCCTCTTCGGGGTCATCGCCTTCGGGGCAATTCCAGGCGTAGAAGGAGCCATCGAGCACGGTCTGCTCGCTGCGCTCGACCTCGTCGACGAGCGCAATCCGCCAACGGTTGCGGCCGGCGAAGTGCGGCGCCATGCCGACGAGGTTGTCCTCGTCGTCGAGCTGGAGCCAGAGCTCTGGACCCTCGCCTGACGACCAGACCAGATAGCGACCGCCCTCGACCTCGAGGACCTCGGCGTCGACCGACGCACGATCGGCGACGGTCAGCATCTCATCGACCGAATCGATCACCAAGCCGATGCTCGAGAAGTGACTGGCCACCGCCCCAGACTAGCGAAACAGCGGGGCCTTGTCTCGCGACGAGGATCCGCGCGGAGTCGCGGCGAGACCCGCGTCGCGGCGGAGCGCCGAGCTCACGCGCGCGAAGCTGCGGCCTGCCCGAGCGCGGAAAAGAGGTCGCCACTTGGCCGACGACGACCCGCCATCCGCGCTCTGTGCCCGTACATGACTCGCCCCGGGACTGAGCGCGCACAGACGAAGTCACCTCCAACCACAGCGACCTTCGCGGCCATGCTCGGTGCGCGCTCCTGGCTGGTATCGGCGGCCGAGCGCGCACAGACGCGAGCGCCGGCCCCATGATGGCAACGGCTGCCGCGCCGCCCTCTATGCGCGCTCGCGACTCGCGTCGTCTCACACCGGAGATCTCCGGAGCCCCCTGCGCGCTCTGGCTCAGCTGTCGACAGCGTCACCTCCTCAAGCCAGAGGACTCGCGAACAGACAAAGGACGCCCGCGACCGGAGACAGCGCCCGGAACTCCGACGCCGAGCAGACGCTCCGACCCGCGCCCCCACAAAGAACAGCTCCAAGAGACAGGTAGATGAGCGAGACGCCCGAGTCAGGTCCCGAGCCAAGCCCCCAAGCCCGCTCCCTGCGACAGATCCCCGAGAGCGCGAAAACACCTCGCCTCCGGTGATTGACGGCGCATCAGACCTCCCCTAGGATGGCTCGCCTCGAACGGTCACCATGCGCCGAGCACCACAGACATATGCCCCTTGGCAGCCGTCACAGCCGATCCCAGCAGGATCGTCTGTCCTCGGCCGTGCCACAGGATCGCCGTCTGTCGGGTCGCTCGCAGCGCAACGTTAGAGCGAGCCCCTCCGCCCTGGAGCCCGAGAGACGGCCGAACCCAGGCACGCTCGGCATCACCCCCGAGCGCCGCCGTTCGCCTGAGCGCGGCGCTCCCCGTGGCGACTCCGAGCCGTGACAGACCCGCCCGCGAGGACGAGTTCGGCAGACATGGAAGGCCTCGCCTCCATGACCACGCAAGACAAGCTCACCCCGGATCCAACACACTCGAGAACAAAGAAGAAGAGGTACCGATGTCGACCTTTACCATCAGCGTTGTCCGCGTCGCGATCGAGCACCACGAGAACGCCGACGCCCTAGAGATCGCCCGCGTCGGCGACTACCGCTCTGTCGTCCGCAAGGGCCAGCTTCGCAGCGGCGATCTCGTCGCCTACATCCCCGAGCAGGCGGTCCTCCCCGAGCCCGTCCTCGAGGAGCTAGGCCTTGTCGGAAAGCTCGCCGGCAGCGACCGGAACCGGGTCAAGGCGCTTCGGCTGCGGGGCGTGCTCTCGCAGGGGCTGGTCCTGCCGGCGCGCCCGGGCTGGAGCGAGGGTGACAACGTCGGCGAGGAGCTCGGCATCGTCAAGTGGGAGCCGCCGATCCCCAGCTGCATGAACGGTCAGGTCTACCCCGCGGGGACCGATCGCTGCATCCGCTACGACGTCGAGAACTTCAAGGCGTTCCCCGAGGTGCTGGTCGAAGGAGAGCCGGTGGTCTTCACCGAGAAGATCCACGGCACCTGGTGCCAGCTCGGCGTCCTCCCGGAGGGTCATGAGGCCGACCACGGTCGTCTTGTGGTCTCCTCCAAGGGCCTCGCCGGCAAGGGCCTCGCGTTTGTCCCCGACGCTGAGGACAACCGGACGAACCTCTACCTCCGGGTCGCCCGCCACCTCGAGATCGAGCGCCGGGTCAGCGAGGTCTTCGGCAAGGGCGCGTTCGCCGGGGGCGAGCCTGTCTTCGTCCTCGGCGAGGTCTTCGGCAAGGGCGTCCAGGATCTCGGCTACGGCGCCAAGACCCAGCAGGACCGCTCCCTCGGCTTCCGGGTCTTCGACATCTACAGGGGCTGGTCCGGTCAGGGCTCGTACCTCTCGGATCAGGAGCTCGACGAGGCCTGCGCGTCTCTCGAGCTCGAGCGGGTCCCGGTGCTCTACCGCGGCGCCTTTGGCCGCGACATCATGACCGCCCACACCGACGGTCGAGAGAGCGTCTCGGGCGAACGCCTGCACATCCGCGAGGGGATCGTCATCCGTCCCCAGACCGAGCGCCGCGACCCGAAGCTCGGCCGCGTCCAGCTCAAGAGCGTCTCGGCGAAGTACCTCCTGCGCAAGGGCGGTACGGAGCACAACTGAGCCGCGCAGGTGCACATCCGACAGGACAGAGGCCCGGGGCGTTCGCCTCGGGCCTTCTTTCTTTGCGCGCCTACATCCTCGGCGCTCGCCGACACGACCCAAAGACCAGCGCAGGGGCGATGCCAGCGACAAGGCCGACTCGTCGAGCCCGCCGCTGGAGCGGCCGGGCCCCGTCACCACGAGCGACTAGCGCGGCCCGGACCAGCCGAGCTTCGTCGCCAGCACCTTGAACACGTTGTGATCCGGCGGCACCAGGCGCAGCGGCTCGGCGTCGCTCGAGATCGCGACGACATCGCCGAGCTGGAGGGCGACGCTGCGCTGGCCGTCGACCGTCAAGAACGCCCCTGCGGTGTCGCCCGGGCCGGCGTAGGTGATCAGGATGTCCGCGCTCGCGGCGACGACGACCGGCCGGTGGGTGAGGCTGTGCGGACAGATCGGCGTGATCGTCACGACCTCGGTCCCCGGTCCGACGATCGGTCCGCCGGCGGCGAGGTTGTAGGCGGTGGAGCCCATCGGTGTGCAGATGATCAGGCCGTCGGCCTTGTAGGTCGCCATCACCTGACCGCCGACCGAGGTCGCCAACGAGAGCAGACGGGGGTTGTCGCCGTGCTTGATGTAGGCGTCGTTGCAGGCGCTGTCGATCGTCAGCACCCGACCGTCGCGACGGACCTCGACCTTCATCCGCAGGCGCGGCTCCCAGCGCAGGGCGCCGCTGATCGCCGCCTCGAGGCAAGTGTTGAGCTGGTCCGCGCTGAAGGCCGAGAGAAAGCCGAGATCGCCGAGGTTTACGCCGACGACCGGCACGCCGATATCCGCCGCCCAGCGGCTGGCGCGGAGGAGCGTCCCGTCACCGCCCAAGGCGACGACCAGCTCGACCCGCGCGCGGCTCTCTCGCCGCGTCAGCAGCTCGACGCCCTCCGGCCTGTCGGGCCAGCGCTCACAGAGCGGCATCGGCAGGACGACCTCAACGCCGCGCTCACGCAGCCACCTCGCCGCCTCACGGGTCGTAGACCAGCCGTGGCCGTCTTCACGCGGGTAGAGGAGGACCGAGCGGACCCCCGCGATCGACTCTGCCACGGTCACGGGGTCGACCTCGCGCCGTTGCTGCTCGTTGTCATCGCCATCACTGTGCACGCTCGCATCCGACGCTCCGGTCGTTCTTCGTTGATATTCTCGCCGATCTCCAGACCCTACCTTCCGCGGGTCATCGACGCTCAGGACAACTTCGCCTCGGGCGAGTAGAGGTACCCTTGGTGCTGAAAGAGGCAGATCTTCCCGCCGCCCGCCTCCGCGGCCATCGCGAGGGCTGCCCGCGCATGCTCCTGCATGTCGCGAAAGGTCGTCGTGTTGCGGTTCGGGAAGAACGAGACGCCGATGTTGATCATCACGTTCTCCGCCCGGCCGGCGAGGACGATCCGCTCGGCGACCGCGAGGGCCCCAGGAAAATGGGTGTCTGGGAGGAGCAGGAGGAAGGCCCGGTCTTCACCGTCGACCTTGTCGACGAGATCGATCCGACGAAGACCGCGACGGACCAGCACCTCAAGGCTCTCGCTGGGGATCTCGGTCGACTCGGCGGCGACCCGCAGCAGCGCGAGCGGATCGCTGTAGCGAGCGGCCCGGGCCAGCTCATCGCCCATCGCCGCGCGCAGCTCCTCCGAGGTCGGCGGGTGAACACTGGCGGCGACCCGCTCCGCAGGTCGGGCCTCGGCCTCTCCCTGGGCCCGCCGCACCTGGGCCACAAAGGCGGCCCGCGTCCGCAGGAGCACCTCGACCCGCGCCTGGAGCTCGTGCTTGTCGTAGGGCTTGCCCAGGTAGTCGTCAGCGCCGCTGCGGAGACCGTCGACCCTGGCAGACACGGTCGAGCGGGTGCTGACCATCAACACCGGGAGGTACTCCCCTTCGCTCTGCGCCTTGAGGATGCGGCAGGTCTCGAGGCCGCCGATCCGCGGCATCACCACGTCGAGGAGCACGAGATCCGGAGCGGAGGCGCGGGCGACCTCGAGGGCCTCGTTGCCGTCACGCGCCTCGAGGACTGTGTAGCCGGCACCTTCGAGGATCGTCCGCGCGACGGAACGATCCCCGGCGGAGTCGTCGGCGACCAGGATGGTCCCGGAGATCGGCGGGGAAGGCGCGGCCACAGGGATCCAAGTATGGCGGTTTCCGCCGGCGAGGCCCAGCCGTTCGCTGCACCGGAAGCCCTCCACCCGCGGTCACCCGAACGCAGGCCCCCCGCCTCTCCCGAGGAGGCGATCCCCGCTAGAATCCTCACCACCTCGCCCCCTCGCCCCCTCGCCCGCGTCGCAATCACGAAATTCCGCGCCTGCGCCCCGATCGAGGCGCACCTGAGCCGACGTAGGGTGCTTGACAGGGTGAAAAGGCTCGCGTATCCCTCCGCTTCCCATGGGTACGCACTACCCCATCCCTGCCGAGACTCCTCGCGACTGGCTTCTCATCGACCTCGAGGGCCTGACCCTCGGTCGCGCCGCCTCGCAGATCGCTGGCCTCCTCCGCGGCAAGCACAAGCCGATCTTCACCCCTCATCAGGATGTCGGTGACTTTGTCGTCGTCATCAACGCTGAGAAGGTGAAGCTGACCGGCCGCAAGCTCGACGACAAGCTCTACCACCGTCACTCCGGATATATCGGCAGCACAAAGACGCGCACCGCTCGTCAAATGCTGCAGATCAAGCCGGAGGAGCTGATCAAGCTGGCCGTCAAGCGTATGCTGCCCAAGGGCACGCTCGGTCGCGCCACCTTCAGCAAGCTCAAGGTCTACGCTGGCGCCGAGCACCCGCACGACGCCCAGCAGCCCAAGCCCTTCACTCTCAGCTACTCGTGAGTTCTATGGCCAAGGATACGATGAAGTTCTACGCCACCGGCCGTCGCAAGACTGCGATCGCCCGCGTTTGGCTCTTCCCCGGCGAGGGTAAGATCACCATCAACCGTCGTGACGCTGAGAGCTATCTCAACCGTGCGACCAACATCAAGCTGATCGAGCAGCCGCTCAACGCGACCGGCACCCGCGAGCAGTACGATATTTGGTGCACGGCCCGCGGCGGAGGTCTCTCCGGTCAAGCCGGCGCGATCCGCCTCGGCATCGCCCGCGCGCTGATCCGCGTCGCCGCCGAGCACCGCGAGCCGCTCAAGGCTGCCGGATACCTCACCCGCGACCCGCGTAAGGTCGAGCGTAAGAAGTACGGTCGCAAGGGCGCACGCGCTCGCTTCCAGTTCTCCAAGCGCTAACCATCCACCCCAAGGTGGTGCGAGGTGGCGCTATGACGCCCAAGATGAGGCCCCCGTGGTCACCATCTTGGGCGTTTTTCATACGCGGCCCGCAACACGCAGCGGCGATGGACGAAGGCATCGGCCACGGATGCTCTGCACCGCCCCGCCCCCATGAATCGACCGAGCATTCGCGCGATCCTCGAGGTCCTGAGCCCACCCCGGCTCATGGAGATCGCCCGCCGCCGCCTTCCTATCCCCGAAGGCGCGCCGCTGCGCGAGGTCATCGGCCTCTGCTCTCGCCTCTCCCGCCACGAGCTCCGCGAACTCCTCGGCGACCTCCGAGTCCCTGAACTCCGCGAGCTCAGCAAACACCTCGGTCTCGCCCCGAGCGGTCGGACCAAGGGCGAGCTCCTCGACCTCCTTTTGGGCCCGACCCGCGGCTATCTGAGCCTCGTCCCGGACGCTCTGGTGAGCTCACCGGCGGAGGAGACCGTCGGCCTCGACGCGAGCCGGGGACCCGCCGCCAACAGCCCCGCAGAGCCACCCAAGCGGGGTGAGGGTGTGCCCAAGCCCCAAAGCAAGAGCAAGCCCAAGGCCAAGGCCAAGAGCAAGACCCCGAGCAAGCGGGTGCCCAAAAGCAGGTCCAGCCGCGAGGCCCGTCGCGCGCTCGGCTTTGAGGCCAAGCTCTGGCAGGCCGCGGACAAGCTCCGCAACAACATGGACGCGGCCGAGTACAAGCACGTCGTCCTCGGGCTCATCTTCCTCAAGTACATCTCGGACGCCTTCGAGGCCGCCCGCGGTCCCGGCGGAGAAGACCCGCCGGCAGGCGCGACCTTCTGGGTGCCGATCGCCGCCCGATGGGCGACCCTCGCCGGCCACGCGAGAACCCCGCGGATCGGCCACATGGTCAACGCGGCGATGACCGCGATCGAGCGGGCGAACCCCCGCCTGCGCGGCGTCCTCCCCCACCACTACGAGCGCCCCGATCTCGACAAGGAGCGCCTGGGCGAGCTCGTCGAGCTGATCTCGACGATCGGCCTCGGCAGCCAGGAGGATCGCTCGCGCGACATCCTCGGCCGGGTCTACGAGTATTTCCTCACCTCCTTCGCCACCGCCGAGGGGAAAAACGGCGGCCAGTTCTACACCCCGCGCTGCGTTGTCGAGCTCCTCGTCGCCATGCTCGCCCCCTACCGCGGCACCGTCTACGACCCCGCCTGCGGCTCCGGAGGGATGTTCGTCCAGAGCGAGCGCTTCATCGAGGAGCACGGCGGACGCCCCGGCGACATCGCGATCTACGGTCAGGAGTCAAACCCGACCACCTGGCGCCTGGCGAAGATGAACCTGGCGATCCGCGGGATCCCCTGCAACCTCGGCCCTGAGCACGGCGACTCCTTCACCCGCGATCTGCACCCCGACCTCCGCGCCGACTACGTGCTCGCCAACCCGCCCTTCAACGCCCGAGAGTGGGGGCGCGAGCGCCTCCTGGACGATCACCGCTGGGCCTACGGCGTTCCGCCAGAGAGCAACGCCAACTTCGCCTGGGTCCAGCACTTCATCCATCACCTCGCCCCCCAGGGTCACGCCGGCTTCGTCCTCGCCAACGGGGCGATGTCCTCGGCGAGCGCCGGCGAGGGCGAGCTTCGTCAGGCGATCGTCGAGGACGATCTGATCGACTGCATGGTCTCCCTGCCGGCGAAGCTCTTCTACTCGACCCAGATCCCGGTGTCGTTGTGGTTCCTCGTCCGCGACAAGACCGACCCCCGCTTCCGGACGCGTCGCGGCGAGACCCTCTTCATCGACGCCCGCGAGCTCGGGTCGATGGTCGACAGGATCCACCGGGAGCTCACCGCCGACGACATCGACCGGATCGTCCGCACCTACCACACATGGCGCGGCAAGACGGCCGCCAAGGACTACGCCGATGTCCCCGGCTTTTGCCGCTCGGTCCCCCTCGCGGAGCTCAGCGCCAACGAGTGCACGCTGGTCCCTGGTCACTACGTCGGCCCGAGCCCCGGGACCGACGCAGTCCCGCTCGGCGCCGACTTCTCCGAACGCTTCGCGCCGATCGCCCGCGAGATCGAAGAGCACCTCGACCGCGCCGCCGAGCTCGAGGCGAAGATCCGTCGCCTCCTGGAGAGGCTCTCTCGATGACAGGCAAGCCCCCGTGGCCCGAGCTCCTCTTGGAGGAGATCGCTGCGCCCAGGGCCAACGCCCTGACCGGCGGCCCTTTCGGCTCTGACCTGGTCAGCGCCGACTACCGTAGCTCCGGGGTGCCGGTGATCCGCGGCTCGAACTTCAGCGGCGAGAGTCGCCATATCCGCGGCCCCTTCGCCTACGTCGGCGCCGACAAGGCCTCCGCCCTCGCCCGCAACCAAGCCCGGCCCGGCGATGTCGTCTTCACCCAGCGGGGGACCGTCGGTCAGGTCGCCCTAGTCCCCGATGATCTCGGCTACGAGCGCTTTGTCATCTCACAGAGCCAGATGCGCCTGACCTGTGACCGAGACCAGGTGCTCCCCGAGTTCGTCTACTACTGGTTCCGCTCGCCGAAGGTGCTCGACTACATCGACCGGCACACGATCGCGACGGGGGTTCCACACACCAACCTTGGGATCCTCCGCAAGACGCCGATCCTCGTGCCGCCGCTCGCCGAACAGCGGACGATCGTCGAGCACCTGCTCACCCTCGACGAGCGGATCGCCAGCCTCCGCGGCCTCGCAGCAGCCGTCGGCCGCCTCTTTCAGGCGCTCTTCGACGCCTGGTTCGTCGACTTCGAGCCCGTCGGTGATCCTCGCCACCCCTGCCTGTGTGGGATCAGCAGCGTCAGCGAGTACGGCAGCCTGAGCGGCCGCCTCTTCCCCGACGAGCTCGTCTCGACCGCCTACGGGACGATCCCCGCGGGCTGGGAGGCGGTCGGCCTCCTCGAGTGCGCCGAGTTCCGCAACGGCACCGCCTTCAAGAGCGGCGACTTCGGCCCCACAGGCGTCGGCAAGCCGGTGATCAAGATCGCCGAGATCCATCGCGGGATCGGGGCCCAGACCCGGTGGTCGACCACCGGGGGGCGCCGGGTCCGGCCTATCGACGACGGTGACATCCTCTTCGCCTGGTCCGGCAACCCGCAGACCTCGATCGGCACCTCGCTGTGGGGCGGCGGCCCAGCCTGGCTCAACCAGCACATCTTCCAGGTGCTCCCTGACTACGGCGGCGACCGGGCCTACCTCTACGGCCTCCTCCGCCACCTCCAGCCGGTCTTCGTCGAGATCGCCCGCAACCACCAGACGACCGGTCTCGGCCATGTCGCGAAGAAGGACCTGCGCCGCCTCCAGATCATCCGCCCGCCGGCGACGGTCCGCGAGGCCTTCGCGACCCTGACAGAGCACCTGATGGCGTCGATGGTCGAGTCGCAGCGGGAGATCATCAGCCTCGCCCGCGCCCGCGACTTCCTCCTGCCGCAGCTCCTCGGCGGCCACCTCCGCGATCGCCTCCCCCCAGCGCAGGCCCGCGGACGACGAGCACCCTCGTAGCGCGGCCTACCTCCCCCTCCGTCGCGGACGCTCGCGACGGTCCCGCGACCTCGCCATCACCACCCCGCGGCGGCTGAAAAGGCCCCTCTAGCCAGGCTCTAGGTGCTGCTCGTCGCACGGTCGCCCGCGGGCAGGCGGACAAGCGCCCGCATCTCCTACGAGGCGGAGGCGAACAGGTACCATCGGCGCATGTACACGCTCCACGTAGTCCGCGCCCGTGAGGGGCACAGTGTGGAGACCGACCTCGATCGACTGCCGGAGCTCCTCGAAGACCCGCAGGTGCTCATCTGGCTCGACCTCGAAGAGCCTCTCTCTGACGCAGAAGACGTCCAGCGGCGCCTCCTCGAGGTCCTGAAGTTCCACCCTCTGGCGATCGAAGACACCCTCCAGGACTACGGTCACCCGAAGCTCGACACCTACCAGGACCACTACTTTGTGATCCTCCACGCGATCGACTTTGGCTCGCTCAAGCTCCTGCAGGAGGTCTCCTTCAGCACCGTCGAGCTCGACATCTTCGTCGGCAAGCGCCTCATGGTGACCCACCATGCGCCGAACATGCGGGCGATCGAGACTCTGAGCAAGGAGCTCCTCGCCCCGACGAACATCCCCTGGACCGCCCCTCGCCTCTTTCATCGCCTCCTCGACCGCCTGGTCGACAACTTCATCCCGGTGATGGAGCAGGTCGGCGAGACCCTCGAGCGCCTCGAGGACGAGGTGATCCAGCAGCCGCGCCCGGAGCTGCTCGACCGGATCCTCAACGCCAAGAAGACGATCTTCCGTCTCCGCCGGATCCTCAACCATCAGCGGACGATCCTCGACTCGATCGCCCGCGGCCATCACGATCTCATCCCGAGGAAGCAGCTCGCGTTCTTCCGCGACGTCTTCGACCACTTTGTCTTCGTCGTCGACCAGGTCGAGAGCTACCGCGATCAGGTCCAGGCGATCATGGACGCCTACCTCTCCGTCACGTCCAACCGGATGAACGAGACCATGAAGGTGCTCACCCTGATCTCGACGATCATGCTGCCGCTGACCTTTATCGCCGGGGTCTACGGGATGAACTTCGACAACATGCCAGAGCTCCACTGGAGCCTTGGCTACCCCTTCGCCATCGGCCTGATGCTCGTGATCGCCGGCGGCATGATCCTCTTCTTCCGCTCGCGCAAGCTGCTCTAGCCCCCGTCTGGCTCTCGGCGTCACCACGAGCTCGGCCGAGCTCCGCCGAGCTCCGCCGAGTTCCGCCAGAGCGGGCTCTACGCGACCTCAGGCAGCACACGACCTCCGATGCCCCTCGGAGCCTGTCGCAAAAGTCCCGCACGCTCTCTCCAGCCCTCGTCGGCCCTCGTCGGCCCCGGCAAGGCTCGGCGCCACAGCACACGGGACTTTCGCCACGGGCTCCGAGTGCCGGTCGCCCGCCGTCGCCTGCGCGGTCGTTCGCACTCCAGTCGTTCGTGGCCGCCTAGGCCTGCCGCGTCTCGGACATCTTGAAGATCTCAGTGATCTCGGCGATGAACGTGTCTTCCTTCGCGCTGATCTCTCCGTCGGCGCGGGCGATCTCGATGAGGTTCAGGAGCACCGATCCGCGCTGGGTGTCGGACATGTGCTCGCGCATCATGTGGGCGGCGCGCTTCGCCTCAGCGTAGCGCTCTGCGTCCTCAGAGATCGAGTTGTACCAACCGACCGTCTCGAGGAAGACCCGGTTGACCGCAGCCTCGGGGGCGTCGGGGACCCACTTCTTCAGGATCCCGGAGATCGTCTTCAGCTCGTCTTCGCCGAGGTTGGCGTCGGTCGTATGGCTGAAGACCAGGTAGAGGAAGGCAAGGACGTGGAGCGCGGACTTCTCTTGGGGTGCGGACATCGTTGGTATCGCCTCGACCCGGATCATAGCGGACCGGCGACCGCCGCCGCGACCCGACCCTTCCGCGCAAAAGAACGACCAAGCGCGCGCACGAACGCGCGGCCAGGTTCGTTCGCTCACCTCACGGTGCGCGTGTCGAAGACCGAGAGACCGACCCGATGTCCGTCGGGATCGCGGACAAAGAGAGTGTAACTGGTTCGGTCGACGATCTCGACGCCAGCCGTCGCCAGAGCGCTCTCGACGCTCTCCAAGCGTTCGACCCGAAGCGCGAGCACATGCCCTGATCCGCGCGCAGGGCCGACACCGCGGAGCGCCCGCTCGAGCATCAAGATCGGCCCCGCATCTCCACCGCCCAGATCGAGCCATAGCGCGCGCAGCTCCCCGTTTTCGTCGTCGTGACGGCGAAGCTCAGGAAGCCCGAGGAGCTCGGCGTAGAAGGCCCGCGACCGCTCGAGATCAGCGACGCGCAGGGCCACGTGGTGCAGACCGCCGACCACGGCTCAACTCACCGGCAAGGTCATGCTGTCCTCGCAGCCAGGTTCTCTCAACCCCTCAAAGCCGCCGAAGAAGCGGGCGAGCGTCTCCTTCTGCTGCGGCGTCAGGTAGTCGAAGTTGGTGCCGCGATCGTTGACCTCCCAAAACTCGCGGCTCTCCAAGCTCCGCAGCTCCTGCCAGATGCTCTGCAGACGCTTAGGCGGCTCGCTCGCCATGTCGGCGGCGATCCGACCGGCGAGGTGAACCCCGCCGAAGACCAGGTAGGAGGTCGCGAGCTTGACCTGCGCTCGCCTCACGCCGCGCAGCGTCTTCTCCTCCTCGGCCGACTCCGCCGAGTCGTCGACCCTGAGGAAGATGTCGAGGATGCTGTCGTGAGCGGCGCTGTTGAGACGGAACGCATAGCCGCAGAGGGTGCCGATGTCGTGGGCGATGACCTCGGTGAGGAAGGCCATCCCCCGCTGGAAGGCGATCGCCGAGTAGTAGCGCATGAATCGGGCGATATCGACGGTCCGCGACTCGAGCTCGATCTCTCGGCCCTCCGGGGCGATCCCCGGGTGGTTCGCGTGCATCAGGACGACCTCACCGAGCTGACGGTACTGGTGGAGGATGTTGTAGGCGGTGCGGATGTCCTTGCCGTTGATCGTCGCCCGCAGGTAGGTGTTGAAGAACTTGATCGCGAGGTCCAGCGCGTGCAGATCACCGCGCTTGGAGGCGGCCTCGCCGATCCGTCGGGTGTCGATCGCGATCAGATAGCAGAGGTCCTTGATCTGGTGGAGGCCCTCGCTGAAGAGCATCTGGTACTGCCGCAGCACCTTCCACTCGAGCCAGATCTCGCGGTCCGCCAGGTCGCCGATCGCGTCCCGCGAGAGCGAGACGAAGTCGGGGCTCTGCCGCAACCACTGCGGGATCCGATGCCACTCGTGGAGCATCCCCGCCTTGGTCTCGCCGTAGAGGATCGTGAAGCGACCGAGGGCGTCGACCGCCGACGAGGCGATGTTCTTGTCCTTCTGCTGGCAGGCGTTGAGCGAGATGTTCGCCAGGTGCTCGACCGCCTCGACCGAGCCAAGCTGACGCTCGTCGATCTCCCGCGCCGCCTTGCCCCTGATCGGCGTCGCCGCGTAGAGGCCGTCGGCGGTGATCCGACCGACGATCTTCTCTGGATCGAGGAAGTCGAAGACGTAGGCGAAGTAGGGGAAGAGGAGCCCGAGGCTCATCGTCATCAGCAGCATCGAGAAGATCACGCCCCACCGCGGGACGTTGTCGTCGCCGATCGAGAAGTTGACCCAGACGACGAAGACGGTGCTGGTGACGAAGAACCCGAGGACCAAGAGGTTGGTCTGGGCGCGGAAGAAGAGGTTGGTGATGTACGGCGTGAAGCGGGTCGCCGCGAGCTGGACGATGATGCTAGAGACCGTCAGCGCGAGGCCCAAGACCGCGGCCATGACCTCGCCGAGGCCGCCGAGGGTGTTGCGCGCCTGATCGACGTTCTGGTTGAGCAGCGACTCGCCTAGGCCCTTGAGCGTCGACGGGGTCTGCCCCTCGGTCATCGTCAGGAAGTCGAGCCAAAAGGCGACCAGGAAGATCACCGTCGCCAGCGACAGGATCATCAGGAAGGGCTTGGTCCACAGCCCTACCTCGCGGGTGTAGCGGCGGGCGCCGGCGGGGACCTCCTGCTCCGCGAAGTACGCGGTCGTGATCGACAGGGAGCCGGCGATGTTGTCCGACGATCGGACCATCATCCCGCTCTGATCGGGGCGAATAAGCAGCGGTTGCGGGCCCGTGCGCTTCTTTTTCTGCGAAGCGCCGGACTTCGCCTCGTCGTCCGAGCCGCTCACGAAGCAGACGGTATCAGATGCCGCGACGGCGAGGCGAGCCCCGCGGCGGCGCGGCGATGGCCTCGAACGCCCGCTGATGTGGGAGAGCGGTCCACCTCATGCTACGCGACGGGTGCGCGCTCACGGACGGACGAGGGCGGAAGCGCAGACCGCTCCGCCCTCGCGCGCAGACGCGGGCATCCGGGGTCACAGAGGCTCGCAGGCCCCTCTTTCTGGCATCTCGGCGACCGCGCGGTGAAACTTGGACTATCCTCCCGCCGTTCAGTGACCGTGCTCGCGCTCCTCCAACGATACGGCGGCATTCTCGTCCGCCCACGATCGACCGCTCGCAGCCTCGCGCCCGGCGTCGGCGCGGGCGATGGCTTGGTTCTCCTCCTCCTCTACGGACTCGGGGCGAAGCTCGAGCCGCTCGCCCACGGCGTCGCCGACTTTCAGGCCAGCCAGGGAATCTCGGCGGTGCTCGCCCTCGCGCTGGGCCTTGTCGCCTACCTCCCGTGGGTCTTGACCACGCTCCTCGTCGAGTTCACCCTCGGCCGCGATCGCCTCGAGCGGACCGAGCTTTGCAAAGTACCGCTCGTCGTCTGCGCCGCGGCGGCGGGCCTCGCCGATCACCTGGGCGCGCCGATGCCCGGACCGGTCTACCTCCCGGAGGTGCTCGGCGCCGCCTGGGCCGTCGGCGTCGCCGCCTGGATCCGCGCCGACATCGTCGATGACGAGAGCAAGGCGGTGCCGCTCAACGCTCGCCTCCGGACCCTCGCGAGCGTCGTCGGCGGACTCTTCCTCATCTTGCTCGGCGCCAACGCGACCGCCGACGCCCGCTACCTAAGCGAGCGCTGGTCGACCCTCGCCCCGCTGAGCGTCGGCGAGCCGATCTCTCCCTTCACGGCCAACCTCGTCGACGGCGGTAGCATAAGCCGCGATGATCTGGGCGACGGCGTCCACCTCCTGGTCTTCTGGACGACCTGGTGCGGCGTCTGCGAGACCGAGATGCCGAGCCTCGTCGAGCTCCATCGCCGCTACGAGCCGCTCGGCCTCAAGATCATCGCCGTCAACGACGACACCGACGAGCCCGCCCGCCTCGGCAAGGTCAAGGACTACCGCGACGGCCATTCGCTGCCCTTCCCGATCGCGATCGACCACGGCGCGCTGCGGACGATCTTCCGGGTCCGCGCCTTCCCCCACACCGTCCTTGTCCGCGATCAACAGATCCGTTTCATGCACCAGGGCCGGGTCCTCGAGTCGACGCTCGCCGGCGAGATCGAGTCCCTCCTCGCAGAGGGCTGACGAGCCGCGCCGACCACCGCGATGCCGTCCCCTATCGACATCGAGCTGACGAGGGAGGGCGGCGGCCTGGAGCGCCCGCGACCGCTCGCTCCGCAACTGCTCGCCCCGCTCCTCTTCAGCCTTGTCGCCTGTGGACCAAACCACGGGAGCGGCGACGGAGAGCGCGACGTCGCCGACGCCGAGGGCCAACGCCCGGTCGACGGCCTCTGTCCGAGCGCAGAGGCCAGCGATCCCTACATCGACTGCGTCGACTCCTTCGTCCCCGGCGACGCCAGCTTCGGCCACGACCTCCTGCCGACCGTGCTCTTCGGACCCCCCCGTGGAGCCGGGGCCCTCGGCGGGACAGACGTCGTCTCCCTCGGCTGTGGCGGAGAGATCACCGTCTACTTCGCCGGCGAAGGGATCGAGGACGGACCCGGCGATGACTTCATCGTCTTTGAAAACCCCTTCGCCCTCAGCGACGGATCCACCTTCGTCGAACCCGCTCTGGTCTTCGTCAGCGACGACGGCGAGCGCTGGCGTGAATTCCCCTGCGACCTCGACGCGCAGCCGCCGATCGGCTGCGCAGGGATCGGCCTGGTCCGCGCCGGAGCTCCCGACAATCCCGGGGACGCGATCGATCCACAGGAGCACGAGGCCGCCGGCGGCGATGCGTTTGATCTCGCCGAGGTCGGCCTCAGCCACGCCCGTTGGATCCGCCTCGTGGACGTCGGCGAGCTCTACTACGGCCACGGCCTGTGGTGCGCGGGTGGTGCCGGCGGCTTTGATCTCGACGCGATCGCGGCGATCCACGTGGACGACGTGGACGACGCCTAGGAGCCTCTGGTGAAGGTCCGGGCGCTGCGCTCGTCGGCCCTCTCCTAGCCGTCGAGCTCAGCCTCGCAGATCCAGCCCGGATCGATGAGCTGATCGCAAAGCGCCGTCCGGTAGCGACCGGGCGTCATCGACAGCCATCCGCCGCCGAGGACCGCACAGTCGAGCTCGAAGACTCCGTCGGTCATGGGTTCGTCCAGCGCCCAGCCGGGATCTTCGTCGCTGAGCGTCGTCCCGTCGGCCCAGACATAGACGCCTTCCTCCTCCAGATCGTCGGCGCCTATCCAAAAATCCCCCGCCTGCGACTTGATCTGCGACCAGACCAGCGAGAACTCAGCCTCGCTGTTGATCGAGACCAGCTGCGCCCCCCGCAGCGCACACCAGGCGACCGCGCTGCGCCACTCCCCCTCATCCGGGCAGAAGTAGTAGACGCGGTCCTCGGCGACGACGGTCTTGCAGCCGTTGCAGGCGCCGCTGTTGGCCTCGGAGTGCTCGTCGACCTTGAGATCGCAATCGTTGTCGACGCCGTCACAGACCTCGTCCGCGCCGGGGAATACGCTGCCGTTCCCGTCGTCGCAATCACCGGCGATGTCGACATGACCCGGCGGCGGCTCGCAGGTCTCAAGCGCCCCGTCGGGATCTCCGAAGGTGTCGTCGTCGCCGTCGGGGTAGACGGTCACTGGCGAGTCACATGGGTCTCCCCCCGTACCCATCGAAGGATCCGTCGGGTCGCTCGTCGAGGGGTCGCTCGTCGAGGGTCCGCTCGTCGAGGGTTCACCGGTCGTCTCTGCGCCAGTGGTCGTCGTCCCGCTGACCCCCTCGCTCTCGCTCCCAGCGCTCGAGTCGCTCGTCGCTCCCGTCGCCGAGCTCCCGCCGTCATCACCGGTCGCGTCGGTCGACATGCTCTCGACCCCGCCGACATCGCCCGACCCGGTCTCACCGCCTAGACCTGTCGCGTCAAAGACACAAGCGCTGAGGACAATCACCGCCGCGCCGACCGACGCGGGCAGAAGTACACACCCCTGGGAGCGACTGATCACGAGCGACATCGGCCACAACGTACGGGATCGCGCATGCGAAGCCAATACCGCGCTGCGATCCTGTCCGCCTCAGGGGGTTCAAACACCCAGCGAAGCGTCCTCTGAAGGCAGCGCATCGCGCAGGCCGCCCCCCTCATCGAGTACAATCAGCACATGCGCACGCCTGTGGCTCTGGTCGCCGCCCTCTCGCTCGCCAGCTGCGTCGTCGCGATCCGCGATCCCGCGGCCGACAGCAGCAGCACCCCCCCCACTACCGCGACCGAGCAGCAGCCGCCCTCGGACGGCGCGACGGAGTCAGTGCTCGGACCCGTGAGCCCCGGACCTGCCCCGGCCGCACAGCCGAGCACCGGCCAGCCCGGCCAGCCCGGCCAGCCCGGCCAGCCCGGACAGCCCGGACAGCCCGGCCAGCCCGGCCAGCCCGGCCAGACCGGCCAGCCCGGACAGACCGCAGCGACCACCAACCCCCTCTTGGCCGAGCCCGAGACGATCGAGGAGAAGCACATCTCGCAGTCTGTCGGCGAGCCGGGCGGCATCCTCGTCTTCTGGCCGCGGATCATCCCCCGCGACATCGTCGAGCAGAACCACGAGCTCGCCGCCGCCCTCCAGCGACACACGCGAACTGTGGTCCAACGCAACCTCCCGGGCCGCTCGCTCGACATCCGGCCGGAGCCCGAGCGGGTCTGCCCACAGGGCGGCTGCAAGGTCCCCTCGATCGGCATCCTCCTCTCCCGTGAACAGCAGGGCTGCCTCGTCCTCGCGCTGATCTCAAAACCCGGCGAGTCACCGACGAAGATCGTCCCCTGGGCTGGCGACGTCCGCCTGAAAAGCGACACGGTCCCCTTTCGGGAGTACCCCGAAGGACAGATCACCGTCGCCGACTACGTCCCCTGCACGGCGCTCCTCTCGACCATGGATGAGAACGAAGAGGTCGTGATGCGCGCCCTCAAAGAAGCCCTTCAATAGAGCCAAGCCCTGGCCCCTGGGGACCGAAGAGAAGATGTCCCCAGGAGCACATGATCGAAATCAAGCGTAGCGCCTATAGGTGCTCAACGCGCGCCTCCGCCGGCGTTGAGGGCTCTCCCCGAATGGTATAGTGTCGGCCGGTCGGCGCCTCGCGCTGTGCTCCAAGCGACACAGCACCGGCGAGACACGACCGTGACCTGATTGCGTTGAACCTCTGCACAAACGATAGCGAGAGAACTATGAAGATGAACTACTCGATCCGCGGGAGCCTCGGTCTCGGCCTTAGCGCCCTCCTTTTTATCGGCTGTACGGGCGATGACGGCACGACCGTCGGCGTGTCCGACACCAGCGACACCGAGTCGGGCACCGAGTCGACGACGAACACGACCCAGACCACCCAGACCACCCAGACGTCGGACGCCACGTCGGGCACCACGACCGACCCCTCCGGGAGCGGCTCCGAGAGTGAGTCGACGACGACCGACCCCACCGACACCGACCCCACCGACACCGACCCCACCGACACCGACCCCACCGACACCGACCCCACCGACACTGACCCCACCGAGGGGGGCATCTGTGGTGACGGCGAGCTCGATGCCGGCGAGGACTGTGACGACGGCGAGCTCAACGGCACTGAAGAGTCGATGTGCGACGAGAACTGCGGCCTCATCCAGCAGGGCGAATGTGGCGACGGCAACCAGGACGTCGGCGAGGAGTGCGACGACGGCAACACCGACGACGGCGACGGCTGCTCGGCGACCTGCACCACCGAGGTGGTGAACGTCTGCGGCGACGGTGCGATCGGCGACGACGAGGAGTGCGACGACGGCAATGACGTCGACGGCGACGGCTGCGAGGCAGACTGCACCATCTCCCCGCCCGGCGAGTGTGGCAACGGCGAGCAAGAGTGGGACGAGCTGTGCGACGACGGCAACGACAAGAACGGCGATGGTTGCGAGAACGACTGCACGCCGACGCCGGAGCCGCTCTGTCAGGAGGCAGACGCGTACATCTCCTGCGACTCCAACCTCGACAAGGGCGACGCGCTCGCCCCCTTCCAGGCGCTCGGCCTCGCCTGTAGCGACAAGATCAACGAGTCGATCCTGATCTCGAACACGAATTTCGCCTCGCCGGACGCCGCGGCCTGGCAGATCGCCAAGGGCTTCGGCACCTACATGGAGGGGGGCAAGCTCCTCTACTCGGCGCAGGAGGGTGAGTCCTTCGTCATGCTGAGCAGCGGCAGGATCAAGAACCCGAACGGTCAGGGCATCATCACCGAGACCTCGGGCTCGCAGACCGGCAACGGCTCGAACAGCAACCCCGACACCAACGAGTTCCTCCCGGGCTACACGCCAGCCGACGATGACTCGGGCGTTCTCCTGCCGCAGTGGCAGAAGGGCGGCAGCAACCCCGGCGACAAGATCTACTTCTCGTTCAAGACCCAGACCCCGGGCGGCGTCAAGGGCTACGCGATCGACTTCGCGTTCTTCTCCTCCGAGTGGCCGAGCTGGGTCGACACGACCTACAACGACCTCTTCGTCGCTTGGCAGGTCCACGAGGACTTCACCGGCAATATCTCGACGATCGGCGATCTGCCGACGACGATCACCGCCCTCCACCCGCACTGGACGGACAAGCCGATCCAAGGCAGCAAGAGCTGCGGGAACTTCGGCTCCAACGGCCCCGGCTTCTCCTGCAACGAGCCCCAGCTCGCGGGCACCGGCTTCGAAGGCCACGCCGCGACCACCTGGGTCCGGATCAACCAGCCTGTCACCGAGAGCACCGAGCTCGAGCTCTTCTTCTTCCTGGCGGACATGGGCGACACGGCCCTGGCGAGCGCGGTCGCCCTCGACCGCTTCCGCTTCAACTGCGACGAGTGCATCCCGGTCGACGACCCGCAGTGCACCGGCGAGGTTCCGCACGAGGACTGCTGCGGCGTCGTCCTGCCGATGTAGGAAACGACCCACGCGGGCTCCTCGCAGAGCCTGTCAACGAGCCCTGTTCGCCTGGCGGACAGGGCTCGTCCCGTTCTCTGTCCAGCCTCTCTAGCCAGCTCCGCCTCTGTCAGCGCCTCCGACTCCCGACTCCCGCCTCCGACTCCCGCCTCTCTCCCTCTCGCAGCCGCCTCCTCTCCGGCCACTCCCATCTCGGACTCCCCTCTGTGTCGTCTCTGTCTCCCGTCTCTCAGCTCCGCCTCTTCACGGCGCGTTCTCCTCTTCTCGCCCTGCTAGGGACCTTCTGTGAGCTTGACGAAGCACCGCGCGGATCCGCCAATCCTGGTAGGCTCCCGCCCCATGATCGCCGTCTCCGTCCCCGAACGACTGGTCGGACACCTCCTCGCGGGTCACCCCTGGCTCTACGCAGAGTCGGTGCCGGCGATCGAGGACGCCGAGACGGGAGACTTCGTCGCCCTCCTGACGCCGAAGCGCCGCCTCCTCGGGATCGCCCTCTTTGACGCCCGCTCGGCGATCGCCCTCCGGGTCCTCAGCACCCGCGCCGACGACCGCCCGGGCCCAGGCCTGTGGCGTCGCCGGATCCGCGACGCGCTCAAGCTCCGCCAGGAGGGGCTCGACTTGGGGCGGACCAACGCCTACCGCCTGCTCCACGGCGAGGGCGATCGGATGCCCGGGGTCGTCGTCGACAACTACGCTGGATACCTCTCGCTCAAGCTCGACACGGAGGCCTGGCTCCCCCACCTTGACGAGCTCTGCCAGGCCCTCGTCGACGTCGTCCAACCGCGCGGGGTCTACCTCAAGGGGGTCGCCGGCAGCCGCCGCAAGGGGGCTCGCGATCCGGGACCTCTCGCCAAGGCGCGGACCCTCTACGGCGAAGCGCCGCCGGAGCCGACCCCAGTGCTCGAGCACGGGATGCACCTCGGCGTCTCCCTGGTCTACGGTCAAAAGACCGGCTTCTTCCTCGATCAACGGGAGAATCGGGCGCTCATCCGCCGCTACTCCAGGGATCGCACCGTCCTCAACCTCTTCTCCTACACCGGCGGCTTCTCGATCGCCGCCGCCCTCGGCGGGGCGACGAAGGTCACAAGCGTCGACACCGCAGCCGCGGCGATCGACGGCGCCCGCGACAACTTCGCCCTCAACGGCGTCGACCCGAGCGGGCACGAGTTCGCGGCCGAGGACGCGTTCGCCTACCTCGAGCGCTGCGCTGGCCGTGATCGCACCTTTGACCTGGTGATCTGCGATCCACCCTCCTTCGCCCCGCGCAAGCAGGCGGTCACAAACGCCCTCCGAGCCTACACCCGCCTCCACCGTCAAGCCCTCCGGAGGGTCACCCGCGGGGGTCTCTTGGCCGCCGCCTCCTGCTCCAGCCACATCACGATGGAGATGTTCCTCGGGACGCTCCGCGAGGCGGCGTCGAAGTGTCGACGCCCGCTGCGGCTCCTCGAGTGCCGGCACGAACCGGCGGACCACCCGAGCTACCTCCACTTCCCCGAGGGTCGCTACCTCAAATTCGCGCTGATGACCGCGGACTGAGGTGGCGGTCTCGGGGCCGAGTCGAAGATGAGCGCGAGCCTGCCAACCCGGCCGACACCTGGACGAGAGCCCAATCGAGCGGAGCCACGGTCGAGCGGGCCGACGACTCCGGCGCGAGAGCACACACCTCGCCAACCCCGTGGGATCACACCGCGGAGCGAGCCCTCCACGCTATCCTCGCGAACGTGCAAGGTCTCCGCAACGAGCACACTCAGGAGAGCGCGTCGCGCCATCGCCTTCCAGCGCAGGACCGGGGGCGCGCGCCCGCGGAGCTCACGGGTCTGGGAGGCCGCGTTGCCCTTGTCATCGCCCTAGGCGGGCTCCTGAACGCCTCGGCGTGCTTCGTCGACAGCCCCGCGGAGACCAACGCAGCGACCGCTCAGCCGACGACGACGACCGACGATACGAGCGCCGATACGAGCGCTTCAGAGGCCACGACGAGCCCCGACCCGACCTCGACCTCAACCTCATCGACGAGCACAGGCACCACGTCGGAGAGCACAAGCACGGGCATGACCTCTCCAGAGTCGACGACGACCGGCTGCGACATGCTCCCCTGGTATCTCGACGCCGACGACGACGGCTATGGCGATCCCGAGGTGTCGCAGGAGGCCTGCGAAGCGCCGGAGGGCTACGTCGACAACAGCCTCGACTGCGATGACACAACCGACACGATCAGCCCCGACGTGAATGAGCTCTGCGACCTGATCGACAACGACTGCGATGAGGTCATCGACGAGTGGTCGCCCGACAACAAGCTCTGCGGCGGCTGCTCGATGAGCGTCATCGGCGACAGCGTCTACCACGTCTGCGCGGAGATGAAGTACCTCTTCGCGGCCGGCCGCGCCCGCTGCCAGGAGCGCGGCGGTGATCTGGTGATCATCGAGACGCCCGAGGAGGGGACGGCGATCTTCACGCTGGTCGGCAACGACTTCCTCAGCTGGTTCATCGGCCTGACCGACGTCGACTCCGAAGGCTCCTTTGTCTGGGTCGACGACACCCCGCTCCTCCCCGAGCAGAGCAACTGGGCGGAGAACGAGCCGAATGACGCGATGATGAACGAGGACTGTGTCGTCCTCTCGAGCCTCGGCACCTGGAACGACCTCAGCTGCACAAACCCCCGGCCTATCATCTGCGAAGTCCCGCTCTAGCCGAGCCGCCAAGGCTGCTCGTCCCGGCCCCCCGACAAGGCCCGCCGACCCAAGGCGCCCGTGTCAGCGGCCAAGGAGCGATGAGAGGACATGAAGATCGTCGAGGATCGTCGGGGATCGTCGGGCTTGCATCCGCACCGGGAGGGCGGGCATCCTCCGCCCCATGGCCAAGGGCAAGGGCAGCGACCAGAGCGCGAAGCACAACACCGACGGGATCGGCGGCAAGATCACGCCGCGCGAGGAGGACTACCCGCAGTGGTACCAGGACGTGATCCGCGAGGGGGAGCTCGCCGAGACCGCCAAGGTGGTCAAGGGCTGCATGGTCATCAAGCCCCACGGCTATGCGATCTGGGAGAAGATCCAGCGTGACCTCGACGCCCGCTTTAAAGAGACCGGGCATCGCAACGCCTACTTCCCGATGCTGATCCCGCAGAGCTTCATCACCAAGGAGGCGGAGCACGTCGAGGGCTTCGCCCCCGAGCTCGCGGTCGTCACCCACGCTGGCGGTGAGGCCCTCGAAGAGCCCTACGTCATCCGCCCGACCAGCGAGACGATCATCGGCCACTACTTCGCCAAGTGGATCTCGAGCCACCGCGATCTGCCGCTGCTGATCAACCAATGGGCGAACGTCATGCGCTGGGAGAAGCGCACGCGGATGTTCCTCCGGACCACCGAGTTCCTCTGGCAGGAGGGTCACACCGCCCACTCGAGCCACGAGGAGGCCCACGCTGAGGTCGAGCGGATGCTCAACGTCTACGGCGACTTCGCCGAGCAGGTGATGGCGATGCCGGTGATCCGCGGGGTCAAGACCGAGAGCGAGAAGTTCGCCGGTGCCCTCTCGAGCCTCTGCATCGAGGCGCCGATGCAGGACGGAAAGGCGCTCCAAGCGGGCACCAGCCACGATCTCGGCCAGAACTTTGGCCGCGCCTTCGACGTCCAGTTCCAGAGCGAAGAGGGCAAGCTCGACTACGTCTGGCAGACCTCCTGGGGCGTCTCCACCCGCCTCGTCGGCGGCCTCATCATGACCCACTCGGACGACGCCGGCCTGGTCCTCCCGCCCCGGCTCGCGCCGATCCACGCGGTCATCGTCCCGATCTGGCGCAAGGCCCACGAGCGCGAGGCAGTCTTCGAGGCTTGCGCGCGGATCAAGGCGTCGCTCGACGAGATCGACCTCTCGCAGCCGCGCAGCCGCTACCGCGACTTCGTCGAGGTCGTCGTCGACGACCGGCCGATCCGCCCCGGCGCGAAGTTCTACGAGTGGGAACGCCGCGGCGTCCCGGTCCGGATCGAGGTCGGCCCCAAGGACATCGCCAAGGGTCAGGTCTGCGCCCGGATGCGGGTCGACACCGCCGCCGGCACCGGCAAGGAGTTCATCCCCGAGGCCGACTTCATCGCCGGCTTCCGCGAGCGCCTCGACCTCTACCAAGCGGAGCTCCTCCGGATCGCCCGCGAGCGGCTGACGGCCCAGACCGTCACCCTCGACAGCTGGGACGAGTTCCTCGCCGCGTTCGCCGGCGACAAGAGCGTCTTCGCCTGGTGCCACTGGGACGGCACTGCCGAGACTGAGGCGGCGATCAAGGAGCAGACCAAGGCGACGATCCGCTGCGTTCCGCTCCCGGGTCAGGGCCCGGCGCCGGAGCCCGGCAAGTGCATCCTGACCGGCAAGCCGAGCCCGCAGCGGGTGCTGATCGCCAAGGCGTACTGACGTCTCGCGGCGCCGCAGGCCAGCCCCCGGCGCCGCTCCTGCGCTCCAGGCCGTCCCTGCCCTCCAGGCCGTGCCTGCATGGTCCGCGGCCTGCCCCAGGCCTGGCCGTAGGGGCCCCGTTCGAGCCTACCGAGCCCTCGTGTGGCCTCGCCCTGCTATCCTCGGCGCCGATGTCCGAAGCACCCAAGGGCCGCCGCACGATCTTCGAGATGCGCGGGATCGACAAGTCCTTCGGCACCACCAAGATCTTCGAGGGGATGGACCTCTCGGTCTACGAGGGCGAGACCCTGAGCATCCTCGGCGAGTCGGGCTCGGGGAAGAGCCTCTGCCTGAAGATGCTCCTGGCCCTCGGCTACCCCGACCGGGGCAAGATCACCGCCTACGATCGCGACGTCGGCGAGCTCGATCAGGACCAGCTCCTGGAGCTGCGCCGCAACGTCGCCTACGTCTTCCAGGACGACGCGCTCTTCGACTCGATGGACGTCCTCCACAACGTCGGCTACGCGCTCTACGAGCACACGAAGAAGTCCGACGAGGAGATCCGCGAGCGGGTGCTCCACTGCCTCCGCTCGGTGAACCTGCCGGAGCGGGTGATCGACCTCCACCCGGCGGATCTCTCGGGGGGCATGCGCAAGCGGGTCGGCCTCGCCCGGGCGATCGCCCTCGAGCCCAAGGTGATCCTCTTTGACGACCCGACCCGGGGCCTCGACCCGCAGAGCATCACGATCATCGGCCGCCTGCTCAAGCGCCTCCACACTGAGCTCAACGTCACCTCGGTGATGGCCACCCACGACCTCCGAACCGCGCTCCACGTGAGCGACCGGTTGGCGATCCTCGAGGACTACAGATTCCCCTACATCGGGACGATCGAGGAGCTGCGCGCGCTGGAGAACCCGGAGATCGAAGGCTTCCTCTACGACCCCGAGGAGGAGCTGTGGGGCAACGTGATGCTCGAGTAGTGGGCCGCAGAGCGACCGAGCGACCGAGCGACCGAGCGACCGAGCGACCGAGCGACCGAGCGACCGGGCCCACGTGAAGCGCAAAGCGCAGGCTCGATCACAGCTCCTGCCTCGCGTCCCCCGCACCGCTGCGGAGGACCTGCGCGAGCCCCACGACGACGTGAGCTAGCTCGTTCGTCAGCGCAGCGCCTCCTCAACGGCGACGCTCACAACCACGAACGAGCGTGTTAGATGTCAGTGACCTTGCGTCACGTTTCGTGACGCGCCGCGCTCCACTTAAGGAGCGCCGCTACGACACTCTGGAGTCCCCAAGATGACCAAGCTTCCAGGCACCAAGACCCACGAGAACCTGAAGGCCGCGTTCG